>ERZ772999.395-NODE-395-length-28053-cov-5.916244_pt1 | contig 28053 bp, 20 predicted proteins | sample MGYA00511467_ERZ772999 | MGnify/ENA primary metagenome ERZ772999 (study PRJEB29015, sample SAMEA2738064) | human oral metagenome | biome: human oral; feature: human-associated habitat; material: saliva | place: China | collected 2218 ... | reverse complement strand
AGGTGAACGTTCCAAAAATCATCGTCTTCCTCAACAAGATGGATCTTGCTGATCCTGAACTCGTTGAACTCGTAGAGATGGATGTTCGTGAACTTCTTAACAAATATGGTTTTGACGGTGACAACGCTCCAATCATCAAGGGTTCTGCTCTTAAGGCTCTTGAAGGCGACACCGAAATGGAAGACCGAATTATGGATCTCGTCCACGCTATGGATGATTACTTTGATATTCCAGAGCACGATCTCGACAAACCATTCCTCATGCCTGTAGAAGATGTCTTCTCAATCAAGGGTCGTGGTACTGTTGCTACTGGTCGTATCGAGCAGGGTATCGTCAAGATCAATGACGAAGTTGAAATCGTTGGTATTCGCCCAACTCAGAAATCAGTTGTTACTGGTATCGAAGCTTTCCACAAAACTCTTAACGAAGGTGAAGCTGGTGATAACGCAGGTCTATTACTCCGTGGTATTGAGCGTGATCAAATCGAACGTGGTCAGGTTATTGCTAAACCAGGTTCAATCACTCCACACACCGAATTTGAGGCTCAGGTTTACATCCTTAAGAAGGAAGAAGGCGGTCGCCACACTCCATTCTCAAAGGGTTACAAACCACAGTTCTACTTCCGTACTACTGACGTTACTGGTGAAGTTGAGCTCCCAGCTGACAAAGAAATCGTCATGCCTGGTGACACCATCACCTTTACTGTTAAACTCTTAGCTCCAATTGCTATGAACAACAACGACCGTTTCGCAATCCGCGAAGGTGGCCGTACTGTTGGTTCTGGTGTTGTTACCAAGATTGTAAAATAATTAGATAATACTAATTGAAGAATTGGACTACTTTGGTGGTCCAATTTTTTATACTTGAAAAAATATAAATATATGCAATAAGACTTGTTTCAGAGTGGAAAAATAGTATAATACTTAAGTAACTGTGGTCTATTATCCAGGTTAAGTATCTTAATGTGAATGATTAGATCTTATTTAATTGCTTATAAAGAGCAAGTATTTTTCTCTTAAAGGAGGGGTATAAGATGATACAAGTGTTGTTAAATAAGAAAGTTTTAGATTTTGAAACAAACTATTCTTATTATGATTTCAAGGAAGAGACTGGAGAGTTTTTGCAGCCTGCAAATTCCAAAAAAGCAGTAGAGACTAATCTCTATTTGTTTCAGAATCCAAGAATTGTTCCTGAGGGGGTCTGGTATGAGATGACTGTAGTTAGGAGGAAGGAGTCTTTTGAGACTACCACCGTCGACCTTACAGAAAATGAAGAGTCATTTCGTAAATATTTCAAAGACATCGCAAAGGATTTTAGGAAGCTAAATATTAAAATACTAAATTATGATAGTGTGTATCTAATTCACGCGTATATGTATATTGAAGATTTTGATACTGGATTGACTAAGATCAAGTTTACAAATTTCAATGAACAATACTTGGTAGACGATGAGGTAATAGAACATGGCGTTCACGATTTTAGTATGCTCATGGCTTATCTGAGAGAAGAAGATGAAAATGCTAATATGCTAAGGTTCTACAGGACAATCGGTGACTTTAGATATGTAAATGATCGTTTTTACATTTCGGCAGATACTATGCAGGATCACTTTGACGATATCCTTCATGAGTCCGAAGACATTAGTGAGATTCTGTATGATCAAAAAATGCGTGAATCAGTCATCAGCTATTTAAAGTCTAGGGTTTCAGAATATGACAAGAGTGGTGAATTTTATCGAAATTCAAAATTTAATTATATTAATATTGATAAAATTCAGGACTTTATCCTTACCTTGCCGGATGAATTAATTAAGCAAGTGTTACGCATTACAGAACAAACCTCTCAAAATCTGCATCTCCGTCGCAGAGTAGCAGAAGAAACTATAGATTGGAAGCAGATTAAAGAATATCAACTTCGTACATCGGACATCGATCTATTTCTCAAATATCGCGACCTTGTCGAGATCGACAATGATTCTCTCGAGAAGTTGATTGCTAAATTCATGAATGATCCAGAACGTGAAGTAAAGGTAGTTCAACATGCATGGAGTCTATGTGGTTGTTATCAATGGTATATCTCGGAGAGACTGAAGACCTGCACTCGTGAAGATCACCTCAGATCAGTTCTAGATGAAGTAAAGCAGTCTGGGGAAATCGTCAAGGCTGATGCTATTCGTAGTCTTTTTAATTACAGATATATGAATCTTACAAAAGAAGATTATGATATATTTCATCAATTCTTTGAAATTAGAGATGTATCTGCCGCTCGTTTTTTAATTAAAATAGCCTTAATTTCCGGACAAGAACCAGATGAGATTAGAGGACTTATCTATAAATTAGAGACCGATGATTTGATTTCAAGGTATAATCCAGGACTTTTCGATTACTATCAAAATTATGGTTTTAAGGAAGGATTAAAATGGATTGATGAATTTCAGGCAATAGAAAAGGCAAGAAAATTCGAACAGGAAAAAGCGCGTACTAGAAAAGCGGCCAAGTTAGCTAAGCTTATTAAAGATACAAAAGACTTAGTCGTAGTAGTTAAATCAGTTTATGATCCACGCAATAAGGACTATGTAGCAATCAATTCTCGTCATGGAGAAGATTTGGGCATTCTTCTAAGTGATGAAAAAAATTTATTTCTGATTGAAGGTAGAAAATATGATTACATAATAAATATTGAACGTGTTCGTAAGTTACGTAATGGTATTTTGCATCTAGATGTTTTCGAAGGTGATGCCGGTACACTTGTTGGGCGTGATGGCTCAAAGATTAGATATATCTTAGAGCGCCTAAATCAGCTGGGTTGTAATTTATCTAATATTAAAATCTACAGCCACAACGAACCCGATCTATTTTACTCCGTATCATAGAGCTAATCGGCCACGTCCGTCCCCAGACCTTGTCTGGGGATTTTTGTTTACCAATTTATTGCTAGCCTTCTTGACTTAAACCAGATAATATATTATTATGCAACTATAAAATTTAATTGAGCCCTAAAAACTCATCGACATACTGTCTAGGTATATCTGAAGTTATAGAGCTAGAAGGAATAACATGGTTGAAACCAAGAGTGAAGGACTTAAGATCCGTATTCGTCTTAAGGCCTACGATCATCGCGTGATTGATCAAAGCGCAAAACAAATCGTTGATACCGCCATCCGTACCGGTGCTAACGTCTCTGGTCCAGTACCTCTACCAACTAAGCGCAGTACTTTTACTGTCGTCAAGTCCCCACACGTTTATAAAACTGGTGGTGAGGCCTTTGAGATGAAAGTTCACAAACGCTTAATCGATATTACAAGCGCAACCCCAAAGACTATTGATGCTTTGCAGAATCTATCTTTACCTGCTGGCGTAGATGCAGAAATTAAGATGTAGTATCTAAAAAATGGCACCCTAGGTGCTATTTTTTATGAAAAAAAGTTAAAATCTAGTATACTAGTGATATGAAGAATGGTGGTAAAAAACAAAAAATATTGGGAATTAGTCTAGCTGTTATTTACTTAATTCTTAACTTCTTCATGTTCCAAGACATCATGCAGCGTGAAATTGTAATCTCCAAGGATACCAATGTTCTCGTCATGGGCACGAATGCTACCTTTAAGCCCTTCGAATATAAGGATGGCGATACGGTTGTGGGGTTTGATGTTGACCTTGCGGAAGAAATTGCTAAAAGTTTAGGCGCAGAACTTAAAATCGAAGATATGTCCTTTGATGGATTATTGCCAGCGCTTGAGAGTGGGCAGATTGATCTCGCCGTTGCTGGAATGTCCGTCACTGAGGAGCGAGCAAAGAATGTCTTCTTTTCTGATCCATACTATGTTGCTTCCCAACAGATTATCGTGCGCTCTGAAAGTAGTATTAAGAACAGATATGAGTTGGTTAATAAAACAATAGGCGTTCAATTGGGGACGACAGGTGATCAAATGGCGAGGCAAATTAAGGGTGCAAAAGTTGTTCAATTTCCGGCTGCTCCAAATGTTTTGCAAGAGTTAACCACAGGTCGCATTGACGCTGCTATTTTAGATAATGCTCCGGCTGCTCAATATGTTGCTGGTTTTTCTAATCTCAAAATTCTTAGCCTCCCCCTTAGTCGCGAACCCTATGCTGTTGCAATAAAGAAGGGAAATCAAAAATTATTAGATCAGGTTAACCGCGTAATCACGGAAATGCGAGAAGATGGTCGCATGCAAAAGATATTGATGAAACATTTTGGTACTGCGGAGGGGCAATTATAATGAATTTTTTTGAAGTAATTTTTGGCAATGGTCGATGGATTTATCTTTGGCATGGTCTTGAAGTAACCATTGTTCTCACTACTATTTCAGTCATCTCCGGACTTATTCTTGGTTTAATTCTTGCACTTCTCCGCACCTCAAAGACCACTCCTTTTATCTTTCTTTCCCGTTTGCAGAAAAAGAACCCTTCAAAGCTATTAGGTCGGATTGCAGTCTTTAACCCACTCCAGTTTTTCGCTCAAATCTACATCGGACTAATGAGGGGAACTCCAGTGCTTGTACAGTTGCTTATTATGTACTACGTAGTGTTTGGTTCAATGCGAACTATGCCAAAATTAATCATTGCCGCCATCGCCTTTGCCATGAATAGTGCTGCCTATATTGCAGAGATTATTCGTGGCGGTATCGAAAGTGTTGATAAGGGGCAGCTTGAAGCGGCTCGTTCTCTAGGCTTTTCTCATATCAAGGCTATGTATTATATAGTCTTACCCCAGGCCCTAAAAAATTCTATGCCAGGACTTATTGGCGAAGGGGTTACTATGTTTAAAGAGACTTCGATTGTTGGCTGGATCGGTCTAAGTGATCTTATGCGAGGAGCAGATGATATACGCTCACTTACGGCTACTGCCTTTCAGTCGCTAGTCGCCGCTGCTATCCTCTATCTTGCACTTACCCTCATCTTCTCAAAGGTCATGTTTAGATTAGAAAAGAAATTAAATAATGACGAGGAAAAGTAATGCCAATTATTGCTAAAAATATTCATAAAAACTTTGAGGATACTAAGGTACTTCGTGGTATTAATCTTACAATTCACGATGGCGAGGTAGTGGTTCTTGTAGGTGCTAGCGGTTCTGGTAAATCCACTTTTTTGAGATGTCTCAATCTATTAGCTACACCCACTTCTGGTCAGGTTCTTATTGATGGTGTAGATATTACAGAACCAGGCGTGGATCTAAATCAAATTCGACGTAAGGTTGGAATGGTCTTTCAGAATTTTAATCTCTTCGATAATTTATCTGTACTTGAAAATATTAAGCTAGGTCCTAAAAAATTACTTCATCAAAAAGAGCAGGATGCTGATAGAGAGGCTAGAAAACTACTTAAAATGGTTGGTTTATCTAGTAAAGCAGATGCTTATCCACGTAACTTATCCGGAGGCCAAAAACAACGTATTGCCATCGCACGTGCACTAGCCATGCATCCGGAAGCTATTCTTTTTGATGAACCGACTTCGGCGCTTGATCCCGAAATGATTGGTGAGGTTCTTGATGTAATTCGTGATCTCGCTAAACAAGGATTAACAATGGTAATTGTAACTCACGAAATGAGTTTTGCTCGTGAGGTTGGTAATCGTATGATCTTTCTTGACCATGGTAAAATCATCGAGGATGGCACTCCAAAACAGGTTATGGATCATCCAAAAACCGAACGCGCCGCTCGCTTCTTCTCTTCAATCCGAAAATAGTCATCTGTTCTTTGCCAAGTTTATCCTCTTTATGTTAAAATTACGGTATGACTCCAGTGATGAAATTTAAGAAAAAATTTTACTTTCTCGTAGCTTCCTATTTCAGATTTTTTGCTAACATCTCATTTCGCCGCTGGCGACCTCGTGTAATCGCTATCACTGGCTCTGTTGGCAAAACTACCATGTTGAACTTAGTAGAATGTATCCTGAAGGATCGCGCTCATTATTCTCATGATGCTAACTCCGCCTATGGTATTGCCTTTGATATCCTAAAATTAACTGGCGTAACTGGCTCGAAATTAAAATGGCTCTATCTTTTTATTGCTGCTCCAATTAAATCAATATTTTATACGCATAAAGAGGAGTTTTATGTTGTTGAAATTGATGGGGAAAGGCCGCACGAGGCTGAATTTCTTGCCTCCTGGCTTAAGCCTGAGGTCACATTATGGATCTCTCTTGGCCTGTCGCACGCAGTCCAATTCGAACAGCAAGTAAAAGATGGGCTGTTTGAAAATCTTGATAAAGCCATTACTCACGAATTCGCTACGCTGCCAGAACATACACAGAAGCTTGTAATTATCGATAACGACGTCGAACTAATGGTTCGTGCCCTCGATAGCATTAAACAAAAAGGACTTACCAAGGCTAGAGTAATTAAATGCTCCAAAAAAGATCTCGTAAAATATCAGGTAATGCCAAATCAGACTAAGTTTGAGATTCAGTCTGACGAAAGTGGTCAAACAAGGCGGTATCAGTTTAACCGACCTCTTTCAAAAGACCTCACTATTCAGCTAGTTATGCTTGAAAAGTTAGCTAAATACTTAAAAATCAAAATAGATTCGGATCTCTCAGATTTTCGCCTAGCACCAGGTCGTAATTCATATTTTGAAGGCAAAAATGGTGTTCAGATTATCGATAGTAGTTATAATGCTCATCTAATTTCGGTAAAATCAATTTTAGAGATGTTTAAATCTATGAAGGTGGAGCATAAGTGGCTGGTGATTGGTGATATCGTGGACCAGGGCAGTATTGAGGGGCAGGAACATGCAAAACTTGCCGCTGAAATTATCAAGGTAAAACCAGAAAAAGTTATTCTAATTGGTCGTCGTACTAAGAAATATACGGCGCCACTTCTGAAAGAGGCTGGCATTGTCCCCTATGTGACTAATGACCCTAAAGAAGCCTTAGTCTATCTAGAAAAACATTTGAGCGGCTCAGAAACGATTCTCTTTAAAGGCTCTCAGTATCTCGAATGGATCATTGAGAAGATCTTAAGAAATCCAGACGATGCTAAAAAGCTACCTAGACGCGAAAAAGCTGCGATCAAAAGACGACAAAAACGAGGATTAAATTAATGACAAAAACACTTTACATCATTCATGGTTGGACCTATTCCGTGGAGCCCTGGAATAAAACCATTAAACTTTTAAATGATAACTATAAGATTAAGGTAAAAATGTTACACGTCCCCGGACTTACTGATCCCAGTAAAAAAGTGTGGAATATCGATGAATATGTGAAATGGGCCGATTCATTACTACCAGAAGACGCAGTGGTTCTAGGTCATAGCAATGGAGGTCGAATTTTATTAAACCTCTTATCAAGACAACCCGCGCGTGTCTCCCATCTAATTTTACTTGACGCTGCCGGTGTCTATGAGCCATCAAAAAAACGTGATATTTTAAGAGCAATTAGTCAGCTATTCGCCCCATTAAAACAGATTAAAGTTCTGCGCAAACTGCTTCATCGTATCATTGGTGCTGGTGATTATGAAAAGGCTCCTGAAAACATGAAAAAAACCTTAACTAATATGCTGGATTCGGACCGCCAACTAGATATCTCCAAGGTTAAAGTAAAAACCGACATTCTGTGGGGTGAATTAGATAAAATCACTCCTCCAAGGCATGCACAAAGAATGCATCAGCAAATCAAAAAGAGCCGACTCAAGTTATTTCCAAATTGGACACACGCACCCTATATTTGTGATCCGGAAGGACTTGCTCTTGCTATTAGTGAAGTTATGGAGGCAAAGAGGTGAAACATTTTTTCCTAGGTCGTGCTAATAATTTTAATCTTAAAGAAACCCTGCGTTTTCTTGCAAGTTTTGGTACAAAAAAGGATTATATAAAATTAAAACAATTTTTTTCTAAACAGTATCAAGTTGACCAAAAAAATGTCTACCTCTTTCATTCTGGTCGCACCGCTCTTTCTTTGGCTCTAATCTCGCAAATCCCAGCAGTATCTAAGGATTCTTCTGTTGATAAAAAAGTTAAGATAGAGACAACTTCAAAAAAAGAATCGCTTCCAGCCGTTGCTATAACTTCACTAACCTGTTTTGCAGTTGTACAGGCGATCAGGGCTGCCGGATATCAACCAATTTACCTAGATATTGACCCTAAAACCCTACATTTTAATGCAGACGCCCTAAAGAAATGCATTAAGAAGTACCCCAACCTTAAAGCTGTCATTATTCAAAACAATCTTGGTGTCCCAGCAGAAATAGTAGAAATTGAAAAGTTAGCAAAAGAACATAATCTTTTTCTTATTGAAGACCTTGCTCACTCATACGACATTCATTATTCGGACGGACGTCTTGCCGGAAGTATTGGTGACGCCGTTGTCCTTTCTTTTGGTAAAGGAAAATCACTGGATGCAATTTCGGGCGGAGCACTAATCATGCGAGTACCTTCCAAGAATCGCCTCTTGGACTCTCAGGATATCGCTAGTCGCGCACCAAAGATCTCAAGCTCCTTACGAGATAATCTTTATCCATTGTTTGCTCTCATTTCCCGCGCACTTTCTTATCTCTCACTTGGTCGTTTTAATTTAGGCCAAATCTGGATTCTTGCTCTATTGAAACTAAAACTAATTCAACGTTCTGCCGACGCTGAGCTTGACTTTGAACGCCGACTCAGTTATTGGCAGTCAAGATATTTACTAAAAAAGCTACAAAAGAGTCAAAAATATCATTCAATTTTACGCTACCCGCTTCTTGTTAAGGATCGAAACAGTGTTCTATCAAAACTAAAAAAAGCCGGCTTTTTCTTTGACGAAGTTTGGTACGACTCGCCAGTGGCACCTAAGCGCTACTTTAAAAAATCAGATTTCAATGAGAACGACTGCCCTGTTGCTACATTGGTAGCTAAACATCTAATTAATTTTCCAACGAATTATTCATTCTTGCAGCTGAAAAGAGCTTGGCAAATTATTGCTCCACAGCTAGTTGAAGTAAAAGTCAATCAACAAGGACAGCCAGAGCTTCGTAAAAAAGATTCTATGGCTTTATTAAAAGGTCAAAAAGCTACAAAGAGCTTAGCTAAGCTATCGCAACAAGATTGGAATAATCAGATTCGGGATTATGACCTTGCAAACTTTCTGCAATCTCCTCGCTGGCAAAAGTATAACGAATTCCTAGGCCGTCGAGTAATTCTCTGTGAGTTCTATGGTCATGTTAAAGTACTTATGGTTATTAAGGACGCCAAGCGTGGCCGATTTCTAGAAATTCCTAACGGGCCTCTGCTTAATTGGCAGGATCCTGTCATTGTCGCCCTTGTTTTTCAAGAAATTTTTCAAATTGCCAAGCAATATAAATGTGCCTTCATCCGCTTTCGTCCAGCCCTTGCCGATTCTGAAGAAAATCGCTTTATTTTAAAGCAACTAGGTTCAATTGAAGCTTCGTTCCATCTAGGCGCAGAACATACCGTCATGATCGATTTAACAAAAACCGAAGAAGATCTCCTAGCCACCTTCCGACGACAGACCCGCTACGAGGTGCGCCGTGCTGAAAAGCTAAAAATCACTGTAGAGGATCGTTCCGATGATGCTGGCATCCTGGAGGAATTCCATCAGGTTCAGCTAGACACCGCAAAACGTCAAAACTTTATTCCACCCACCAAAAAAGAGCTGCAAGCACTAAAAGATAGTTTCGCGGAAGATCTCAGATTATACGTTGCATATGACGAAACTCACCAGCCAATTGCCTATGGTCTTATCCTGATTGACGGGATAGAGGCGGAATACTACGAGGCAGCCAGCACGCCACTTAATCGCAAATTACCAGGCGCTTATGCACTGCAGTGGCAAATTATGCGTGACCTTAAAAAACGGGGAATCAAGCGTTATAACCTTTGGGGAATCGCCCCGGAAGGACAAACAAAGCACCGCTATGCTGGAGTTACTACCTTTAAGACTGGATTCTCCGAGCACCGCTTCACCTATGTTGCGGCTCAGGATATTTCAGTGAGTCCATTACGCTATCAATTTAATCGCCTAATTGAGACCATCCGTAAAAAACGACGTCATTTATAAAAGGAAAAACATGAAAGAAACAACTAAGTCAAAAATCACCGTCGAAGAATGTACTTCCAAAAAAGAATGGGATGCTTTTATCACCAGCTTCAAAGAAGCAAACTTTTTACAATCATGGGATTTTTACGAATTTTATCAGAGCATTAACCATCAAATTGTCCGACGGGTTTTTAGATGTGACGGGAAGATTGTCGCCGCCTATGCTGGTGAAGTTGAGCCAGCTAAAAGGGGCCGTCATCTAGCTATTGCCGGCGGTCCTATTCTCGACTGGCAAGATCAGAACCTAGTGAAACGAGTTTTTGAAGATATGAAAAACGTTGCAAAGAACCTACAATGTGTCTTTGTCCGGGTGCGTCCACAACTAGAATACAATCAGGATTCCGTCCAAATTTTTAAGGAGCATAATTTTAGAAAAGCCCCAATGTATTTATCTGTTGAATATGCTGGTGTTCTGGATCTTCATAAAACCGAAGATGAAATCATGACGAATATGCGACAACGTCTTCGTCGGGCCTTAAGAAAAGCGGAAAAGAATCAAATCACAATCGAAACCTCCACCAACCCCGAAGCAATTAAGGAATTTTATCAGATTGAACTTCAGACCGCCAAACGCCATTCTTTCTATGCCTTCTCCGAAGAATTTCTTACCAAACAGTTCGCAGCCTTTGCCAAAGGTGGAGAGGCTGTCCTCTATATTGCTAAGAAGGACGGTGAAATTTTGGCAGAAAATTTCATGATCTTTTACGGCAACGAGGCCTCATATCACTACGGGGTCTCCTCAGAACTCGGGACAAAGTATTCTGGTGCCCCACTCCTTCATATGCAGGCCATGCGCGACGCGAGAAAACGCGGCATTACTCGTTATAACTTCTGGGGAATTGTTGACGAAGAAGATACTAAGCATCGCTTTTATGGAGTTTCCGTCTTTAAGCGTGGCTTTGGAGTGCAGGAGTTAAAGTACTTGCCGGCTCATGATCTTATTATCAATAAACCCGCATATTACTTTAAAACCTATCTTATTGAAACCCTACGTCGAAAAATTCGTCATGTTTAAAATCTAGGTTTCATTCTGTTTAGATTTTTAAAAAAATATAGTATAATCATAAGTAATATGGCAGAGAATATTGGTCGAACTGATGAAAATAGTTTTGGCAACCAGTCATTTTCTGTAAGCCAAAACCAAAAACCTGATACTCAACAAGAAAACAACGACAGTGCATGGGGAAACAATCAGGCAAAAAAAATAGCAGATCAAAAGTCAGCCCAAACATCTGCACGAGAAATCGAAAACGCCGCACTTAATAATTCGAATAACTCTCAAGATGCTAGAATTGCGGAAAATCAAACGGATCAACTAGGCAATGAGTCGTTTTATAAAAAGGATGATAAAAAAGACAAGAAAGCCAAACTGAGCCAGGCCAAAAAGTATGCCCCTCTCGGCGGAATCTTAGGGGTTCTAATTATGATGATGTTTGCTTTTTCGGGAGCAACCAGTCTATCCTCATTCGCGTTGGTTGCTAACGGTCTAGAACAATTTAATATTCTTCGTGACAGTATGAATAGTCGCTCTTCTTTTCTTTTTCCAAGGATGATCCGGGGCGGATTGAACTCCAAAATTACTTCCAAAGGAATTTTTAGTGGCAAAGACAAGTTCAAAATATCAAGTTCAATGTCAAAGAAGCTCGCCAGTAATGGGATTAGCTATGTTGAGACTACTGGTACCGACGGCAAGCCCCTTAATCTTTTAGTCTACAATGATGGGCCAGATGGCAAACCAATGGCTGTTGCCGCTTATCAGGAAGATGCCTCCAGGATCCCTGATTCTCTCGAAATAACCACAAATAAAGTTGATGCTGACGGTGTCTCTACTCCTGTCGCTACCAATGTTGAAGTTGACTCAAAAAATAAAATGGGCTTTAAACAGGCTCTAGATACTAGTGACACTTTTTTCAAGGCTGAAGAAAGATCTACGCGTACCCTGAAAGGACACGTTGCTGGTTGGTTTGACTCAATCGCCGATAAGGTAGATACTATGCTAAATAATGGCGGCCGCAATCGCCAAGCTAACACAAAAGAAGACGCTACAGATGAAGAGATAAAGCAAAATGCTGAAAAAGATGGGCTAAAAGAGGAAGCTGAAGACCCCCAAGGAAATGCTGATGTCGACGACTCAGATGTTGGCGCAGAGGATCCGAATCCCGTTCCAGCTGATGATGGCTCTGGTGCGCTTACTAAGGGTATGGATGTGCCAGAGGTCGAAAGTTCGCTCAAGACTCGTGCTAAAAAAGCAGCCGCCTCTATTGGCAGTGCTTCTGCTATCACAACTACTCTAGGCTATGCTTGTACAGTATTAAAAGTAATTAATACGATTTCTCAAACCGTAGGTGCTTTGATGCGCGCGAGAGTCTTGAACTATGTTACGGGCTACACTGAGGCGGTGCATAAAACTAAGGCTGGTGATGGTACAAATGAGCTACATTTTTATAATAAAGGCCTCAATACCGATGGCCCAACAAGAGATATGGCTGGCAATATTATTCCTGGTAAGGAATCTAGTTCTGCCATGAAAAGTACCGCAATTGGTCAATTCTTTAGTGATGGGCAGGTAACGGTCAAATCATCCGACCCGATTGCACGAAAATTTAATTCCGAGACTGCAATGCAACAAGCAATTTTCCACAGTGACGAAATCCAATCTAGCGACATGAATCAAGTACCAATGACTCTTGGTACTATGCTGGGTCAAGCTGCTGGCAGTTTAAACACCTATAAAGGTTGTATTGCTCTACAAATGACTGGAAATGTCTTAGGTATTTTTGCGGATATCGCAGAAATCGCAGCAGCTATACCAAGTTTCGGTATCTCATTGATTGTCGGCCAAATTGGAAAGATGTTAATGAAAAAAGCACTTATGATCGCTGTGGTTGCCTCGGTCGGCGTAATCATCTCAATGGTCGCACCGATGATTGCTAGAACAGTTGGTAAAAGCCTTGTCAGTAATATGGTGGGCGAGGATGCTGGGTATGCGATCAATAGCGGCTTCAATATGTATACAGGAATACAACAACGAGTGAGTTCTGGCCTTCCTGCCACCAAGAAGGCCTTAGTCGCCGCATATCATGAAAAGCAGAATGTCATAGCTTCTGAAGCTAGGTATGTCAGGCAAACAAAAAGTCCCCTTGATCCCTCGTCGCCGTATACCTTCATGGGTAGTATTATGAATTCAATTATTCCTATTGCCACCACCGTTGGCTCGCCAATTATGACTTTTTCAAAAATCAATAGCGTAGTTGGTTCTTCCATCTTTCAGCTCTTACCAACCGCTGCCGCAGAAGGCGAGCATCAGATTAAAACCTCACTAAACAATAACTGTCCATCTGGAAGGGCATTTGATGAACCTCTCGCAATGGATGCCTTTTGCAATAACTACATAACTACCGACTACTCTACGATTAAAACGCCACCAGACGAAGTATTTGATCGCGTCGGAGCTGAGAACTTTGACTTAGAAAACATTGATGAAAACGTTAATAACGGTAATCCAGCAATCAAGGATAACTCCGAGCTTGCTAAATGGACTCTAGCCTGCGCAGTACGTGAGTCTCATTACGGCGTTGCTGATGGCAATATCTCTGAAGCCCTCAGTGGCTCTGCTGGTGTGGGCTCTGGCGTTATTAAATCTTATACTGGTGCCGCCATTGGTGCTGTTCCAGTCCTCGGAGGTCTAGCTCAAGGAATCTTTGATGGAAAGGAGGCAGCAAATATTGGTTGGACAACAGGTGAAAATTGTGTGAAAGAAAAATATAAATACTTCTCGCGCTATTCAGAGGATCAGCGAGTTTTAGAATCTGCTGGATTAATCGAACAATCAGCAGTTACAGGCTTCCTAGATAAATATTACGCTAAAAATCCTCTCGACCATTCAGATTCAGGCATTGTTGCACGCTATACTGGAATGACCAAAGAACAGGCTGAAATTGCCCTTGGTCTAGTTGAGTATAATCTCTTCCTTGCAAAATATCAGCCAAAAGAAAAAGGTCCAGAAAAACCAGTAAAAACTGAAGAATACCAGTATGAAAGTACGACGGTAATTGCTGAATCTATGCCAAATGTTATTCTTCGTATACTTAGTGACTTTAAAAATCAGAGACTAGCCACTGCGAGCGCATAAAATTCATCAGACTTTTGTCTAATATGTTAAAATAATCATAAGAACTATAATCAAGGAGCATTATGTCTACAAAACTAAAGTATATTGACAGTCACTGGGGTATTTTTGCCTTGCAGGGGGTTGTTGCCTTATTGTTTGGTTGGTTCGCCTTATTTACCAATTCCAGCGATATTCAGACACTAGTAATCGTTGTTGGCAGCGTGCTCCTTTCGCTCGGAATTATCGAACTATTGAACCTCCTCGCACGTGCACGCACAAAAAATACTTGGGGTGTCTCATTAGTGATGGCTATCCTAGAAATCTCAGCCGGCCTCGCTCTTCTCTTTACTTACGAGCAAAATGTTGCCTGGCACCTTATTGTTATCGCCGCCTATACAATTTTGCGTGGTATTTTTGAGATCATTCTCGGACTTAAAGCCATTGATGATCTTACGGACAAGTTTATCTGGATTCTTGCTGGTGTCTGCGCCTGTATTATGGGCGTCGTTATCTTAAATACCGGTCACCTCGGCACCATCCCTTTTATTAAATACTTCGGTTCTTACATGATGGTCTTTGGTGTCGTAAATCTCATTTATTCCGTACATAATAATGAACAGGGTAAAGATTATCGTAGTGAGAAGCTTGCAGCAAAAAAGAAAATATCAAAGACTTTGGAATTAAAAACCCCGGTTTCAAAGGCCACGACAAAAACGGTCAAGAAAACCGCGAAAAAGACTACTAAAAAGGCCTAAATATAAATAGGCAATCCTCATTCTTCTTTAAAAACTGGCATTATAAACGTAAATATGTTATAATTATGTCTCAAGGAGAAAATATGAACTATAAAATGCCAACCAAGGCTATCATCACTGATGCTGGTTTTGCTAGCCGTTTTTTACCGATCACTAAAACTATTCCAAAAGCTATGTTGCCATTAGGAAATCGTCCAATCATGCAACTTGTTGTTGATGAATGTATAAAGGCCGGTATTACAGAGATTATCATTGTCGCCACGCCCGAGGGTAAGCCAATCTACGAGGATTATTTTAACAATTCCGTAAATCACATCCGTAAGCAGCTAAAAGCACAGGGCAAACTAGACCGTTATGCTCCGATTCAAGAAATCCTTGATTATCCAAAAATTACTGTGATCGAACAGGATCAGTCCTATCCATACGGAAACGGCTCTCCAATTGCTTCAGCTCGTAAGTTTATTCGTGATAATGAGGCCTTCATTGTTGCTTACTCGGATGACGTAGTCTTCGGTACTTCCGATGTTAAAACCCTAATTGATTCCTACGCTAAGCATCAAGATGCACAGGCCATTATTATTGCTCAGGAAATGCCTAGGGAGGTATTGAATAAATATGGTATCATTCGTCTTCAAGATGAGGCTAAAATGACCCTACATGACATCGTCGAGAAGCCAAAAATTGAAGATGCTCCATCCAATCTTACTTCTTATGGTCGTTATCTCCTCACGCCAGATGTCTTCCAGTATCTTGATCCAAAAAATACCGGCCTTGACGGTGAATTATGGACTGTTGACGCTATTACGCGTATGGTCAAAGATGGTAATGTTTATGTTGAGAAGACAAGAGGTCACTGGATGACTACTGGTGATCCAAAAAACTATAACCTAGCTAGTCTTTATTATGCAACCGAATTTGAAGACTATGGTGAAGCGCTTGTAGATTTTCTTAAAAAATAATTATAGTTTAACTTCCTAAAAACACCCCGAGTGGGTGTTTTTTAGTTGTATACATTCATAAAATATAATACAATATAAGCGTAAAGGTTATCTAATATGGAGTTACAAATGAATTTTGCCGAATGGATCCTAGTCATGTTTTTATCAGTTGCACTACTGATCTTTCTAATTGTCGGCATCATTTTTCTGGTTAAGTTCACTAGTCTGCTTTCTGAAATTGAAATTATGGTACAAACTGGTCAATCCATTTTTGATAAAGCTGACGATGTGGCTGATAATATTAAGGATCTCACGTCAGTTGGTCCACTTGCTAAAGGGTTTGTCACAGAATATATCGGCAGAAAGTTATTCAACCTCTTAAAAATCGATCGTAAGCCTAAAAAATCCTATTTTGATGATTTTGAAGAAGAAGATACAACTCGGCAATCTGCAAAACGCACAACAACAAAGGCCACAAAAACGCCGATTAAAAGCGTAAAGCCAAAAGCTAGAAGCTAACCCCTATACTGTTCGCTCAAAATCGACTATAATAGATACAATAAACAGACTAAACAGGAGTACAAATATGAAAAAAGATAATAGAAAATTCTTCTTAGGCGTAGTCCTAGGTGCAGCAGCTGGTCTTGTCGCAGGTATTCTCACCGCTCCAAAGTCCGGCAAGGAAACACGTCAGGAATTGAAAGAGCAGGGTAAGAAAGCCCTTGATGAAACCAAAAAAACCAGCCAGAAGCTCTATCAGGATACCAAAACTGGTGGTCAAAAAATGTTTGACAAATTCTTTAAGAAGAAAGAAGACGTAAAAGACGAAGTTCTAGGTGTCGTTGAGGAAGTTGCCGAAGATGTAGCTGAAGCAGCCGAAGAAGCAAAATAGTAAAGATTAAATTAATTGCAAATATTCTCTTCAACTAAATTTGAAGAGAGTATTTTAACGGGAAAATAGGTGCAAGATAGATGTCAAGTGAGGTAGAAACAAACACAGATCAAAAAAGCCAGGAAGAGGCCTATTATGATTTTTGTTGTGAATTAGATGATCCAAATCATCAAATCGGCCCTAGTGATTTTGTGCACCTACATAACCACACACACTACAGTCTACTAGATGGTCTTACTAAGGTTCCAGATTTAATCGGTTATGTCAAAGAACAGGGAATGCAGGCGGTTGCCGTTACCGATCATGGCACCATGTCCAGCCTGATTGAGTTATATAAAGAAGCCAAGGCTGCTGAGATTAAACCTATCCTTGGTCTTGAGGCCTATGTTGCTGCTCGTTCTCGCTTTGATCGTGATCCAGCTTACGATAAAGTTCGTTATCACATCACCCTTCTTTCAATGAATGATCAAGGCTTTGAGAATCTCTGTCGCCTAGCTACCGAGGCAGAGGTCAATGGTAAGTATTATAAACCTCGTATTGATCACGAAATCATGGAAAAATACAGCGAGGGGATTATTTGTCTTTCAGGCTGTGCAAGCTCCGAAATTTCCGTACGTCTTAAAAACGGCGACATGGAGGGCGCTGAAAAACTGGTGGACTGGTATAGTAAAGTCTATAAGGATCGTTTTTATCTTGAAATGCAGGATCATGGTCATCCAGATTCTCCCACCCACTGGGATGTGCAAGATCGCATCAACCGTGGCTTGCAGGCAATCGCTAAAAAAACTGGCCTACCACTAGTGGTAACCTGTGATGGTCATTATCTCAAACACGAGGATCAGGACGCTCATGAAATTCTACTCTGTATTGGTACGGCCGCCAACCTCTCCGATCCTAATCGTATGACCCTAAAGGATTTTCAGCTACACGTCATTCCACCACAGGAAATTATTGATCGCTGGAGTAAAGATTATCCTGAGGCAATTAAAAACACAAGGAAGATTGCCGAGCGTTGTAGTACAGAAATTCAATTGGGTCGAATCTTAATTCCAAAATTCCCAGTTCCAGATGGTGATTCCGAGAAAAGTTATCTTGATAAGCTCGTCTTTCGTGGACTCGCCTTTCGTTATGGTGACGTCACTCAGGAAGAGGCGGAAAAACTTTCAATTGAAGACTGTCGAAAATTACTCTCTGAAAAAATTCTCGAACGCATCGATTATGAACTAGCAGTCGTCGACAAAATGGGTTACAACGGCTATTTCTTGATTGTGCAAGACTTCATTATGTGGGGAAAGACTCGTCGTATTATTTATGGCCCAGGTCGTGGCTCAGCCGCAGGCTCCATCCTAGCTTATGCTTTACGTATTACCGAGTTGGATCCTATGAAGTACGATCTACTCTTCGAGCGTTTCTTAAATCCTGATCGTATCTCTATGCCTGATATTGATACCGATATCCAGGACACCCGCCGTGATGAGGTTATTGACTACTGTACCGACAAGTATGGTAAGGAACGTGTTGCCAACATTGTTACTTTTGGTAAAATGATGGCCAAAAACGCCGTACGTGACGTGGCTCGCGTCCTTGAAGTGCCTTATGCCGAAGCTGATCGCATCGCTAAACTGGTGCCAGACCCCATTCAGGGTCATCATGTCAAGTTGACTGATGCTATTGTTAATACTCCAGACCTCAAATATGAATATGAGCATAATCCAGTCGCCAAGCAGGTGATTGACTACGCCTCAAAACTTGAAGGCACTATTCGCTCCCACGGTGTCCACGCTTGTGGTATCGTGATCGCTCCTGATGATCTCGTAAAATTCCTTCCTCTTGAAGTTTCCGCCAAAGGTCCCCTAGCAACCCAGTATCCATCGACACAGGTCGAAGAACTAGGCCTTCTTAAGATGGACTTCTTGGGACTTTCTAACCTCTCAGTTATTAATAATGCCCTGCGTATGATTCGCAAGGTTTATCACGACGATATCGACCTTTACAACGTTCCACTCGATGATCCATTGGCCTATAAACTCTTGCAGAATGCCGAGACTACTGGTGTCTTCCAGCTTGAATCTGCCGGTATGAAGCGCTATTTAAAAGATCTCAAAGCCTCCAGCTTCGAGGATATCATCGCTATGGTCGCCCTCTATCGTCCTGGTCCGATGCAGTTCATCGACTCCTTCATTCGTCGAAAACACGGCGAGGAACCAATTACTTATCTCCACCCTGGTCTTGAAAATGCTCTAAAATCCACCTATGGAATCTTGATTTATCAGGAGCAGTTCATGCAGATCTCTAAGGAATGGTGCGGCTTTACCGGCGGTCAGGCCGATACTCTACGTAAGGCGGTCGGTAAGAAGAAAGTGGCTCTAATGAATAAGGTGAAACCAGAGTTCATTAAAGGTGCTCAAGAAGTTGGTGGCGCCACTGAAGAGCAAGCTGAAACTTTTTGGAATCAGCTTCTCGAATTTGCTAACTACTGTTTTAACAAGTCCCACGCCGCGTGTTATGGTCTGGTTGCTTATTGGACGGCTTATCTGAAGGCTCATTACCCTGACGCTTTTATGGCTGCACTGATGACCTCAGACATGCGTTGGACCGACCGACTTGCGATTGAGATTGCAGAATGTAAAAGAATGGGTATTAAGGTGCTTGGCCCAGATATCAATCAATCTTATGCCGACTTTGGTATTGTTGGCGGCGAAAAAACGATTCGTTTTGGTCTTGCGGCCATTAAAAGTATGGGGAAGGCCTTGATTGAGGATATTGTTATCCCAGAACGTGACAAAAACGGTCCATTTAAATCCGTCTGTGATTTTGCCTCTCGCGTCGACAATACGAAATTTAATAAAAAATCATGGGAATCTGCAATAAAAACTGGTGCTTTTGATCGCTTTGCTTCACGCACGGATCTACTATTTAACTTAGAAGAAATTCAGGCCTATGGAGGCAAAGTTCAAAAAGATCGTGCCTCTGGTCAGACTGATCTTTTTGGCCTCATGGGTGATGCTGGTGCAATTCCTGAACCTACCCTTCAGGAATCCCCTACTAAGGTCTCAGAAAAAGAGCAGCTACTCTGGGAACGTGACCTGATGGGACTCTATCTTTCCGCTCATCCTCTAGATAAATACGACCTCTATTTTGAAGAAAATACTCATCCGTTCACAATGGTTACCGCAGAAAATGATGGTAAACAAGTCGTTGTGGGTGGTATTGTTACCGGTATTCGTACGATTCTTACAAAATCAAACACCAAAATGGCCTTCGTCAAGATCGAAAGCAAGACTGCTGAAACTGAATTTATTGTCTTTCCATCACTCTATGAGCAGGAAGGATCAAAATTAGTAGTAGATAATATTATTAAAGTTACAGGTCGAGTTAACGCTAGGGATAAAGATGGCAATGTGACCTCCGAGGTAAAAATTATTGCTGATTCTTTCTCTGTTGTTTCAGATGAAAAACTCGAAAATTATCAGTCTACTGGCACCAAGCTTGAAGAACCTAAGGATGCACCTAAGAAAGAATTTAAACGTAAAAAAGCAGCCGTCCCAGAGAATATTGCCTCCAGGTTGTCTAGTAGCCAAACCACAAAAGAAGGCAGCTCAAATAATACCGAAAAAGATAAAACCGATTCAGTGAAAAATTCCCAAGAAAAACAAGGCACAGAGGAAGTGGGTACTAGAGTTATTACTCCTCCCGTTGATCCAAGATCTCAAAAACTCTTTGTCCTGATTGAAAACCCTGAAGATACCGAGAAGCTGACAAGAATTCGTAAGCTCTGTGATGAGAATCCTGGTTTTCAGGAAATTATTCTAGTGCTTAAAGATGAATCTGGCAAAAAGCCGCTACGTATGCCATTTAGAATTGACGCCTGCAGCGATCTTATTGACCCGCTCAAAGACTTAGTTGGTGATACTGGTGTGGTCTTAAAATAAAATTTCTCAAAAACCTTTAACAAAAATAGTAATTTAGAACTGTTTATGCTAAAATAAAGCAAAAGAAGGTGGGAAGTGGATAAAATAACTAATTTTCTGAATGCAAAAATTTCTGGTCTGGTTACGAGTAAGCCAGAGATTCTTGCTGACTACGCAAGGGATGCCAGTATTTTAGAAATAACACCAAAGCTTCTTTGTGTCCCCCACTCGGTAGAAGATATACAATACCTTGTTCGTTTTGCTAATGAATTAGCAAAAAAGGGGTATCAATTGCCGGTGGTAGTTCGTGGTTCTGGATTAGACCAAAGCGGGGCTGACCTAACCGAGGGTATGATTATCTCAACCGAAAAACTAAATCAGATTCAAGAAATTGACGATCGAGCTCGCCTAGTGCGAGTGCAGGCTGGGGTAACATTAGGTCAACTAAATTCAGCCTTAGCGCTCTTTGGTCTGCGTCTGCCAATTGAGGCGGATCCGCGTGAGACTATTGGCGGCCTAGTTTCAAACTTTTATACAGATAAAATTGCAAAAAAATATGGCAGTATCTATTATTATGTTGATCGCATTGAGGCGGTCTTATCTAATGGCGATCTCTTTCAGTCTCAAACTCTCACCCCTCGTGGACTTAAATATGTTAAATCTAAGAAAGATTTTATCTCCACCCTTTACAGGAGAGTCGAAACGATTCGAGAGGAGAATAAAGAGCAACTGGAGGAACTCAAAGCGCATAATCACGCTCGCACTGGTTATCATATGGTCACGGAGGTGCAATCCACGCCGCATGAATTTGACCTGGCGCCCCTCTTTTTTGGCGCTCAGGGCAGCCTCGGTATTATCACCGAATTAATCATCAAGGTCATCCCGCTTTCGCGACCTACCAAACAGGCTCTGTTTGGTTTTCAGGATTTAAAAGCAGCTGTTGATTTCATGTCAGAGCTAAAAAAAATTCAGCCTCTTCGTATCGATTTTTACGACCAACGTCTAATCAATCTAGGTCAAACTCATGCTCAAGAAGCAAATCTAAATCTCGGTGAGGCTAAGTATTTAATTTGTACGGAATTTGATGATCATTATTTTAAAAATCAGAGCAATCTTAAAAGACTGAAAAAACTTTCTTACAAGAAAGACCTAGCTATTATCGATCAACCGGAAATCACTAACATCATAGCTAAAATTAATAAAAACCTAGTCGCCTATCGCAATGATAGCTCGGTGGTTGAGCGAGTTGTTGTGGTTGACCGTACTTATATTCCAGAGGTGGAATTTTCTTCCTTCGTTGACAGCTTAAAAACGCTAGAAAAAATCTTTGATCAGGAGTTGCCGCTCTTTGGTTCTTTCATGACTAATCTCTACTCAATACGTCCCAGCTTTGATTTGTCACAGGTGAACGATCGCAAGCAACTGCTACGGTTCTTGCAGCAATTTGGGAAGCTGGTCACCGATTCAAACGGTAGCCTCTGTGGTGGCTCAGCTGAAGGTCAGGTCCAAGCCTTAATGGTTAATCAAAATATTTCGGCTCGTACACTCAATCTCTATCACCAAATAAAGACACTTTTTGACCCAAACAACATTTTGAATCCTAAGATTAAGCAGGGCGCCAGTCTGGCTAATTTAGCACGTTTTATGCGTACTTCTGCACAGATTGGCTTAATTCGTCAGGATTAATTTTATAAGCCAAATTAATCGATTATTATCTGTTATCTAAAAATAGCTCAGCATGCTATAATCATCTTATGAAAGTTACTACAAAGAATTTATCCGAAACCAAGGTCGAGGTTACTGTTACTCTTGATCAGAATGACCTTAAGGTCGCCGAGGAGCAGGCTGTCTTACGTCTGTCCAAAGAAATCCGCGTTCAGGGTTTTCGTCCAGGCAAGGTTCCTGCCGAAATCGCTAAGAAAAATATTAATCCAAACGATCTCGCCAGTACCACTGCCGACATTGCTGTTAGGCGTACTGTCCCTAAAGCCTTTGATGAGGCTAAGAATATTCCTCTCGTTATTCCAAATGTCGATATTGTCAAATTTGTCCCTGGTGAAGTTCTTGAATACAAGGCAGTTGCTGAAATTGTGCCTGAAATTAAACTCGGTGATTACAAGAATCTCAAGGTTAAACGCGAAGAATTTAAGGCCAAGAAAGAAGATATCGACGATGTCGTGGCACGTGTTAGAAGTGCCTATGCAGAAAAGCAGGTAGTAAAACGCGCAGCCAAAATGGATGACGAAGTTGTTATTGATTTTGAAGGTAGCTTAAATGGTGAGAAGTTTGAAGGTGGCGCAGCCAAAGATTTTAAACTTAAACTCGGCTCTCATCAATTCATCCCAGGTTTTGAGGAAGGTATAGTTGGTCACAATGCTGGCGATCGCTTCGATCTTGAGCTTACTTTTCCTAAGGATTATCACGCTGAAAAACTTGTTGGTCAGAAAACCGTCTTCAATGTTCTCTTGAAGCAGGTTAATGAATTTATCCTACCTGAACTAAATGATGAATTTGCTCAAAAATGTGGTCCATTCAAAACTATGGACGACCTAAGGAGCGATATTGAAAATAATTTAACAGAGCAAAATAAGGTCAAATCCGATGAGAAATTTAAGGATGATCTAGTTAGCGAGCTTGTGAAGAAGAGTAAAATTGCCGCTCCGGAAGTTCTCATTGAGGACCAGATTCGCTTTATTAAGCAAGATATCGAGGCTAATGCCAAGGCTCAGGGTCTATCCTTTGAGGACTATCTTACTCAAACCGGCCAAACTGAAGAGGACTGGAAGAAGCAGATCAAAGAACTTGCTGAAGCTCGCGTTAAGGCCTCTCTTGCTCTCCAAATGGTAGCACGTGAAGAAAAAATCGATATTGAGGACGAAATCGTCGATGCTAAAATTAATGAGCTTCGTGAAGTCTACAAAAAATCCAAGGAAGCATTAAATAATCTTAAGGATAATAATGTTCGCCAGGATATCAAGAACCGTATGGTTATCGAAAAAACTTTGAACTTCCTAGTCGAACTCAATTCTAAAGCTGAGAAAACAGATAAAAAGTCTAAGTAAGACCATCAAATTCTAGATAGAAATTAGGACACATCGTGCCCTAATTTTTTTAAATCCAAATACTTGTACTATAATGTAATGGAATAAGAAATTAAAAGGGGGTTACTTATGGTACATTCAAAACATGAAAGTATAAAAGATATGATCTATGCAGGAATTATTGGGCATGCCGTTGGGGATGCGCTAGGCGTTCCTGTTGAATCATTAAGTCGCTTACAGTTAGCGAGCCGTCCGATTCGCGACATGATGGGCTTTGGAGTCCATCAGCTTCCGGCTGGTACTTGGTCTGATGATACCTCAATGGAAATTGCATTAATGGATTCACTAATCAAGCAAAAACGCTTTGACCTAGATGATATCATGCACAATTTCTATAAATGGTTTCATGATGCTGATTTTACTGCTACTGGTCAAAACTTCGGGATAGGACCTATCTGTGAAGAAGCAATCCGTAACTACATGGATGGGCTTAGTCCACTCGAATGTGGAGTCAAAGACGCAAAAAGTGTTGGAAATGGCTCTCTTATGCGCATTCTACCAGTCGCTTATGTCTGTTATTACAATCAGATTACTGGGAAAAAGCGACGTCAGTTAGTACATGATCTTTCGGCTATCACTCACGCCAATGAGCTCTGTATCTTGGGTTGTCTAATCTATGTAAATTTTGTCTGCCATCTCCTTGACGGAGATAATCTTCTTGAGGCCTATCAAAAAACCCAATTAGATGACTATTCGGACTTTGAAGAAGATACTCGTATGTCTTACTATCGTATTTTGGAAGAAAATATTGGTAGTTATGCGCGTCAGACGATTATTTCTACAGACAATGTATTGAATACCCTAGAAGCTGCATTTTGGTGTCTCTTTAACACGGATAACTATCGCGATGCGGTAATTACAGCAGTCAACCTTGGGGATGACACAGACACGGTTGGCGCAGTTACTGGTTCTATGGCGGGTATTTTATATGGCTTTAATGAGATCCCCGGTCTTTGGGTTGAAGCACTGCAACGCTCTGAATATCTGCTAGATCTCTGTGAACGCTTCGCTCTAGCCGACATAGATACCTCGAATATCTAAAAGCGACAAAAACTCACTCATGTTATAGGCCAAATATTTGGCCTATTTTTTAAAGCTTAAAGAGTAAAACTTGATAAAAACCGTAAAATATTGTAAAATATATATATGTCACAATCTAAATTTCTTCAATACCTCAAACAGTTATATAAAGAACAGCGTGAACTCACTATTTTAGAGGTCACTTATCTCATCATCGCCGTCCTCTCCTTTTTGGTCGCTGCCGTCATTGCCTTGCTAAATCAATCTCTTGGTGTCGCACTTCTTATTATTCCGTTTGTCTCCTTTTTAGCTCTATCTGCCAATATGATTGTTTGGGCACTTGTTCGTATGCTCCTAGACGAATCTACTAAAAATGATTATAAGAAATCAGAAGTCTCTAAAGATGAAAGTGAAAAAGCAGTAGATTCTGTTAAAAATAAACGTTCCAAGGCAACATCAAAAAAATAGTCAAAACTAACAAGAGAAAGTTGACTAAAGAATATATAAGAATTTCTCAAAGGTTTGTTATTTCCATAATTTATAAAAATAGAGCACAGAACGCTCTATTTTTTATTTCATGCTACAATAACCATATACGCTATATAAATAATTCATGCTATAAAGAGGGATTCCATGCCAAGTCTATCACCGAATCAACTTAATCGTAATGAGATAACTGGTCAAGAAAATAATATCAATACAACGGAACAAAACGCTCAGCATCTATCTCGCCTCCAAAACGAAATCGGGTCTAGAGTCCTCGCTCTGGTTAACTTCGAATCTAAACATAAAGACATTGTCGAATCCTCTTTTAACAAAGCCCGCAATAACAAAGAAAAACTCCCCGGCAAAAACAACGAACGTAGAAACTTCGCCTATCTCTCCCGCCTCAATAATATGGTCGAAAAACATGGAGATGCTCTAGAACAAAAGCTCTGGGTAGCCTCTGCCGAGAATCTCGTCATGGACTATGAAGATATCCCAGACGCCTATTGGAAGCAACAAGAACAAATCCTAAGAGACAACGGTCAAGGCAGAGAGCTAAGTAGATATGAAAAGAAAATCCTCGCCGAAGACCTCATCGATAAACAGCGTCAATCTATCACTTCTTGGACTAACTATCTAGGCGATAAAAACTGCCCTTATCCTCTCTGGTTTAAAGTCTATGCCTTCGATGGTATCTCCAAGATGAGTAATGCTCTTAATCTTGATGATGCAGATTACAATAGACGCGACAATACTACAGCCCTCAGTTTCCCAAAACTAAACGCCGAGATCCTTGCCAAAGTTTATCGTCAAATTAATGATTTCTATGGCGTAGATAAAGAGAATTGGCTAGCACAGCATTCAGATGACGAGAAGTTGGTTTCTCTTGTTAAATCTGCCAACTTCCCCAAACTCTATGCTAAAGAATTAGTCGATACCAAGGTCATTCTCAAAACCCCAGAACGCACCGAAGATGTCCATGGTGATTGGTTTGAATATAAACTAGGCGACGAAGAAGAGATCGCCAGCCTTGCTGAAGGTACCCACTGGTGCGTCGTGGATCCAAACGTTGCACACAATTATCTAGTATACGGCGAATATGGACACTCTAGAAGTACGGGGGCAGATGAAGAATCTAATTCAAAAGCCAAATTTATCATCTTTAGACTTGAAGACCCAAACTCTCCTGGAGTCTTCGCTTCTAACGGTTCTGCCTCCATTCGCCTCGACCCAAATGGTATAGTTGATGAGGTCTCAGGTCTAAACGAAGGGCAAGCTGTTGAAGATGCTCTTATTCCTATTGTCAAAGAAAAAACATTATCTTTGCCTGGTGGCGAAAAATACTTACAAAAGTTTGATGATAAGCAAGCTCTAATCCGCTTAGATAAAAAGATGGAAAAAGGCGAAGATCTAACCAAAGAAGAACTCAGCTTCCTCTATGAGCTAGATCGCCCAATTGCCACCCTAGATACCTACAACAGAGAAGATCCTAGAATCCCAGAATTAAAAGAAAAGTATGGTATAGAATATGCCTTAGAAAAAGGAGTAGATGTTAATAAGCTAGTTTCGAGTTTAGAATCTCAAGATATTGCTAAAAACCTAGACTCTCTCCTTGAGCACGGTGCAGATATTAATGTTAATGAATTAGTTTCAAGCCTATACCCAGACGATATTGTCGACAACCTAGGTACTCTCCTCAGGAATGGCGCAGATATTGATGTTAATGAACTAGCTTCAAGCCTAGACATAGACGATATCCTATTAAATCTAGGCACTTTCCTAAAACACGGTGCCGATATAAATCATATTGTGAACAATATGAGTTCCAAAAATATCGCCGATAATCTAGACACTTTACTTAATCGTGGTGCAGATATTGATGTCAATAAATTAGTTTTAAGTCTACATCCCAACACTATCATCTATCGCCTAGGCACTCTCCTCAGAAATGGTGCAGATATTAATGTTATATTAAGCAATCTGAAGCCAAACCAGATAGCCAATGATCTAGACACTCTCATAAAATATGGCGCAAATATTGATATTAATGAATTAGTTTCAAGTCTAGACGCAGACATGATCTTAGAAAATCTAGACACTCTCCTCAAACACGGTGCGGATGTTAATAATATTGTAAGTAATATAAACTCAAGCGATATTGCCTATGATTTAGATACTCTCCTCAAGTATGGTGCAGATATTGATATTAACGAATTAGTTTCGGAACTACGAGCCTTCGATATCGCCTATAATCTAGACTCTCTTCTCCAGCACGGTGCGGATATTGATATCAATGAATTAGTTTCAAGCCTAAACTCAGACGATATCGCCTACCATCTAAACATTCTTCTCAAACATGGAGCAGATGTTGCTGCTATATTAAGCAATCTGAAGCCAAACCAGATAGCCAATGATCTAGACACTCTCACAAAATATGGCGCAGATATTGATATTAATGAATTGGCTTCGACTCTAGATGCAGACGATCTCGCCTATAGTCTAGATACGCTCCTCAAACACGGTGCGGATGTCAATCTCATAACTAGGAATTTGAAAGAGAGAGATATTAAAAATAATATCGATCTCCTCCGAAAATACGGCGCAAATCTCGATGCTTATTAAGAGAAACACTTAAAACTCCAATTTTCATATGTTTGTTAATCCTCAGTTTAGGTAAATCCTAACTAACAGAATAATAAATTGACGAAAGACTATTAAAGGAGTATAATATCACAAGAGTTTCAAGCGGAATCCCATTGCTGTAAAGGAGGACGCTACGAAGTTGAG
>ERZ772999.390-NODE-390-length-28274-cov-16.370991_pt1 | contig 28274 bp, 20 predicted proteins | sample MGYA00511467_ERZ772999 | MGnify/ENA primary metagenome ERZ772999 (study PRJEB29015, sample SAMEA2738064) | human oral metagenome | biome: human oral; feature: human-associated habitat; material: saliva | place: China | collected 2218 ... | reverse complement strand
AGGGCGGAAGCTCCACCTCGACCAGCAAGGATGCGCCCGCCACCGAACGAGTCAATGTTGAGGTTCTGCGCACCGCCGGCGGATATGCCGCAATCAACGCGAACCTCAGCGCGGGACAGAAGGTGCTTGTCTCATGAGCCGCCGTAATAGAATCCCCGAGCGAGCCCCCGACGGCATGACAGCCCCGCGAGTCAGGGGAGAAGCCGCCGGGCTCGACGTTGCGCCCGCTATCGAAATGCACGGCATTACCCGCATCTTTGAGGGGAGCGAACGAGCAGTCCTCGACCACCTCGACCTGGTGGTCGAACGCGGCGAATTCCTCGCCATTATTGGTCCGTCGGGCTCCGGTAAATCCACCCTGCTCAACGCCATTGGTCTGCTCGACACTCCCACCAGCGGAACCTACAGCCTCTTCGGCAAAAACACGGAAGGACTCAGCGACAGAGAACGCGACGAAATGCGCCGAGACCACCTCGGCTTCATCTTCCAATCCTCAAACATGCTGCTGGACGAAACCAGCACAACCAACGCCTCCATGGGCCTGCGCGTGCAGGGCGTACCCTACAGCGAGCGCCTGCAACGCACCGAAGAAACCCTAGAATTTCTGGGGTTGAGCGACCGCGCCAGCATCCGCACCCGCTACCTTTCCGGTGGCGAGAAGCAGCGTTGTGCCATTGCTCGTGCCCTCGCCACGCGCCCGCCACTGATTCTTGCCGACGAGCCCACCGGCAACCTGGATAGCCACAATAGCGCGAAGGTCATTGAGATTCTTCAGCGCATTAACGCGACCGGCTGTACCGTGCTGGTGATTACCCACGACCCGGAGGTTGCCGCCGCCGCTCGCCGCGTGATCCGCATTGAGGATGGGCGGCTGCACGAGCAGAGCCGCGCCGACTCGGCTACGGTGCCGGTCGCTGAGGTGCCGAGTACTGAGGTTGCACCGGTTGCAACGAATACCCCGGTGGAAACCACGGTGGAGACTCCCGTAGAAGCTCCCGCCAGCCTCGCACCGGGGGAGAAGTCCGCTACGCATCGCCGCGGAAGCTTCCTCACCGACGACAGCATCGAGGCGATCTCTGCGCTCACCTCACGACCGCTACGCACCCTGCTGCTGGGCCTGTCCTTCGCGCTGGGCGTGGGCGGACTCATCAGCGCCTCCGGCATGAGCGAATCCGCCAGCTACCAGGTGAACCAGCGCCTGCTCGGATCCGAACAATCCACGCTCTACATCAGCGACAGGGATAACGATGAGAACGTGCTCGGAACCTACCGGCAGGGCGAATCCGCGCAGAATATTGCCGACCGCATTAGCGCGCTGGACTACGTGAAGAACACCGGATTCGTCAGTAGCGTGGCGCCCGCCGACGTGCGAATCACCCGGTTCAGCCCCTACGAGGACGAACCAAAAACGGCGATTGGTCTCAGCTCCACCTCGAAGACCCGGCTTGAGCAAATCGGTGCCCGCATGAACCCCGAAACCCTGCGTGCGCTCGAACAGATGAACTCGACCCTCACCCAGCAGAACGTTGCCGACCGTGAACGCGCCGAGCAGCTCTCCGGCGCTATTGTGTCGGTCTCCGCTGCCCGCGCCCTCGGCATTATCCCCGAAGATAAGGCGGCAGATAACGCCACAACCGAGCCCCGACCCGGCGAGCTACCCGCCGTCGACTACGGCATTAAGCTCGGCGGGCTACCGCAGGTGGCACCCGGTGTGAGCATTTGGGTGGACGGCCAGCTGATGCCGGTCATCGGCCTCTTCGACCCCGGCAATAGCGGCTACGAATTCAGGAACACGGTCATCGTCTCGCCGGGCAAACTTCAGCGCACCGGACGCGGCCAGGTGACCTATATTGCCGAAACCGAACGGGGCTACGGCAAGGCGGTCGCCAAGGCCATTCCGCTGACCCTCAAGCCCGCTGAACCCAGCCAGATCAACGTCGAAACCCCCTCCGACCTGCAGAGCCTGCGCGCGTCCATCGCCTCGGACCTGGGCCTGTACGTGGGTGTGCTCTCCGGTATTCTGCTGGTGCTCGCTTCCCTCTCGGCGGCAACCTCCATGTACCTGTCCGTGCAATCGCGCACCGCAGAGATCGCGCTGCGCCGCGCCATCGGATCGAGTAAATGGCTGATTGCCCGCATCTTCCTCATGGAGGGCGTCATGCTCGGTGTGCTCGGCGGTTCCATCGGTGCCTGCTCCGGCATGATTGCGACAATTATTCTTTCGCTCGTGCAGGGCTGGCAGGCGGTTCTCTCACCTGGATTCGTGGTGCTCGGCGTGGGGGTCGGTGCCCTCACGGGCCTGGTATCTTCGGCGTACCCGGCGTGGGTGGCGTCCCGCAAGAGTCCCGCCGATGCGATGCGCGGCTAGAACTAGCGCTGGGTGAGGACCAGCCAATTATCCGAAACTTGACTGGTCAAATAGGTATTGGATAGCCCACCCCTTAAACTGATAGGAGGTAAAAACAGCAGAAGACTAGGTCAAAGGACAACACGTGAGTCGAACGCACACACCGCGTCATGCTGACAAACATCAGAACACTGAGGCACCAGAGGTGACCGAAGGAAAGCGCAATGACCGCGCTGACCGCCACCCGCCCCTAGGCCCTGACGCCCGTAAAACCCTCAGCACGTTCGGTGTTATCACCGCCGTGCACACCCTCGCGACGGTGCTTTTCAGCGCCGCCCTGGCTGTGATTATTGCCCGCGCGGCACACGCCGGTTTCGCCGCTGTTGCTGCCGAGCACGCGCGTCTCAAAGAGACCAGCGCCCCGGACGTGTACCGCGCCTACATTGAGTTTTCGGGCTCCGCGCAGGCGCAGCTGGAGGCGCACGGCGGCTGGTTGCTCGGCCTCGGCGGGCTCTTCGGTGACACAGACACCATTACCCCCGGCCTGATTGCGGTCGCCGTGGCTGCCCTGCTTGTCCGCTCGGGTACCGACTACCTGCTGGCTGTGAGCGCGCAGCGTGCCGCCTCCGGAGCGAAGTCTCAGATTCGTTCCTCGCTACTCAAACGCGTACTCGCCACCGGTGGCGCAGACACCCCCGAAGGTACCGGCGCGACCGCTGTGCTGCTGTCCCGCGGCCTGAACGCCCTGGATGACTACTACACCAAGACCCTGACCGCGTTCGTGTCCACCGCGATTGTGCCTTTCATCCTCTGGGTCGTTGTGATGTCCCTGGACTGGATGAGCGCCATAGTCCTGGCATGTACCCTGCCGCTAATTCCGGTGTTCATGATCCTGATTGGTAAGAACACCCGCGACGAAACCGCAGAAGCTCAGGCTGAACTGCACCGCCTCTCCGACCATATTCTGGAGCTGGTGCGCGGCCTGCCCGTCATTATCGGTCTGGGCCGTGAACGCGCACAGACCCGCTCCATGAACGCCCTCGGTCAGCGTTACCGTGAACGCACCATGCAGACTTTGCGTAGCGCTTTCATGTCTTCGCTTGCACTGGAGCTCATCACCACCATTTCGGTGGCGTTGATTGCTGTGCTGATTGGTGTGCGCCTGGTCAACGGCACCCTGGGCCTGGACACCGCAATTCTCGTGCTGCTGCTGGCTCCCGAATGCTACCAACCGCTGCGTGATGTGGGTGCCGCCTACCACCAGTCGGAGGACGGCGTTGCCGCCCTGCGTAGCGCCCAGAAGATTATTGATGCGCCCCTGCCCGCCGCCGCTGCGGACTCGAATGCGCAGGATTCATCTGCAAAGGATTCGGCAGTGCAGAAGGCTCAGCCTTCCACCATCGCTGTTGAGGACCTGTCGGTCAGCTACCCGGCGCGTCCTGCCGTGCTGACTAACCTGTCCCTGAACCTGGACCGTCGCGTTGCTACCGGCAACGGTGAGCGCGGCGCGGTTATCGGCGTGATGGGTGAGTCCGGTTGCGGTAAGTCCACCCTGCTGAACGTGTTCTCCGGTGCCGTGCGTGAGGGTCTGGTGCCCACCGGCTCGGAGGAGCCCGTGCACCTGACCGGTAGCGTGACCGGTCTAGGAACCACCCTGGTTATTCCGCAGTCGCCGGTCTTCACCGCGCCGACCGTGCAGACCGAAATGGCGCTTTACGCGCTCAGTGCTACCGAGGCGGAGCGTGAGCGTGCAGCCGCTCTGCTCGGTGAAGCGATGGACTCCAAGAAGCTGTCCGTCACCGATGCCGAGTCCACGCTGCTGGTTGGCCCGCTGGCTCAGCTGGGCATGGAGAAGCTGACCGCCCTTGAGCCGGGTGCCCTCAGCGCTGGTCAGGCGCGTCGCCTCGCCGTGGCACGCACCCTGGCTCGTGCCGAGGCTATCTACCGTGCGGGCGGTGAACAGACTGTGCTGACCGTCCTGGTGGATGAGCCGACCGCGCACCTGGACGCCTACTCGGCATACCTGGTGACCCGTGCCCTGCACCGCCTGGCGGAACTCGGCGCCACCGTGCTGATCGTGACCCACGAGCAGGAGCTCGCTGCTGGCTGCGACACCCTCGTTCGTGCCGTGCAGACCGCCCAGGGCTACACCTGGACCGCCGAGGCGAACACCACCCGCGTTGCGGTTCCCGCGCAAGCCCCCGCGCATCTGCTCAAGGACCGGGCAGAGTACGAGGCTGAAAGCACCGCCCCGGCGGGCGCCTCCGCAGCAGCCGAGGTCAAGGAAGCCGAGCCTGCCGGCCTGTTCACAAGCCTGCGCACCCTGAAGGAACTGACCGGTATTGGTGTTCGCGCCGCAACCGGCCCGGTAATCATGGCTGCGATTACCTCCCTGATGGCTGCGGCACTGACCGCGCTGTCCGGCTGGCTGATTGTTCGAGCCGCCGAGGGCCCGGCAATGATGTACCTGATGGTCGCCATTGTGGGTGTGCGTTTCTTCGGCCTGGGTCGGGCCTGCGCCCGCTACGCTGAGCGTCTGATGACCCACTCGAAGGTTCTTGCCGCCGCAAATATTCTGCGTCTGCGCGCCTGGGTTGGCGCATGGCAGAGCGTGAGCAGCGTGCGTGCCCTGCTGCGTGGTGACGCGCTGCTCGAACGCCTCGTGGGCGGTATTGATGAGCTACGTGACGGCGTGCCGCGCGTTATTATTCCGCCGGCTGCGCACCTGCTGGTTATGGCCGCGGCGCTGATTACGACCGCGTGCATTCTGCCGCAGGCTCTGATTCCGGTTCTGCTTGCCGTGCTGGTCAGCACTTTAGTGGCTCCGTGGATTGTGCTCCGCGCCGATGCCCGTGCGGAGGCACTGGCTCGCCGCTCCACCGCGCAGATGCTGCGCCTGGGTACCGGCATGCTCTCGGCGGCTGAGGACCTGCGCGCTAACGGCGTGGCAACCACCGCTGAGAAGGCTAACGGCGCCCTGGACGCCGAGAACCTTTCCGCCCTGCAGAAGGGCTCGACCGCTCAGGGTGTGGGTCGTACCCTCGTGACCCTGAGCTGGTTCGGTGCGGCTCTGGCGAGCGCAGTCATTGCGTACCCGCTGGCTGTTGACGGCACCGTGCGTGCCCCCGAAGCGGCGATTGTGGTGCTACTGTGCACCGGTATGCTGGAAAGCTCCCTGGGCCATGTTGAGGCAGTCCGCTCCTGGCCCGCGTTCAGCCGCCTGCTCGCTACGATTGCCCCGAGCGTGCGTGACGTATCCCTGGAGGGTATTGTTGCGACCTCGACCCTGAAGCGTTCCGTACCGACCGAGGCTGAGGTGGACACCCACGTTCTGCCGCGTCGTGTTGAGCGTTTGCGTGCCCACGCGGAGGCCGAGATGGAGGAGCTGCTGGAGGTTGACCGTCAGCGTGCTCACCGCTTTGACCGCCCCGAATCTGCGGCTGGCGCTAAGGCGGATTCTAAGGATGTGCGCCCGCCGAAGCCCGGCGAACCCACCCTGGTCAGCTGCGGTACCCCGCAGGAGCTTGGCGTGAAGGTCACCGAGACTGATCCCGCCCTGAGCCTGCAGGATGCTGCCGCCCGCTGGCCCGGCATGGATCACCCGGTCTTCACCGACCTGAACATGAACGCCCGCGCGGGCTCCTGGACTGCGGTGACCGGCCCCTCCGGGTCCGGTAAGTCTACGGTGCTTGCAACCGTTTTGGGCTTCTTGCCGCTGGAGTCCGGTCGCGTGCTGGCTTCCGGTGAGGTCCTGAAGGGTGAGCAGCTGCGCGGCTATGCGGCGTGGTGCCCGCAGGCGGCTCACATTTTCGAGTCGACCCTTGAGGGTAACCTGATGCTGGCTCGTGACCGTTCGGATCGCCCAAGCGAGGAAGAGCTGATTGAGGTTCTGCGCCGTGTGGGTCTGGGCGAGTGGTTTGACGCTCTGCCTCAGGGCCTGCGTACCCCGGTGGGTGCTGGCGGTTCCTTCCTGTCGGGCGGTCAGCGTCAGCGTCTGGCGGTGGCTCGTGCCCTGCTGGTGAACTCGCCGGTGCTGCTGCTGGATGAGCCGACCGCGCACCTGGACGCTGAGTCTGCCCGCGCACTGATGGCTGACTTGGATGCGGCGACCCGCTCCAGCTCCGTGGCTACGGTTCTGGTGTCGCACCGTCCTGAGGATATTGCCCGTTGCGATGAGGTTGTTCGCCTCTAAACGCAGCTGAGCGTAGCCACCACGGACGAGATTGAACGCAAGAAACTGCGAGGAATGCCCCGGTACTTCGTGAAAGTACCGGGGCATTCCTTTGTGCAAAATTTTCTGGGCACTTTGCCCTGCGCGTTATATCTGCGCGGATTCCCCCAGACTTTGTAAACAACCTGAGGTCGAAAGGCCGTGAACGACGCGCCTAGAAGAGCTTTTCACCCTCCGGGCTAACCGCCAGCGCAGCAGAAACAGCCGCATAGTTCGGTCCCACAATGCCGATGCTCTGAGTGAGCATCACACCGGAACCGTCACGGGCACCGTGCTCGGTCGGCAGGGAACGAGCCACACCGCCGGAGGACGCCGCCTTCGCCGGGCCCACGCCCACCCACGCCAGAGCCAACTGGTTCTCACCGGTAAGGAATCGGTGCGCACGCACACCGCCGGTCGCGCGGCCCTTCTGCGGGTACTCGCTCAGGGCGGTGACCTTGGCGCTCTCCAGGCCATCCTTGCCGTTGGTGACGGTCACGACCTCCGCGGCGTCGCCGGGCGCGGTCACGCCCAGGGCGATGAGGTGGTCGCCGTCGGCAAGCTTGATGCCTGCGATACCGCCGCCGGTGCGCCCCTGCGGGCGGACCTTAGCCGCGTCGAAGGTCAGCAGCTTCGCGTCGCGGGTGACGAAGGTGAGTACCGCATCGTCGGTGGGGCAGGGGGCGGCGGCTACGATTTCGTCGCCGTCCTTGAGCTTCATGATGTCCCACTCGGTCTGGTTCAGCGGGTAATCCGGGTTCAGGCGCTTAATCACGCCGCCCGCGGTTGCCAGCGCCAGCACCGTGTTCAACGGTACGAGGGCGATCAGCTTCTCACCCTTGGCGAGCTGAACCAGCTCGGCGGCCTTCACCGCCAACGCCATGGAGGGGGTGCCGCCGTTCTCGTCCAGCACCGCGATGTCCATGACGGACAGGCGCACCATGCGTCCTGCGGAGGTCACGGCGCCGATCTCGCCGCGCGCGGTGGTCGGCACAATCGAGGTGAACACGTCGTGCTTGAAACGCTTGCCGGGATCCAAGAGCGCCTCGCGGATGGGCTTGCCGGGGGTGCGTCCCATCATTCCGGAGGTTGAAAGCAGCACCCAGCAGGGATCGTCCGCGATTTCGAGGGCGAGGCCCAGGCTCTTCTTCGCCTTGGACTGCGCGGTGACTGCCTCAATGGCGACCTGCATGTCGTCCTTGGTTTTGAGCTGGGTGCGGCGGTCGGTGCCGTAGCGTTCGGCGACCTCTGCGAGCTCCTCGGAGACCAGTTCGCGCAGCACCGCATCGGAGCCGAGGATACGCTGCAGCTCCGCGATTTCCTGCTGCAGGGTGTCGCGTTCTGCTTCGAGTTCCAGACGGGAGTACTTGGTGAGCTGGCGCAGGCGCAGCTCCAGAATATGGTTCGCCTGGGTGTCGGTCAGGTCGAAGACGGCCTTCAGCTTTTCGCGTGCCTGAGCCGTCTCATCAGACTCACGGATAATCTGGATAACCTCGTCAATGTCGAGAATCGCCACGAGCAGGCCCTCCACCAGGTGCAGGCGGTCGGTGCGCTTGCCCAGGCGGAATTCGGTGCGGCGGCGGACCACATTCAGGCGGTGGTCAATGTACACGCGCATCAGGTCGAGCAGGCCGAGGGTCTGCGGCTGACCATCCACGAGCGCCACGTTGTTGATACCGAAGGAATCCTCAAGCGGAGTGTGCTTGTAGAGGGCGGCGAGCACCGCCTCCGGGTTGAAGCCGTTCTTAATTTCGATGACGAGGCGCAGACCGTTGGTGCGGTCGGTCAGGTCGACCACGTCGGAGATGCCGGTGAGCTTCTTGGAGTTGACGCCGTCCTTGATCTTTTCGATGACCTTTTCGGGGCCGACCATGTACGGCAGTTCGGTGACGACAATGCCCTGCTTGCGGGGGCTGACCTGCTCGATGGAGACCTTCGCACGGGTCTTGAAGGTGCCGCGGCCGGTTTCGTAGGCGTCACGGATGCCTCCCAGACCCACGATGGTGCCGCCGGTGGGCAGGTCGGGGCCGGGGATGAACTTCATGATGTCTTTGAGGGTCGCCTCGGGGTGGGCGATGAGGTGGCGGGTACCGGCGATGACCTCGCGCAGGTTGTGCGGCGCCATGTTGGTTGCCATGCCGACCGCGATGCCGGTGGTGCCGTTGACGAGCAGATTCGGGAACGCCGCGGGCAGCACGGAGGGCTGCATGAACTGGTTGTCGTAGTTCGGTACGAAGTCAACCACGTCTTCTTCGAGGTCCGCGGTGAGTGCCTGCGCGGCTGGCGCCATGCGTGCTTCGGTGTATCGGGCGGCTGCCGGGCCGTCGTCGAGGGAGCCGAAGTTACCGTGACCGTCCACGAGGGGCAGGCGCAGAGCAAAGGGCTGGGCGAGGCGCACCATCGCATCGTAGATGGCGGCGTCGCCGTGCGGGTGGAGCTTACCCATGACCTCGCCGGTCACGCGGGCGCTCTTGACGTGGCCCTTGTCGGGGCGCAGACCCATCTGCTGCATCATGTAGAGGATGCGGCGCTGCACGGGCTTGAGGCCGTCGCGAGCGTCGGGGAGGGCACGCGAATAAATCACCGAGTAGGAGTATTCCAGGAAGCTGGTTTCCATCTCGGCGGATACATCGATGTCGACGATATTCTCTACCACATCCACCGGGTAGTCGCTGACGGCGGATTTGGATCGGCGAGCCATATATCTCCTCGTGTCGGTGTGTTTTCGCTCCTCCTATTTTAGCGGGTGGTAGAGGATGAGACAGGCTGGTTGGTCAACGTCATCTGTGGGGTGCGTCAAGGCGGTTGCGGGGCAGTAACCGAAGCGTACCGGGGGAGCGCACGCCGTCATATGAGCCTGTATTAGTGTGGTCAAGTAGCACAGCCCGGCTGGAACCCTCTAAGGTAGAGGGTAGTAACACCTAACCGCCTTCATCGTGTGCGCCGACCGACGTCGCCTCATGAGGGCACCGCACGAAAGAGGTACGATGTACGCCACCACCCCCGAACGCGAGCAACTGGTCGCAGACATTAAGCATGCCGGTTTCTACCCCGACCTCGTGCTGGAAGTGGTGGATGACGCGCTGGCGGGCATGAACCCGGACGCGCACTTCGTACAGCATGAAACCCACTTCTCACGCGATGATTTCCACCGCCACATCACCGTGATGGTGCTCTGCGGTGAGCACGTCATCTTTGCGCACCTGGACGACCAGCACCTTGAAGGTGACGCGCAGGGCACCGTGGCGCATGTGAGCGTGGAGGCGGTGCACCTGAGTGCCCTGAACGCGGTCACCATCAGCTACGGTTTCAGCCAGCCGCAGGCATATAACGCCGGTAGCACCGCCCCGACTGAGATTTCCTTCCAGATTGCCTGGACCGGTTCGCTGCACATGGAGCTGGCTCCTGCCGGCTGCCAGGATCCGCAGTGCAACGCCGACCACGGCTTCACCGGTGATGCGCGCCGTGAGGACATTGCGGTGCGTGTTTCTGCGACCGCTGACGGCCCGGAGTCGGTTCAGCGTGCGCAGCATTTTGCGCGTGCTCTGCACCGTGCCCGCATGTACGCAACCCGCCGATAAGCACCGGCGGTAGCGCCCGCCGAACAATAACAGCCCGCACAGTATCAATCCCGCCCGGCAACAGCCCGCGCGGCATAAATCCTGCGCGGCATAAATCCAGCGCGGCGCCCTGTACTTTCACGTCTCCCACACTCCAAGAGAGAAACACCCCGAGAGCCCCCCCGAGAGGAACCTATGACGGCCCCGTCCCGCCCCGAACAGCCCACTCTGCACGATGTTCTGGGCGCGCCGTTGCCTCCTGCGCCCGCCTACGGCAGCAATAGCATCGCCGATGTGCTGGAGTCCGCCTCCTCTCTAGTGGCTCAGCGAAGCCTGGCGCGCCCCGCGCACGCCCTGGATTCCGACCCGGCGTTCTACGCTGTTGCCGACCCGCTGAACCTTGCCGACCGCCTCGCGGAGCAGGACGTTGACCCGGCGTCGTTCCGCCACGCCTGCGTGATCATGGTGGACGGCCTGGGCGAGCAGCTGCTCAACAGCTACGGCGGCTACGCGCCCGCCCTACGTAAGACCCTGAACCTGGGCCCGCTGGACGCCGCGTTCCCCACCACGACTGCCGTCTCCCTGACCTCATTGGGTACCGGTACTGCACCCGGCGCGCACGGCATTGCCGGCTACGAGGTGCGCAACCCGGCAGGTAATGGGGGAGCAGGGTCGGTCATGAACCACCTATCCGGCTGGGATCAGTCAGTGGACCCGCACGCCTGGCAGCCGCTACCGACCGTGCTGGAACGCCACCATACGAACCGCCGCGTGCTCACCATTTCGCTAGGTAAGTACCGCGGTACCGGTCTGACGGAGGCGGCACTGCGCGGCGGCGACTTCGTGGACGCCGTCGGCTACAACGCCCGCGTCACCTACGCCCTGGAGGCGCTCTCCAGCCGCACCCCGACTACCGTGTACCTGTACTGGGGCGAGATTGACGCGGCGGGCCACCGCTACGGCGTGGGCAGTGACGAATGGCTGCAGCAGCTGGAGGAGCTGAACTCGGCGCTGAAGCGTCTGGCGGAGCGCGCCCCGGCGTGGGCGGCACTCTTCGTGACCGCCGATCACGGCATGGTGAACGTGCCCGAGCACCAGCGCATCGACTACTCGGGCGTGGAGGAGCTGACCCGCAATATCGCCATGACCGCCGGTGAACCGCGCGCCGTGCACCTGTACCTGGAAGACACCTCGGAGGCAGCACGTACCGCCACCGCTCAGCGTTGGGCGCAGTACTGGGGCGAGCGCGCCTGGGTGATTGACTCTCGCGAGCTGATACGTGCCGGCTACTTTGGCCCGGTCATCACGGATGCAGCGCGCGGTCGCATTGGCGACTTGATAGTGTGCGCTCGCGACGATTGGGCGCTGTACGATATGCGCCACTATCAGGAGCGTGCCCTACATATGGTTGGTCAGCACGGTTCGCTGACGGACGCTGAGCGTCTGGTGCCGTTGCGCATGCTCAAGACTTTTTAAAGCGCTGGAGGATAAACAAAAACCGCTGGTTATTCGGGTGAATAACCAGCGGTTTTCGTATGTCTAGAGGCCCTCGACTAAAACGCTCGTCTAGATGCCCTTGATCGGGCGGGGCGAGGGCGGTCGCTTACTTGCGGCTACCGAAGATGATGTCATCCCATGCCGGAACGCTTACGCGCTGCTTCTTCGAGGAGGAAGGCTTGGGCTTCTCTTCGGAGGCGGGCTCAGCTTGTGCTTCAGCTGCGGGTGCCTGAACTGCTTCTGCGGGTTCAGCTTGTGCTTCAGCTACGGGCGCCTCAGAAGCCGCTGCGTCCTCAACGGGTGCCGGCAGGGCGAAGGACTCAACCGGAACGGATTCAACGGGTGCTTCCGAATCCACAGCCACCGGGTCGGTGGTTTCTACGGTGGTCTCTGTGGTGGGCTCGGGGGCTGCCGGGGCAACAGGTGCAACAGGTGCCGCGGGCGCAGCCGGCGCTACAGGCTCAGCGGGCTGAGCGGACTCGCGGTGCACGAACACCTCGGGCTCCTCAACCTGCGCCGGGCGTACCGAGCGGGCGCGCTCCAGAAGCTCCTTGAGCTTACGCTCATCAGCGCTCTCAGAGGAAGTAAGGGGTGCCGGTGCGGGCTCGGGTGCCTTCGGCGGGCGGGCGGGAGGAACCTCCACGGGTGCCTTCGGCGGGCGGGCGGGAGGAACCTCCACGGGAGCCTTCTTCGCGGCGACGGCAACAGCGTCCTCACTATTGCCCATCAGGAAGTACGCCGCCTCATTCGAAGCGTACAAGCCCTGGTTCGCCGGGTTGTACACCCAACGTGCGGGGAAGACCACCTGCGCGGGCAGGTTCTGACGCACCGAATCCTTCAGCGCAATATCAACCTCAACGCGCCACTGACCGCTCTCCTGCTGGCGGGTAGTCCAGTCCTGAGTTGCCTCTTCAAAACCGTAACGCTCGGAGACTTCCTCAATGCGGGCGCTCAGGGTCACGGGAATCTGGGCGGTACCCGAAGCGGAGCTGCGGCGACCAATCTTCACGCTCTGAGCGGCACGAATAATGTGGGCACGCTCAGCAACGATCGGCCACTCGTAGCGGCGCACACGCTCCGGCTCCCAACCGGACTCTTCAGCGATTTCCTCAACGGAGGCACCCTGACGGAAACGGGTCTGAATATCGCGCGGACCATAGGTTCCCTTAGCGCCCAGACCGCGAGCGGGCTGAATACGGCGAGCCTTGGTGATGCTCGTGCGCAGGTTTGCGTCAATCGGCAACAAGAAGCGGGTGCCGTCAGCAGACTCAAGCACAAGATTTTCGCCGTCATCGTGAACGCCAATCAGACGCAGTTCAAGCATGAGAACCTCCATAGGTGAACCGGACGCGTTCGTGAATGTGTTGCACGGAACGCAAACTACCTACCAGGGTACCGTGAAAGCGCGGTAAATCAGTAGCGGAGGCGGGATTTTCACCAAAAAAAGATGTACTTTTCGCACTGAAAAAGCTAAAATGTGACGCCTAAAGAGTCCAAAGCCTACCCAGGATTAGACAAATAGGGTGCCAATGGTGAACAATACCTGGCATGCCGTCGGGGTTAATTACACACCAGCGGCACCTAGAGCACTCATTAAACCAGCGTGGCCTAGTCCAACACACAGCCACAGAACCAACGGAGCGTGAAAGTTTGGCAACTGATTACGATGCACCTCGCAAGCAGGACGAAGAGCAGAACGAAGAGTCCTACGAGGAGCTGAACGCCCGCCGTTCCGAGATGCAGTCCGGTGCGGTGGACGAAGACGAAAACAGCGCAGCAGAAAGCTTCGAGCTGCCCGGTGCTGACCTCTCCAACGAGGAGCTGAACGTTGTTGTTCTGCCCGCTCAGGACGACGAATTCACCTGCGCATCCTGCTTCCTGGTGCGTCACCGCTCGCAGATTGTACGCGAAGAGGACGGCCTGTCCTACTGCATCGAGTGCGAGGGCTAAAACTTTAGGGAAGGGCTAATACCCACCCGACAATACACCTCATGACGGGGCGAGTGCCGAGTGCACCCGCCCCGTTGAGTATGAGAAAGCCGCGCACGCAAGAACAGCGCCGTGTCGCACCCAACACTGCACGCCGCCGCATGTGCTGAGCGCGAACACGCAACGAAAACACCCCGCAGTAGAGTCTCAACACAGCGCGAGGTGATGGCGCAGACACCCGCGAAAGGTTAGAGTATTGACCATGATGACCCCCGTAAACGTCCACATTAAGCTGCTCGACCCCGAGCTGCCCGCACCCGCCTACGCAAAGCCCGGCGATGCTGGCGCTGACCTGCGCTCCCGTATCGACTTCGAACTGGAGCCGGGCGAACGCGCCCTCGTCCCCACCGGTGTGGCAATCGCCCTGCCCGAAGGTTACGTTGGTTTGGTGCATCCGCGCTCCGGCCTGGCAACCAAGAACGGTATCACCATTGTGAACGCACCCGGCACCGTTGATTCCGGCTACCGCGGCGAGCTGATGGTCACCCTGCTCAACACTGACAAGACCAAGTCCTTCCACGTGCAGCGCGGCGACCGCATTGCCCAGCTGGTCATTCAGAAGTACGAGCACGCAACCTTTACCGTGGTGGATGAACTGGAACAGACCGAACGCGGCTCCAGCGGCTTCGGCTCTAGCGGAATCCACTAGTCTGCTCTCACCGCGATTGTCGCACGAGAGAAGAGAAGAAACCCCGCACCCTGCGTGCGATGAAAGTAGGAATACCATGTTCGGATTTGGTAAGAAGAAGCGCGCCGCCGAGATTGAAGAGGCAGCCGAGGCGACCGAAGAAACCACTGAAGCTGAAGACAGCGCGGCTGAGGGCACTGAAACTGAAGGCACTGAAGCTGACGCTCCCGAGGTCATCAAGTACGACCGCGTCAACGGCCCGCACGACATTGAAGAAGTCACCGCCGAAGACCTCGAAGACTACGTCGACTTGGGGGCGTTGCGCATCAAACTGCTCGACGGCATGAACCTGCGCCTCGAAACTGATGACGCAACCGGTGCGGTTATCGCCGCGACCATCACCCGCGACGGCGCAACCCTGCAGGTGCAGGCATTCGCCGCACCGCGCACCACCGGTATCTGGGACGACATCCGTCACGACCTGACCGAGTCCGTCGCATCCCAGGGCGGCAACGTCGAAATCTACGCCGGGGTATTCGGTGCCGAGATGCTGACCCGCCTGCCCGCACTCACCCCGGACGGTCAGCGTGGCGAGCGCATCGCCCGTTTCGTGGGTGTGGACGGCCCCCGCTGGTTCCTGCGCGGCGTCATCTCCGGTGCGGCAGTTCTGGGCGACGATAAGGCTGCCGCCTCCGTGGAGGAAGTCTTCCGCACCGTCGTGGTGGACCGTGGCGACGACCCGCGCCCGCCGCGCGAACTGCTGCCCATGACTCTGCCCGACGACCTGGTTGTGGCTGAGGAAGAGCCCGCCGTTGAGGAAGAAACCGAGAACGAGCACAGCAAGCTGCGCCCGATGCCTCGCCGCGGCCCTGAGATTACCGAGATTGGCTAATGCCTGAGTTCTCGAACTACCCGAGTGCGCTCGCGGTTCCTGAGGAGCATATTCTTGCTCCCGGGTACCCCGAGCGCTTTCGCGTACGCCTTGCCGGACGCGTGGAGCAGGTATGGTTGCCTGCGCTGCATGATAAGCCGATGTACCGTGCCGAGCTGGTGGTGGCTAAGTCGAAGCCCCTGCAGTGGTCGAGCCCGCTGGCGCTGATTGGTATGCCGATTGTGGAGCCGCCCGGTGAGGATTTCGAGGAGGAATCCGAGGACCTCAAGAAGCAGCACCATTTGAACACGGCGTCTTTGGCGACTGTGGCGGTGCAGGAGCCTCACGAGGTGTCTTTCCCGCCCTATGCGCCGTTCAACCCGGGGGATAGGGTGCTGCTGAAGTGGCAGGGGCAACGGATGGTGTCCGGTGTGCTTGCCGGTGCGTTGTTGCGCTGTTCCGGTGTGGTGTCGGTGAGGGCTCATCAGCCGGTGATTTATAACCCGCGCTATGAGATCGTGCCGCAATTCTTTGCTGAGAAGGGAAAATATGAGCGCTGAGCAGTCTTCGACCCAGCCCGATTCGAACGCTAACCCCGCAACTAGCCCGGCTGCTGACCCGGCGCGGGAGGAGAATCAGCTGGCGCAGAGCCTGAGCGCCTCCATGGGTGCGAATATGCGCCGCACCGCCAACGGCGATGTGGATATTCTGCACGCTATCGGCGGCTGGCGCGGCCTGGTGGAATCCTCCCTGCCCGCTGTGGCGTTCCTAGTGCTGTTCACCGTGACGAAGGAACTGAACCTGTCCCTGATTGCGGCGCTGGCTGCGGCGGGTATGTTCACGCTGATTCGCCTGGTGCAGGGCTCTAAGCTGGTGAGCGCGCTGACCGGTCTGGTGGGCGTGGCGATTTGTGCGTTTGCCGCGTACCGTACCGGTAATGCGAGCGACTACTTTGTGGTGGGCTTCTGGACGAACGGCGTGTACATTCTGGCGTATCTGCTGTCGATGCTGGTGCGTTGGCCGCTGATGGGTCTGATTTTTGCGGTCATTCGTGGTGAGGCGCTGAGCTGGCGCCAGAACCCGGTGCGCCTGCGCCAGTACATGCTGGCGACCTGGATTATTACCGTGCTGATGATGCTGCGCCTTGCCGTGCAGGTGCCCCTGTATTTTGCCAATAATGTGGAGGCGCTGGGTGCGACTCGCCTGATTATGGGTCTGCCGCTGTACGCTTTGGGCGTGTGGCTGGCGTGGCGTGTGTCGGCTCCCGAGGAGGCACCGGTGAGCGAGGACCCCGAGGCTGGCAAAGCTACCGACACTGCCGAAGTTGACGGTTCAGAAAGCCGCTAATCCCACAACTTCATACATTGAAGAACTTCGTAGAAGTATGAGAAAGCCCCGGCACCCGTAAAGGTGACCGGAGCTTTCGCCTCCTCAAAAACTTACGTATAAACGCTATGCGAACAGCGCTATGCGAACAGCGCGCGGATCTGATCCTCACCGGCAATGGTCGTGATGAAGAACAGCTCGTCGCCGCCCTCAATCGCCACGTCGGCACTGGGTGGGATTGGAGCGCCGTCACGCAGGATTGCGGTGAGCACCGTATCGACGGGCCACTGCACGTGATCCACGCGGTAACCGATGACGGGGTGGTCATCCGGTACGGTGTACTCGGCGAGGGTCGCGCCGCCAGCCTGCAGGGTCAGCAGGCGCACCACGTCGCCGACTTCCACGGCTTCCTCGACGAGAGCGGTCATCAGACGCGGGGTAGACACGGCAACATCCACGCCCCAGGAGTCGTCAAAGAGCCACTCATTACGAGGGTTGTTCACGCGCGCCACGGTGCGCGGCACACCAAACTCACTGCGCGCCAGCAGGGAGACCATCAGGTTTGTCTTGTCGTCACCGGTTGCGGCAACAACCACGTCCGCCTTGTTCGGGTGTACCTGGCGCAGTACGGACAGTTCGCAGGCGTCACCAATATGCCAACGCACACCGGGCAGATCGGCGCGCTTCTTAGCTTCCGGTTTGGAATCGATGATGGTCACGTCGTGGCCGTTCATCATGAGTTCTTTAGCGATGGAGGCACCCACGGAGCCAGCACCAACAATGAGGACCTTCACTTACTTCTCACCTTTCGAGGAATCACGATAGCGGCCGATGAGCTCGAGGGGGTCGGGCAACTCCGGGGGAGTATCACCGAGGTGGAACTCATGCTCGGCAACGGGTGCGTCGTTGTGCTTCTGTTCGGCGGGTTTCTTTGGGGCGTGGGGGTGCTTGCGGTGGCCCGAAGCGGGGGCGTAGTCCGCCTCCACTTCTTGGTCTTCAACGCGCGGCGGGCGGGAAAGAATAAGGGTTACGTCCGCAACGTCGTCGGTGCGCATCATGACGTGTACACTATCGCCCTGCTGGTAGGCGGTGTCGGGGCGGGGGAGCATGCCCTCACCGAATCGGGTGATGTAGGCGATACGCACCCCGGCGGCACGTTCGATGCTGGTCAGGGCGTGGCCCGCCCAACCGTCGTTGAGAGGAATTTCGGTGAGCATGAGGCGGCCCGAGGGTTCGCGGAAATCACCCTTGAGCGCCTGCTCGGGCAGTAGGCGTCGCAGCACCTGGTCGGTGGACCAACGCACCGATGCCACCGTAGGAATACCCATGCGCTGGAAGAACTCGGCGCGGTTCGGGTCGTACACACGCGCCACAACGTTCTTCACCTTGAACATTTCGCGTGCCACACGGGCGGCAATAATATTCGAGTTATCGCCCGAAGAGACGGCGGCAAAAGCGTATGCCTCGGTAATGCCGGCACGCTTGAGGGTGTCTTCATCAAAGCCGACACCGGTCACCAGACGGCCCTCAAAGCCTTTACGCAGCGGCTGGAAAGCACGTTCGTCCTGATCAATGACGGCGACCGTATGCCCTGAAGCTTCCAGAGTGCGCGCCAGCATGACGCCCACGCGTCCGGCACCCATAATGACGAAGTGAGGCATACATCCCTCCGAGTGTTGATGTTTTACGGTGATAAGGCGTTACCGCCTACCTCTACCAGTGTAATGGGCGGGTGAGCCTCCACGCCGATACTCCGTGATATTCCGCTCGCAATGCCCACTATTCGGCTGAATAAAATTGAGCTTTGAAGCCGTGACCGATAGCCTTAACAGCGTGAGGAATCGTTGGGATAGGATGCGCATCGCCCTGACCGGTCAGCCGGTCAGCACGCGAAATCTTTCGGCAGTCGCACTGCCGAAGCGCTACGCCCTGCCTCTTTTCGGTGCCGACGGCATCTCTTCGGTCGCCTACGCAGCCGACCAGATGATCCTGACCCTTGCCGCTGCGGGTGCCTCTGCGCTCGCTTTTTCACCCTGGATTGGTTTGGGTGTGGCGATGGTCGGTCTGCTGGTGATTGGCACGTACCGGTACAACATCAACCAAATCGCTTCCGAGGGCGATATTCAGCTGGTGCACCGCAAACTGGGTGCGTTGCCCTCGATTGTGATGGGTGCATCCTCGCTAATGGACTATATGCTCACGGTGGCGGTGTCTATGTCTTCGGCCTCCTCGTTTTTGGTGGCGCTGTACCCGCAGATTCAGGATTGGCGCACCCTCATTGCGGTGCTGCTCATCGTTGCCCTGACGCTGTTTGCGTTGCGTGGCGTGCAGCTGCTGGGAAAGATCGCGTACTGGCCGATGTACGTTTTCTTGGCGCTGTTGGGGGTCACCCTCATTGTGGGTTGGGTTCGTATCGCCACAGGTACTCTGCCGCTGGCTGAATCGGCGACCTACGTGATTGCCCCCGAATACCACGATTATGCTCTGGAAGGCTTGGCGCTGGTGCTACTTCTAGCGCGTTCGTTCTCTGCCGGCTTGGTGGCGTTCTCGGGTGTTTCTACAATCTCTAATTCGGTGAAGTATTTCCGCCGCCCGAAGAAATATAATGCGGCGGTCACCATGATGCTGATGGGCCTGATTACCTCGGTCCTGCTGGTGAGCCTGCTCGGTTTTGCGGCGGCAACCCGCGTGCACATGGTGCATGATACGACCCGTTTCTTGTTCATTGACGGGCACACGCCGGGGGAGTATTTCCACCAGAAACCGGCGCTGTACCAGGTGGCTTTGGCGATTTATCAGGGTGTGCCGTTCTTCGCGCAGCTGCTGGTGTTTGCCACGGTGGGCGTGCTAATTATCGCCTCGCTGACTGCGTTTACGGGCTTCCCGGTGATTGCCTCGTCGCTGGCTGATTACCAGTACTTGCCTGTGTTCTTACGTAGCGTGGAATCACGCGGCCTGTACGCAAACGGTGTGCTGGCGCTGTCGGCATCCTCAATTTTCCTCACCACCGTTTTCGGTTCGGACGTGTACTCGCTGATTCAGCTGTACATTGTGGGCATGTGCCTGTCCATGGCGCTGGTGCAACTGGCGGTGGTGCGCTACCGCATGCGCCTGCTACGTATTACTCTCGCGCAGATGCCGCGCCGCGCCCTGATTCGTGATATTGCTGTCTCTGCGGTGGGTGTGGTCATAACCGCCGCAGTGCTGGTCATCGTCGTGGTGACGAAGTTCGCCGCCGGTGCGTGGCTCTCCCTTGGAATGATTGCCCTGATGGTTGGAGGTATGGTTGTGACTCGCCGCCACTACGATGCGGTGGATGCCGCCCTAGACATCCCCCTGAACGCCGAATCCGTTGCGGATGTGGCGGCCCTGCCTTCGCGTGTACACGCCATCGTGTACGTGGAGCGTGTGCGCCGCCCTGCGGTTCGTGCCCTCTCCTATGCGCGTGCCGGCCGCCCCTCCACTATTGAGGCGCTAACGGTCAACAATGACCGCGCCGCCCTGGAGATTGTGAAGAAACGCTGGTACGCCCTCGGTATTCCGGTGCCACTGTCGGTCATTGATTCGCCGTACCGTGACACGGTGGATGCTGTCGTCTCGTATATTCGCCGCCGCCGCAAGAAGTCACCGCGCGATATTTTGGTGGTGTACCTGCCTGAGTTTGTGGTGGAGCACTGGTGGCAGCGTCTTCTGCACCGCCGCACGGTGCGCCGCCTCAAGCAGGCGCTTCTGCACGAGCCTGGCGTCATGACGGCGACCGTGCCCTGGGCGATGCACGAGGATGAGGTGTATGATGAGATTTTTGATCAGCGTTTACAAAGCGAAGAATCAACGGTAGAAGCAGAAGGCCCAACGGCAGCTGTCGCTCCGAAGATTACTCGTTCAGCCGGTGGCGGCCGTGAATTGACTCAGAGCAATCGCCACGCGGTGTACCGCGGCCGCCTGCACGAGGTGGACGCTGTGGCGCGCGAGAAGAAACGCCAGCCGTAGTAACTGCCCAGCGCCCAGCATGACTGCCCAGCGCCCAGAAATATTTACCCGGCTCCGAGCTCGTCAATTGCCCCGCAACTTTGCTTGAGCACCCCGCGTAGCGCCTGGACTTTGCCTTTTGTAATGGAGGAGGCGCCCCATACGGGGGCGTCGGAACCGGAACAAAGGCACAATCCGGTATAAAATAGTTCACATTAAGTGATTCCTTAGGAGACAATGCTGTGACCCACACTGCTACCACGCCTGCCGCCTCCAAAAAAGTAGACGGATACAGCGTCGGGCAGACCCTCACCGTCACCTGCGAGGCACCCGCACACGGCGGTGCCTTCGTAGCGCGCACCGAACAGGGCGTCATCTTCGTGCGTCACGGCATCGTCGGCGAACAGGCAGAAGTACGCATCACCGCAATCGGCCCCAAACGCCGCTTCTACTTCGCAGATGTTGTCTCCGTACCCGTACCCTCCCTGTCACGCCGCCCCCACCCCTGGATCCAGGCGGATGCGCTCGCAACTGAAGAGGAACGCGCCGCAGCAACCGGCGTACCCGAACTGCTCGGCGGCATGGAATACGGCCACATCAGCCTGGCTGAGCAGCGACGCTACAAGACCGATATCGTCCGCACCCAAATCAACCGACTGGGCGGTCTGCCCATCGAATCGCCTCTGCTGACCAACCTCATCGTTGAAGAGCTTCCCCTGCGCGGTAACAACGAGGGCCTGTCCTGGCGTACCCGCGTGCGCTACAACGTGACCAAGGTCCGCACCCAGCCCGACAACGAGCCCGACAACCAGAAGAACGGTGGTAAGAAGAGCTCCGCCGTCACCTGGCGCGTCGGTATGCACCCCTACCGTGCCTCCCAACCTGTACCGGTCGTAGACTTTCCCCTCGCCGCACCCGAACTGCGCAACCTAGAGCTTGAGAAACTGAACCTGCGCGGTGTACGCGAAGTCGAAGCAACCGTCTCCTCCCGCAGCAGGGTCCTACTGCAGTTCATCGTTGACCCGCGTTTCTCCATCGAAGAGGTTGCCAAGGACATCGAACAGCAGGCAGCCGACGCCTGGGGACTGCTCGCCAAGCGCAAAATCTCCCTCTTCTTCACCCCGCAGTCCACCTCCAACGGCAACCCCAAGCGCCGCCGCCCCGGCTCCTCCCACACCCCCTACCGCCGCGTACCCGAAGGCGACCAGCTGCTCGGCGCGGGCTTGCGCTCCGTCACCGAAGAAGTCACCTTCGGCTCCCGCCGATTCAGCTACCAGGTATCTGCCGGCGGTTTCTGGCAGATTCACCGCGCCGCCCCCTCCACCATGGTCGGAACTATGCTCACCATGCTCCGCCCGCAGGAAGGCGAATGCACCCTCGACCTGTACGCCGGCGCGGGCCTGTTCACCGCCGCGCTCGCGGACGCGGTGGGCGCATCGGGTACCGTCGTCAGCATTGAGGGCTCCCCTGTGACCCATAAGGATGCGCTCTCGAACTTTGCGCCGGATGGTTGCTCCCGCACCGAGAACTCTGCGGATACCCGTATTGAGGTGATTCGCGGCGACGTGGCACGCCACCTGGTGGACTTGAAGACCGCCCTTGAGTTTGGCGAAATCCCCGCTATTGATGCGGTGGTCCTTGACCCGTCCCGTGAGGGCGCGAACCGAACCACCCTGGAACGCCTGGATGCGCTGGGCCCCAAGCGTATTCTGTACGTGGCGTGCGACCCGGCATCCCTGGGTCGTGACACCGGTATTTTGCGTGAGCTGGGTTGGGACATGGTGCAGCTTCGGGCGTTTGATATGTACCCGAATACGCATCATGTGGAGTCGGTGGCGCTTTTTGAGCGTGCCCCGGCGAAGCCTCGTCCGCGCCGCCGCCGCACCAAGTAGCGCGTAGCTAGTAGCCGTAACAAAGAAGCAAATAATCGCAGCGTTGGGCGGGTTGGGCTGTTTACCAGCCTGCCCACTAGGGGTTATTTCAGGCCGTTTTCGCTCAACCCGGTGCGTCTTGTTCTGCGTGCGCATAAACCTGCTTTTTGGCACCGTAAACGGTAGAATCATTGAAGAACCAAGGCACGGAATGAGCCGTGCCCCGACCTTGAGGAGTGTGGGTGTATGTCCGCTGAAAACGCATTGCCGCAGGAGGAGACCCCGAATAGCGCCGCCGGTAGCGCACCCACCGCCGACTACAGCATTGGCGATGGTGCCACTGCCAAGTTGCTCCCGGGTATTCAGTCCCCGGCGGACCTGCAGAACCTCAGCTACAAGCAGCTGGAGGAGCTCTCTAAGGAAATCCGCCAGTTCATCGTGACGAACGTGTCGGCGACCGGCGGTCACCTGGGTCCGAACCTGGGCGTTGTGGAGCTGACCCTCGGTATTCACCGGGTCTTCGAATCTCCCAAGGATAATATTCTTTTCGACACCGGCCACCAGTCCTATGTGCATAAGCTTGTGACTGGTCGTCACGCGTTTAAGACTCTGCGTCAGAAGGGTGGCCTGTCGGGTTACCCGGATCGTGGCGAGTCTGAGCATGACATTATTGCATCTTCGCACGCCTCCAGCTCGATTTCGTGGGCTGACGGTATTTCTCGCGCGCACAAGCTCAACGGTGAAGATGACCGCTACACCGTGGTCCTCATTGGTGATGGCGCACTGACCGGCGGCATGGCGTGGGAGGCTGTGAACAATATTGCTGCCGACCGCACCCGCAAGGTCGTGATTGTGGTCAACGATAACGGCCGCTCCTACGCGCCGACTATTGGCGGTTTCGCGAACCAGCTCTCTGAGCTCAAGCACGGTGTGCAGCAGCAGGTGGATCGTGTGCGCCTCGATCACCGCTACGACAACGCCCTGGATGCGGTGCGCATCGGCCTGCAGCGTGGCGGCCCCGTCGGTCAGATGGTGTACCGCGGCCTGCACGGCATGAAGGCGGGCATTAAGGACGTCGTCGTACCCAAGGGCATTTTTGAGGACCTGGGCATGAAGTACGTGGGTCCCATTGACGGCCACGACCAGCAGGCTGTGGAGAACGCACTGACCGCGGCGAAGAACTATGCCGGCCCGGTGATTGTGCACGCCATTACCGAGAAGGGCCACGGCTACGCGCCTGCTCGCGCGAATGAGGACGACCAGTTCCACGCGGTGGGCCAGATTGACCCTCTGACCGGTGAGGATGTTTCGACCAGCACCTCCGAGTCGTGGACCGGGGTCTTTGGTAGCGAAATCGCAGATATTGCGGATGAGCAGGAGAACGTCGTCGGTATTACCGGTGCGATGCTCATTCCCGTGGGCCTGCGTGAATTCCAGAAGCGCCACCCCGAGCGCGTTATTGACGTAGGTATCGCTGAGCAGCACGCCGTGGCGATGAGCGCCGGCCTGGCGTACGGCGGCATGCACCCGGTTGTTGCCCTCTACGCAACTTTCCTGAACCGCGGCTTTGACCAGCTGCTCATGGACGTTGCCCTGCACAAGGCGGGCGTGACCGTGGTGCTGGACCGCTCCGGCATTACCGGCCCGGACGGTGCAAGCCACCACGGCATGTGGGATTTGGCGATGCTGCAGTTCATTCCGGGTCTGCACCTGGCGGCTCCGCGTGATGGCGCGACCCTGCGCGAAGAGCTGCGTGAGGCTGTAGCCATCAACGACGCACCGACCGTGATTCGCTACCCGAAGGGCTCCGTGGGCGAGGACATTCCCGCCCTGGAACGCTGCAGCGATGGCGTGGATGTGCTGGCACGCACCGGTGAGCCCCACCCGGAAACCGGTCAGCGTGACGTGCTGTTCGTTGCCGTGGGCGCTATGGCTCGAGTGGCTCTGGAAGCCTCCAAGGTGCTTGCCGCCGAGGGTATCCAGTCCACGGTGGTTGACCCGCGCTGGGTGATGCCGGTGCCGTCTTCGGTCGTTGAGCTGGCTCGTGATCACCGCATTGTGGTGACCATTGAGGACGGCGTGCGTTCCGGTGGTGTGGGTTCGCGCATCCGCCAGGAAATGCGTGCAGCTGGCGTGGACACCGCGCTGAGCGAGCTGGGTCTTCCGGCGGAGTTCATTCCGCACGCTTCCCGCGAGCAGATCCTGGAAGAGGTTGGCCTGACCGCGGAAACCATTATCGCGGATCTGCGTGCGCAGCTGGCTGGTGATAAGGTTCCGTTCGCTCGTGAAGAGGGCCAGAAGCCGCGCCACACCCGCTAAACGGTCGTACATGCGTTCCGCCCTGAGCGCCGCAATAGCAAGTATTAGTAGCATCCGGGCACCATAAGACGGCAAGAAGCCCCGCCCATCGATTGTAATGGGCGGGGCTTTGTTGCACGTAGGTTTTACTGTATGTAGGTTTTGCTGCACGTAGGTTCTGAGACGCCGGTTTAGGAATCGTTGGAGGTGTGGGTGACGAAAATTTTGCCACCCTTCACCTGCACCGGGTAGCTGGTCAGCGCCTCCTCTGCAGGGCCGTGCACGACCGAGCCGTCAGCTACGGCGTACTCGGAGCCGTGGCAGGGGCACACGATGCGGTTGGAATCCTGCACCTGTACCTGGCAGCCCTGGTGGGTGCAGACGGTACTGAATGCCTTGTACTCTCCAGAAGACGGCTGAGAGACGATAACGGTCGTGGAGCCGTGGGTCAGCTTAGCTGCCTTGCCCACGCCCACTGCGGAGGCTGCGCCCATCTCTACGCTGCCTTCGGGCGGGATGACGTCGGAGTCACCTTCAGCGCAGGAGGCGAGCAGCGCACCGGATGCGACGGCACCGGTGATGAGGGTTGCACGGCGGGAGAAGACGCGAGCAGAAGATTCAGTTGCTGCGGTAGCTGCCGCGGCGTCGACGGCGTTAGAATCGACTGCGGCGGGGGAGCCGGGGGAGGCGCATGCCTTCTGAGAGCGGCAGCATCCGTTGGGTGCGGGCATGGTGGTTCCTTTCGTGTACTCTCTCCACCCTATGCCGATTTGGGAAAAAAATCGAATGAGAGCAGGCTAAGCTTGGTTCGCGTTTGTACCGGAGACAAACTGCTGAGATAAACTACCGTGTCAAACTCCCGAGGCAGACAAAATGCCGGTCGGGCGGTCGCATCAGCAACACACCCAACCGGCACACACATTGAGCTAGCGTTATCGAAATTTACCCTAGGTGGCGGGCAAAAATCGGTGCAATCACGGGGGCAACCAGACCCGTCTGCCACGAACGCGCACCGTACTCGGCGAGTGCATCCAGCAGGGTCTGCTCATCAAAACGAGCTGGCGGCTCCCAGCAGAGGCGGCGAACATAATCGGTCGTGATCAGGTTCTGCGCCGGAATATTCAGCTCCTCAGATAGGTCATCAATTGCCTGACGAACCTCGGTGAACAGCGCCAAGTTCTCGGGGCGCTTAGACTCCCACGCCTTCAACGGCGGAGGGGCAGTCGACGGTAAAGTGAACGGTACGGCGTTCTCACCGCGTGCTGCCGCGGCAATAGCACGCACCCAACGCGGGCCCTCACGACGCAAACTGCGCGTCTGAAAACCGGGAATTGACATAATCGTGGGCACGTTACGCGGCATGGTGCGTGCCGCCTCCACAATCGCAGAGTCGGGCAGCAGACGCTTCGCGTCAACGTCCTTCTTACGCGCCAGCGAGTCACGCTCAAACCACAGGTTACGCAGCGCCGTCAGCTGCTTGACCGAACGCAGCATCGTGCGGCCCTTCGTCTTACGCCAACGCTCCGGCTGATCTGCAGGATCCTTCACCGGGGTCTTGCACAGGTACTCAAACTCCTCCAGAGCGTACTCTAGCTTACCCTGCTGGCGGAGCAAATCCTCCAACGCGTCACGCAAATCAATGAGCACGTCAACGTCCAGCAGTGCATAGTTCAGCCAGGACTCCGGCAGGGGGCGGCGCGACCAGTCTTCCTTCGAGTGCTTCTTTGCCAGCTTATAGCCGAGCAGCTCCTCAACGGTCGCACCCAGGTTCACGCGCTCCAGACCGGCAAGACGCGCACCAAGCTCCGTATCAAACAGACGGTTCGGGCGCATACCGAGCATATCCAGGCTCGGGAAGTCCTGAATTGCGGCGTGAATAACCCACTCAGCATCCGCCAGGGCATCGTTAATAATGCGCAAATCCTTAAACGCCTCAGGGTCAATCAAGTACAGCTGATCTTCACGTTTAAGCTGCACCAAAAAAGCACGTGAACCGTAGCGGATGCCCTGGGCACGCTCCGTATCAACAGCCACCGGGCCGGACGCCGCCGCCAACTGTTCAGCGGCACGACGCAGGCCGCTCTCAGTGGTGATGAGAGTCGGAATCGGTGAGGAAGGGGCCTCCAGAGGAACAACGTCAGGGACTTCGATACCGTGAAGGGTCAGCTGAGGGGTGCCTGCGGCATTCTGTTCAGCTGCGGTACTCATGCACTCAATCCTTTTCCTCTGTCTGATTCGACGCGCCCATACGATGCGCCAGATGCCCGGGTAGGCGCACGCCCGAGCAAATACGAGCCCGGGCGGGGTGATGTGCCCGCGAAGGCACTACGCCATTCTACCCGCCCGAGTTGAAAGCCTCGAATTTAGAGAGACTCACAATAAGGGGTTCACCGGCGTGCCCGTGAGGGGGCATTGCCTGGGTTTATTCGGCGGATTCCGCCTCGTCAGCTGGCGCCTCGTCAACCGGAGTGTCACCAGCCGGGGTCAGCGTCAGACACACCGAATTAATGCAATACCGCAAATCCGTGGGAGTCGGGTAGCCCTCACCCTCAAACACGTGACCCAGGTGCGAATCGCAGGCGGCGCAACGCACCTCCACGCGGCGCATACCGAACGTTGTGTCCTCCAGGTAACGCACACGGTCCTCAGCCAGCGGCGCGAAAAACGACGGCCAACCACAATGCGAATCGAACTTTTGATTGGAACGGAACAGCTCCGTACCGCAGGCACGGCAAGAATACACACCCTCCGTGTGGGTGTTCCAGTATTCGCCGGTGAACGCGCGCTCGGTGCCGCCCTCACGCAGAACAGCGTACTCTTCAGGCTTGAGAACTTCACGCCAGTTCTTGGCGATAGCACCCACGCCGGGTAGCGAATTGCCCATCATGACTCCTTCAGTTTGCTCTCATGCTCAGGCTCTTACGGCATATGTAACGCCGCGGCCGGGCGGATTATTCCCGCTGAGCGCGGACTAAGCGCGGATGTCAGCGTACTTGCCGTTGGTGAGCTTCAGCAGATCGTCCGGGGCGAGCTCAACGTCCAGGCCGCGCTTACCGCCAGAGACCATAATCGTGTCAAAAAGCTGCGCAGACTCATCGAGCAGGGTGGGGGAGGGGGTCTTCTGACCCAGCGGAGAAATACCGCCCACCACGTAGCCGGTGCGGCGCTCAGCGACCTTCGGGTCGCACATGGAGGCGCTCTTCCAACCTAGTGCCGCCGCGGCAGCCTTAATGTTCAGCTTGCCAGAGACCGGCACGATCGCGACCGCGAAATCCTTCTCGTGTACAATCAGCAGGGTCTTGAACACTTGCTCCTCGGAGGCGCCGAGGTTCTTCGCGGCCTCTTCACCGAAGGAGGTGACGCCCTCAACGTGCTCGTATTCGCGCATCTGGAAGGGGGTGTTCGTCTCGGTCAGCAGTGCTACGGCGGCGGTTGCTGCGCCGCTCTTCTTACCTTTAGTTTTCTTAGCCATAGACACCATTTTACGGAAGTCACCATGCGCCGATACACATGTGGCTTCTCAATGGTTATGGGGTTATTTCAGTAGCCCTTTTTCCTTCAGCTGCTCTTGAGAAAGCGAGCCAACGACAGTCCAAAATCCATCTGATTTGTCTACGTTCTGAGGTAGCCTTTAGGCTCCCTTTTTTCTTAGTAAATACCGATGAGTAATTGCATGCCAAGACTAGTCAGGATGATAGCAATCCAGCA
>ERZ772999.387-NODE-387-length-28395-cov-17.056987_pt1 | contig 28395 bp, 26 predicted proteins | sample MGYA00511467_ERZ772999 | MGnify/ENA primary metagenome ERZ772999 (study PRJEB29015, sample SAMEA2738064) | human oral metagenome | biome: human oral; feature: human-associated habitat; material: saliva | place: China | collected 2218 ... | reverse complement strand
CCCATCCGGGTGCGCTGGGGCGAGAAGAGACTGAGATTGGTAGAAGCCATGAGAGAGGTCCTTTCAAGGAGAGAAGAGAGAAAGACGACCAGCCGGGCTGGTCATCTCGTGCCAATAGCCCGTGCTGCCGCCCTGGGGAGAGCGGGCCGTACCACCCGCCACTAGCCGCGCCAGACCAGCGTTTTCTGCCGATCTGGCCTCGAGCTCGTGGCGTTGGTTAGAACGGTAGGCAGGCCGCGCCGCAGTGCCGTCAAAGTTGGAAGAAAGTTGGAAAAGAGGGCTCGCTCAGGCGTCCGCCACTGGCACACACCAGCAGCACTGCCCATCCCCCACTGGGGTCGTCAACGCAGCGACTGGGGCAAGGAGCCAGTTGGCCAAGCCAGGCACAGATGACGCGCTGCCGCTCACTGGCTCCCCCGCTATATCTCCTGGTTTGTTCTGACCGCTCGGTCTAGGCTGGCCTGTGGCCCGTCCCGTCCACCGAGACCCAAGTCGCCGCTCATGACAGGCTCGTCGCAGCAGGCGTCTCAGCCAGCACCGGTACTGGCACCTCGGTCGCCTCGTCGCTGCCCTGCCCCAGCGACGTCATCTCTGCCTATCCCCGCACCAGCTCTGCCCGTACTCCCCTCTAGGAGGCTTGCTCATGTCCCGCGCTCGTCTCGATGCCGATGACGCTGCGTCCTTGCTGCGTGAGCTGGCGTGGCTGCGCAAGCGCGGTGGGTTTACGGCGGCGCGGCTAGTGCACGCCCCGATCGTCGATGAGGTGCTGCGGGGTAGCTTGGAGGACTCCTTTGAGCGGCTACGCCACCGCTTCGTCTCAGCCGTTCACAGCCTGAGTGAGAGCGGGAGTGAGCAGGATGGGCCGCTGGTGGGTGTACTGCTGGCGGCCTTTGCGCTCAGCCCTGAGACGGCGGGTAGTGGCAGCCTGCTGGAGCGGCGGCGGGCGATGGCGAGCCGCCTGGGGTGCAGCATGGAGACGATTGCCTCGCGCGAGGAGGCCGGCCTGCGCCTGCTGCACAGCCGTCTGGTGGCCGGGCGCTACGCTCAGGCACCGCTGGTGCTGGATGTGCCGGAGATGCACGGCGGGATCGTCTATGAGGAGACCACCACGCTCATCGTGGTGGAGCACCGTCAGTGGCGCGGCACAGTGGAGCACTACCGGCTGGCCAACATGGCCGGGGAGCTGGACTTCGTCACCATCTCCCACTCCTACCCCGCTCACGTCACGGCGCAGCCGGGCGGGGAGTTCAGCGTCAACAGCCGTCCCGTCGAAGGGGCGGGGTGGAATGACCATTTCTGGCACATCGCCCCCGCCACTGGCAGGCGCACCCCGATGCAGGACGCGACGCGCTACGACCTCGCCTTCCGGGCAGAGCCGTTGCCTGGTGAAGAGCCCACCACGCCGATCTCGCTGGCCAGCCGGGCCTTCCACGCCCGCTCACTGCTGGCCACCATCCAGGTGCGCTTCATCGGGGAGGTGCCAGCCAGCATCTGGCAGTTCACCGGGGCGAGCCCCTTCGCCCGCCCCCAAGCCGCCAACCAGTACAACCGCACCAGCCTGGACGCGCAGCAGCGCGCCACCCTCACCCAGCGCGACGTGCACGGTGGGCTGTTCGGCGGGTTTGGGTGGGAGTGGTGAGGGGTGATGTGCCCAAAAGTGGGCCTAGCCGTTGGAGGGTTGTGCTAACTGCCGGTCGGTCAACTCTGGCAATCGTCAATGGTGATGCGCACTACCAGGCTGCTAGCGTCACCACAGAGGTGACACACACCAACATCTGGGGCACGCACGGCCCCGTCGAAGGTACCCTGGAGGGGACGCAAGCCCAGCGTCTAGCCAGCCACTGCCTTCAAAAGCGTATGAGATCAAGGAGGACACACATGTCCAAGAGCACCCCCGACGCCTCAAGGCAACACACCACGCCGCGTAAGTATCCATCCCATTACAGTTTCTACTTCACTTAAGTGTAAGACGCATTATTAAACACAGAATCGACATCCCGAAATCGACGTTCGAGGTTTTGGCTAAAATTAATTTATGTTAGAATGTAAATGACAACATAAACTATAGCCAAAAGGAAAACTAGAATGAATCGGGAGATTGATGAAAGGCAAACTGGAGAACAAGGAATGTCACCGGAAGCACTGCAGATTATGAGGGAAAACCCGGACTCTCTGACTTCAGACGTCTATATTCAGACCGACCGAAAAACGGACGTCAGCGACATTAAAGAGCAACTCGAAAAAGCTGGCGTATCAGTTTCGGTGCGCCGTTTAGGCAAAAGCGCGACCAAACTCATAAGTAGAGGGCGCGCTTATGAAATGCCTGGGGCAGTGCGAGTATACTTGAAAGACAGAGAAGTTCTCGGCTAGAAAACAAAACAGTGGCATCAAAATACGCATTGGTATGCGCCATGGCTGGCGCTGGGCTTGCATCCTGTATGGAAGAAATGCAAACATACTTAAACGCCGAACTGAACAAGACCGTTAAATTTGTCGATATCGTCGACCACCTGGAAAATAAAAGTTATCGTCAACTCATGCTTAACCCCATGAAGAAAATATTCGACGATACTAGTACAGCCATATCAGAAGGTATAACTGCCTTAGCAAACTCCGATGCCGACATAAATGTACTTGGTTGCCATCTTACGCTTTATGATGCGCGAAGTCAGTTATTTCACTCGCCAGTTCATGCAAAGTCATTAGTTCATTCTCACACATTGAAATATGGTGAAAATGCCGAGGATGGAACTATTAAACCCGACCGCATTATTCTTCTCATAGACGACATATACGATATGCTCGACTCGCTCGGAGGCGAAGGCGACATATTTGATAGAGGCAAGCAAGCTCGTGCAACTTTGGAGGACCTCGGGCAGTCCATCGAAAACGTCGACCAGCGGACCAAAGCATTAGCTGATCTAGACGCAGATGCTCTATTGTTGCGTCAAATTCTCGGGTGGCGGAGATCCGAAATGATCGCCGCCGAGGCGCTGGCGGATTCTCTTGATATTCCATTATACCTAGTAGGCACGAAACATCCTGTCGAACTAGCAAGAGTGTTATTTGGCAAAAAGCCACCACGAGCAGTCTATATTTCTCACCCAATCACTAGGCACCGCGAAGATCACTCGGCGTCCGGAAAGTGGTCTGAAGATGTATACAGTCTAAATCGTCTTCCGCGCACACTCGCAGAAAATAACATTCTCGCATTAATGCCCACAGCTATAGATGAATTGAGATTCTCAAAACCTGATTTAGACGATGCATTCTTCAGGAACGGAGGAAATATACCGCGCTGGCCGTGTATGGATTCTGGTTTTGCGTTAATAGGGAGCCGAAGATACTTGCCCAATCAAACCGATCATCGCAGTATTGAATCGTTTGACGAGGCTCATCGATTCGACCCTGCGACTGCGTCAGCATATCTTCGCGTCATAGAAAACTCAATCTACTATGAAATTCCCTTCAGGGATCACTATTTGGTGAACCACTGCGATGGTCTCCTCGTGTTCAGGCCTCAGGAGAATGGCAACTCGTTTTCTGGTGGAGTGATTGCCGAAATCGACCTATTTGCAGACCTCGCCAAAATCGGCGAAGCACGCCGTATGGCAGTAATCCACGATCGAAAAGACCTTCACAAAATTATTGAACGAATGTTCGCAGGCGAGTTGCGGGATGACTACTTACCTAATGAAGCTGTTCAAGAGTACATTGCAAAAATGGGGAAACAACGGCTTAATAGACGTCTTAGTCGTGCAGATATCGCGAGTATAGCTCGACGCGGAAAAATTGATAGATCGCACTTAAGTCAATCAACATATACCGATGACAGTATGTCGGGTCTGGTGTTAGACGCTTGGGTGTACGCAGCACAGCGCACCCTATTTTCTGAGCTCACCGGGTTAGATGGATCGTACTCCTGGTGTCAAATCATTGTAGGAGATACATCCTCGCCTGACGTTCTAAGCGCAGCAGCAAGTTGGTTCGCAGCCGACAACCTACGTGCTTCAAAACTGTGGGCTCAGAATGTTGGATTGTCTCAAAATGATTATCGAAACTTGGCTCTATCTCTGGTTCACGATGATGAAACCAAGGAATATTTAGTAGCCGCAATCGCAAGGGAACATTCCAAAACTGGTGCCTAGTGTCGCGTGTCGTTAGTTTGTTTTTGGTTGGTATTTGGTGAGGATCTCGTCGGGGGTCTTGGTCCAGGTGAATGGGTGGCAGCGTTGGTTCCAGCCGTTGATGAAGGCGCGGATCTTGGTGTTGAGGTCCTTGACGGAGGTGAAGACTCCTCGGCGGATGGCCGCACGGTCGATGACGGAGAACAAGATCTCGACCATGTTGAGCCAGGAGGCGCTGGTGGGGGTGAAGTGGACGTGGACGCGAGGGTTGGCCTCCAGCCAGGCGCGCACCTCAGGGGTCTTGTGGGTCGTAGTTGTCCATCACCAGGTGCAGCTCGTCGTCAGGGTAGGCGCGCGCGACCTGACGCAGGAAGACGAGCAGCTCGGTACTGCGGTGGCGGGGCTTGCAGGCGGCTGTGACGCGGCCGGTGGCGACCTCCAGGGCGGCGAACAGGGTGGAGGTGCCGTGCCGGGCGTAGTCGTGGGTGCGCCGCTCGATCCTGCCCGGCTGCATGGGCAGCATCGGGGCGGTGCGGTCCAGGGCCTGGATCTGGGACCCCTCGTCGACGCACAGCACCACGGCATTGTCCGGGGGCGCCAGGTACAGGCCCACCACGTCGGTGACCTTGGCGACCAGCTCGGGGTCGGTGGAGTACTTGAAGGTCCCCGACCTCCAGGGCTGGATCCCATAGCTGCGCCACACCCGCGCCACGGTCGCATTGCCGATACCCAGGTGACGGGCCAGCAGCTGGCTCGACCAGTGCGTGACCCCGTACCTCTTGGGCGGTGGCGCCAAGGTGGCGGCCACGACCCGCTCCCGAGGCACCTGCCTGGGACGCCCCGAGCGGGGCGCGTCCCCCAACCCCCGCACACCCCCGGCCTGGTAACGGCGCCGCCAGGAGACTACCGTGGGGACGCTGACCCCCACCGCCTGCGCGATCCGACTGTTAGCCACCCCCTGAGCGGCCAGGAGCACGATCCGCGCCCGCCGCGCCAAACCACAGCCGGCACCGTCGTGGCACGCAGCCAGGACTCGAGCACCTCCAGATCACCCTAACGCAGAACCAGTCCAGGAGCAGGTCTATTCGCCATACCCCCATCATCCTAAACACCAACCACAAAACAACTAACGACACGCGACACTAGTACGCCGATTAGTTATATTTTCTCTATAGCAAGAACCATCGAACATGAGTCAACAATGCAACTCACTAAATGTTGGGAATCAACATGGGGCCGTTTGAACAAGATATAGATCCCGGAAATGTAGTCTTTTTAAGTGGCGCAGGCATATCAGTCGATGGACCTACTTTTGGCCCAATTGGAAATGAACTAACATATAGGGCAATTGATGCATGTTTCGCAGACTATACACACGATACTGTATCGAATGCATATCGAGTTCTGGCCAAACTGATGAAAACTGACTTCAAGGATGAATACATTAATATGTTCCCCCGCTTAGAGGCGATCCTTGAAATCGTAAGTAAAGTATACGGAGTCGAGGCATTACAGATTTTACTTAGCGATCTCGTCAGTGCAGCAAGCAATGATCTACATCGTTTTTTTGCAGAACACCTCAAGTTGGGTGGGCACCATATTACTGCCAACTTCGACTGCCTGATAGAGAAAGTATTGAATTTCGAATATCGTGCCGAAAACGCGGTCAATCATTTTCACGGCTCCTTCGGTGATGCATCGATAGAATCATTTTCGCAGTTGGGTGCCACATTAAGTAATATCGAATATGGATTCGATTCGAAACTACAGAATCGACTTATCGATGACATCTGTTCTCCAGATACTAAAGTAATGGTAGTAGTTGGCTATTCCGGAGCCGACTATTTTGACATGAATCCATTCGTCAGAAATAATTTGGAGTTCATCGAGAACTCCATACAAAATGTGGTTTGGGTAGAACATTCGACCGACAATCACGCGATAGAGGGGATGACAGTTCCTGTCGAACAACACATTAATGAGTTATTCGACGTGTTTAATAATTCAAAAATAAACTGCACACTAGTCCGTTGCCCGACGCGTGATTACCTTAACGCGCTTTCACAGATGTGGGACATTCCCCTGTTAGGTAATCCTCCAAAACGAAACAGCTCACGCGGCGGGTACATTCCAAAATTCTGCGAAAATATACGTTTAGAGACAACGCGCAGACTCTACCTACATCTGGGCATGTACCGCGACCATGATGTCCTGGTTAAATCTCATCCAGAAGTTAGAAATAATGTTAATGATCATGAATCTGCTGAAGTAGCGTGGCAGCTTGGGAAGCATAGTCAGGCATATTATCACTGGTCCCGCCTATATCCCGATAATAGTCACGAGCATAAAGCTCGACGTTTAGAACGTAAGTCGGCATGCTTATGGGATCGAGGGGCCTTGCTAAGGGCTTACTGGAACATCTGCAATGCGTACAAACATGCCGCCCTTTGCGATAATAGCGAGGTTACGGCAATTTGCCTTGAAACAAAGGCGCGCATTCTAATAAAAATAGCAGCGACTCATGATCTCCGATGGTTCCCAACTGGACGAAAGGTTACTACGATACTTCGGCTGCTGCGTAGAGCAACTGCTGACGACCTAACTACGCATCTTCGCGTCAGGTTATGGGACGTTGTAAATCTCTTAGAAGATCTAGAGATCGGCAACGAAAGCGGTGAAACTGGGTCCACATCGTTATCATCAGCACTCAAACCATTGCAAACCTTTAGGGAATACGCTTCACTGTCAGCATACCTAGATTATAGTCGAGGTCTCCGCCGAAGGTTAGCGAACCTCGATTCATCTATGATGTCTTTAAATTGGTTGGAAGCATACACAGAAAGTGCTGCTCTACTTGGAAAAACTAATGCAATAGCTAGCCTACCAGTACTTCCAGGGGCCGCAAAATATTTTTCAATGAATGAAGGTCTCAATAGTCTGTTGCAGACTTCGGCGACACTTTGGCATAAAGTTCGATTGATTTCGTTATTTATTAGGAATAAGAACATGAAGCTTATTCATAAGGGCATTTAGGATGTTATATCAACATTATATGTTTCTGGTTATCTTAGTAGTTCACATCATCGAGGGACTCGTCTTCTCCCCAACAACGCACCCACCACCTCCATCCTGAATATGTCAATAAGTGCTTGCTTCTGCGTCCCTAAGTATCATCCACGGTCTTTATGGAGTGTGAAATACGCTACATGCTTCACATTCACATACATTGACTGTTCGGGCTCACGTGCATTTTTGTCATAAGCCTCAATGAATGAGTTGCTCACTGCAGCACCTTGCATAAAAGCCTCCGCGGCTTCGAGGCTGCTAAACTGCTGTTTGAGGCATAAGATGTCAGGAGCTATAATTTTCCAATCGAGTTTGATAACGACACTAATCATGATGATCTCCTTTCAAGATCAACCAGAGACCAAGGACTTGCTTTTTTGTCCCTGAGACGAATCCGGCTCTTCGCGTTTGAGGGTGTAGTAGGCGGGGTCTATTGAAGTGCGTAGGTGGGGGGTGGGTGCGTCGTTGCGGCGGGTAGGGGTCGAGGTCTCCCGATGATGGGAGTTCCTATACAACCGTCATGAGAGACCTCGACATGCCTGAGACTACCTTCGTCTGTCTTGACCTGACGACCTTCCTGGGCCTGGATGCCCTGGGACTGACCGCGGTGGGCCAGCACCTCACGGCGGAGCGCGCGGTGATCGAGTGCCGCACGCCGATCGGGTTTGAGGACCCGTTCTGCAAGGCCTGCGGCGCCCAGGGGCAGGCTCGTGGGACAGTGGCCCGGCGCCTGGCCCACGTGCCGGTGGGGTAGCGGCCCACGCAGCTGGTGGTACGCCTGCGGCGCTTCGCCTGCACCCACTGCCGCCGGGTGTGGAGACAGGACACCTCGGCCCTGGCTCAGCCACGGGCGCGGCTGACCCACGCGGCGGTCGAGTGGGGGCTGCGGGCCCTTGCCCTGGAGTGCATGTCGGTCTCCCGGGTGGCAGCCGCCCTGGGGATCTCCTGGCACACCGCCAACAACGCGATCCTGACAAGCGCTCAGGCCACACCGTTAGACGATCCCCACCGCTTCGATGGCTTGGAGGTCCTCGGCGTCGACGAGCACGTGAGGCGCCACACCAGGCGGGGCGACCGGTACGTCACCGTCATGATCGACCTGACTCCCGTACGCGACCGCAGTGGTCCGGCCCGGCTGCTGGATATGGTCCCGGGCCGGTCCAAGAAGGCCATACAAGACCTGGCTCGCCGCTCGGGGTGAGTCCTGGCGTGAGCGGGTTGAGGTGGTAGCCACGGGGCGGCTTCACCGGGTCCCGAGAGTGCCGCCAGCGAGGAGCTGCCCAAGGCCCGGGCGGTGATGGATCCCTTTCATGTCGTGTTCCTGGCGGCCAGCAAGCTCGACCAGTGCCGCCGCCGGATCCAGCGGGCGATCACAGGGCGGCGGGGCCGAGCGGGTGACCGGCTCTACCGGGCCCGGCGCACCCTGCTGACCGGAGCCGGCCTGCTCACCAATGCCCAGGCCGAGCGTCTCGAAGCCCTGTTCGCTGATGATCGCCACGCTGCGGTCCAGGCCGCCTGGGGTGTCTACCAGCGCTTCATCCAGGCCTACCGCACCGAGGACCCGGGCCTGGGAAAGCACCTGATGCAACAGCTCATCGACTCCCTGGAACAGGCCATCCCAGACGGGCTTGAGGAGATCCAGACACTGGCCAGGACCCTGACCAGCCGCAGCCAGGACATTCTGGCCTACTTCGCCACCCCCGTACCTCCAACGGCCCCACGCCAGGCCATCAACGGACGCCTGGAGCACCTACGCGGCATCGCCCTGGGATTCCGCAACCTCACGCACTACACCATCCGCAGCCTCATCCACACCGGACGCCTCAAAGACCACCTGACAACAACCACCTAAACCAGCCGATAAGTCCCACCTACAACACCCTCAAACACGAAAATCCAGTTTACATCGTCGCTCGTGAAATGCTCTTGAAGGCAGGCGAAGTCTCACTTATTCGAGGCATCGAACATTTGAACGACTGATATATAACAGATTGGTTGCGGAACATGGGTGCAGACCTCAGCATCACTTGACATTCCTTTATACTCAGCCACACTAAAGCGACTTAGGAGGTAGCATCATGCCAGCCAATGTCGAAACATACAGCGAGGACGGTCGATGGAAGAATCGCATCCTAGGCAATAAGCGGGCTAGCAACACATTCGACACCAAGGCTGAGGCACAAGCCAAGGGACGTGAAATGGCCCAAAAGCTCCGTAGCGAGCACATCATCAAGAAGCGAGACGGCACCATTGGTGAGCGCAACTCCTATGGCAATGACCCTTACCCACCGAAGGGCTAACTGAAGACTGCCCTCACCAAAGTACGACAGTAGCTCTGCGATAAAGCGGGCACATCCTCCTTGGTCAAGGAGGATGTGCCCGCTCTCTCTCGTGGGTTCGAGACGATGAGTCACAAGTTGATGACGCGGCACAGGGGGTCTGTTACTGATAGCCTCCACCAACAAAAGGCCTCCGAGTCATAGGTGTGAACTTCGTATTTGAGGCGGTGATTTTTGGCGCGTCGGTTAATAGTTCGCCAGATTAGCACCGGGAGCGATAGTAAAGTGGCGATGGTGCGAAGGTGAAGGTGCCCAGCACTATGCTTGCGAAGGCGTCCGCTTCGGCAGGAACGCCGAAGCTTCCGACGTCTCAGCTCGCTGCTTATTCAAACTAGATTAGGAGAAACAGCCATGGCCAACCAGGAACCGCTCTACCGCGCCATCATCCCCGAAGGAACGCACCTCGCACACTCGAACAACACCGAAGGTGCCTTCCGAGGTGCCGTTCTTGACGATGAAACCAACCAGGTAAGCGGGCAGGCTGAGCTGGTTGAAGTTGATCGTGATGAGGATGATGAATCGAGTGAGTTCTCTGATTTGAGCACTGCAGTTGCAATGTTGGCGGTTGCGGGAGTATCCATCGCAGGCACTATTGTTGTCTCAGCGGTTGCGCCCAAGATTAAGGTTTGGTGGGGTGACACGGCCCGCCCATCCTTAAAGGCAAAGCTCGGATCGCTGCTCAATCAGAAGACTCAAGAGGAGCAGACGGAGATTGGTGCGGCGATCGATAGTACGGCGTTGGCGAAAATTGCATCCGTCGATGCATCGACTGAGCTATCCACCGCGATGGCTGATCCGGATCATGTCATGAGTAGCGAGGAAGCACAGCAGAGGCTTGCTACGCTTCTGCTTGCTGCGGCCGTTGCGGCCCATGAGCTTCGTACGCTCAAGAATGCGTCGATTGCTGGTGATTCCGAACGCCAGCAAATTCAAGAACTGCTCGACAAATTCGCCGATGAATCAGTGGTCAGTCTTGCGAACAGGGTGTTTGACTCTAATGCTGGGCTAGCTGTGGTAATGGATGCAGCCTTGCAGAGGGTTCTTGGCCAAAGTGGGCTGAATGACGGAGCGTATCTGCCACTGCAACATGACCAGTTCCACGAGCTGCTGCAGCTGTCGTAGGAGACACAGCTACTCACTCATCCCACCCACCAACTCCTCCACCTGCATGTCCAGCGCCGTTGCCAGGGCGATGAGCGTGCGCAAGCGCGGGTTCATCGGGGTGCCGGGGCGGGACTCGCCCTTCTCGAACTTTTGGTAGGTGTAGGTGGAGATGCCGGCGGCGTGGGCCAGGGATTCCTGGCTCAGGCCCTTAGCGATGCGGGCGCGCTGCAGCCGCAGACCCAGCTGGCGGGCGATGGGCCACCACTGCTCGTCTTGGCTGGTGGAGGAGGAGTCGCGCACGGCACCAGCGTCGAGCGGCTACCGACTTGGCACCACCATACATGTATGGCAATCTAGGGATGTCAGCCGAGATGGAGGGAGGTGAGCAGCATGGGTGGCTGCTGAATGTAGGCCCCGTACAGCGGGGGGTCTATCCGATCGTGGTCGCACCTGTGGGCCACGCGGCGTCCGTCAAGCGGCCTGCGCTGGGCGGGCGTCGTCATTGCCAGCGCTGACCGATGACTTGGCTATGCCGGTGCGCTGGCCGGCTGCCGTTCGCTCAGAAGCGTTGGCTTGCGGCTGCGCATCGGCTGCTTGGTCGAGCGGGGCCACTTGCTCATTGTGGAGCGTCCAGGCGAAGACAAGCCCTGCCCTGGGGAAGAGCCAGCCGTCGTAGCGATAGCGCACGACTGCTGACTGCGGTTCCTCAGAGACGCGCCCACCATCACCACGCGACGCGAAGTCCATCAGGCGGACTCGCTCGATAGCGTCGGCGTCGTAGGACAGCTCCACGTCCAGGCCCTTGGTCGGGCGATCGATGTTGAGATGGAAGACATGGCCGTTGCGTGGCACCAGTGAACGGAACCGGAAGGCGATGACGACCGGCTGGTCGTCTGTGATGACCTCAGTGCCCAGGTCAACGACATAGATCTGCCCTGCATCCTCCACCTGGCGCGTGAACGGCACCGACGTGCCGTTGACGGTGAACTGCTCCAGGGCGAAGACCTCTGGATCGGAGACGGCCAGACCGGGCACGGGCCGGCGGTACCACACGCTTGTCTCTCCACGCTCGGCCACTAGCTGGTCGTAGCGCTCGCGGTCGGAGACGACGGCGAACTTGCGGAAGCGGTGCCGCGGCGTGACGGTGTACTCCCAGCGGACACGTAAGTCGAAGAACGGGGTAGGAGCAGTGCTCCTACCCCTTGGTATACCAAGGGTCGCATCGACACGGGCATCGTACCAGCCCTCCTCGGCAGCCATGGCTTGGTGGCGGATGTCGGCATAGACCTCACGACCAAAGGCTGGGTCGCCGAAGCGCAGACCCAGGCTGGTGCGAGCCAGATCATCCAGCAGTTCGGGCGTGGCTATACGCGCAACATCTTGACGGTCGAAGCGAAAGGCCTCGATGACGGCATCGCGCAGGGCCGGTGCTTCCTCACGGATTGTCTGGCGGAAGCGCTCCGCCACCGCTCGCTCCTGATCCCGCCGGAAGGTGTACTCAAAGAACGTCGACAGCAGCCCCGCACCAAACAGCGTCCCACCGAGCTCTCCCAGCGGCAGGGCATGCAGCCACTGCCAACTTCCCAGCTGTAGTGGAGACAGCCAGGCATTGAGCATCATAAGGAGGATGCCCGCCAGAGTGAAGGAAACGGCCAGGAGAGTGGCTTTGAGGCGACGGAGGCGGTGGTGGAGGGGTGGATCTATGTTGGGCATTACTTTAATAATTCTATCATTAAGTAACTATACCTGAAAGATTGACGCCAGAACAGAGCCCAATCACATGTCACCCAATATGATTTTACTGTATACTTTAGGTGGGTCATTAAATTGAACACCCACCCCACCTGTATTACCGTAAGTTGGAAAGACATGGACGATAGCGAACTCAACCAGTACTCAAAGAGTGATATCGCACGGATTGCCGATGTCATTAATGTCGTTGCCGCCGAAGCGAATCAGCCGTGGGTGATTCTTCAGAAACTCGGAGAACGAGCTCATGCTGAACCAGACTTCGAAGACAATCCAGGGCTTCCATACGCTGAGACCGCGCTTGCCTACAGTTTTGTTGAGGACAAGAAGAATCCTGGGGCCGTGGTGCTTGGCGTAAGTCTATCCGGCGCAAGCGATGAGTGGCCGCTAGCATTTAAAGATGTTTCCTCAATCGAAAAACAAGTGTGGTGCGAAATTGCAGAACAGTGCACACATCATCTAGCGAAGGCACACATGCTGGATGTAGCACTATCATGTGGCGCAATCCGTGGGCGCGACGCCGCTAAGGAGATCGCTGAGCTCTATCTCACCGTTGCTCAAGATGTCAACATAGAAATATACTATCGAGGCGGCTGCCTACGTCGTTGTTGGAGTATTGCTCGTTCATATGGCTTGCATACATTAGAAGCGCAGGCAAGGAGTGCGTCCTACCAGATGGCGCAACTTTTGTTCAAACTACCTGAAATCCCTACAGGAATCCTGCTGCAGCCGTTTGAAATAACTACTGTTAATCCGCGCTATGGCGATTTTAGCGACCCTAGTCGGCAAGAAGTGCGAGATCTGCTGAAGCAGATTCGCTTCCGATCGGCAACTAACGTGTCGACCCTTGAAGGTGTATCCGAATTGCTTGTCAGAGTGGCGAGTACAGATTCTGAGCGCGACAAGGCACGCCGCTCGCTGATAGAGAGCTACCTTGCTTTAGGTGAAAGTGCGAAAGGGATGATCGCTTCCTCATATTTTGAGGAAGCGGCCGGGACAGCCAGCAAGTATGGATTCACCGATTTAAGAGATCGCGCAGTGCAGTTGTTGCAGGCCGTACCGTATGAAGAACTCGGCATGCAAACACTTCCAATTGAGTTACGACTCCCCTGTTATGTCATTGATGCAACACTGGCTCGCTATAGACATGCGCGAGACGTGCTTTCCGCGCTTGACATCTGGCTAGCTGGCACATGCCCCACCGGATCTTACGAAAGTAACATCAACTTTGCCAAGGAAAGAATGGGTGGCTCTATTCTTGCTGCGATAACCAGAACAACGTTCAATGGGAATATGCCAGTAAGTACAAGTGCAGGCGCAGAAAGCGCGGTTGTCGAAGCGACTGAGCAACAGGAACGGATCAACGCCGGAATTTATGGGCAGACGCTTGCACATGAGCTTAAGGCGATTAAGCATCAATACGGTGTCGTCACGCCCACACAAATTACAGCTCATCTGGTACAGACCTATCGATGTGACTCGCAACTTGCTCTTGCGCTGGAGCACGCCATCGTTAGTTTCTGGGACGAGCGCTACACCGACGCTGGACGTGCTGCTTTTCCTCTCGTCGAAGCAGGAGCTCGAGGCGTTCTGCTATTGCTTGGTGACCCACTGTATCGGATCCAAACAGGAAACGCTGGAGGGCACTTCCCGTCACTCGAAAAGTACGCCGAGAAACTTGAGCAGCATAACTTCGATATCGATTGGCTTCGGTGCATCCGCAATCCTGTCGCCAAGTGGCGCAATGCTCTCGCTCATGGTCATCGGCTTGAACTAGCAGACTATGAGGCGGCCGTGCTGCTGCGTACCGCTGCGCTGCTCGTTGTCTTGACGTCGAGTAACTCTTCCGAAAAAGACAAAGAGGAAATTGAGACGAACCTCCGCGACCCAATACGCTGGGCGGCCAACCAAGCCGAACTTATACAAAAGTGGGAGCAAGTATGGGCACCAGTATGGGAGCACAAAATTGACACAACTGATCTAAAGGAGTCACGATGACAGAACACAATGAACTTGATGACCACGAACGCAAGCAGATCCGGGATCGACTCAAGCAAGAGCGGATGATCGAATCCGCCTTCACGAACGGCGATGGCCCATGGACGATTGTGTATGACGACTGGCACCTCGACAACGGCGACAACTGCAGTCGATACATGGCGTTCGCACAACCACAGATGCGAAATAAGATCCTCTCGCACGGCGGTTGGGATTTTTCGAAAGGAGATGGATTTCCTGGATTTGCGATGACCGGAGAAGAAACAAAGTATGCGAAGGGGGATAAACTACCCGAGTTTGAGCCTCTCGTAATTTACCGGCACTATTACGGTGTCGTTCCTGACGAGTTGCATATTTCAGAAGAGTTCAGGCTCCTGATGAACCTGTGGCAGGATCCGAAGTCTGGTGACTACTTTGAGATCAAAGATGATGGTTCGAAAGATCCTGCCATCCGGTTCCAAGACAAGCGAATCGAAGTACGGACGCCGCTGTTGAAGCGCTATATGGCGGCGCGACAACTCGATACCGTGCTATTCATCGACACGAGGGTGTCCGTTGAATATGCTGGCGATGTCGCGGATTTTTCGGATCTCAAGTTTGAGGGACGAATTGGCAATGAGCTCCTGTATCTCTCGCGAAGTGTTGGCAGGTTACCGATTAGTGATGCACGTGTTGGCTCATTGGTGTTCGCCAAGCGCATCCTTCCGGCCCCTCCCCAGGAAACCTGTGGAATCTGGCCCTGGGACGAGGATGATGCTGCGGACTACCCAGAGTTCATCATTGGCGAAGACGAGTACGGCAAGCCAGTCAATTACACGTGCGATCCAGATTGTCTTGCCAACTACTTCGGCAAAAATCCAGACGCACCTCATTACCTCACGCCAGTGTTCTTCAAACCGGAGGTGCTCCAGCGATACTATGACGATTCCGACCTATACACAGTGAGTGATGGGCATTTGTCCTGCGCTTCCATGTGGGGCGTTAAGATCGACAATGGCAACCCAAATTGCGTCGTCGTGTTTCTTGGCGATATCGGTCGCGATATTCCTGCAGGCCACCGGACACACTGGCTCTCATACAACGTGTCACCAACACAACGCATGAGCGACGTAGGCGTGCGCCGGGCTTTTTTCGGTCAGTTCGCAGACAGTGAGAACCCAGAACACCGCTTCAAACTGGCGTACGACCAATTGCAGAGCTCATGGGAAGAGCACTGGGGATGGCGGCTCCATCGCAAAGCAGAAGGGCCGGACGCTGGCGTGCTTCAGCGCCTGCGTATCCCCGTCAATGACACCGATGCAGAACTTCGCACGCAGTCGATAAACCTCGCACTTGTCTTAGTAGATTATCTCAACGAGAAAAAGTTGGCGTCGTACCTTTCGGACACGAAGAACGATAAAGGGATCGCTAAACTCAGAAAATTCCTCGAGGTTCAGTCATACCAACATACCGAACGCGACGTCCGTCTTCTGCAAAGAATCCAGAGGATGCGTTCCCGCATTGCGGCACACTCATCAGGCAGCAGTGGACAGGCCTATCTCGAGGAAGAGCTCGGAAAGGACACGCCTCAGGAGTACATCGCACGCCTCATGACCGAAGCAACACAAATGCTGGACGACCTCAGAGTGTTTGCGGAGAAGCGGCCCTTGCAAGATTCAGACTCATAACCATCGAAGTTGTCTTTGGGAGATGGTGACGTCGGTGGCCTTCTCATAGGCATGGGGGGGGTGCCTGTTGCCGTATGACACTTCATCCGGCCAGTGGCGAAGGCTGTCAGCGCTGCATATGGCCCTGGGCGTTCTTCGACGATGGAGGCACCGCGCTCACCACCGCTGCCGTCACTCCTCGCGAGCAGGCGCTAAGTGGCGCCCGATGGTCATGCCACTGAAGCCCAGCCGCTTGGCGATCTCAGCGATGGTCAAGCCTTGCTGGCGGAGGAGGATCGCCTGGGCACGGTCTTCGTCGGTGAAGCGGCGGTGGCGTTCCAGCCCTGCCTGCCCGCGCAGCCGGTAGACCGTCGAGCGGTTGACGCCCGTCTGCCGGACGATCTCCTTGACAGGGACGCCGGCGCGGTACAGGTCAATCACCTGCTGACGCTGCTCGGGTGTGAGCGGCCGGAACTTCGTCTGCTTGATGCGGCCAACCACGCGCGGCGACCGTGGCGCTGTGTCGGGCGCATCACTCTCACCGTTCGGCCGCTCCCCCACGCTGCTGTCCGGTGCGGTGCATCGTCGTTGCAAGGGCTCACCTTCTGGCTCTGCCGCATCTGCCCCGTGAGACGGCCTGGACTCGTCCGCATCGCCCACCGCGCCATCCAACCCGTCAGTAGCCGGCAGATGCGCTACATTGGGGCCGGTACACACCTGGCCGCCCTCACCGGCGGCCAGCTTCCTTCGGAAGTCCAGCAGCACCATCAGGTTGTTAGGGTCAATGGTGCGGAGTTGTACTGTCGCCCCTTTTGCTCAAATATTGGGGCTCATCTCGCCTCCGTGGTGGAATCGGTAGACACCGCGACCTTAAAAGTCGCTGCCTACGGGCGTGCGGGTTCGAGTCCCGCCGGAGGCACCACAGCATCGCTATACAAACCCTCACCTCCGGTTCGCGAAACGTCGCCGTTCCCTCTCGGAACCTTTGCCCTCCCGCTACCGGAAGGGGGACAATGGTCCTGTTCTGCCCCCGCGTCAAGGAGTCGTCATGAAGATCGCCGCCCGGGCCACAGCCGCTCAGCCCTTCTATGCGATGAGCATCGGCGAACGCGCCGGAATCCTCCAGGCGGAGGGTCACTCGATCGCCAAGCTCAGCCTGGGTGAGCCCGACTTCGGCGCTCCTCCCGCGGTTCGCGAGGAGATGTGCCGCATCATGGACGGCCGGCCACTGCCCTACTCTCCCGCCCTGGGCCTGCTCGCACTGCGTGAAGCCATTGCGGGTTTCTACCGGGACAGGCACGGCGTCGAGGTCGATCCCGCTCGGATCGTCGTCACCACCGGTGCGTCGTCGGCACTCCTGCTGGTGGCCGCCGCCACCACGCAGGCCGGTGACGACGTCGTCATCGCTGATCCGTCCTACCCCTGCAACCGGCAGCTGGTGGAGACCTACGGCGGCCGGATCGTTCTGGCCCCCACCAGTCCTGCCAGCCGATACCAGATGGACCGGGCCGCAGCCGAGGCGGCATGGACTCCCCAGACGAGCGCGGTGATGCTGGCGACCCCGTCCAACCCCACAGGCACATCCATCCCCTTCGAGGAGCTGGCATCGATCTGCGAGCTGGCGCGCGAACGCAGCGCCTGGCGGATCGTCGACGAGATCTACCTGGGCCTGGCTGATCCAGGCGAGGATGGCAGGCCTGCGCGCACCGTCCTGGAAGCCGATCCTGATGCGATCGTCATCAACTCCTTCTCCAAGTACTTCGGGATGACGGGATGGCGCCTGGGCTGGGCGATTCTTCCCGAGGAGCTGTTAGCCCCCGCCGAGAACCTGGCGGTGAACTACTTCCTGTGCGCCTCGACGCCTATTCAGCAGGCCGCGCTGGCGGCCTTCTCCCCCGAATCCATCTCCGTGTGCGAGCAGCGCCGCCAAGAGCTCCTCGCCCGCAGGAGCATCGTTCTCGATGGTTTGGAACGCATCGGCCTCCCGGTCCCGGTCCTGCCCGACGGCGCCTTCTACGTCTACTTCAACGTCTCCTCCACAGGGCTCGATGCCCAGACCTTCTGTCACCGCGCCCTGGAGGAGGCGCATGTGGCCCTCACTCCGGGACAGGACTTCTCCACGACCACGGCCAGCTCCCATGTGCGACTGTCCTACGCCGCCTCCCGCGACGAGCTGCACGAGGGAATGAAGCGCCTCGAGGCTTTCATCAACAACCTGTAAATAAACAGGCATTCAACTCAATAATCTGGTGTCGAGCCATGTGCATCAATGTGGCACTCACCTGTTCACATGTTGCACAATTCTCGTCATGTCCGTGCAGACCCTGCTTCTCTCCGCCGCGCTGGCGGTTTTTGGAGTGATCGCCACCATCGAGATCTCCAAAACAATCCATCAGAAAATACGCTTGCGCCGCGACAAGGCATCCTCCGCCCCGCACCGGGGCGAGGAGTCCACATGGAATGAGCTCACGGAGCACCATCGACCTGTCAGGGACTCCGCGCCCGATGAGTTCGCGGCCGGCCCACATGAGCGACTCCTGGCGATCTGCGCACCGTACTCCCTGTGCCGCCGCGACCCGTGGGACCGTCTCACCTGCTCTGATCTTGACGGCACGCGCACCATGCTCTCCCTCGATTGGGGAGTGTGTTCCCGCACCGACCTCCTCTCCCGGGTCCACTGGCTCATCACCTCCGGCCACCGCACCGGCTTCGAGGCGGAGCGCGCCCGCTGGGTCGACACCTCCCTGGCGGAGGCCGAGCGCCACGAGCTGCGAGAGTCTGCCGGGTCATCCTCAGACGCTGCCGAGACGCTGTGGCGCCTTGAGCGCATGCTCGACAACGATCGGGACATCCGCAACGTGGACTTCTCCGCCTGGGACCTGGTCCGTGCCGCCATGTTGACGCGCTGCGGATTCGCGTTGGGCTGGTTGACCGAGGAGGAGACCTGGGACACGCTCGCGATCCTGGATCGCGGGCTGCGGGAGCGTTATCGGAGCTGGACACAGGTGTCGGAGTCGTTCCGGTTGGCCCGCTGGTACTGGAACTCCACGAGCGGCAAGGACGAGCACTTCAACGACCTGCACGACCTCAACCGCTCGCTGGTTCTCCTCAGCCCCGACGGGCCGTGGGGGCTTATCGACTGGGACGTTGAGACTCCCTCGCCCTCATTCCTGATCCTCGACGACATCCTCGATGCCGGAGTGGCCGCACCATTGAGTGCGGGTGATCGGAAGCGCGCCACGCACTGGGAGCGATGGGTTGACGATCAGGTCATTGCCCGCGGGCAGCACCGCCCCCAGCACTTCGGCACCCACACCGACCAGCATCACCGGTTCGCCAAGCGCGCCTGAGGGTCGCGTCAACGGCGGCACAGCAACGACGCGCCGGGCGTCTCACCCGCCCCTCGTCAAGGCCATGGCTCGGCGAGGGCAGGCGAGCGGGGGTGGGCCGGTCCTATCCGTGCTTGCCCACCATCATCTCTACTGCTTTGGCGGCCCGACGACGGCGGGTCTCGGCGCGCTTCGCCTCACCGATCCAACGCAGGTACTCGTTGCGGTGCGATGAAGGCAGCGCTGCGAATATTCTCTCCGCCGCCTCGTTCTCCGACAGCGCCTCGGACAGCTCCACCGGGATGCCCACCTGCTCGTCACTCATTGCCTCTCCTCTGGCCGATTAACAAAACTATCGCACGGAAAAGGGAGGCAAGGTAGGGAGTTCGTAGTGGACCCGGCCGGACTCGAACCGACGACCGACGCGGTGTAAACGCGTTGCTCTACCAACTGAGCTACAGGTCCAGGTGCAGTCGCTCCCGGGAACACATTGCCCGAGATCCCAGCGCCTGCACACATAACTGACGGCGCGAGCCGCCTCAGCCGGAGACTTTACCGTCTCCGCCGGACGTGCCACCAATCATCTCGGCCGCTGAGTGCGCAGCATGCAGCATGCCGCGATGCCATTGGGTTCGTCTCAGCGCCCTCGGCTGGAGACCCTGATGCCACTCCAGTGCTGCCCCATGGAGGCGGCGGAGGTCGCATGCATGCCTGCCGTCTGGGCAGCTTCCTCCACCTCAGCGGCCGGGACGGCGCCGGTGGTGCGCGCCTTGGGCGTCAGCACCCAGATGAGCCCTGCACCGTCGAGGTTGGCCTGAGCGTCCACGAGGAGATCGGTGAGGTCGTCGACGTCGCCGTCGTCGTCGCGCCACCATACGATGGCCGAGTCGGCCACGTCCTCATAGTCCTCGTCCACCAGAGTGGTTCCGGTCTCCGCCTCGACGGCCTGCCGCAAGGTCTCGTCGACGTCGTCGTCGTAGCCGAACTCCTGAATGATGAGACCGGAGGCGAAGCCGAAAGCCCCACCCGCTGTACTCGCCACGTCCTTACACCGTCCTTCTGGGCCCAGCCCGTCTACCGCTCGCCCGCTGCTGGGCGATGGGTACTAGCCCACCGCACCCGGCACCAGCCGCGCAAGTGAACACGCACGTCAGGTTACCTTGGACTTTCCTTTGAAGGTCGGTTCCAGCGCGGCCGCGATCTCGAGGCTCCGTTGCCACTGCCCCGGGCACCGAAATCAACCCACTACTTTGTGAGCCACACCATACGTGAGGTAGGACTTTCCTCCCGTTGGGTGCAGCGTTCGCGCCGTTGCAGGTCGTAGATTAGGGCCGTCATCCACAGTGGCCTGACTTCAGGCGCACGCCGACGCCGCCTTCGGCGCCACGGCACGCAATGAGGCTCGGGCCGACCGCACAGACGCGAGGAAAGAGGATTCCGTGAGCCCCACCAGTGACTCCACGCCGCTCATTGACGGCCTCCTGACAAAGGTGACCGACAACGACCCAGAGGAGACCAAGGAGTGGCACGAGTCCCTCGATGCCCTCATCGCGGACAAGGGCGCCAAGCGTGCGCGCTACATCCTGCTGAGCATGCTGGCCCAGGCCCGGCAGAAGAACGTCACGGTCCCCACCGAGACGACGACGCCGTACATCAACACCATCGACGTCGCCAACGAGCCCTACTTCCCAGGTGACGAGAGCGCCGAGCGCACCTACCGGCGCTGGCTGCGCTGGAACGCCGCCGTCATGGTCACCCGCGCCCAGCGCCCCGGGGTCGGGGTCGGCGGACACATCTCCTCCTACGCCTCGACCGCGACCCTCTACGAGGTCGGCTTCAACCACTTCTTCCGCGGCAAGGACCACCCCGGCGGTGGCGACCACGTCTTCTTCCAGGGCCACGCCTCACCGGGAAACTACGCCCGCGCCTTCATCGAGGGCCGTCTCACCGAGGCCGACCTGGACGGCTTCCGCCAGGAGGAGTCGCGCCCGGCCGGTGGCCGCGGCCTGCCCTCCTACCCCCACCCGCGCCGCATGGAGGACTTCTGGGAGTACCCCACCGTCTCCATGGGTCTTGGCCCGTCCGAGGCGATCTACCAGGCCTGGTTCGACAAGTACCTCCAGGGCGCCGGCATCAAGGACACCTCTCAGCAGCACACCTGGGCCTTCCTGGGTGACGGCGAGATGGACGAGCCCGAGTCGCGCGGCATGCTGCAGCTGGCCGCCAACCAGCAGCTGGACAACCTCACCTTCGTCATCAACTGCAACCTCCAGCGCCTCGACGGCCCGGTGCGCGGAAACGGCAAGATCATCCAGGAGCTCGAGGCCTTCTTCAAGGGCGCGGGCTGGAACGTCATCAAGGTGATCTGGGGCCGTGGCTGGGACCAGCTCCTCGCCGCGGACAAGGACCACGCCCTCGAGCACCTCATGATGGAGACCCTCGACGGCGACTACCAGACCTTCAAGGCCAACGACGGCGCCTACATCCGTGAGCACTTCTTCGGCCGCGACCCCCGCACCGCCGAGCTCGTCAAGGACTGGACCGACGACGAGATCTGGGCCCTGCAGCGCGGCGGCAACGACTACCGCAAGATGTACGCCGCCTACAAGGCGGCCATGGAGCACAAGGGCCAGCCCACTGTCATCCTGGCGCACACGGTCAAGGGCTACCTCCTGGGCGGCCACTTCGCCGGCCGTAACGCCACCCACCAGATGAAGAAGCTGACGCTGGACGACCTCAAGGCCCTGCGCGACCGGCTCCACATCCCGATCACCGACGAGCAGCTCGAGGCCAACCCGAAGATGCCGCCGTACTACCGGCCGGCCGCCGACGACCCCTCGCTGCTCTACATGCTGGACCGGCGCCGCCAGCTCGGCGGCTTCATCCCCGAGCGCCGCGATGCCGGTGTCGAGCTCGAACTGCCTGGCGACAAGACCTACGACATCCTCAAGGGCGGCTCGGGTAAGCAGGAGGTCGCCTCCACGATGGCCTTCGTGCGTCTGCTCAAGGAGCTCATCAAGGACAAGGGCATCGGACGGCGCATCGTCCCGATCGTTCCCGACGAGTCGCGTACCTTCGGCCTGGAGTCCCTCTTCCCCACCAAGAAGATCTTCAACACCCAGGGTCAGAACTACACGCCGGTCGACGCCGACATGATGCTGTCCTACCGGGAGTCCGCCTCCGGTCAGCTCATGCACACGGGCATCAACGAGGCCGGTTCGGTCTCCCTGTTCCAGGTGGCCGGAACGAGCTACGCCACCCACGGCGAGCCCATGATCCCGGTCTACATCTTTTACTCGATGTTCGGCTTCCAGCGCACCGGCGACCAGTTCTGGGCCGCCGGCGACCAGCTGACCCGCGGCTTCATCATCGGGGCCACCGCCGGGCGCACCACCCTGACCGGTGAGGGCACCCAGCACATGGACGGCCACTCCCCCATGATCGCGGCCACCAATGACGCCGTCGTCAGCTACGACCCGGCCTACGCCTACGAGATCCGGCACATCGTGCGCGACGCCCTGGAGCGCTGGTACGGCCCGGACTCGGGTCGCAACCGCGACGTCATGTACTACCTGACCGTTTACAACGAGCCGATCCACCAGCCCGCGGAGCCCGACGGCGTCGACGTCGAGGGAATCCTGCGCGGTATTCACCGCATCAGCACGGCCCCTGACGGCGAGGGCCCCGAGGTCCAGCTCCTGGCCTCCGGCGTCGGGGTGCCCTGGATCGAGGAGGCTCGCCGTATCCTGGCCGAGGACTGGGGCGTGCGCGCCACCACCTGGTCCGTCACCAGCTGGAACGAGCTGCGGCGCCAGGCCCTGGAGGTGGAGAAGGTCAACTTCCTGGCCCCCGACACCGAGCGGCAGGTCCCCTACCTGACGCAGAAGCTCTCCGAGGCCACTGGTCCCTTCATCGCCACCAGCGACTACGACCACCTGGTCCCCGACCAGATCCGCGCCTGGGTGCCCGGCGACTACTACACGCTGGGCGCCGACGGCTTCGGATTCTCCGACACCCGGGCCGCCGCCAGGCGCCACTACCTCATTGACGCCCAGTCGGTGGTGGTGCGCGCCCTCCAGGCTCTGGTGGAGCAGGGACGCCTCGACCGCTCCGTCCTTGCCCAGGCCATTGCCCGCTATGACTTGACCAACGTCAACGCAGGCACCTCCGGCTCCCAGGGAGGGGAGTCCTGATCCGCCCCGTGCGGCTATAGTTGGACGCACTGACCAATTGTGGTGCCGGTGGAGCGCGGTCTTCCGTGTTCCACCGGCACCACCATGTCTGCCGAATGAGGTCCTCCCTTGTCCCGCTCCCAGCTCCTGCGCTCCACCGCCTTCATGGCCGCGTGCCTACTGTCCCTGTCCGGTTGCTCAGTCGGCTGGACCGGCGCCAGGGGGACGTCCTCGGCCCCGCCTGACCAGGCTCAGGACGCCGCCCCAGAGGCAGCGGAGGAGCCGACTGGGAAGCTGGAGGACACCAGCCCCATGGATCCGCTGGAGTACGGCAACTGCACATCCTCCGACATCCAGGAGTACGACGACGAGCTCACCGACAACGACGCGGAGGACACCCGTGCCCAGGCGGAGGCCCAGGTCACCAAGGTCATACCGGCCTCCGAGCAGGTCAGTGTCACCGCCAACGAGCTCTCCACCGATCAGGTGGTCAAGGTCTCGGCAGGCGCTCGAGACGTAACAATCACCGCACAAAGTCTCGTGGTCGTCATCGAAGGGGAGATCGAGTCACTGACCATCAACGGCTTCGACAACACGGTCTGGGTCGGCGCTTCCAATAAAGTCACGTTCGGCGCGAACGACGGTGACAGCCAGAATTACGTCTTCTGGCACTCCAGGCCTCCGCAGGCGAGGGTGGATCCGCAAGGCCTCAACATCATCGGCAAGGACGTTCACGCCCCGGTCGTCCGCTCCTGCCGTTCCTTCTCATGATGCCCTGCGGGATATAGAGCCGGAATCGGCCTTCCGAGGTCGGCGAGGCAGTGCAACAAGCCGCTGTCCGCCCGCCGGCCTTCGGAAGGCCGATTCCCCTTACTCCTCCGAGTCAGGCGCCGCGGACACAACCGGCGGAGTTGACGGATCGGATCCTGAGTAGACGTTCAAGTCGCGGAAATGGGGGCGCAGAAGGTTCTCAGGGCTGAGAATCTCATCAAGAACAGACTCCTCGAGCAGCCCCATCTCCAGAACCACCTCTCGCACGCTGCGTCCTGAACGGGCGCACTCACGGCCCACCAGGTCACCGTTGTGATGACCGATCACCGGGTTGAGGTAGGTAACGATTCCAATCGAGTCCAGCACATTGCGGCGACATACCTCCTCGTTGGCCTCGATCCCCACGACACACAGCTCCCGCAGGGTCGACATCCCGCGGGTGAGCAGATTGATCGACTCGAAAATCGCCTGGGCGATCACCGGTTCCATGACGTTGAGCTGAAGCTGTCCCGCCTCAGCGGCGAAGGTCAGCGCCACATCGTTACCCATGACCTTGAAGCAGACCTGGTTCACCACCTCGGGGATCACCGGATTGACCTTGGCCGGCATGATGGAGGATCCGGCCTGGCGTTCAGGCAACCTGATCTCCCCCAGCCCCGCACGAGGTCCGGAGGACAGCAGGCGCAGGTCGTTGCAGATCTTGGACAGCTTCACCGCCAGACGCTTGATCGCCGCGTGCATCGAGACGTAGGCACCCGTGTCACTCGTGGCTTCCAGCAGGTCATGCGCTCCTCGAATGTCCAGACCGGTGATCTCCCGCAGACGTCCGACAACAGTGCTCTGATAGTCCGGAGGCGTGTTGAGCCCCGTGCCGATCGCCGTGGCCCCGAGGTTCACCTCCAGAAGCAGGGCGGCATTGTTGTGAAGCCGGCTAACCTCCTCCTCCAGCAGAACGGCGAAGGCCTCGAACTCCTGCCCCAGGCTCATCGGAACAGCATCCTGAAGCTGAGTACGCCCCATCTTCAGAACATGGACGAGCTCGGTTCCCTTGGCTCGCATCGCCACGATGAGTCGCTCGAGCTCCTCGATGAGCGAACCGACGAGGGCGAACAGTCCCAAACGGAATCCAGTCGGGTAGGCGTCGTTCGTCGACTGGGACTTGTTGACATGATCGTTGGGATTGATGATGTCATAACGGCCCTTGGCATATCCCAGGTACTCCAGCGCGAGGTTGGCGATCACCTCATTGGTATTCATGTTGACGCTGGTCCCAGCACCCCCCTGGAACTGGTCGACCGGGAACTGATCGAGGCAGCGCTCGGCAACCAGCACCTGGTCACACGCCCACACAATCGCACCAGCGACCTCCGGGTCAAGAGCCCCCAGATCACTGTTCGCTAACGCCGACGCCTTCTTCACCTGCACCATGCCGCGAACAAAGGCCTCTTCGTCGCCAACCACCGATCCAGAGATCTGGAAGTTCTCCATCGCACGTAGCGTGTGGATTCCCCAATAGGCTTCTAATGGAACTTCCCGTGCACCAAGAAGATCTTCCTCTGTGCGGGTTGCCTTCGTCATCCTGAGCCTCCGAGTTGTCTAGCTAGGCACCTGCTTGCGCACATCCATGCTGACATACGACGCGCACGTTCAGGTCATTGCAGATTCACATACCATGGCTTCCACAATGGTTACGCTATTGTAACCTGCCTAATCCGCTCCGCCTCGACGACACACCACCCTCGGTTATCCCCGTATTTTCAAGACAAACTCGTGTCGGATCACACGCCGCGCCAATCGAGAACCTACTGTCCTCAGGATATTACAGTCGGTAGCATCCACAGTATGGATGAGTTGAGCGCTCCGGGAGTGTCTGCACTGCGACAGGCGCAGGACACAATTATTGAACACTCACTGGACCGCATCAGTTCGGCCCACGATTTCTACCGAACCCTGCCGGAAGGATCGCGTGACCAGATCGCGGCGGTGGCCCGCCTGGGCGTCACCATGTTCGTCGACTCGGCGGAGAACCCCTCGACACCGCTGACCCCCTCGCAGATCTTCTCCGTGGCGCCTGCGGCCCTGACCGGCGTCATCACGCTGGAGCAGACCCTGGCTCTGGTGCGCACGGTCCTCGACGTTGTTGTTGACGAGGCCCCTCGAGCCGTGCCCGAGGAGGACCATGACACCGTCCGCATCCTCGTCCTGACCTTCGGACGTGACGTCGGCTTCGCCGCGGCCGAGGTGTACGCCCGGGCGGCTGAGGCCCGCGGCGCCTGGGACGCCCGGTTGGAGTCCGTAGCGGTCGACGCGATGCTTCATGACGCCCCCGAGGACGCCGCGACCCGGGCCGGAACTGCCGGTTGGAACGGAACCGGGCCGGTGGCGGCCATCGCCGCCAAGACCACTCTCGATGCGCTCGGCGTCTCCAGGTTGCGCCACGAGTGCCGCAACCTGGCCAGCGACTGTCTGGTATCCGTACGCGGCGACTCCGTCCTCATCGTCCTGGGCGACAGCCAGGCGGCTCACGCTGGGACGTCCAAGCACTCCGGCCGGGAGGCCACCCCTGAGCAGCTGGTGGACCAGGCGGCCATGCAGGTGGCCGGCGGCCTGGGCGGCTCGGCCGTCGTCGGCCCGGTGGTTCCAGGGATCTCGCACGCGGGTCGTTCACTGCGCTCGGCCCTGGCCGGCCTGCGCGCGCTGCCCGGCTGGGCCGAGGCTCCCAACCCGGTCCACGCCGACGATCTCCTTCCCGAGCGCCTTCTGGCCGGCGATGAGCTCGCCTGCGAGCAGATCCTCAACCTGGTGCACGCCCCCCTGCACGAGATGGGCGACCCCTTCGAGAGCACGGTGGCCACCTATCTGGCCCTGGGCGGCAGCCTGGAGGCCACTGCTCGGAACCTGTTCGTGCACGCCAACACGGTGCGATACCGCCTGGGCCGGGTCAGCGAGCAGGTCGGCTGGGACGCGACGAACGCCCGTGACGGCCTCATGCTGCACATGGCAATCATCGTGGGCCGACTCGCTGTCAGCCGAGAGGCCTGACGCGCCGCGCCATAATACGCACCCGCGTCCACTCCTTCACGACCGGACCCGTCCGTCACCCTCGGACGGGTCCGGTCGTGGCGCTATGACCGTGCCCCGGCCGCAAGCCGGCCCCTGTGGCGCATCGATGCAGGAGCACCCCTTCCCATCTGGGACAATGGTCTGACCTGCGGCGCAGCCGCCGGCGAAGCACAACCATCATCGAGTCACAGCGCCGTCACGGAACCTGGATGCTCCGTCACGGCACCAGAAGGAGCCACCATGGCTGAGCAGAGCAAGGACGACGTCCTGTCCGTCATCACCCAGATCGTCAGCGAGGAGTCCGGCGTCGCCGCCAAGGACATCACTCGGGAGACCACCTTCGCCCAGGACCTCGACGTCGACTCACTGGGGCTGCTGACCATCGCCACCCAGGTCGAGGAGCGTTTCGGCGTGGCCCTGGACGACTCTCTCATCCCGACCCTGCCCACTGTTGGAGCGCTGGTCGACCTGGTGACCTCCAAGAAGGCCTGACAACAGACATGAGCCCGGAAGCCGAGTGCCGCCCTGATGACGTCGTCGTCACCGGCCTGGGGACCGTCAATCCTCTGGGCGCAGACGTCGAGTCCACCTGGAGCGCCCTGTACGAGGGCACCTGTGCGATTCGTGCCCTTGAGCATGAGTGGGCCGAGCAGCATGACCTGCCCGTGCGGATCGGCGCCCCCCTGGCGGTCGATCCCGCCGAGATGCTCCCACCGCGCCAGCTGCGCCGCCTCGACCGCGCCAGTCAGTGCGCGCTGCTGGCCGCCCGCCAGGCCTGGGAGCAGGCGGGGGCCCCACAGGTCGCCTCACAGCGTCTGGCGGTATCCGTCTCCCCGGGTATGGGGCCGGTCCTGTCGGTCATGGAGGCCTGGGACACACTGAGGGACAAGGGGCCCCGGCGGGTTCTGCCGACGGCGGTCCCGGCGCTCATGCCCAACGCCCCGGCGGCCGCCGTCGGAATCGAGCTGGGGGCCCACGGCGGCATCCATGCTCCTGTCTCAGCCTGCGCGTCGGGAGCCGAGGCCATCGCC
>ERZ772999.378-NODE-378-length-28659-cov-19.312823_pt1 | contig 28659 bp, 20 predicted proteins | sample MGYA00511467_ERZ772999 | MGnify/ENA primary metagenome ERZ772999 (study PRJEB29015, sample SAMEA2738064) | human oral metagenome | biome: human oral; feature: human-associated habitat; material: saliva | place: China | collected 2218 ... | reverse complement strand
CGAAAACTAAACGGGCGCAGGGCGGGGGTGATTACGCGGCACTTCACCCCCTGATCTTCCCACGTACAGGTAAGATATGGGCAGGTAATTATCGACAGAAGGATCAGCAATGGCACCCGAGGCTAAGGGAAACCACAAACAAGCACCGGCTGAACTGACCCAAATCCTGGCCCCAGTGGTTAGCGAAAACGGCTTAATGCTGCTGGAAACTGAGCTAACCAAGGCCGGAAAGTACTCGACCTTGCGAGTTATCGTGGACCTACCAGAAGGCCCCGGAGATGTTGACCTGGACACAATTGAACAGGTGGCGCGTCAAATCAGCGACGCGCTAGATGAAGCTGACCCAATTAAGGGCTCCTACCAGCTTGAAGTATCTAGCGCCGGCGCTGAGCGCGAACTGCGTGATGCGCGCGAATTTGGTCGTGCGGTAGGCCACCTGGCACAAATTAACACCGAAGCCGGTGAAGTGTTCGGGCGTGTACTAAGCGTCAACGAAAACGGGGTAGAGGTAGAAACCAAAACCGGCACGCAGCTAGTACCCTTTACGCAGATCACCAAGGCTCAGCAGGTAGTAGACCTCAGCGGTGCGCTGTAACCATAACTGAATAAAAGGAGCACACATGAAAATCGACATGGCTGAACTGCGCGTTGCCGCAGATGAGTTGGAAATAGACCTAGATAACCTGATCCCTGCCATTGAAGAAGCGATCCTAAACGCCTACCTCAAGCAGCCCGGGGCTATTAAGGGTGCCTACGTGCGTATAGACCGCCGCAACGGCGAAATGAACGTTTATGCCCCTGAGCTAGATGAAAACGACCAGCCTACCGGCGAATACTTTGACGACACGCCCCCGCACTTTGGGCGTATCGCCCAGGCCTCCATCCGCTCCGTAGTGGTCCAGCGCATCCACGACCGCCGCGACATGGAAGTGCTTGGCGCCTACAAGGACAAGACTGGCCAGCTGGTCTCTGGCATTGTGCAGCAGGGGCGCGACCCGCGCACTGTATACGTGCGCCTAGACGAAGAACGCGAAGGCATTATTCCTCCTGCTGAGCAGGTGCCCGGCGAGCGCTACCGTCACGGTGACCGTGTGCGTGCCTACGTAACTGAAGTTTCCCGTGGCCCGCGCGGAGCCCAGATCATTCTTTCGCGCACTCACCCGGGACTAGTGCGTCAGCTTTTTGAGCGTGAAGTACCTGAACTGTCTAAGGGCGAGGTAGAAATCGTCTCCCTGGCCCGCGAACCTGGACACCGCACCAAGATGGCAGTGCGAGCCAACAACCGTGACATTAACGCCAAGGGCGCCTTCATTGGCTCCATGGGCACGCGTGTGCGCGCGGTAAACCAGGAGTTGGGTGACGAAAAGATCGACATTGTTGACTGGTCAGCTGACCCGGCCAAGTATGTAGCCAACGCGCTTTCTCCCGCCCGTGTCTCCAGCGTGACTGTGCTAAACGAGGAAGAAAAAACTGCTCGCGCTGTGGTTCCGGACTTCCAGCTGTCACTAGCGATCGGTAAGGAAGGCCAAAACGCCCGCCTGGCTGCGCGCCTAACTGGTTGGAAGATCGACATTCGCTCTGATGCTGATGAGGGTGAAATTCAGCCTGGCCGTACCTCAAGTGCTGACGTGAGCGGTGACTCAGGCTACCAAGGCTGAAAAACACCCAAATAGACGTTAAAATGAGCGATATGAGTCAACCTATACGTACCTGTGTAGGTTGCCGGGCTAAGGACGCACGTAGTGCGTTAATTCGCCTCGTTCGCCGCGATACTCGTGTGGTGGTGGATACCGGTGCTTGTGCACCGGGAAGAGGCGCCTGGATGCATGACGATCCGCAATGTTATGGCACCGCCCGCAGACGGCGCAGCATTGAGCGTGCATTGCGTTGCAAAGGGACGCTCAACCTTGACGTTGTAGACAATTGGTTTTCCCCTACCCACGTGGGAAAACAACTGCCGCCTAGCGGCACCGACTACTAGACATGAAAGCGGGTAGAGAGCCGATGGGCACCCGATGAGTACCCAGCGATGAGCTGCCAGCAGTAAACACACCCACCTGTTTCAGGTGGGAGACTGGAACAGGAGAATAGTGGCTAAACCACGTGTACATGAGCTCGCTAAGGAGCTCGACCCCTCAGGCAAGAAGGTCACCAGCAAGATCATTCTGGCCTGGCTAAAAGACCAGGGGGAATTCGTTAAGGCAGCCTCCAGTGCTGTTGAACCCCCGGTAGCGCGCCGCGTGCGCGAACACTTCGCCCCGATGGTTGAGGGCGACGGCGCCAAGAAGGCTAAGAGCGACGCGCCTAAGCCTGGTGCCAAGAAAGCGGCTAAGCCCGCCCCTAAGCCGGCTAAGCCTGCTGCTAAGCCAGCCCCCGTTGAGGGTGCTAAGCCCGCTGCCCCAAAGCCCGGGCCTAAGGCCCCCAAGCCGGCGGTAGCTGAGGAACCCAAGCCGGCGGCTAAGCCCGCCCCTAAGCCGGCTAAGCCTGCTGCTAAGCCGGCCCCCAAGGTAGAGAAGGTAGAGGGCGCCAAGCCCGCCGCCCCTAAGCCGGCTGCTCCTGCGCCGCGTGGTGGTGCGCGCCCGGGTAACAACCCCTTTGCTTCTTCGCAGGGTATGCCCCGTCCTGGTGGCGCTCGCCCGCAGCCTGGTCAGGGTGGTCCGCGCCCGGCAGCTCCGCGTCCTGGCGGTAATGGCGCCCCGCGCCCGGGTAACAACCCCTTTGCTTCTTCGCAGGGTATGCCCCGTCCTGGTGGCGCTCGCCCGCAGCCTGGTCAGGGTGGTCCGCGCCCGGCAGCTCCGCGTCCTGGCGGTAATGGCGCCCCGCGCCCGGGTGGTCCGCGCCCGCAGGGTGGTGGCCGCTCTGGCGCGCCGCGTCCGGGTGCTCCCCGTTCTGGTGGTCCCCGTCCCGGTGGTAACGGTGCTCCCCGTTCTGGTGGTCCGCGCCCCGGTGGTAACGGCGGCCCGCGCCCTGGTGGCGCGAACGGCCCGCGTCCCACTCCGGCAACCGCTCGTCCCAGCGGCGCTCCGCGCCCCAACCCGGGTATGATGCCTGGTCAGTCCTCGATTGGGCGCCCCGGTGCACCCGCTCGCGGCAGTGGCCGTCCCGGTGGTTCTCGTGGCGGTAATGGCGGCGGTGGCCGTGGTAACGGTGGCGGCGGCGCTCGTCCCGGCGGCGGCTTCGGCGGCCCGCGCGGTGGACGTGGCGGTAACGGCTCCACCCAGGGCGCTTTCGGTCGCGGCGGTGGCAACGCCCCGCGTCGTCGTAAGTCAAAGCGCGCTAAGCGTCAGGAATTCGAACAGCAGAGCGCACCCATCATTGGCGGCGTAGCTATTCCGCGCGGTAACGGCATGACAATTCGTGTCCGTCAGGGTGCCACGCTAACCGACCTGGCTGAGAAGATTAACGTCAACCCCGCAGCCCTGGTTACGGCCCTGTTCAGCCTCGGTGAGATGGTGACCGCCACCCAGTCGGTGGATGAGGACACCTTCAAGCTGCTAGGTGAGGAGCTGGGCTACGACGTCCAGGTGGTCTCACCTGAGGATGAAGACCGTGAACTGCTGGAATCCTTCGACATCGACCTCGAAGCTGAAGAGGACCACGACGACGAATCTGAGCTGGTTGTACGTCCCCCGGTTGTCACCGTTATGGGTCACGTCGACCACGGTAAGACCAAGCTGCTAGACGCCATCCGTTCCACCGATGTGGTGGACTCTGAGGCTGGCGGTATTACCCAGAACATTGGTGCCTACCAGGTGCGAGTTGAGCACGATGGCCAGATGCGCGCTATCACCTTCATTGATACGCCTGGTCACGAGGCCTTCACCGCCATGCGTGCACGTGGTGCTCGCGTAACCGACATCGCCATCTTGGTGGTTGCTGCCGACGACGGTGTGATGCCTCAGACCGTTGAGGCCCTTAACCACGCCCAGAGCGCTAACGTGCCGATCGTGGTGGCGGTTAACAAGATCGATAAGGAAGGCGCTAACCCGGAGAAGATCCGTGGTCAGCTCACCGAATACGGTCTGGTGCCCGAGGAATACGGTGGCGACACCATGTTCGTCGACATTTCCGCCAAGCAGCACCTACACATTGATGAGCTGCTCGAAGCTGTGCTGCTGCAGGCAGATGCGGGTCTGGACCTACGCGCCAACCCCAACGCTGATGCTCGCGGTGTGGCTATTGAAGCCAAGCTTGAACGCGGTCGCGGTGCGGTGGCAACCGTACTGGTTGAGCGTGGAACCCTGCGCGTGGGTGACCCCATCGTGGCTGGTTCTGCCTATGGTCGCGTACGCGCCATGTTTGACGAATACGGTAAGTCTTTGGAAGAGGCCGGCCCGGCTCGCCCGGCCCAGGTACTGGGGCTGACCAGCATTCCTAGCGCTGGTGATTCCTTCCTGGTGGCTCCTGAAGACCGCACTGCCCGCCAGATCGCTGACAAGCGTGCAGCTGCCGCCCGTAACGCCATGCTGGCTAAGCGCCGCAAGCGCGTTTCGCTGGAAAACCTCACCGATGTGCTTAAGGAAGGTAAGGTCGACACCCTTAACCTCATCCTTAAGGGTGACGCCTCCGGTGCCGTTGAGGCCCTGGAAGAGTCGCTGCTCAAGATCGATGTTGGCGAAGAAGTACAGCTGCGCGTCATCCACCGTGGCGTGGGTGCCATCACCCAGAACGACGTCAACCTGGCTACCGTCGACAACGCGGTTATCATCGGCTTCAACGTACGCCCGGCTGAGCGTGTACAGGAGCTGGCTGACCGTGAGGGCGTAGAGATGAAGTTCTACTCCGTCATCTACAACGCCATTGAAGATGTTGAGGCCTCGATGAAGGGCATGCTCAAGCCGATCTACGAAGAGGTCGCTCTGGGTAGCGCCGAGATTCGTCAGGTCTTCCGTTCCTCCAAGTTCGGTAACATCGCTGGTTCGATTGTCCGCAGCGGCATTATCAAGCGTGGCACTAAGGCCCGTTTGGTGCGCGACGGCGTGGTGGTTGCTAACGAGCTTTCCATCGAGTCTTTGCGTCGCGAGAAGGACGACGTCACCGAAGTACGCGAAGGCTACGAATGCGGTATTAACCTAGGTTTCAAGGACATTGCTGAAGGCGATGTCATTGAGACTTGGGAGATGCGCGAAAAGCCGCGAGACTGACGTCTTAGGCTAAACGGTAGTCGCCACCTAAGGCGGCAGGTGGCGGGTCAGCAATGGCCCGCCACTTTACTAGCATTAAATTAAGTACATAGATCACCTAAAACTTTCACAGGAAAAGGAGCCATCATGGCTGACCCCGCCCGCGCCCGTCGAGTTGCTGACCGAATCCACAAGACTGTGGCCCAGGTGCTTGAGCGCCGCATTAAAGACCCGCGTCTAGGTTTCGTAACTATCACCGATGTGCGTGTCACCGGTGACTTGCAGCAGGCCACCGTGTTCTACACGGTTTACGGCACCGAGGGCGAGCGCCGTCGTAGCGCCAGCGCCCTAAAGTCCGCCACCGGCCTAATCCGCTCTGAGGTAGGCAAAGCCCTGGGTATCCGCCTTACCCCCACCATCAGCTTCCAGCTAGACTCGCTGCCCACCACAGCCCGCAGCATTGAGGATGCTTTGGCTCAGGCTCAGGCGCGCGACGCCGCCATTGCCCGCGCCGCTGAGGGGGCCAGTTACGCTGGGGAGGCTAACCCCTACCGCACTAAGGATGAGGGCGAAGACGCCGCCAGCAGCGACAGCGCCGCCAGCGCTGAAAGCAGCGAGAGCGCTGACAGTGCCGAAAGTGCCGCTAGCCCTGAGGAGGCCGTGCACGAGCAGGACGTTTTTGCTGACGAGCAGGAGGGCGGCGTCGACAACCGCCAGATTGCCGCCCTGCAGGCACAGGCCATGGCTGAGGCTGCTCAGGCTGACGCCCAGGGCCGCTCTAGTCACGACCAGCTCTGATAAGTGAGCGAAAAGCAAACTGCGCTCGGTCAAGACAGGCCCAGCCAAGGCGCGCCCAGCCAGGGCCCAGGCACAACTGAGCGCGTACGGCCAGTGGATTTAGCCCGGGGGGCCGTAACCGCCCCCGACGGGCTGCTACTGGTTGATAAAGACCTGGGCATCACCAGCCACGATGTGGTTTCCCGGGTGCGGCGCCTGGCAGCCACGCGCAAAGTGGGCCATGCGGGCACGCTCGACCCTATGGCTACCGGATTGCTTACGGTGGGCGTTGGTAAAGCTACCCGGCTGCTGAACTACCTAGTTGGGGCCGATAAAACCTATGAGGCTACCATCCGCCTGGGGGTGGGCACAGACACGGAGGATGCTCACGGCCAGGTAACCCAGGTGGTGGCTCCCGGGCAGGTTGATTTGGGGCGCCTGCAGGCTGCTGCCGCCCAGCTAACGGGCCCGATTAGCCAGGTGCCCAGCAGTTTTAGTGCCATTAAGGTTAACGGCGTACGCGCCTATGACCTGGCCCGCAGCGGTCAGGAGGTAGAGCTGGAAGCTAGGCAAGTCACCATTCATAGCTTTGATCTGGGCCAAGTTAACTCCACTAGCGCCAGTTACCCGGGCTGGGGCCAAGTGCCAGTGGTGGATGTGAAGGTGCAAGTTAGCTGCTCGTCAGGTACCTATATTCGGGCTTTGGCTCGCGATTTTGGTCTGTCGCTGCAAACAGTTGCGCATTTGACTACGCTGCGACGCACCCTGGTGGGTCCGTTTAAAGTCAGCGACGCATGCACTCTTAGCGGCTGGTCGGCGCAGGTAGCTGAGGATGCTGACAGCGCTGACCCTAAGGGTTTGGCCCTAACGCCCCTGCCGCTGGTGCTCAGGCAGGCTTTCAACTGGCTGGTTTTAGATCCCGGTCAGGTTAAAGACGTACGTCAAGGTAAGTTTTTGCCGCGTCAGTTGGAAGAAAATGTGCAAGTGGCCAAGGCCCCTGTTAACGCTAAGCAAAAGGTGCTAGCCGCGTTAGACATGCAGGGCGAGGCCGTGGCATTGTTGAAACATCAAGGTAAACATTTGCGACCGGTGCTAGTTTTTGCGGGCGCGTGAAATAGGAGAAAAGTTTGACTCAGCAGGTTTCGCAGCCGCAGGAGCCTAAAGCTCAGGTACCTCAGGGCCCCATGGCGCAGGCCAGTCCGGTTCCGGGACGTAAACCTGGCAATATTTTGGGGTTGCGTGCGGTGGATGCTAAGCCCCGCTCTGGCGGTTGTGGTTGCGCTGGTGGATGCGGCTGCAATGGTGGCGCACACGCGTGAAAGTTTTACATTCGCCCAAGCAGGTGGCGCAGCTTGATTTAGCTGCTGGCTGCGTGCTCACTATCGGTATTTTCGACGGCGTCCATCGTGGTCATCAGGCGATTTTGGCTCATGCTGTGCGGCGCGCTAAGCAAATGGGCGTGCCTTGCGTGGTGCTGACTTTTGATCCTCACCCGCGCCTAGTGCATGATCCTGACACCCACCTGCACTTGATCACGTCTTTGGCTGACCGCCTTGAGGCGCTGGGGCAGCAGGGGGTGGATACCACCTTAGTGGTTAACTACACCTTGGAGTTTGCCGCCCAAAGCGCCGAGGATTTTGTGCGCACCTGGCTGGTGGATCTGCTTAAGGCCCGCCTGGTGGTGGTGGGCTCTGACGTGCGCTTTGGGGCCGGCAATGCGGGCGACAGGCACACCCTGGAGCAGCTGGGCCAAAAGCTTGGTTTTGAGGTTGAAATCGTAGATAACGTGTGCGGACACAGCGGTAAACGCTGGTCGTCAACCTGGGTGCGTCAAGCCCTGGAAAAGGGTGACGTGGCTGAGGCGGCGCGGATTTTGGGCCGACCGCATCGCTTGCGAGGCACGGTGGTGCATGGTTTGCGCCGTGGACGCCAGTTAGGTTTCCCTACCGCTAATTTGGATGCGGAAACTGCCGGGGTAGTGCCCCCTGACGGTGTCTATGCCGGTTGGCTTTGGGCCTGCGACGGCGCCAGTGGGCTACGTAAAATGCCTGCGGCTATCTCGATCGGCACTAACCCAACTTTTAAGGATGTACCCAAACGCACGGTTGAGGCCCACGTGCTTGGCCGCGCCGACTTGAACCTGTATGGCCAAGAAGTGGCGGTTGATCTGGTTAGCTATCTGCGCCCAATGATCAGTTTTGCCGGCTTGGATGAGCTGTTAAAGCAGATGCACAAAGATATTGCTGACAGCGCGGCGGTGCTGAACGTGCCGGTGCCAGAGCCGATCGATCCAGCGCAAGTTACTGCCTGCTAAAAGCTTAGATGCTGTCTAAACACTGTGCCCCCTGGTTTAAAAAACCAGGGGGCACGAGCGTTAGTTGGCGCAGAGCTCATTAGTTGGCGTGGCGCTGTCGCCTAAAACCTAGCGAGGCCAGGCACAGGCCAGCTCCTAGCATTGCCAGTATTGGTTCAAAGCCGGTTTTGGCTAGCGAGCCGCCAGCTCCACTAGCACTGGCGCCACCCGCGCCACCCGCGCCGCCCGCGCTGCCTAAGGCGCCGGTCGAACCAGAGCCGCCCAGTTTCGCGCCGCTGCTAGAGCTGCCTGAAGTGCCACTTAGTGAGCCAGAACTCTTAGCGCCCTGGGAGCCAGACGCCGTCGGCTTAGAAGCACTGGCGCCAGCCGGGCTAGTGGGGTTAGAGCCAACCACATTATTGATAGGGGTGGTGGGGCTTGGACTAGTGGGCGTTGGGTTAGTGGGGCTGGCCCCGGGCCCTGGGGAGTTGCCATCTAGCTTGCAGTCGCTAACCTTGCCGGCGCGGTAATCGGCAATAGCCTGGTTACCCACTAAGAAAGTCAGGCATTTAGTGGGTGAGGCCAGAGCCTGGCCCTTGACTGTGGCCGTGAAGCTAACCTCGAACAGATACACGCCGGGTTTGGTAAAAGCCCAGTTGGCGTGAGCGTGGGTGTGCTCAGGAATAGACAGCTCGCTAAGCGAGGTGGAGGTGTTAAAAATATGCTCCACCTTGCCGGTTAAAGCGTCACTGTTAAACACGTGCGCACTAGCACCCTCGGGCAGCGAGTGGGGTTTAACAATGAATTTGACGCTGCCTTGAGCCAGCGAGTCACTGATGCCATTGGTGGACCAGCCAGGCCAAATGTGTACGCCGTCATTAATCGCGTCAGTGTAGTAGAACTGGTTGCCGGATTTACCCAGGAAGTCATACTGGCTACCAGCTAGGCGGCCGCTAGAGGGGCGGGTGTGGCGAGCTGAGTCGTCCAAAGCTAAAGCTACCGAGTTGATATCGCGGTCAACTGAGGTTTTAGCGTTAGTGAGGGTGTCATCATGCAAACTGGCGCTTAATGCGGTGCCATCGGCGTTTAGTGAGCCGGCAATATCGACGTGACCGCGCTGCAAAATCACCTTTTCACTCACCGGCCCGCTGGGCTTAGTGGGGGTGGGTGCCGGGCTGGTCCCAGGGGGCGTAGGTGTGGGCTTACCGGGTGCCGGCGTGGTGGTCGGTGCCGGCGTGGGAGTGGGCTTAGCGGTAGGTTGGGCCGACGCCGTCGGGCTAGGCGCAGGGGTAGCCGTAGGGGCCGCGCTAGCTGTAGGGGAGGGGGCCGGCGTCGCAGTAGGAGCGGCGGTGGGCTGTGGGGCCGGCTCAGGGGCAGGCTGTGGGGTGGGCTCAGTGCCGTTGGCGCCATCAACCGCCAAAGCACCCGAGTAGCTCAGACCTGCGCGAGTATCAACCGGGCCGGGAGAATCAGCGCTACCACCAGCAGAGCCAATTAGGGCGTGGGGGATAACGTTGATGCGCAGATATTTACCTGAGCAGTCAGAGTGGGAGTCATTAATACTCAGCTGCCCATTTACATCCGTTACCCCCTCAAAAATGCAGGTGGGGTACTGTTCGGTAGGCGAGTCATAGTAGCCGCCATTGATATAGGCCTTAACCTTGCTGTCTGACAGTGTGATGGTGGTGTTTAGACGGCTGTCGCTAATGGATTTAACATCCACGGTGTAGCTAAGCGCCTTAGGGGTGTAAGGGTGGGTGTCAAAAGCCGGGGCCGGGTCGCTGGAGGCCGGCTCGGGCAGACGCGAAACCGCCTGGGTGGAATCGGTGGAGGCAGGGGATTCCTCGCCGGTGGTGTATTCCACCGAAGCCGAAACCCAACGCGGCAGGCCACTAGCGGCGTCGGGAATATAGACAGCCTGGAAAGCACTGGTGGTAGAACCAATCATTTCTTTCCAAGTGGCTTTACCGTTAACCACCGGCACCTGAGCCAGGTAGTAGCCGTCAATGAAGAAGGTTACGTTTCCGCCAGCTTTAGCATCTCCCGCATCAAAAGTCAGGTCCGTGAGTTTGTCGTCGCCATCTTTTTGGCGTCCCTCATGGGCTGAGAGCGTGAAGGTGTAGGGCGTGGCCGGGGCGCCAGAAGGAGCCGCGGCAAACTGCTGGCTCAGCGGGGTAGAAGCGGTGTCAGAGGGGCGCGTGCCACCAACTTGCCACACAAAAGGCACAGTTTTAGAGGCAATCAGTGAGCCATCTTTAGCGCGCGCAGTAGCCCGGTAGGTCAGCACATAGCGGCCAGGCTTAGAGAAAATCGTGTCATTGTGGGTGTGGTTACCCGGAGTTAGGAAGATTGAGCGCCGCCCCTCATCGTGGGAGGACAGGTAGCGCCGCACGCCGTCGTCGTCAGCGTAATAAACCAGCGCCTCCATGCGGCCCGGACCATCAAAACCAACCAGGTCTAGGCTGAAGGAAGCGTTCCTGAACTGCTCGGTGGGGATCTCGCTATCAGCCCCGAAACCAGCCCACAGGGGTTCCTTATTAACCCCGGGAATAGCTGGGGCGCGATACCACAGGTCGCCAACAGAGCGAATAAAGTCAATGCCGGGGTTGGGTGAGCCTTCAAAGTTGAAGAAATACAGCTGCTCACCGCTGCGTTTATAGCCGGTACCCACCCAGTTAACCGTGTCTTCTAGCGCATAGGTTTGCCCATTGGCTTCATTTAGCAGGGCAAAGTTGTTATCGCGCCAATACACCTTGGGGGCGTCAATGTGGTGGGCGGTGGTTACGATCTTGCCGTCGTCAGGACTGGCCAGGGAAGGTGCAGCAAGCGGGGAGAGGGCTAAAGCGGCAGTTAAGGCCATAGCTGCGATACGCGAACGTATTTTCATAGCGGGTCTTTCCAAATGTGCAGAGAAATGCCAATAAAAGCTTAACTATAATGATACTGATTATCAACTAGGGGTGATTTGTGGCAAAAGCGTGCTTTAAGGGTGGTTGCTAGCTCTTGAGGCTGCTAAGCTTGCAGGGCCGTCAAAGCCGGCCACGGCTTGTCATGCTTGGGAGAACCTGCCCCAGGCTCCGTGTAACGACCATGAGGAGTAAATATATGTCGATCTCCGCTGAGCGCAAGCAGCAGCTAATCGCCGAGTACGCTACCCACGAGGGCGACACCGGTTCCCCCGAGGTTCAGGTCGCTATCCTCACCGAGCGTATCTCTAACCTGACCGAGCACTTCAAGTCCCACAAGCACGACCACCACTCCCGTCGTGGTCTTTACCTGCTAATTGGTAAGCGTCGTCGCCTGCTGGACTACCTCTACGAAGAGGACATTGAGCGCTACCGTAGCCTCATCGCTCGTCTGGGCATTCGCCGCTGATCACTGGCGCATAAGCATACAAACGGCAATCTCGTTTAGAGGTTGCCGTTTTTGCTTGCATTGCCTAGTTCACGCGCGGCCAAACCCACAAATGGCCTAAATGCCGCTAAGCTAGAAGGGATACATAAGAGAAGACGAAAGTGAATCTAGATGTTCATTGATGACCCTGAGGTCACTGCGGCTGAAGCCGTAATCGACAATGGCGCTTTTGGTAAGCGCGTAGTCCGTTTTGAAACCGGACGACTAGCCAAGCAGGCCGCTGGCTCCGCTATGGCTTACCTGGATGGTCAGACCGCCATCCTGTCTGCCACCACCGTTGGCAAGCACCCCAAAGACCAGTTTGACTTCTTCCCCCTCACTGTAGATGTGGAAGAGCGTCAGTACGCCGCCGGCCGCATCCCCGGTTCTTTCTTCCGTCGTGAAGGCCGCGCCGGCACCGAGGCTATCCTGGCTTGCCGTCTGATTGACCGCCCGCTGCGCCCCTCCTTCGTTAAGGGCCTGCGTAACGAGGTTCAGGTAGTTGAGACCGTACTGTCTATTGCTCCCGACGACGCCTACGACGTTCTAGCTATTAACGCCGCCTCCATGTCCACCCAGATTGCTGGGCTGCCCTTCGCGGGCCCGGTGGCTGGTACCCGCATCGCCCTGATTGACGGCCAGTGGGTAGCTTTCCCCCGTTACAGCGAGATTGAGCGCGCCACCTTCCAGATGGTTGTGGCCGGTCGTGTGCTTGAAGACGGCGACGTGGCCATCATGATGGTTGAGGCTGGCGCCACCGAGCACGCCTGGAACCTGATCAAGGCCGGCGCTGTGGCCCCCACCGAGGCTGTAGTAGCCGAAGGTCTAGAGGCTGCCAAGCCCTTCATCAAGGTTTTGTGTGAAGCCCAGATGGAAGTTGCGGCCCACGCCTCCAAGCCCACCGCCGAGTTCCCGCTTTACCTGGACTACACCGACGAGCAGTACGACGCCGTCGAGACTGCTGCTAAGGAGGCCGGCCTAGCCCAGGCTCTAAGCACCGAAGGCAAGCAGGCCCGCGACGAGGCCGTAGACGCTATCCGCGACCAGGTCCTGGCCCAGCTAGCTGAGCGTTTCCCCGAGGAAGACGACGAGAAGGCCCTCAAGGCCGCCTTCAAGTCCGTCACCAAGAAGCTAGTGCGTCACCGCACCCTGACCGAGGGCATCCGTATGGATGGCCGTGGCACCAAGGACATCCGTACCCTGGCTGCTGAGGTTGAGGTACTTCCGCGCGTACACGGCTCAGCCCTGTTCGAGCGTGGCGAAACCCAGATCCTGGGCGTGACCACTTTGAACATGCTGCGCATGGAACAGCAGCTGGACAACCTTTCGCCCGTCACCGCCAAGCGCTACATGCACCACTACAACTTCCCGCCCTTCTCCACCGGTGAGACCGGGCGTGTGGGTGCCCCCAAGCGTCGCGAAATCGGTCACGGTAACCTGGCCGAGCGCGCCCTGGTGCCGGTGCTGCCCAGCCGTGAAGAGTTCCCCTACGCTATCCGTCAGGTCTCTGAGGCTCTAGGCTCCAACGGCTCTACCTCCATGGGTAGCGTGTGTGCCTCCACCCTGAGCCTGCTGCAGGCCGGCGTGCCGCTGCGCGCCCCTGTCGCCGGTATTGCCATGGGTCTAATGCACGAGGAAATCGACGGCGAAACCAAGTGGGCCACCCTGACCGATATTCTTGGTTCTGAGGACGCCTTCGGCGACATGGACTTCAAGGTTGCCGGTACTGCTGACTTCATCACCGCCCTGCAGCTGGACACCAAGCTTGACGGCCTACCCTCTGAGGTTCTGGCCGGCGCCCTGGGTCAGGCTCGCGACGCCCGCCTGCACATCCTGGGCGTGCTCAACGAAGCTATCTCCACCCCGGACGAGCTCTCTCCCTACGCCCCGCGCGTGCTGACCGTTAACATCCCGGTTGACAAGATCGGTGAGGTTATCGGCCCCAAGGGCAAGATGATCAACCAGATCCAGGAAGACACTGGCGCTGAGCTAACCATCGAGGACGACGGCACCGTTTACATTGGCGCCTCTGACGGCCCCTCCGCTGAGGCCGCCCGTGAAGCCGTGAACGCTATCGCCAACCCCCAGATGCCTGAGGTGGGCGAGCGTTTCGTGGGTACGGTTGTTAAGACCACCACCTTCGGTGCTTTCATCTCCCTGACCCCCGGCAAGGACGGCCTGCTGCACATCAGCCAGATCCGTCGCCTGGTTGGTGGCAAGCGCGTGGAGAACGTTGAGGATGTCCTCAAGGTTGGCGACAAGGTCCAGGTTGAACTGGCCGAGATCGACCCGCGTGGCAAGCTCAGCCTGCACGCCGTGCTGAACGAAGAGCAGCTGGCTGCTGAGGCCGCCAACAACGAGGCCCGCGAGGCTCACCGCGCCGAGCGTGGCGCCCGCGAGGAGGGTGACGCCCCGGTACGTGAGCGTCGTCCCCGTCGTCGTCGCACCCGCACCCTGAGCGAAGAAACTCAGGACTGAAACGCCTGTACCTTGAGCCAAACTCAAGGAGCTTAAGTTTGGGGTCGGAATTTTCCGGCCCCAAACTTGTCTCTAAGTGCTCTAAGCTGCGCGCTACTTACTTTAACGTGAAGTTTAGAAATATTGCCGACTAAGGCGCAGGCGGCTATCAACCACTGCCAACACTGTAAGCAGCGCTGCTAGGGGAGATTGGAAGGGGGCAGTGTCTAGATTAAAAACAAAATTAAACTGCCAAGGTACAAGCCCAGCTAGGGACATTATCATCACTATCGCAATAGGAGCTAAGGCAGATACATAGCGGTTAGTCCAACTAGCGCTTAATGCAGTTAAAGCGCAAAGAATTAGCAGCAGCCAAGTGCGAAACCAAGTATCTATATTGGCTGGCAAGAGCAGATTCGTTAGACCTATTAAGGCAATATTTAACGCTAAAAACACGCTGGTGCGTAGCAGCTGTAAACGCAGTACACCACTCTTGCTAGTAAATTCAGCCCAGGGCACGCTTGGGGAAAGCATCATGGTGCTGGCACTAATCGCGACGGCGCCCGCTAGCGTGCCCAACTGCTCTTGGGAGGCAATGGAGGCAGTGGTGTCGGGGTGGACTCGAATTTGCACTTCACTGAGCACAGCTGAAGTTAGCCAAGCAGTAAGGCTAACTAAAATGCCGATAACTGTACTACGATGGCAGCTATTTTTTAATATCGTCAAGTGTGGCTTCACAGGCAAGAATCTTCTGGGCTTTACGGTTCAAAGTGTTCTCAAGGGAAGCATAAGGCACAGAGCTGAGATACTTTTCAGCCCCTAACGCCTCGCTAGTGGCATAGGGGCGTAGCTGGGCATAGTCAGGCAAACTAGTTTCGCTCACGCCACTACGCTTTAACCACCACAGTGACAAGCCTGAATTTAGGTCTTTACCTGCCGACTTATATGTACAGTTAGCCAGCAGATAGTTGCTGGCAAGCGTGGCAGCTAGAGCATCTCTATCAACTAAAGCCGTATCTATAGACTTACCAAAGCTACTTGGTGCATAGATAGCTTTTTGAGGTGCACTAGCTAAAGTAGCTTCAAGGTCAGTTACTGCGCCAACTAGGGTTTTGGGGCGTAAATTAGCAGGCAGCGTACTAATTAACGAAGAGCCATGAGTTAGGTAAGCATCTAGACCCTGTGATCCATAGGCTGGGCTACATACCGTAAGCATGGCGTTAGATTTACAAACCGCATTATCGGCGCCCCTAATAGCTGTGCTGTTTATACCGTAGCTACCGGTTAGGACAGTGATAACTACCAGCAGTGCTAACGCACACTTGCGTAGTAGCCCTCTTGCTTGGAAAACAAAGGCCAGCAGTGTACAGGTGACAGCCGCCCAAAAAAGCAAACGCAGCGTAAGAGTAGCTGTGCTAGTGCGCAGGTACAGCCAGGGTAAGTTATCCCAAAAAGTGAAGGCCAAGCCGGGAGACTGCACCCCACCATAGGCAATCAGCGTATAGGGCAGGCAAGGGGCTATACAGATCGCGGGCACAGCCCCCAAATATCGGGCTAAAGCAAGGCCTAAAGCGGTCATCGCTGCGTAACTTACCAACACATTTAACAGTGCTATAAGGCAGGGAACCAATAGGTTTTGAGTCTGTGCGGAGGTCAGCCAGACATAAATCTGGACTGGAATGAAAATTAGCCAGGTAACGCCAGTGAAGGTTAAGGTTATGGCTGCAAAAAGCTCACGTGCAGGGGCATAGGGCTGGTGGGGGCTTAATTTGATCAGGTCTGGTAGAGGCTGATTTTTGAGGTAGCCACCAGCCCAAGCTGCAAAGGTGGCAGCAAAACACATGGGCAGCAAAGTGGTGCCAAGCAAAACGCCGGTTACGGCCGGATACCAGCCAAGCCACTGAGCACGCGGTTTAAATAATTCCCAGACAAAGTAACTAGATAGCACTGCGCAAACTAAGACGAAAGCTATACGCTGGCGAGGCAGCAATACTTTAAACATATTACATACCGATCTTGGAGCGAAGGAGCTCTAAAGTTAATGCCTCTTGCTCGCGTAAAGCATCTATTGAAAAAGCAGATTTGATGGTTTTGTCTGCTATAGTTACGCAGCTATTAGCGGCTAAGAAAACATCTTCAAGGATGTGGGTCGATAGGATAATAATGCAGTCACTGCTAAGTGGCTTTAAAGCATTTAGGAAAGCTTGGCGCTGCGTAGGGTCAAGTCCCACAGACGGTTCGTCTAGTAGCAACACTTTAGGGTTACCAAGCATAGCTCCGGCCAGAGTGACACGCCTGCGAGTACCGCCTGAAAGCTGGCGCATAGGGCGAGCTAAAACTTGCTCAACTTCTAGCTGCTGGGCCAGATTGATTATAGTGGTTTCAGCTTCATGGCTGGGAATTTGTTTAAGCCAACAAAGGTAACGCAAGTAATCTATTGCTACTATATTTTTAGCTAGGCTGGCCTGTTGGGGGAGCCAGCCTAAAAGTTTGCGATATTCAGCTAGCTTACTGGCTGAGGCGTGAATAGAATGACCACAGTAATCTATCCGCCCAGATTTAGGCTTAAGTAAACTAGCTAGTAGTCGCAAGAGAGTGGTCTTACCCGCACCATTGGCGCCTACTAGTGCGGTTATGCCGTTTTCAAATGTGTGGCAGCAATTATTTAAAATCTGCTCACCGCTGCGGTAGTGAAAACCAATCTCCTGCAACTCTAGCGTCATTATTTACCTGCTCTCAGTAACTTGAGCTAAAGGAACACATGTAATCTGCTTCATCGGCTAGGTTAACACGCTCACTTAGTGTCAATGACGTAAGCGCCCCGGCGTCGTCGTAAATATCGCCAGAGCTTGCCAACCATCCCTGTGATCAGCAGAAACTTGCCTATCGCTGTCAGCGCTAGCCTGCAAGGTGGGCTGGTTTGCTAAGGGGAAGTGTCTCGTTAGGTGGACATATATCACTTATCTGCCAACTATCTATGACCAGGGCCTTTGCATGCGTTAACATGTAACCCGTTAAGCCGCTTGCGCTTACATGCGGTCAATTTTGGCCGAAAAAGTCGAGGGTGGGACGTTTTAGGGGTACGTCTCACCCTCCTTTTTATTTGCCGACGCCGCCAGCTAAGTCCCTATCACCCCCGGCCGCCCGCCAACCCGCCTCCAGCCCTCAGCGCCAGCGCAACCATTTTTAGGCGCGTTTTCGGGGCTAAGTGGCTTGCTTGATATGCTCACCTAGTGAGTGAATTTCAGTCTTATAGCGAGGTCGAACTGCTTCGCGGCGTCGCCGGCCAAGCAGACACAGAGCTGTTCCTTGACGACGACGGCGCCCATCTGCGTCGCTCAATTTTGCCTGGTGGCGTGCGGGTCATTACCGAGGATGTGCCTGGACTGCGCTCAGCCAGCGTGGGCTACTGGTTCGGGGTGGGTAGCCGCGACGAACGCCCTGGTCAAGAAGGCTCCACTCACTTTTTAGAGCACCTACTGTTTAAAGGTACCGCGCGCCGTAGCGCCGCCGAGATTGCCACCGCCTTTGACATGATTGGCGGCGAATCCAATGCGGCCACGTCAAAAGAACACACCTCCTACTATGCGCGGGTGCAGGCCAGTGACATGCCGGTGGCTCTAGATATTGTCACCGACATGGTTACCAGCTCCCTGCTGGATCCCAAAGAGGTGGAAACTGAGCGCGGCGTGATTGTCTCAGAGCTAGCTGAAGCCGCCGATGACCCCAGCGACCTGGCCCATGAAACCTTCGTTAAATCGGTTTTCGGCCAGGACACTGAGCTGGGTCGGCCGGTAGGCGGCACCGCCCAGGCCGTGGTGGATGTGCCACGCGACGCCGTATGGGACCACTATCAGCGCAACTATGCTTCCGATACTTTGATTGTGGCCGCAGCTGGGCATGTTAACCATGACCAGATCTGCCAGCAGGTGTCTGAGCAGCTAGCCCAGGTAGGCTGGAATACAGACAGTCAAGCCCTGCCGCGTGCTCGCCGCAGTGAGGCCAGCCAGCTGCAGAAGCTAAAGCCCCAAGACATGTATGTGGAGCGCGAAAGCGAACAAAGCCACGTGTATTTGGGCACCCCCGGCATCGCTATCGGTGATGAGCGGCGCTGGCCCCTTAGTGTGATGACCACGATTTTGGGTGGCGGCATGTCTTCGCGCCTGTTCCAGTCCATCCGTGAGCAGCGCGGACTGGCCTACACCACCTACGCTTTTGACCTTAGCTACGCCGATGCGGGGGCCTTTGGGATCTACGCCGGCTGCGCCAAGGAAAACGTCGACCAGGTGCTAGAGCTGATGAGCGCGCAGTGGGAGCGTCTAGCTAGCGACGGGGTCAGCGAACAGGAGCTAGAGCGGGCACGTGGTCAGCTGCGCGGTTCCATGGTGCTGGGGGGAGAGGACTCCCTGGCACGTATGGGGCGTTTAGGCCGGGCTGAGGTGAGTACTGGTCGCCTGCGTTCAATGGCTGAAAACCTGCGTCTACTTGATGCGGTTGACGCCGAGCAGGTGCGGGCAGTGGCGGCCTGGTTGGCTAGTGGCCCGCGCGCCCAGGTGGTGGTGGGCCAGCGCTGAGCTGGCACTTTTAACTGCCCAATTTGGGGTGCTCACTTTAGGGCACCTAGGTGCGGGGCGCCAGCGTCTAGAGGCTGGCGCCCCAGCATACTTCGCTTACGTCTTGGCCTACGCTCAGTTTGCGTTGAGCTCCGGCCATAGGGGCCAGTCCGGCGCTGGTTAGCAGGCGCACATATGATTCGTCTCCGCGAATAACCCACATGGAAATATTGGCCATCTTGTTTTGTTTGGCCAGGTCGGCGCAGGCGGCGAGGAGGCGTGAGCCGTGTCCGTGGCGCTGGTAGGCGGGGTGTACGGCTAGGGCGGTGATTTCGCCGTCGCCGTCGCTGTCAGGGGCTAGGGCTGCTAGGCCGACGACGGCGCCCGCCTGGGTAGCTACCAGCACGTGGTGGTTGGGGGAGGGTGGGTTAGTGACCGCTTCTTGCCAACCTGAAGCCAGTACGGCAGGGGTGATCATGGCGCTAACGCTCACCGGTAGCTCCTGGCTGCTGCCGGCCTGCAAGGTGGCTAGCATGGCGCCAGCGTGAGCTATGCCCATGGCCTCTAGGTCTTCAACCCTGGCGGGGCGTACAAAACAGTTGCTATCACTAGCCTGAGAAGTCATGGGCCAAAGTGTACTATGGCTGGCACCTTAGACATTGAAAGACCAGTTGCTAAGGTCCCAATGGGAACTTAGCAACTGGTCTTAAAGCTAGCGTGCTTAGCGCTTGAGCTTCTTGGCTGCCTCTTGGGCCTTAACCGCTGCTTCCTGCGCTTTGGCAGCGGCTTGACCAGCTACCTCCTGTGCCTTGGCGGCAGTCTCCTGGGCCTTTGCGGCGGCCTGGCCAGCTACCTCCTGCGCTTTGGCAGCGGCTTCTTGGGCCTTTGCGGCCGCTTGAGCAGCTGCCTCTTGGGCTTTAGAGGCGGTGTCCTGGGCGCGCACGGCGGCCTGACCGGCGGCTTCTTGGGCTTTGGTGGCCGCCTGACCAGCAGATTCGCGGGCGTTTAGCAGCTCCTCACGCAGCACGCGGCGCATAACCTTGCCGATCTGGGAGCGCGGTAGTTCCTGCACAATAGCGATCTGGCGTGGCAGAGCGTAGTGGGCAATGTGCTTCTCAGCCCAGGCACGTACCTCTTCTAAGGTGATGTTGGCGCCGGCCTGGGCCACAATCGCGGCCACTACTGACTCGTTACCGCTTTGCTCAGGTAGACCCACCACGGCGACGTCCTCAACCCCCGGCATGGAGCGCACAGCAGCCTCCACCTCAGTGGGGTAAATGTTGAAGCCGCCAGAAATGATCAGTTCTTTACGCCGATCAGTCATGACATAGAAGTCATCAGTGTCTATGCGGGCCAGGTCACCGGTGCGTAGCCAGCCGCCTTCAAGCATCACCTGGGCGGTTTCTTCAGGGTTGTTTAGGTAGCCGGCAAACACCTGGGGCCCGCGCACTGCAATCTCGCCAACCTCACCCCTGGGTACCGGGCGGGAGGGGTCAGGGTCTTCAGGATCAACTAGCAAAATGTCGGTGGAGGGGAAGGGCACACCCAAAGCTCCCGGGCGACGCTCATCAGTGATGGGGTTACCCATGATGATGGGGGAGGTTTCAGTCATGCCATAGCCCTCAATGAGGTAGTGGCCAGTTAGCTCCTCCCAAGCAGCAGCCACTTCCCGGGGCGTGGCCGCAGCGCCACAAAGAGCAATGGAGCAAGAAGTGAAATCAGGCATTACCTGGCCGGGGCGCGGGTTGGCTGCGGCTTTAGCTAGGCGGTCAAAAATAACCGGTACGCCGGGGAAGAAAGTACAGGGCTGACGCTTCCAGGCCTCAATTACTAGCGACACGCTGAACTTTGGTAGCACCACCTGGGTGGCCGCCAAAGCAACTGCACACAGCATGGATAGGGTTAGTCCAAAAGCGTGGAAGTAGGGCAGTACCGAGTAGAACACTTCCTGCCCGTCCTTAACGTGCGGGCCAGCCCAAGCCAACCCCATGGCAGTGTTAGAACCCAGGTTCATGTGGGTTAGCTTTACCGCCTTAGGGGTGCCGGTGGTGCCACCGGTGTGTAGCAGCGTTGCTACATCATTAACGTCAGGTAGGGCAGTATCAGCTGGTAGAGCCGGGCTGGAGGCAACCAGGCGGTCCCAGGAGCCAATCCAGCTAGGTACCGGAGCGCGCATCTCTTCACGCTTAGCGCGTGCAGCCTTAACCGGTAGGCGCAGAGCCGCCTGTAGGTGACGCGGTAACGCCGAGGTCATGTTGACGGCGTAAACGTTGTAATCGCGCAGGTTGATGTCTTTATCTAGCTGGGCTAGAGACTTTTCCCAACCAATAATTAGTTTGCCGCCGTGTAGCTTAAGCTGCTCTTCAATCTGGCTGGAGGGGGCTAGCGGGTTGTGTTCAGCTAGCACCGCACCAATACGCCAGGTGGCGTAAGCCAACACCAAGTGCTGGGGGCAGTTAGGCAAAATAGCGGCTACCACGTCACCCTTGCGTACACCCAGACGTCGTAGCGCCTCAGCGGCGCGCTGCACCTGGGCATGTAGCTGGGCATAGGTGATACTGGTGCCTAAAAAATCCACCGCGATCCGCTGCGGGAAACGCTTAGCGGTGTCGTCGAGCACAGTACTAAGCGGCTGGGTCGGTAGGGCCACCACTGCGGGAACGCCCGGGGCGTAGTGAGGGCGCTGGTAGTCTGCGGCGCTCAAGGTTCCTCCTAAAGAGTGTGCCAACTGGCTCGATAGGCAACGTAACTTACGGTTGCGTAAGTTACGGTAGCGTATTTTTTCCTTTTGCGCCGCAACTTAGAGAAAAAACGCATCAAGATCGCCTATCGAAAACCAATTTAGCAGCGCCCGGTATCCGCCTATTGCAAGGAAAAACCTAACTCGCCAGTGTGCAAAATATGCAGCTGCTTAGTGGGGCGAGTCATGGCCACATACAAGTCACCGGGAGAAACCTGGCCTATTTGGCCCGGCTGATCAAGCAACACCACATCAAACTCCAGGCCCTTACTGGTAAGCGGACTCATAACCGCCACGCGGGCCCGTAGTAAATCCCCCTCAGGGCAAAACATTTGCTCGGCTAAATACTCATCTTCACCCAGCAGCGTCTCAAGGTGGGCAGGGTCATTAGAAATCACCACAATAGTGCCCTGATCCTTACCCAGCTGCTCATCAAGCTGGCTACATTTAGCGGCCACAACCTCACGCCAGCGCTGGGTGTAAAGCTGCGGCGTAACCGCCTCAACTACCAGGGCATCATCCAAGTCACGCACCGAAGTAACCGGGTAAGGCACCTGTAAACCATAGCTGGCCACAGCCGCCTCAGCTGCCTTCATAATGGTCTTGGGGGTGCGGTAACACACGGTTAGTACCTCCTGACGCATAGGAGTGCCACTAGCTCCCTTAGCAGCCTGAATATCAGCAGCTTCATCTGCACGCACCCCCAGGGGAGTAAGCACCTGACGCCACGAACGCGGCGGCGTCGTGCCAGAGAACTGGGCCAAATCACCAACCACCGTAAACGAACGCAGCGGGCAGCGCCTGGCCAAAGCCCGCCAAGCCATCGCCCCCAGCTCCTGGGCCTCATCAACCACCACATGGCCATAAGTCCAGGTCCGATCCGCCCGGGCGCGCTCAGCCAGTGGCGCAATAGCCCCGCCGCCACTGTAGCGGTCAACCAAAGTCTGGGCGCTAACCATGCCTCCACCTAGGCCCTGGGAAGCAATAGCCTGCTGGGCATACTCCAACTCACGAGCCCGCTCCGCCTCAGCCTGGCGTGCCTGGCGGGCTGAAACATCATCCATGGGGCCTAGCAGCTCCAACAGCTCATCAAGCAAAGGAATATCGGCCTCACTTAGCGGCGAGCCAGCCGGGCGCAGCAGTAGCTTACGTTGCGCCTTAGTTAGCTGCTTAGCGTGCTTATCTAGCAGCTGCGGGCGCGAAAACAGCTTATCGAGCAAAGCCTGCGCATCGGTAGGCATCCAGCACAGGTTAATTTCCCGGCGCGCATCACGGCTGGTACGAATATCCTCACGGATCCAAGCCCGCGTGTCGGGGTCAGAAGGATCAAGCATCTCCTTCTTAGCCGCATACTGGTCAGTTAACCGCTCTAGTAGCCACAACACGAAAGTTTCCCGCGCCTGGTTATGGGGCTTACCCGAGCGGCGCGCCCGCGAACGAGCCTGACGCACATCTTCGGGAGTAAGCTGCAAAACCACCTCATTAACCACAATCGGGCGAGGCTCCTGCGGCACCCGCTGCAAAGCACGCGCCAAAGAATACAAAATGTCTTTAAACACCAGTGAACCTTTAAGCTGCGCCAGCTTGCTAGGCTCACTAACCGTGGCATGGTAGCCCGGGACCAAATCCCCGATCGTCGTCGAAACCACGCCCGTTTCACCCAAAGAAGGCAAAACCTGCTCCACATAACGCAAAAACGTCCGTGACGGGCCCACCAACAACACCCCAGAGCGCTCCAAACGCTCCCGCTCGGTGTAGAACAAATAAGCCACCCGGTGCAAAGCCACCGCCGTCTTACCCGTACCCGGGCCGCCCTGAACCACCAAAATTCCCGGCCCATCAGCAGTAACAATCCGGTCCTGCTCAGCCTGGATAGTGGCCACAATATCGCCCATACGACCCGCGCGGGCCTCATTAAGCGCCGCCATCAAAGCACCCTCACCCTGAAGCGTCACGTCACTAGCCGCCGCAGCATCCACCACCAGCAGCTCATCTTCAACCCCGCTAACCGTGCGGCCCCGGGTGGTTATATGACGACGTCGTCGCAGCCCCAAAGGCTCACGCGCGGTAGCCTGATAAAAAGCCCGCGCCGCCGGGGCACGCCAATCCAACAGCACCTCACGGCGCTGATCATCATGCAAACCCACGCGCCCCACATAGTGACGCGAACCGTCACTATTATCCATACGCCCAAAAACCAGTCGGTGCTCCACACCCTCAAGGGTGGCAATCCGATTAGCATAGTGAGCCGCAAACGCGTCACGCTCACCGCGCGCCTGATGCGTGCCCGAAGCACCCCTAGCCTCAGTAGCACTTAAAGTCTTGCGAGCCTGCGCAATTTGGCTATCAAGCTCCCTATAAGCACGGTCAACTACAACCTGCTCATCGGCAATAGCCTGGGCCAACGCACTAGAGACAGACACATCAGACACTACAAACCTCACGCTTAACGCCAGTAAAAATCGACTATCCATTATTCTTGTTCCAAAGCCACAACGCGAGCAAATCTTGCAACTTGTTCACAGTGAGCACTACGACACCAAACAAATGGAACAAAAGACCAGCTAAACCAGTTAGCCAAACAAAGAAACAAAACCACTAAAAACTAAAGCGGCCACCAAAAACCAGCTGCCACACATAAGGGGGAACCATGCAGACGCTATACACCATGAATCTAGAGCGCCACGCCCAGATCCACCCCCGCGTACTACTGCACCAATTCGACGGCGCCATCGACGCCGGTAACGCCGCCAACCTCGCCACCGAGCAGCTACTAACCACCCTGCCAGGCAAGGCAGTTGCCACCTTCAACATCGACGCCCTGATCGACTACCGCGCCCGGCGCCCCACCATCAGCTACGACCACGGCAAATTCCTAGAAACCACGCGCCCTAGCCTCACCCTGGAACTACTGCGCGACGACAACGGCGAAGAATTCCTTTTCCTACACGGCGATGAACCCGACTACCGCTGGGACGAACTAAGCAACGCCATCATCCACCTAGTCCGCTCCCTAGGCGTAACCACCGCCATGGGAATGGCCGGCATCCCCATGCCCGTGCCACACACCCGCCCCACCCAGGTATACGAACACGGCCAACACGTACCAGATGACCCAAACCATCCCAAAACCTTCGGCTACATGGAATTTCCTGCCGCCTACGGCAACTACCTAGAACTACGCCTAGGCCAAGCCGGATTCGACTCACGCGGCGTCAGCGCCTCCGTACCCCACTACCTACTACGAGACGACTTCCCCCAAAGCGCCTCAGCTCTGCTGCGCGCAATCGCCAAATCCATCAACCTGGCCCTGCCGGTAGGAGACCTGGAAGCCAACTCCATCACCAACCTAAACGCCATCGAAACTGAAGTCGCTAACCGCCCAGAAGTCGCCGCCCTCGTGCAAGCCCTGGAGAAGCAATACGACAAGTCACTAGACAGCGTCTTATCCCCGCCACCAGATCTAAGTCTGCAAAACGCGGATCTCAATGACACCGACCTGGACACCCTCACCGCCCAGCTCGAAGCCTTCCTCGAATCCAACAACTCGGGAAACGCCACCAACCAAGAGCCCAACCCCGACCAGCCAAAAACCTAAAACTAGCTGGGAGGCTACAACAAACACCGCTAGCCTCCCAGCCGCTGTCTAAACGCGGCCAGCACCACAAACCCAGAGCCTGCCCCAAACCCAGGAAATGCCCCAAGCACGGCTAACATCTAATACCGTGACAAAACCAGCCCCTACCCAGCAGCCCACAAACCAAAAAGACGGGCTAAAAGCCTGGATCGTATTTTTAGGCGGAGGCCTGGCCTACTGCATGGCCATGTGCGCACGCACCTCCTTCGGTGTGGCCGTACCCTGGGCAGACCAACGCTTCGGCCTATCCTCAGCCCAACTAGCCGTATTCATCATGGGCCAGCTAGCCGTCTACGCCGCCGCCCAAATCCCCGTAGGCCTCCTACTAGACCGCTACGGCTCACGCAAAGTACTCACCTGCGGCCTAATCATCGTAGGCCTAGGCCAACTAGCCCTCGCCCAAGCCCACACATTCCCCACTGCGCTCGCGGCCAGGGCCCTGGTGGGGGCCGGCGACGCCACCGCTTTTATTGGTGTGGTGCGGTTTTTGCCGGCTTGGTTTAGTGCTTCACGGGTGCCACTACTAACCCAGATAACTAACGTGGGGGGCCAGATTGGGCAGGTGATCAGTGCTTTCCCAGTGGTGTGGTGGCTGCATGATTACGGCTGGTCTACCAGCTTTAACCTGGTGGCTTTGGCGGTGTTTATGGCTGCCGTGTCTACGGCGGTGCTGGTGCGCGATGACCCTTCAGGCGCTAAGACGCCGGTAGCGCAAACTGAGTCGGTTAGGCGCTCTATGGGGGCGGTGCTGCGTAACCGCGCCACCTGGGTGGGTTGGATGATTCACGCTACAGCGGCGTTCCCTTTTAACGTGATTGCCCTGATGTGGGGGTCGGCTTGGATGCGTCAAGGGATGCATTTAAGCGACACGGTTAGCGCCACCATGCTCAGTCTAGAGGGCTTGTTTTTGGTGGCCGCCGGGATTCCGGCTGGAATTATTTCTGGACGTTGGCCTAGGCGCCGGCTACAAACCTGCCTGGCTGCCTATGCGATAAGTGTTTTGACCTGGGTGGTCGGGCTAGCTTTGTCGCCTTCAGCGGCGGCAGCGTTAATTGTGATTATTGGGGCTGCTATTGCTTCATGTGTGGGCGCTTTAGGTTTTGATATTGTGCGTGAATATACCCAGCGTTCACGTTGGGGCGTGGCTATTGGTACGGTTAATACCGGTGGTTTTGTTTCCTCAATTATTGCTGTTGAGCTGGTGGGATTAATTCTTGACCTGCGTGGGGGAGCGCGCACCGGCAGTGATTTTATCGTTGCTTTTGGCGCTATGGGCGTTATCATTGCAGTACTGGTAGTAAGTTTGCTGATTGTTTCACGCCGTTTGCATCCCCAGGTAGTTATTCCTCAAGAAAGTTAAACCACTCATGAGTAAGCTACTTAAAAAAAACCGATACTTAGCGTTGTAGCTAGTGCTTTAGGTTTAGTGTTGCTGTGTGCCTGCGCTGGCACAAAAACTGTAACGCCCTCTGGTGCGGTTAGCGCTAGCATTACGGCGTCTACCAGCGCAGCGGCCGTAGATGTGCAACTGCCCAGCACTCGGGAAGTAAACACTTACGCCACCGACGGGGTAATCCCATTAGGATGCAGCAAACAAACTGCTACTGATCAGGGGAGAAAAGTATTTCTCGTCTCGAACGGCCAAATTTGGCAGGGCCGCGCCGAGCTAGTGTGCAGCCCGGATATGGCCGCTTATCCCACCCCGGTAAGCACCTGGTAGCTTAGTGGGTTCTAATTCAGTAGGTTCTAACTACGACGGCGCCGCTAACTACTGCTGCCCAGTACCGTTTGGTGGCGCCGCACGTTTTGGCTGGCTAGTTGTAGCGCGAGAGGGCGCCGTCGCTGTGGCGGTAAAGCTGAGCTGGTAGCGGCAATTTACGTACCGCACGGGAAAGACGGTCAAAATCTTCAGCGCTAAAACCAGTTTTGCGCGCCACCAACACCAAATTGCCACGACGCTTGCCACGCGCCACGGCGGCGTCGCTAATAACCAAAAAATCACTTATCTGAGCTAAAGCCGCAAACTGCGCCTGCACTTGGCTAGTTGGGGCGGAGGCAGCATTAATTAAAAACAGCCCCTCACTCTTAAGCGCATTCATGCACGAGTGCATAAACTCCGGTGTGCAGACACTGTCAGGTACCGTGCCGGCGCTAAAAATATCGCGCACAACCACATCCCAAAACTCAGCTTTTAAACTTGGGGCAGCCACTACGGCGTCGTCAATGCGAATACGCAGACGCGGCGAACGTGGCAAATCAAACCACTGGCGCACATAGGCGGCTAATTTAGCGTCAATTTCTACCGCCAACTGCGCAGAACCCGGATGGGTTGCGTCCCAAGCGCGCGCTAAAGCACAAGCCGCTCCACCTAAATGTGCTGCATTTAAAGGTAGATCCTCACCTAGCAATACTTTTACAGCCGCATCCATATGCTGGTGATATTCAAAATCCAAATACGCTGGATCAGCCAAATCAATAAATGATGACTCAGTTTCATCCAAATACAGCAAAATACCCTGATCGCGAGCCTCTAAGCGGGCGCTGGCAAAAGAAGTAGCTACCGACTCAGTAGGCAAACTAGACAGTGACAAGCTATCGCTAGTTTTGGCGGCAGGCTTAGATCGGCGGCGTTTACTCACCCACACAAGTTACCCTGTAGGCGTGTCCAAAGCGCCGCGTAGTGACCAAGCCCGCCGCTTTTGGGGTGACGATGATAGCGCCACCCCGATTTTGCATGTGGACATGGACGCATTTTTCGCCGCCGTGGAGCTACGCGAAAATCCCTCCCTGCGCGGCAAGCCGGTAATTGTGGGCGGATCTAACGGCAGGGGAGTGGTGTGTGCGGCCACCTACGAGGCTCGCAGCTACGGCGTACATTCAGCCATGCCGGTAGGCCAAGCGCTGCGTCGCTGCCCCCAGGCTATTGTGCTGCCGGTACGTCACCAGCTCTATAGTCAGGTATCCAAGCAGGTAATGGGTATTTTGGGGGCGATTACCCCGCAGCTAGAGCAGTTAAGTATCGATGAGGCCTTTTTAGATGTTTCTGGCTCTAGACGCCGTCTAGGTAGTCCCTGCCAAATTGCTGCTAACTTGCGCCAGCAAATTTCCCAGCAGCTGGGGGTCACCGCCTCAGTAGGTATCGGCGCCAACAAACTAATAGCCAAACTGGCTTCCGCTCACGCCAAACCCGACGGGATGCTGCTTGTGCCCGCCAGTGCCACCCAAGAATTTTTGGACCTACTGCCGGTAGGAGCCATGTGGGGAGTGGGGGACAAAAGCGAGCGCAAACTACATGAGTGGGGTATCGACTCGGTAGTGGATCTGCGCCGTACCCCGCGCGCCCAGCTTGAGCGCATCCTGGGTAAAGCTGCCGCCTGGCACCTATATAACCTCAGTCGCGGTATTGATAACCGCCCGGTTAGCCCGGTGCGTGAAGAAAAATCCATTAGCACCGAAACCACTTTTGAAACCTATATTCACGATCGCGCCCAAGCTAGGCAGGTACTGCTGGATCAGTGTCACCAGTGCGCTATCCGCCTGCGCAAACACGGCTGGCAGGCGCGGGTAGTGGGAATAAAGGTGCGCGACGGCAATTTCAAGACCCTCACCCGCTCACGTACCCTGGCCGAGCCTACAGATACAGCTCGTTATTTATGGGAGCAGGTTTCTGAGCTGTTTGCGGCGCT
>ERZ772999.373-NODE-373-length-28775-cov-6.060759_pt1 | contig 28775 bp, 27 predicted proteins | sample MGYA00511467_ERZ772999 | MGnify/ENA primary metagenome ERZ772999 (study PRJEB29015, sample SAMEA2738064) | human oral metagenome | biome: human oral; feature: human-associated habitat; material: saliva | place: China | collected 2218 ... | reverse complement strand
CTTTAATCCGTTCTTCCATATTTTTACACCCTTTCTATATTAATGAAGAAAAATAAAACTTTCTTTAACTTTCTCTTCACTGTATAGATACGATAAAAAGTTTAAAAAATATTTTTTTATATGATTTTTTACAAGAACAATTTCAAATCAGTAGTGTTCATACAAACAAAATTTTCCATCCTAAACGCACCCTTATTTATTTACGAAAAACGGAGAAAGACTTCCTCATAGTAGCATGCATAATAGTAGCCGAAACATCGGCTACTATTATTAGGAAATTTCGAGACCCAGGCTCGAAATTTAGCAATGAAACCCAAAGGGTTTGCTTGCGTCCTTTGCTACTATACTAGGAAGTCTTTCGTAGTTCCCTATAAAAATTCTAACCTACTTCAATTCCGGAATATACTCTTCATCCTCACGAATGAAAAATAATTCAGTAGGTCCCTTTTGTTCAAAAATCTCTAACATTTGATCCAAATGCCATAATGGCTCTTTCTTCTTCAACTCTTCTAAGGAAATCCAAAACATATCTCCCTCGGAAGAAGAACGAAGTTCGCCAGTGTAATGACTTGTCTTGTATAAAAAGACAATATAACGTGTTCCATCTGGTTGAATCCAATCTTTAATCCCGCAAAACTCTAACTGACTAATTGTTAGACCTGTTTCTTCTTTAATTTCTCGAACGGTCGAATCTACAATCGATTCCATTGGTTCAACATGACCTCCAGGAAAGATGAATCCTTGTGCATAACTCAATTTTTTCTCTTGCACTAAAACATTTCCCTCTTGATCATAAATCATACACATATTCGTCAATTCTGTATGAACAGTACGACTCATTTCCTCACTCTCTTTCTCTTTATTTAGGAATGATATTTGGAAGTCTACACCTCAAACGTACTCTCATCTCCATACGCAAAAAGGAGAAAGACTTCCCATAGTAGCATGGATAAAATAAACCGAAAATCGGTTTATTTTATTAGGAAATTTCGAGACCAAGGCTCGAAATTTAGCAATGAAACCCGAAGGGGTTGCTTGCGTCCTTTGCTACTATATTTGGAAGTCTTTCGTAGTCTCCCTCTTTAAAAATATTGAAGAAATTCTCCATATCCTTCTTTTTCTAAATCTGCCTTTGGAATAAATCTTAATGCAGCAGAATTAATGCAATAACGTAATCCACCTAATTCTTCAGGTCCATCTGGAAATACATGCCCTAAATGAGAATCCGCTTTTTGACTACGAACTTCTGTACGAACACGATTTAATTTGTGGTCTTCTTTTTCTGTTAATGTTGTATTTTGAATTGGTTTTGAAAATGATGGCCATCCACAACCTGCATCAAATTTATCTTTTGAGCTAAATAATGGCTCACCACTCACTACATCTACATAAATACCTTCTTCAAAAAATTCATCATATTCGCCTGAAAAAGGACGTTCTGTTGCTTCATTTTGTGTCACTTCATATTGAATTTCTGTTAATCGTTGTTTTAATGCTTCTTTTGAAAAATCTGACATTTTTCTTCCTCCTAATCTTCAAACTTCCACTTTGATTGATGTGGATCTTGAATTCGTTTAAATAATTTTTCTAAATCTTTATTGCTTAAATACACTAATACAGGTCTACCATGTGGACAATTATACGGATTTTTACATTTTGCTAAGTCCACTAATAATTGTTCCGCTTCTAACGTAGTTAAACGATGATTTGCCTTAATCGAACCTTTACAACTCATCATAATAGCAGTTGCCTTACGTAATTGAGCAACCGTTACTTTTTGGTTTGAGAGAATTAAATCAATAATTTCTTCGATAATCCCTCTTTCTTCTCCCTGTTTCATCCAACTAGGATGGGATTGAATTTGAAACGTATGCGTACCAAATGGTTCAATTTCAATGCCAAATTCACGAATCATTTCTAATGACTCTTGTAATTTTAGCGCTTCTTTCTTCGAAAATTCCATAACGATCGGAATCATTAAGGATTGACTCACCGGTGCTACTTCTCCAATGGAAACTTTAAAAATTTCATATTTAATCCGTTCCTGAGCAGCATGTTGGTCAATCATGTATAAACCTTTTTCATTTTGCGCAAATAAATACGTTCCATGCATTTGTCCAAAATAATGTAATTCCGGAAAATCCGTTTCAACTTTCTCCTCATCCAAATCTTGAGATAATTTCCAATAGTTCGCTTTTTCTTGGTGGAAATCTATTCTGCAATCTTCGCAATCTTCTTTGTTATGAACCGTTATTTGGACTGGAATTTCCTCTGTTAGTGTTTCAGAAGTTTCTTCCATAATTTGACTCTCTTCAGTTTCTAAAGGTAGCACCTCTTCACTCTTATACAAAGGAGATTCCTCCTCTTGTATCCACTCACTAGGTGTTTCAACTCGAATAGATGGCTGAACAGGTTTTAAGTCAAAGTTTAATGTTTCTTGTTCCACTACCGGTCGAGCAGTTGTTGATTCCGTTGATTTACGTTTAAAAGGTAAATCTTCTAATGATTCAGGAATCCGTTGAACCCCTTGAATCGACTCATGAATCGCTCTTTGAATAAGCGCTGAGAGTTCCACTTCTTTACTAATCCGCACTTCTTGCTTAGTTGGATGCACATTGACATCGACTAATTGGAAATCCATTTCAATATCAATGACTGTAATTGGGAAACGTCCCACCATTAAGGTAGAACCATATCCTGCGACAATCGCTTTAGAAATAGCAATATTACGAATGGAACGACCATTAATAAAAATCGAAATATAATTTCTATTGGATCTTGTTAATTCTGGTAAAGAAGTATATCCACTGACTTTGAAATCATCATCTTCCCCACTAAATGCTAACATTTTACGAGCATTAGTAGGTCCTAAATTTCCGGCAATGGCTTGACGTAAGTCACCATTTCCTGCAGTTCGAATTAATTCATTTCCTTCATTTCTTAAAATAATGGAAATTTCTGGATGACTAAGAGAGATTTTGCTCACAACATCTGTAATATGAGCAATTTCCGTTTGAAGTGTTCGAACAAATTTCAAACGAGCAGGTGTATTATAAAATAAATCTGAAACTTCAATCGTCGTCCCTTTTAACGGTGGTACTTGAGTTTCTTCTACAATAGTTCCTGACTCCACTTTTAACTGAGTTCCTACTTCTTCTCCTGTTGAAGTCGTTAATGTCACTTTAGAAACAGCTGTAATACTCGCTAAAGCTTCTCCTCTGAATCCTAATGTTTTAATACGAAATAATTGTTCAGGCGAATAAATTTTACTCGTCGTATGACGGCGAATCGATAAAACGGCATCCTCACGACTCATCCCCGAACCATTATCCGTAATTCGAATGAGTTTTAATCCTGCTTCTTCAATTTCAATGACAATTCTTGTACTGCCAGCATCTACTGCATTTTCCAATAATTCTTTAACGACAGATGAAGGGCGTTCAATAACTTCCCCTGCTGCAATTTGATTGGTTAATAAAGCACTTAATTCTTTAATTTTCCCCATAGAATCACCCTTTCAGTCTCGTTTGCCATTGGTCGATGAATTGCAACGCTTGAAGTGGCGTTAAATTCATCACTCGAACAGATTTTATCTCCTCTAACACTTCTTGATCGAGATTGCTTGTAAATAAATCCAATTGTTCTGATTCAACACGTGGAACTTTAACAGTAGCACTACTTTCTACAATTTCCACTTCAGCCTTTTCCACTGGAGCGTCTTCTTGAAGATTCGCTTGCGAATTGGTTTCTAAAATCGTTAAAATATTTTCCGCATGACTTAATAATGACGAAGGTAATCCAGCTAATTTAGCAACATGAATTCCGTAACTCTTATCTGCAGGGCCTTCCATAATTTTATGAAGGAAGACCACTTCGCCATCTTTTTCAATGGCTCCCACGTGGACATTTTTTAAATCTTGATACGTATCACTTAAAGCTGTTAATTCATGATAATGCGTTGAGAAAAGAACTTTTGCAGTTAAATGTTCATGAATGTATCCAATAATGGCATGAGCAAGAGCCATTCCGTCATAGGTAGCTGTCCCTCTTCCAATTTCATCAAATAATAATAAACTCGTTGGATCAGCTTGACGTAATGCTGTATTGGTTTCCATCATTTCTACCATGAAAGTACTTTGCCCTGAAATTAAATCATCTGCTGCTCCAATTCGTGTAAAGATTTTCGTAAAAATTGGAATTTTCGCACTTGTTGCAGGAACAAAGCAGCCAATTTGAGAAAGAATCACACAGAGAGCCAACTGTCTCATATAGGTTGATTTTCCAGACATATTCGGTCCTGTAATTAATAAAATATGATCCTCTGGTGTCATTTGAATCGAATTAGGGACATAGCTAGAACGTCCCATCACCTTTTCAACAACTGGATGACGACCATCGATAATTTCTAACGAACGATCCATTAATGAAATCGTTGGTCTTGTTAATTGATAGGCTTCACTGACGGTGCTAAACGACTGTAATACATCAATCGTTGCAACTGCTTTTGCTAATTCTTGTAACTGCTCCGTATAAGTTTTCACTTCTTCACGAACAGCCACAAATAATTCATATTCTAGTAAACTTGATTTCTCTTCTGCTTCTAAAATCAATGCTTCTTTTTCTTTTAATTCAGGTGTAATAAAACGTTCCGCATTACTCAATGTTTGTTTTCGTTCATAGCGACTATCATCTAACTGGGAAAGGTTCGCTTTTGTCACTTCGATATAATAACCAAACACTTTATTATAACTAATTTTTAAAGACTTAATTCCTGTAGTTTCTCGCTCTGTTTGTTGTAATTGAGCAATCCATTCTTTCCCATGTGCCATTGTTTCACGGTAGAGGTCTAATGTCTCATGATAGCCCTTTTTAATAATATTCCCATCTGATAAGGATACTGGAGCATCTTCATCAATGGCTCTTTCAATACGTTCATATAATTCTGGAATGGCATGTAATTGTTGTTTTAACTTTTGCCATTTTGGATGATTCAAACTATCTGCAATTGCTCTAAATACTGGAACTTTCGCTAATGTTTGTTTTAATTGTAATAAATCTCTCGCATTAGCCGTTCCAAATGAAACTTTTCCAACAATTCTCTCTAAATCATACACACCTTTTAAGGCTTCAATGAAGTCTATGCGTTCAAAATAATGTTGCGTCAAACTTTCTACTAAATCATGTCGCTCTTCAATATCTGTTTGAAGCACTAATGGTTTTTCAATCCATTGCTTTAATAAACGTGCACCCATCGCTGTTTGAGTTTCATCTAGGAACCAATAAAGTGAACCTTGTTTTTGCTGCGTACGAATCGTACTAGTTAACTCTAAGTTTCTTTTCGCTTCATAGTTCATGAATAAGTAAAAGTCTCGTTCATAATAACTTGCTTTTTGAAGGTGGGTAAAACTTTTCTTTTGAGTTTTCGCTAAATAAGATAATAATCCTTCTAGTACTTCATAGACATCTTCCTGTTCGATATCTTCTAACAATGCATCAAAACTTCCTTTTTGAATGTCTTCAGTTGGTAAGGTAGACGGTAAAATATCAAAATACAAGCACATTTCTTCTAATGCTTCCGAAGAAAAGTCTCCTACTTTCACTAATTCTCGCGTTTTTAAACTCGAACATTCACTACGAACTTCTTCCATCGATTGGACACAAGTCCCTTTTAATTCCCCGGTCGCAACATCAACATAGCCTAAAGCATAAGAATCTTGTGATACTGGTTTTAATGCTACTAAATAATTATTGGCATGTTGTTGAGAATACTCTGTATACGTCCCCGGCGTTAAAACTTGGACAACATCTCTTTTGACCATCCCTTTAGTAAATTTAGGGTCTTCTAATTGCTCACAAATGGCAACTTTCTTTCCATATTCAATTAACGTTCGAATATATTCTTTAGCAGAATGATGAGGAACTCCACACATCGGAATTGGATCTTCTGCATTTTTATTTCGACTGGTTAATGTAATTTCTAATAGACGAGCAGCTTCTAGCGCATCATCATAAAATAATTCATAAAAATCTCCCAAACGATAAAACAATAAACAATCTGGATACTGTTCCTTAATCGAAAAATATTGTTCCATCATAGGCGTTCTCTTCGTTTTTTGAGGCATTCGTAAAATTTTCTCCTTTACTATTCCATAAATGGTTGATCTGGTGAAATTTTAATTGGTAAAATTTTCTTCACTTTTCCCGTTGCATCATCACATTCAATAAAACAAGCGGATAATTGAATCTCATCAGGATCAGACACTTCGAATCGTGTTGGTAATTGGTTTAAAAATTTACCAATAATCGCTTCTCTTTCCATTCCTAAAATTCCATTATATGGCCCTGTCATACCAACATCACACATGACTGCCGTTCCCTGAGGCAAAATACGAGCATCATTCGTTTGAACATGAGTGTGGGTTCCAATGACTGCACTTACTTTTCCATCTAAAAACCAACCCATTGCTTGTTTTTCACTTGTTACTTCTGCATGAAAATCCACAAAAATAATCGGTGTTCTCTTACGAGCTGTTTCAATCAGCGACTGAATGACTTGGAATGGATCATCTAATGTATTCATAAAGACACGACCTTGTAAGTTAATCACACAAACTTCCACTTGATTACACTTCACAAATACCATCCCTTGCCCAGGAACTCCTACTGGATAATTTGCTGGACGAACCATCTTTTTAGCATCATCGATAAATTCAAAAATATCACGATTATCAAATGCATGGTTTCCTAATGTCACAACATCTGCACCAGCCTGTAATAATTGCTTATAAATTTTCTCAGTAATGCCCTTTCCATTCGCAGCATTTTCCCCATTAACAATCGTTACTTGTGGTTTATATTTTTTCTTTAATTTTGGTAAATAATCTTCAATTGCTTGACGACCTGGAGCACCAACAACGTCTCCAACAAATAATAACTTCATGTAACTCCTCTTTCTATTTCATCTTCTATTAGTGTAACAACAAATGTTTTGAAATGATAGTGTTTTGCAGAAAGAAATTCGAATACATTGCAAAAAACTCCTAAAGTCTTTATAGACTTTAGGAGCTTTCATTACTTTTACATTTAAACAAATACTACTTGAATTAAAATCATATAAATTATCGTTGGAACAAAGATGCTTAATAAAGTATTTTGTTTCCACCAATGTAAAACTACTACACATGCAATACTAATGAGTTCTGCTGCTCCAAATGGTGCTTGTGTCCAAGCTACATCTTTAACACAGTAAATGACTAATGTCGTCATAATTGCTTTTGGTAATACTTGTGCAATAAATTGCAGGCGAGGAGGTAATACCTCATGATGACGAAACATCACATAAGGAAATAATCTTAAACCAAATGTTACAATAGCTGCCACCATCATACTTAAAAAAATCATTATTGGTGTCATTTAGATTCTTCCTCCTTCAATGGATGTTTCATATTTCTTTCAAAAATAATCATTAATAAAATAACTGTACACGCTAAACTTGGTAATAAGAAGAATTTTGGTCCTACTAAGATTAACCAAAATATTGCACTACTACCACCAATTAAGAATGGATAATAACGATCACTCTGCATGATTTGATTCACAACAATTAAAACAAATAACGCCGTCATCGAAAAATCAATCCCTTGTGCTGAAAATGGAATAAAATTCCCCGCAATAACACCAACAATTGTACCAAATACCCAATACATATGATTTAAAAATGCAAGATACACATGAACATTATCTGAATAAGTTCCTTCTTTCTCTTGTTTCATCCCCACCATAACTGAAAATGTTTCATCGGATAAGGCGAAGATTAAATAGAACGCCTTCCACCCTAATCGTTTAAATAATTCAATAAAACTAATCCCATAAAACATCATACGTGCATTGATTAGCAACGTCATAATAGCAATCATGCCTAGCCCTAATCCAGCATTCATAAAGCTAACAATGGCAAATTGCATTGATCCAGCATACATAACTATACTCGAGAAAATTGCCCACCAGCCTGAATAACCAGCTTGAACTAACAAAATAGCAAATGCAATTCCTAAAAATAAATAGCCAAAGAAAATTGGTAATGATAATTTAAATGCTTGCTTCCACTCTTTCATTCCTTAACTCCTTTTCATTCATATACAAATGACAGTGTACCTAAACTTCTACAAGCTTGCAACTAATAACTATGGAAATAACGGAATAAAATACAAGAAGAAAAAATCCCTTTGTTGTGAGGTCGCCAGTAGCCACCTTTGGTGTCTCTTGGCTAAAATTCGAGCCTTGGTCTCGAATTTTACCTTGTGAAAAAATCTATTAAAAATTAGATTTTTTCACTTTCACTACAAAGAATTTTTTCTTCTTGTATTTTTTACTATTAATCGTTTTTTAGTTATATATTAAGTTACTAAACCATCTTCCATTTTAATCCTTAAATAGCTCCTCTAAATTCCGAGTAGCAGATTCAATCTCATACCCTGCTTCATCAATTTTTTTCTTCACTTTTTCTGTATCCAGTTCTCTACTATGACGAACAGATAAAATCTTATCTGCCCATGCTTCTAGTGAGTCATTTAAAGATAAACAATTATCGAAATTCTCTAAAATTTTCGCATCTGGCAAATGACTCGCTGTTACAACAGGAAGTCCATTAGCCTGTGCTTCGATTAATACAATGGGTAGACCTTCAAAATTAGATGGGAAGAAGAAGACATCTAGTAAATTTAACATTTCACCAACATTTGTTTTCAATCCTGTAAAAATTACTTTATCTGCTACTCCATATTGTTCAGCCAAATTTTGTAAAAAAGCAGTATCTCCTCTTCCGATAAAAACTAAACGAGAATTCGGTTCTTTTTTGACGATTTCAGAAAACACCTTCACACAAAAGCTTTGATTTTTTTGTTTTTCATATAAACGAGAAACTTGACCAACAACTAAACAATCTTCTGGAATATGGTATTCCTTTCGAAGTTGAACTTTTTTTTCTTCATCATATAAAAACTTTTCTACCTCAATCGCATTATGAATCACCAAAGCTTTTTCTCTTTCTCTACCATGATAAAAATGGTTCAAGGCTTCTGTTCCACATGCCCAAAAATCTGTCGCATATTTCCCAACAAAAAGTCGATTAATAGGATGAATAAAACGATAAAATTTATCAGCTGTAGCACAATGTCCATGAACAATTCTTTTTTCAATCCCATATTTCTTCGCTAATTTTAAAAATTCTAGATGAGTTAAACCATTTTGATTCGACCATAAAATATCATATCGATGTGCATTTTCTTTAAAGAAAATATCCCATTCTTTTAATGCTTGTTTGATATGGGGTCTTAACTTTGGAATTCTATGCACGATTAATGGATTACGACAGAGATTCTTAAAATGATCACTAAATTCAACATCTTCAGGACCTTGTAATAAAAATTCCAGTTCAAATTCAGATGTATCTATATGATTATAAAAATCAAGAACAATTTTCTCTAGTCCACCGATATCTGGAACTAACCCACAGACCAAAATTCTTTTCATTGATTTTCTCCTTATTTTTTAAACTTTAATACTTTTTGAATCATCAGTATAATTTGTCGTCCACCCTCATGATTTCTAAACATGAAGATATATACACACAACATTACTAAATAAAAAACAATTTTTACAACAATACTCCAGATGAAGTTCATTTCTGTAAACACAAATAATTCTAACAAGCTAATACATAGAATACTTAATCCTGCTACGATAAAATGTTGTATCATCGTTTTAAAATATTCTTTTGAGGAAGCTTTCAATCCATACTTAAATACACTATAAGGCTCGTACCATGTACAAGTGAGTATTGTGGAACCAATTGTCCCTAACAATATTCCAGCTACTCCTAAATCTAAAATCGCTAAAAAGTACAGTGAAAGAACTATATTTAATATAATTTCTGCAATAGCTTTTTTATTTTGTTCATAACTTAAACCATACACTGAAATCATCACTAAAATCGGTCTTCTATAAAAAGTAAAGAAAAAGTGAAGGACAATTAGAATTTCAATCGTACGATTAAATGAAAAACTCTCTCCTAACCAGATCGTTATAAACGGATGAATAAATAGTAGATATCCCATACTGGCAAAATAAATCAAACTAAAAGCAATAAACTGAAATTTTTTCAAAAAATGGATTTTATCTTCTACTGTTCTATCTTTTGAATGAACTAAATTTCCAACAGAAGAAACGACCGAATTAATAGCAGTGTTTAAAATCATAGAAACAAATCCTAAAACATAGGTATAATTTCCATAAATCCCAATCGTTGCTAAACTAATAAATTTCGCCATTAAAATACTATCCGTTTGAAATACTACCGTTTCTCCAATACTTCCAATGATATTGCCTTTAATATTTCGAATAAATTTTTCTCTTTCGTCTTGATTAATTGGAGATATTTCTTCGTTATACAAATAATCGTATAATCGATCTACCATCTGTGACATTAGAATATTTCCAATAATATTCATAATAATACTAATGAGTAAATAGAAAATATAATTATGAGTTAAAACTACGACTGCGATTTGCAATAATACTCGTAAAGTGTTTAATCCAAAATCAATTAACGTCATCACATAGTTTCGCTGATCGACATACAGTAAAGTTCGTTTGTATGAGAAGAAATAACTGGAACCAGCATTAAATACAAATAAAAAATAAATCCAATAGACTTCATTATTAATCGTATAATCCTTAATCAAATGTGGAAGAAATAAGGATAATATAGTTCCTAATATAAAAATAGATACACCAATAATTCGATATAATTTTTTAAAAAGAATCATAAATGCATTCACTTTTCCATGTTCTTCTCTCACTAATGGTGCATATAGAGCATAACTTATAGCTCCAGCTACTCCCAATTCTGCCAAAGACAAAATCGATACTAAACTAGATAAATAATTGCTTAATCCTAAATAAGTAATTCCAAGAATATTAACAAAAACTGTGCGGTTAACAAATCCAAGAATTACCTGAAAAGGTTGAAGTGCAAGAGCTATACTCGTATTCAAAGTGGCAAATTCTGTTCTACTTTTTTTCATGCATTCCCTCTATTCATTTAATTCTCCATGGAAGAGTTTATGTAAATAACTATTAGGAATTAACTCTTCTTTATTAATTTTATAAGTTGTTTTCATAATTGGTGTGTTTTTTAACACTTCTCTCCATTCATTTTCATCAAAAGGATCATTCGCATGATTTCTTAAAAACCATACTCCCTCAGCAAAAGCTAAGATTGGTAACCCATCGACTAATGTACTAAATTCATCATTACACTCATATTCAGATAAAATAATAAAATCCATAATTAGATAATGAATAAAAACTGGATATTTGCGAACAAAGTAAAGGTATAAATCACGAATATGTTGAAAATAAGATGTTCCTCTTTTCCCTGCTAAAAAGAAACCTGACCATTTAAAATCACCAATAGCTCGTTCTATTTTATTCGCGTGTAAAGGTGGATGATTCAAACTAAAAAAATCACCTTCAAACATTTCTAAAGTTGCATAAGGAGAGACAAATAAAGTTGCATCCATCCATATTCCACCATATTGGTATAACAAACTAAAACGAATAATATCTGAATAATGTGCAGCTGATAATTCTTTGTTCTCATATTTTTCGGTGATATCTGCAGGAATATCAATGAAATCCGCAAGATTTTCATCCGTTAATAAATGTAATTCACAGCCATTTCTTTTAGCAAAGTCTTTAATTGTCTTCAGTGAAGCTTTTACCGTTTCAGGTATTTGTGCTTCTCCCTGTTGCCACATTGTCCAAATGATTTTTGGAAACTCTGTGTCAACTTCTTCGTTCTCATTACTCGATTCATCTATTTGAGCTTCTTTACGTAATTTCAATACAAAATCTAAAAGAATCTTTTTATGAAAATCATAGAACTTTGTCTCAGATTGTTGCGCAAGATAATAAGCTATTGTCTGCTTAACTCCATAATATTTTATGATTTGACAATATCGAATAATTTTTTCTCGTAATGTTTGTAGTTTCATAGGTTACAAGTTCCTTTCACATTTTTCTAAAGCTATTTTTAGAAAAATACCATTACGAATTTTTTTTCCAATTCTTTTACTATTTTTAATCATCTCTTGATAGTCATTCTCTGAAAGAGATTCTAAAGATTCTGCAATTTCAAATAATGAATCAACAAGTATTCCACATTGATTTTGTCTTACAAAATCAGCCAGAGCAGATTGGCTCCACACTATAATTGGAAACCCTGAAGCTAAATAAAGAGAAGCTTTATGCGGGTTATTCATTTTTAAATATTCTCCATACATTCCACTACAAGTATGGGGACTATCTCCATCCCACACTAAACCAAAACCTCCTTGAAGATGATGAGGAAGTTCGTCCGGTAAAAAAGCGCCTTTATAATGAACATTCAAAGGAAGATTCTTTTCTTCGAAGTTGATTCCATAAATGAAAAATTCAGGGTTTTCAGGTAGTTGTCTTGCATATTTTGTTTTCCGAATATCAAAATTTCCTGCAACGATAACTGTATTCTTCTCATAAATTGTCCTCTCTTCATAATGAGGAATGGCATAATCAAAGATTTCTAATGAAACGACCTTGTCCTCTGGTATTCCTAATCGCACTAATTCTGCTTTCATCTTATCATTATGAGCAATAATACCATCTACTTTTTCCAGTACTGTTTTATTTTGTAAAAAATAAATAATGGAATGTTTAAACTCTTTAAATGTCTTTATCTTTCTATTTCTAAGTGATTCTATATCATGGATGAGTAAATAAGCTTTGAACTTTCTGTTTTTCAAAAATCTCGTTAAAATTTGTTTTTTTAGCGAATGCCATAATAATGGAAATTGAAGAACGATTACATCGTCTTTTGTTAAAGTAACAACATTTGAATGATCATTTAAGAAAAAAGGTTCATACCCTGCTTCTACCATTATTTTTTCAGCATCTAATCTAGCTTTAGAGCCTGCATGTTTAGCTTCAGCATAATTTTCTTTTAAATAATAGTTCATGCTACTTCATCCCTTTCCATAATCCTTTTATAATATATTTTTCAAATCTCCATTGTATCGCTCCAACAACTTTTGAAATGAAGACAATATTTTTGGGGAATAATCGATAAGCTCTCATTAAAAATGATGGGCTTGAATTTTTAGCGTATCGATTCAAATATTCTACATATTTTTCTTGATATGGATTTCCCCAAAATATATGATAATCGACAACGTGCATCAAGACTAAATGGAATAATCGACGATGAATGTATGGAAGTAGATCTACATCTCCTTCATATAATTGTTCGACTTTATCACATATTGTAAATAAATCTAAATTTTTCAAATTAAATTCTCGATTCATAATACTACCTTGTCGTACACGGTAATAATATCCTATATAATCGATTTTCACCATTCTACGAATCTGTTTTAAGATTCCCATTCCTCCATAAACATCTTCATAAAATAAACCTTCTAAAAATGGAAAATTGAGAATTACTTCTCTTCGAAATAATTTAGCAACTGCATTCAAACGAACAATATTATCTCTACATAAAGAAACTAAAGCTTCTTTAGTATTCCCTTGAAAAATAATTTTTACATTTTCTGGTGAAGTGATTGCTAATTCTTTTTGATCATTCGTATACCAACACTCTACAATATCGATATCATCTGAAGTAACCTGTTTTATCAATTGTTCCAACATATCTTCTTTAAGAACATCATCACTGTCTACAAAAGTGATGAATTCACCGTGGGATTCGCTCATACCACGGTTTCTTGCACCACTTAATCCTTTATTTTCTTGATTGATTAAATGAAAACGAGTGTCCTGTCTACAAAATCTCTCACAAATTTCTTCTGAATTATCAGTTGAACCGTCATTAACTAGTAGGACTTCTATATTTTTATAAGTTTGACATTGAATACTATCTAGACATTCTTCTAAATATTCTTCCACATTATAAACGGGTACAATGACGCTAATCATAAATAGCCTCCTATTAAATTTTCCATTTTTTTCGAATGTCTAAATATCTTAAATACAAAGGATAATATAAACTAAAAAAATATTTTGGTGAGTAACTATACCATCTTAATAATTTACTCGAATTGAAAATATCCGATGATTCCTTAGCTGTTTCAGCATATTTATGAATTGCATCAATATATAACTGATAGTAGGGATGTCCAATTCTTATACGATACTTTTTAAAATGACCAATACCGACTAAAAATAACATATTCCCTAAATAAGGTAACCAATTATCTTCTCTAAATTCCTCTAATAATTTTTCGCCAACTTTAAAAATATCAAGATTCTTTTCTGAATAGTTCTGATTCATCGTACTAGAAGTATGATATCGATAATAATAACCAATATAGTTAATTTTTCTCATTTTATGAATATATTTTAAAGAGACGATTCCAGTATAAAAATCTTCATAAATTAAATTTTCTAAAAATGGAACTTTCTCCACTATTTTACGGCGATAGATTTTTGCGACAGGGCTCCAACTTACTCCATGATTAAAACATTGGTATAATGCTTCATTTGAATCAAATTCTTTAACAAGAATATCTTTTTTTTCTTCATTTAAACATTGAATAGCCTCAGTTCTATCACATTCTACAATATCAATCCCATTAGACATATACTTCATTAGTTGTTCTAACAGACCAAGACTTACAACATCATCACTATCGACAAACATGATATATTCACCAATAGATTCTTTTACGCCATGATTTCTGGCTACACTTTGACCTTGATTTTTTTGATTGATCAATCGGAAACGCTTATCTGTTTGGCAAAAATGTTTACAAATAGCTTTGGAGCCATCTGTAGAGCCATCATTGACTAAAATGACTTCTATATCTTGATAGGTTTGCTTTCGAATACTTTCTAGGCATTCTTCCAGATATTCTTCCACGTTATAAACTGGAACGATTACGCTAATCATTTTTTCTGACATCCCCTATAAATTTTCTGTATTATTCTACATATTCAAATCATCCATTTTCCCTATATGTAATTTATCATTTAGATGATTCATTACTTTTTTAGTAGATATCCAAATCTTTTGTATACTTGTATAAATGGGATGAGTAATCGTTGTATAATATTTTGGAGCAAGTAAGTACAGTCGCAATAAACGATATTTTCGAACAACTTCCTTGGATTGCTTTGCTATAAAAGCAGCGTTTCGAATAAAATCTTCATATAAATCAACATAAGGACTCTTCTTGTTTATCCCATCTTTTAAATAGTGTCCATGACCAAGATAAAACATAAAATATCCAATATAAGGAAGCATATCTTCATCATCCTTAAAAGAATCTATTAACTGATTTCCCACTTTAAAAATATCTAAATTTTTTTCATGAAATATTTTTGTCATAGTACTATTCGGACGAACGCGATAATAATAACCAATATAATCAATAACTACTATTTTTCGAATATGTTTTAAATAATTGATTCCTGTAAAGACATCTTCATAAATATATCCTTCTAAAAATGGAATCTTTTCAACAATTTCTCTTCTATATAATTTCGTAACAGGACAAAATTTCACTTCTCTAATCGCAATACAATTAAGAATTGCTTTTTTAGCGTTTCCTTCGAATGCAATTGTAGAAGTCCTATTAAGAAAGAATTCTTCTTTATATCTTGTCATTCTACATTCTACGATATCTACATCCGTCTTCATGTATGGAAGTAGTACTTCTAAAATGTTTTTATTGATAACATCATCACTATCGACAAACATGAGGTATTCGCCAATGGATTCTTTAACCCCACGATTTCTGGCTACACTTTGACCTTTATTTTCTTGATTAATTAACTTAAAACGACTATCTTGCTGACAATATCGCTCACAAATTTCTTTTGAACGATCGCTCGAACCATCATTGACTAATATGACTTCAATATCTGTGAAAGTTTGATTTTGGATACTTGTTAAACATTCTTCTAAGTACTCTTCCACATTATAAACAGGTACGATAATGCTAATCATCTTGTTAAATCCTCTCATTCAATATGATTCATCTACAGGTTCTTCTTTAATGCCATTTTTTAACTTCCACAGAAAATGATAAACGGGGAAAATAATCGAATTATAATATTTCGGACAAATATTATAGAGACGAATCATGCGTGTTTTTTTGGCTAAGTCTGGATTTTTCTTTGTTAAAATAACATACTCTGCTAATTTTTGATTATAAACTTTTGCATATGGATTTCCTTTTCGAATATATTCTTGATAATGCATCGTTGCTAAATGAACTAAGAAACTGCCAATATAAGGAAGCAGTTCTTCCCTGTCAGAATACAACTCTATTAATTGGTCACTTACTGTAAAGATATCTAAATTTTTAGGAGTAAAATTACGATGCATGATACTAGATTGATGTTGTCGATAATAATAACCTTTATAATCGATCTTAATGATTTTTCGAATATATTTTAACATTCCAATTCCGCAATAAACATCTTCAAAAATCACCCCATCTATATAAGGAATAGTTTCAACAATTGATCTTCTATAAAGTTTTGTAACTGCATTAACATTTAAAACATGTTTAGGGAAAATTTTTACTGCTTCTTGAGAGTTCCCTTCGAATAGAATCGTTAATTCTTTAAACCCTTCAGCAAGAAATTCCTCTTTAGATACGGTAAATTGACTTTCCACAATATCTATTTCGTCAGTCATATAGTGTAATAACGTTTCTAAATAGTTCGGTAGAATAATGTCGTCACTATCCACAAATACAATAAACTCTCCTGTTGAAGCTGCTACACCATTATTTCGTGCAGCGCTCAATCCTTGATTTTCTTGATTCAATAAATGAAAACGACTATCCTCTTTACAATACCGTTCGCAAATCAGCTTAGACTTATCTGTAGATCCGTCATTGACTAGTATGACTTCAATATTAGTGTATATTTGAGTTTGAACACTCTTTAAGCATTCTTCTAAATAGTTCTCTACATTATAAACGGGAATAATTACGCTAATCATTTTTTATCCTAACCTTATTTTTTTAATCCAATTTCATTCAAAAGGGTTTTTGTAAAGTCTTTTTGAATGGCATTGACTTTATCATTTACTTTGGTTCTTTCTTCAATGTATCTATCTTCAGATTTCATGACACTCTCTAGGAACTCTAATAAATCTTTTGAATTACGAATGACACTTCCCACCATAAGACTCTTAACATCTTCAAATACAAAGCCACGTTTTTCTTTATATTCTTCATAGTCATTAATCGTAAAGGCTACTGGTCTATTTAATAAATAATAATCTAAAAATACTGAAGAGTAATCGGTTATTAATGCGCTAGTAGTCCCTAAAAAGGTATATAAAGTATCATATTGCTCACTAATGATTTCTTCTGTTAATAGATGAATATTCGAGTGATTCATTTGCACATGAAGACGAGATTCTTCTAATGGATGTAACTTAATATATAATTGGTAACCATGTTTTGATAATATTTGTTGTATTTTTGAGAAATCCTCTTCTCCAAGTGAGAAAATCAATGCTTCCTGACTATCATGATAATTTTTTGAATTTCGGTAAGTTGGCATCCAAATAATTCTCTTATCTTGTTTTTCTTTAAATAATTCATCATTGCGAATATTTCCTACCAATAACATTTGTTCATCAGTTGCATTAAACGCAGCTTTCATAATTGGTGTAAAAAAATTCGAGGAAGATACCAATTTTGTAAAAAAGTTATAGTCAACAGTCTCTAGACCCTCTTCGAGGTTCCCTATTTTTTTCAAAGGCATTCCATGCCATAAGTTAACTACCATCTGATTTGGAGCAGGCTTAATAGGATATTTACCAAATGAATAGAAAAAGTATTTAGACGTTAAAAAATAATACAGTCCTCGATAAATCGAAACATACTTCACGTCCTTCTCTTTTTCTAAATGATAAAAATCATTGGAAGCACATATAATTTCATATTCTTCTTGATAACCATTATCCACTAAATATTGATAGAGTGTTCTAAGATTATCTCTGAATCCCCAATTAGAATATAAAACAATTCTCTTGTTCTTCTTTGGAATCATCGTATTCATTTTTGACGTGATTGATTTAAGGTTAAACATAAGTGTTTTGAAATACTGATTCATATTATTTCTCCATGCCTTGCTTATAAATTGTTTTCAAATATTCTCTATTTTCATCAATATTGAATGGTTTTAATGCTCCCTCTAACGGACGGCTTTGATTTAAAACTGCTGCTTTTTCAATAGAATTCATCCATGCTTCTTTCTTTAAAGGTAAAGCTGTACAAAGTTTTTGATTCAGTTGCGTTGTGGAATCAATCGTTTCATTCATAATAATATTGACTCCAGAGCATTGTGCCTCCACTAACACCATCGGAAATCCTTCATAAAGGGATGGAAATGCAAAAATATCAAACGCTGAATAAAATTTATGTACATCATTTCTACGACCCGTAAAAATAACATTTTCTAATTCTTTACTTTGTTCTTCTAACATTAAACGATCCGGACCTTCTCCAACAAATAAAAATGTCACTTGTGGTAAATCCTTTGCAATTTCAATTAAAAATTGTTGATTTTTAAACGGATTTAAAATCCCAACCATTCCAACTACTTTTTGATGGTTGGGAATTTGGAACTCTTCTCGAATCTCATTTCTAAATTCTACTGAAAATTTAAATTTTTCTACCTGAATAGCATTTGGAACAATTTGAAACGACTGGTTTCCAAAAATTTTAGTTCCAGCTAATTGACCACATGAAATACGATGTGTCGCATTTTTTAGCGCTAAAAATACTAAAAATCGATTTCGAATGCTTTTCAACCAATGATCTGAAAACTGACTACTATGGTTATGATAAATTCTTACAGGAACACCATTTTTTCGTGCATAATAATTATGTATAAAGGCGGTAATAGGATTATGAACATGCAAAATATCAATTGAGTTATTTTCATAAAACTTTTTACATTCTCTTGCATATTGGAACATTTTAGTAATCTTCAATTCTGGAAATACGATTCGTTTGATTTGTTTTTCATCTAAATATTGATTAAAAGGAAAATAAGGCTCACCATTAGATTCCCCAACTATATAGTTAAACTCAGAATCGTCTTCTTGAATATGGTTTTTTATAAAACTTTGTACCCCACTCATCGTATTTCTCACTCCACCGGTCACGTGGAAAACTTGAAATTTCATCCTATCACCCTTGATTTAAGTCTTTTTTAATTTTAGAAGTGGAAATTTCTTCCGTTCTTGATAAATATACAACTTCGACTCCTAAGTCTTCTAAATGATCAAACTTTCCTTTCCAGTCATCTCCTATTACAAACACATCTGCATGATATTTCTCGATATCAGAAACTTTTTGTTCCCAATTTTCCTCTGGAATGACAAGGTCCACATATCTAATTGCCTCTAAAAGAGATTTTCGCTTATCATAATCAAAATAACAGTCTTTATTTTTTTCTTTTTGATTAAATTCATTCGTAGACAATCCAACAATTAAATAATCTCCTAATGCTTTTGCACGTTTTAATAGATTAATATGACCATAGTGTAGTAAGTCAAATGTCCCATATGTAATAACTCTTTTCATTTCTTTCAATTCACCTCAATCTTATTAGGAAATATTATTTAATAGTTGGAATTCTTTCTACTTCATCTCTCATTTTTTTCTTGTAAATCCATTTCCGAACTTTATTAGGTAAAATTCGTACAAAATTGCGAAGAAATAGATTTCTCAGTAATTCCAACAAATTTATATCGCCTCGACGATAAAAATCTACCTGAAGAATAAAATCTGTCTTCACATACAAAAGCCCACCTCTTCGTAAATAACTAGAGTCATTTGTTTGCATCACTACTAAAGGTTCTTGAATATTATAAAAATCTTTAGTCGGATTATCATGTAATAATCTCATCGTCAAATCATAGTCTTCTAAATAACGAAATTCTCGATAGTTTCCAGATTTTAAAATGTACTCTTTTTTCATCATACTCGAAGGATTATTAAACGGATTTCTCATTTTCGAATATTGTCGAATTTCTGCACTTGTTTCTGGTACTTTCTTAAAAGCCGTAAATTCTGTATTTTTTTCTAAAATATTCGAACCAACCATAATCAAATTAGGATTAGCCTTAAAAGCGTTCAATTGCTTCTCAAATCTTGTTTCCACACAATAATCATCACTATCGATTCGAGCAATGAATTCCGTTTGACATTGTTTTACTCCAAAACGAGACGTCGGACCTGACCCTAAATTTTCAGGCAAGTGATAAACCGATAAAATGGGAATTTCTTTTTTTAGACTCTCAATTTCTTCATTTAATGCTTCTGTTAGTTTCCCATCACACACTAAAATAATTTCTTTGGGTTGTACTGTCTGTTTATATGAACTTATTAAACATTTTCTTAAATTGTCTGGAATCTCTTTTTTATAAACTGTTACTAAAACGGAAAACTCCATACCTACACCTCTATCTAATTTCCTAACAACCAATCTGTAATAACAGAACGGTAAGGAACTACATGATACCAGTCTGTTTTATAATAAATCAGTACTAAAAGCATCATTAAATAAACTAAAATGAGCCCATAAAACAAAATCCATTTTATTTTTTTGTGTGAAACTTTGGATAAAACCATTGGAATATACAATGCTACAAATGGAGAAAAGTAATGCGCAAATCGACCAATAAGACTTGTTTGTAATGTCATAGCTGTTAACACTAAATAAGCAAAAAATAACGTTCTAATGGATTCTTCTATCTTTGTTAATGTTTGCTTATTTAAAATTATCTCTCCAATTATAAAAACCATTACATATAAAATTGTTAGTAATACAGGAGCCCACTTATTACTATCTAAAAACCAGGATGATTCTAAATAAGAATTATATTGTGGAAAATATTTAATGATAGCAATCGTAATTAATTTTACAAATGGAAATAAAGCTATAAATCCTAATAAAATAGCTGGGTAATACTTCACACTTAATCTTATTTTTCTAATAAAGATAAATAGAATACAAACAATGCCTGAAGTATGAAATAGTGGCGCTAATAATACAAAAAGAATCCCTCTTATTTTCTTTTCTTCTGATAAAAAATAAAATCCTAAACAACCAAATGCAACTGCTAGTCCTTGTCGAATATTTGATAAAGAATATAGAAACATTCCTAAAGAGCTTAAATAAATGATTAAGCTCAAATAGACATTTTTAGAATATTTGTCTAATACATAGAACCATATCCATAATGTTAAGAAAGCAAATACAAAGAGTAATAACGAATAATTTTCAGTCATACTACGAATGAGTTGGTTAGTGAAAACATATCCAAGTTCAAATCTCGATTTAAAGATTTTAGAAAGTTCTGGAAGTTTTAAAGCATTTTGTTCAAAAATTGACACATAAACACTCAAATCTCCTCCTACACTTGATTTTCTTAAACCATCAAAAAGTAAGAAGAAAATAAATGTTGGGAAAATCAGAAAGTTTATCTCTCTTTTTCTTTCTTCAAAATAAAAAGATAAGAACGCCAGCAAGGTAAGGTACATAAACATTAAAATATAGATAATCATTTGAACTCCTTCCCTAGTGTTTCTTATCTCTTCCACTAACTAATATTTATAATAGTAATAATAATTATTACCTTCTGTTAATTTTAATTTATTCATCACTGTTCCTAATAGTCTAGCTCCAACATTATCCAATCTTTTCTTAGCTTCTACGATTTGTCTACGTTTGCTTTGTTTAGGATCAACTACTAATAAAGTTGCATCAGCAATTCTCGCCAATACTTGTGCATCCGTAGCTGCTAATAAAGGTGGTGTATCAATAATGACATAATCATAATGCTCTACAAATGCTTTAATACTTTGCTCCATCGCCATACTAGCTAACATTTCTGATGGATTTGGTGGAACAGGCCCTGAAGTTAAAACATCGAATTTTACATCAAGTATCTCTAATCGTTGAATAGCTTCTGCTCCTGTTTCACGTAATAAGAATTTACTTAAACCTTCTGTATTCATAACTCCAATAATTTTATGTTGTGTAGGTTTTCTCATATCTGCATCTATCAACAAAACTTTTTTTCCTTGTTGAGCTAATGAAGCTGAAAGATTAATACTCACTTCACTTTTTCCTTCATTAGGATTGGAACTCGTCACAACAATTGTTTGAATATTTTGTCCAAAATTTGAAAATTGAATATTACTTCGTAAAGTTCTGAAAGATTCTGATGCAATCGATTTACTATTATGAATGACTTCAATATGCATATTTCTACCTTCTTCCTTTTTTCTCTATTTCAGGAATCATTCCTAAAGTTGGAACACCTGTTAATTCTTCTAAATCTTCAGAAGAATCAATGGAATCACTTAAAATATAACGGAAAAATATCATATTAAAGGCTATAAATGTAAAGACGATTAAAGATATGAACATATTTTTCCATAAAATTGGATAAACAGGTTTTGAACTTCCTAATGCCTCACTCACTACTTCTAAATCATCACGCCCAAATTTTTCTGCCGTAAATTTTTTATATTGTTTTACATATTGTTGAATATAATTAACAGCTAGCTCTCTATCTGTAGCTCGTATTGTTAAAGTCATCAATTGAGAGCCTGAATCATTTGTTAGTTTAATACTCTTAATTTTAGCTGATTCTTCAGGTGAAAGTTCTAAGGCTTGATTAGTTGCTTGCTTTACAGGAGGCAAAGCTGCAATTTCTAAATAAGTTTTTGCCTGTCTTTGAAACAAGTTCAAAGATTCAATTACTTGAGAATCATTTTTTTCTGTACTCATATTTTTCATAATAAGAGTGGATGATACACTATATACTGGTTTAATAGCTACAATGGTATATAAACTAACACTCCCTACTCCTAAAAGTATAAATATTATTAAAAAAATAAATTTCGACTTAATCAGACTATAAAATCTTGTCATATTATTAAAAATGTCCATTCATCGTTCTCCTCTACAATCAATTTCATTTCGTTTATCTAGATCCATAACCAGTAAAAACAACTTGTATTGTTTTTAAAAGAATTAAAGTATCCAAATATAAACTCTCATGTTCAATATAATATTTATCAAATGCTAGTTTTTCTTTTGGAGTTAATTCATATCCTCCATTGACTTGTGCCCATCCTGTAATTCCTGGTTTTATCGTTATGCGATCATTAAAATCTGGAATTTCTTGTAAAAATTCTTCAATAAATTCAGGTCTTTCTGGACGCGGCCCTATAATCGCCATATCACCTTTCAGTATATTCAGCAATTGAGGCAATTCATCAATTCGACTTTTTCGAAGAAAATGACCCACTTTTGTAATACGAACATCATTTTTCATTGCCCATTGATAACCATTTTTTTCAGCATCAGAATACATCGATCTTAGCTTATAAATTTTAAATCTTTTTCCATTTAATCCAACTCTTTCTTGGATATACAAAGGATTTCCTTTTGTTTCTAATATAATAAATAAAGCACTAATACTACAAATCAACATAGCTGGTAGTAATAACACAATACTTATAAACAAATCAATCCCTCTTTTTATAATTCTATAAGTACACATAATTTCCTCTTTCATAGTAATCTCACAACTTTTACAATGATTAACATCTCATCGATACTGTCCGTAAAATATTTAATTTTATTCTATTATTTGATTAGTAACTATCCGATTAGGATTTTCTACAAATAACTCTTTCGCTTTCTTTCGTCCATATGTATGAGAAATAATCTCAAATGCTTCCTTCATATAAGAAGGCCTCTTTGATAGATGATGCATATCACTTGCTATACAATGAACTAAATCTCTATCTAAAAAATACTTTGCTCTTTTCTTAAACAACCTATTTTTATCAAAAAACCATTTATATTTTAACACACTTGAACTATTAATTTGAACATAGCAACCCATATTAATCAATTCTTTCAAATAATTTTCATTATTCTCAAAAGATTGATACCGTTCTACATGAGCAATAACTGGAATAAATCCCAATCTTAAAACATTTGTTAAACTTGTTTTAATTTCCCAGAATTTTGCATTTTGACTAAACTCTATTAAAACATAAGAGCTTCCATTTATACTGGGTATCATCTTTTTCTCTAATTTATCCATTAACTCAGTAGAATAATAAATCTCCGCCCCATATAATACTGTTAAATCTGACGCTACTTCTTTAGCAAGTATTTGAACACTTTTAAAATTCTTTTCTATTGTATCTTCAGGTGTTTCAAACATTCCTATTCTACGATGTGAAGTTGCAACAATCGTACGTACACCTTGATTATAAGCATCCATTAAAAGACTTCTACTCTCTTCAATTGTTTGTGGCCCGTCATCGACTCCAAAAATAATATGTGAATGAATATCGATCAAATGATTTTCCCTCCAAGATATTCTTCATCCTATCTTTTATGAATTATAAACTTTCTTTATCAACTTCCACCCTAAAGAAATTACTTATCTATAAATCAAAGAATATCAATAAAACTATTTTTAAAGAAACGTTTTCATTATCAGCTCTAAAAAATCGCTTCTTCTCATGTTCATTATAGAACAAAAAAAGTAAAAATAATACATTAACCATTCAGAAATCTGCTTTAATTGTTAATTTCTTAATAGAAAAACAAAACTTTTCCCACATTTGTAAGAATAATTCTTTCGATTCATTTTTATCATCTTATTATAATAAAAAAGACCTCTCTAATGTCGTTATCTACTACATCAGAGAAGTCCATTTCTATTCTTTTATTAAATTAATGACAAATAACTTGCCACTACATTTTCTACTGTAAATCCATATTCTTTCATAACCGTATTTCCATTACCAGATGCCCCGAATTTATCAATCGTTACTAATTCTCCATCGAATCCTACATAACGATGCCATCCTAAGCTTGCACCCATTTCAATGGCAACACGTTTGCGAACTGAACTTGGTAACACAGATTCTTGATACTCTTTTGATTGTTCTTCAAAACGATTCATCGCTGGCATTGACACTACTGAAACATCATGTCCTGTTTCTCGTAAAACTTTTTGAGCTTCTACTGCTAAATTCACTTCAGAACCAGTTGCAATCAGAATTCCTTCTGGAACTTCCCCTTGTTGAGAGCTCACAACATATGCCCCTTTATTAACTCCATCAAAAGCTAAGTCTAATGAATGTTCTAATACTGGAAGGTTTTGTCTTGATAAAACTAACAATGATGGTCTAGTAGTATCTTCTAAAGCTGTTTTCCATGCTGCAGCTACTTCATTTCCATCTGCTGGTCTAAAGACATTTGTATTTGGAGTTGCACGGAATGCTGCTAATTGTTCAATAGGTTCATGAGTTGGTCCATCTTCTCCTACCGCAATTGAATCATGCGTATAAACATAAATGGTTGGTAAATTAGAAAGTGCAGCTACACGCATTGCTGGTTTCACATAATCGGCAAATACAAAGAATGTGCCAATATATCCTCTTGTACCACCATGTAATAAAATACCATTTAATGCTGCTCCCATTGAAAATTCACGTACACCGAACCAAATATTACGTCCAGCATAATTACTTGCTTCAAAATCAGTATCTGCTTTATTCATTGTATTATTTGAAGAAGATAAATCGGCTGATCCTCCCCAGAATGATGGGATATGTTTTCCTAATTCTTGAATGACTTCTTGGCTTGTCACACGAGAAGCTTTTGCTGGGCTACCAAATTCATATTTTGGTAAAATTTCTTTCCAATCCACTTCAAATTTACCAGAAAAAGCATCTTCGAATTGTTTTGCTAATTCAGGATATTCTTTACGATATGCTTCGAATAATTCTTGCCATTCTTGATAATCATTTTCACCTGTTTGAACTAATAATTTTTCGAAACGATGAGCTACTTCTTCTGGAACTTCAAATGGAGCATAATTCCAACCATAATTTTGTTTCATAATTTTAATGCCTTCTTCACCTAAAGGAGTACCATGAATTTTATTTGTTCCTTGGTTTGGAGCACCGTACCCAATAATCGTTTTCACTTCAATTAAAGTTGGTTTTTCAGTTTCACCTTGCGCTTCTTCAATCGCTTCTGCAATTTCATCCAGATTATTTCCATCTTCAACACGAATATAATTCCAACCTTGAGCGATAAAACGATCTTTTACATTTTCATTGAATGATTTTGATAATTCACCATCTAATGTAATATCGTTTGAATCGTATAATACAATTAATTTATTTAATTTTAAAGTACCTGCTAATGAAGTTGCTTCATAAGAAATACCTTCCATTAAATCTCCATCTCCACACATGACATAAGTATGGTGATCTACAATTGGAAATCCTGGGCGATTATAAGTTGCAGCAAGGTGCGCTTCAGCCATTGCCATCCCTACTCCATTAGCGAATCCTTGACCTAATGGCCCAGTTGTTGCTTCCACTCCATCAGTGTGACCGACTTCAGGATGCCCTGGAGTTTTACTATTAAATTGACGGAAATTTTTTACATCTTCAATTGAAACTTGATAACCTGAAAGATGTAATAATGAATATAAAAGTGCTGAACCATGTCCACCTGATAAAACAAAGCGATCACGATCGACCCACTTAGATTGTTTTGGATTTACTTTTAAATATTTTGACCATAATACATAAGCCATTGGAGCAGCACCAATTGGTAAACCTGGGTGCCCAGAATTTGCGGCTTGAATGGCATCCACACTCATTGTACGAATCGTATCTACTGCTAATTGATCTACTTTATCAAACATATTAACACTCCTATTCAAATCATTATGTTATTAATTCTTTATTAAAACGAAAAATTATTCTTCGTTACGATTATGTAATCCTTTTTCTCTTTGAATTTGTTTTAATTTTTCTGGAGTTACATCGTTACCGTCTTCATCGACAACTTTTAATCCTTCAATATGATTTCTCATTCCTCCACGGAATGCTTCTAAATATTCTTGACGTAATAACAATTGTTCTTCTTGCTCTACAGGTGTTAATCCAACTGTTTTTTTCTTACGAGCTAATTCATTAATTCTTTCAATTTTCTTAGGATCTAACATATAAGACTTCCTTTCTACAATACTATAATTACCCTTTTATCATACCATTATTTGTATAAAAAGAAAACATTCTATCATGCGAACATTTGTTTGATTTAGTAATCAATTTGTGCTATGATTACGTAAAAGAAGTAGAGAAGGTGATTCAATGTCAAATATTAAAGATTCAAAACAAATCGATGTCCTACGTTTTATATATGAAGAAGTTAAAGAACATGGATATCCACCAACTGTTCGAGAAATCTGTAATGCTGTTGGACTCTCTTCTACCTCAACTGTACACGGCCACCTTTCTCGTTTAGAAAAAAATGGATACATTCAACGAGATCCAAGTAAACCTAGAGCGATTGAATTAACACAAATTGGTCTAAAAGCAATCGGTGCTACTGCTACTGCTATTCCAATGTTAGGAACTGTTACAGCTGGTTCACCTATATTAGCTATCGAGGAAGCGAATGGATTCTTTCCAATTCCACCAGATTTACAACAAGATGCAGAAGATTTATTCATGTTAACAATTAAAGGTGACAGCATGATTAACGCAGGAATTTTCGATGGCGATTCTGTTATCGTACGAAAACAATCCACTGCTTCTAATGGTGAAATTGTTATTGCAATGACCGAAGAAGACACTGCTACTTGTAAAAGATTTTATAGAGAGTCTGATCACATCCGCTTAGAACCAGAAAATGATCAACTCGATCCAATTATTCTACCTAATGTAACCATCTTAGGAAAAGTAGTCAGCCTCTATCGTAATCGTATTTTTTAATAATATATCAATGATAAACTCTTTGTTTTTGAAACGAAGGGTTTTTTATTTCTCCAAAAATCGTTTCTTTTACTCATAAAAGTCCTAGAAAACAAAAAAGACCTTTCATAGTAGTAAGCGCAAAAGTTGCCACATTGGCAACTTTTGCTAGGAAATTTCGAGACCTTAGGCTCGAAATTTAGGCATGAGACTCGCTTCGCGAGGCTGCTGCCGTCCTTTACTACTATATAGAAAGGTCTATTTCGAATTATTAAAATGTTTTTTGGACTTTCAACATATTTGTTGAACCTGTTTCTCCAACTTTAAGACCTGCAGTAAGAATTAATAATTCTCCTTTTTCAGCAAATCCTTTTTCTAATACGATATCATTTGCAAGCTTAAACATTTCATCAGTTGATGCAGGTCTATCAATTACAAACGGTTGAACACCCCATACTAATGCTAAAGCACGTTGTTGACGTTCAGTGTATGTGACAGCCATAATATTTGCACTTGGACGATATTTAGAAATCATTTTTGGAGTATGACCAGATTGAGTTGCTGCAACGATTGTTTTGATATCTAAGTTCTTAGCTGTATGAGCTACTGAACGAGCAATTGCTTCAGCTACATCTGTTGCATCATAAGTTTTTAATTTGAATTTATCTTGTCCACGTAATTCACGTTCAGTACGTACACAAATGCTTGCCATTGTTTTAACAGCTTCTACTGGGTAGTCACCTGCTGCTGATTCCCCAGATAACATAACTGCATCTGTACCATCAAAGATAGCGTTCGCTACGTCCCCTGCTTCCGCACGAGTTGGACGTGGGTTACGTTGCATTGAATCTAACATTTGTGTAGCTGTAA
>ERZ772999.371-NODE-371-length-28784-cov-4.718890_pt1 | contig 28784 bp, 34 predicted proteins | sample MGYA00511467_ERZ772999 | MGnify/ENA primary metagenome ERZ772999 (study PRJEB29015, sample SAMEA2738064) | human oral metagenome | biome: human oral; feature: human-associated habitat; material: saliva | place: China | collected 2218 ... | reverse complement strand
TTTTTATAGGTCACAACGAGGCTATAAAAGGCGTTTTACCTCTACACTAATAAAAAATGTAGAGGACAAAAAAAGAAACGACATGAAAGCAGCATCAGCAGTAAAAGTTATTTTCGACAGAAGAAATACAGCAGCATCGAGCGGATATGGTACTATCGAAGTTGCTATATATCTCCCAAAAACAACAAAATATATTAGTCTTGGCAAATCCACGCAAAAGCGTTGGAAAGCAGAAGCAAAGAAATATTCTGCATATATCGAGAGCATATCGGCTATAATAGACGCAATGCGCGTCCTCGGCGAACCTCTGACGCTTGATAATCTTAATTCTCGGCTGAAGCCAAAAGAAGAAACACATACAAATAATAACTTCTTAGAATTCGCGGCCAAAGAATTAGAAAATGAAAAAATCAGCTTAGGGACATACAAACAACGAATCAGCGCGCTGAACATTCTGGAAGGCTTCCAGAACATAAAAACATTTGAAGATATAACAGCTCAAAAAATAGACGCTTTCGACCAGTGGCTTAGAAAAAGCAGAAGGACAGATACAACTATTTATGGAATTCATAAAAGAATTCGTCACTTCATTATTCGCGCCGTACAAATAGGGTTTATGTCATACGATCCTTATACACGACTAAAAATAAAAACAGGAAGAAGTCGCGACCGCCACCCTCTGACGATGGAACAACTTAACCGACTTAAAGAGATGGAGCTAAATCCGTCACTATCGCCAGCAAGAGATATTTTTATTTTTTGTGCCTTTACAGGTTTGTCACATATAGACGCCACATACTTTAAAAGCTCAGCAATCGTAAAGAATAAGGATAATCTCTATATCGATGGGACAAGAATAAAAACAAAAGCAGAATTTTTTACTCCAATTTTGCCGCCAGCTGCAGAAATCCTCTCGCGCTACTCTTACAAGCTGCCACACCTCAGCAATCAAAATTTAAATAAAAAACTAAAAGAAATAAGTAAAATATTAGGGTTACGCCATCCGCTCACTACACACGTAGCGCGCCATACTTTCGCCACGACAATAGCACTTGCAAACGGAATTCCGATTGAAACTATAGCCAAAATGTTAGGCCATAGGAATATCAGGACAACACAAATTTACGCAAAAGTACAACGTTCAGCTATATTTAAAGCTGCCGAAACGATGAAGTAAAAAACGCGCCATGAAGACGCGTTAAACATAAACTTCCTTATTTTACCACTTCGACCTTCGCGCCAAGTGCAGAAGCAATATTTGTCAGCACGTTTATTGAGATGTGCTGCTTGCCGTTTTCGATGGCCGAAATATACGACCTCGCGCGGCCTATCTTTTTTGCAAGGTCTAACTGAGACATTCCAGCAGCTTTGCGCAGCTCACTAATCTCGCGGCCAATGCGCTCGCGCTCGTCCTGCTCGTCGGGTATGATAGTATATAGCGGCGTGACCATGCCTACTTGCGTGTATGCCTCGTTGTTTTTATCCACCCAAACCGCGCGCCCGTAGCTGCAAGCAGGGTGATTGTAAGATGCTCTAACCTCAACCTCTTTTTTTGTTACGTTGTTTATTAGTTTTGCCATGTCTAAAATGTTTGTGGGGCGGTGTTTGGCCGCCCCTTGTTGTTTTTAGAAGTCTATTACCGCGCTCTCTTCAATCTGAAAACTTGCATTTTCATAGCCTTTAGATTGAGCGTAATCTTCAAGTTCTGCCTTTGTAGCTTCGGCGTCTTTGCGTGTTTCAAAGGCGAAATTTTCTGGCTCAATATTTACCCATCCGTCATTTTCTACATCTTCGGCAGTCACTACATAGCCGCTTTTATTACCAGCTGTCATACAGATATAGTAAACGGGGGCTAAATCTTCGGCTAAAGCAAATTTACAGCCGCCTGCTTGATAGATTGTGCGTGTGTAGTTGTCGTTGAGGTTGAGTTGGGCTTTTGCTTGTTCGTAGTCGTCGCCGTCTTCGGGGGTCAGTTCTGCAACCCCATGTTCTTCGATTTCTTTTAAGATTTCTTGTGCCAGCTCGTCGTACTCTACGCAGTAAGGGTCAGCGTTAAAAGTTGCTACGGCGTTGATGAGGTTCTCGCTTGTAAATTGATTTGTAGTTGTCATAATCGTAATTTTTTTTAATTTGCTATTTGTTTTATTTTGTTAGTGCAAAGATAGGCACTAATTTTTATATGTCCAAATATTTAGACATTTATTTTATATGTTATAAAACATGTTTTCAAAAAAATCTCATATATACCTATATATAGGACTAAAAAAGGCCGCGCGCATCTCTGCGGACGACCTTAAAAACTAACAAACTTAAAACATAAAACTACAAAAATTACCTGTATCTTCGCCTAAGCCAAACGACTGCAATAGCCACAACGGCCAAAACAAGTCCTACAACAGCACCGCGCCACATATAGCGCACTTTGTCCCATCGGCTGACCTTACGCTCCACAGGATAGGGGACGCCGACTGAATCAACGCGCACGGCTTGTACTGTATCAACGCGCCACCTGTCGCGCCACCTCAGCCGCTCAATGTACTTTACCCTATAGACAGTATCGCCTCTAACAAACTCGCGTAAAAAGATACTATCGCGTACACTGTCAAGCCGCGTCTCTACCTGCACAACTCGCAAGGTATCACGGCTCACGCGCGGCACCTCTACATATCTCACGGACTTACAAGAGGAGAGCACACCGCAAAGCGCAAAAATCAAAATAATGGCAACGGCACTCCACCATATCAGCACTTGCGCCAAAATTGCTTTTATCAAATCTTTATCAAAATTATCTCTCATTTATTGTATCATTTATTGTATCTTTTATGTATCACTCACCCCACAGCTGCGCCTCCCACGCGCGACGCTTTACAAGGCCCGATAAAACTTTGCCATCTGAATGCACCCACTTTTTTATCTCAGCCTGCACCCTCGCGACATCTGCACGCTGATTAACAAGCACCAGCAGCGTAGAGCCACGGAATTTAGCCGCGCCAAGATTAAATACAAAGTCTGTCAGCGCATCGACTTGCCCTTGCGTCAAAGGCACTTTAACAAGTGATCTAACGACCGCGTGCGCCTCGTCAAGGTCCTTTATTAAAAGCTTTTCTGCCTCCGCGTTTGTTATCGTCATCTTAGGAGGAGCGCCATAGTGGCCAAATCCTATCGTCCAGAGTTTCTCCGTGCTGACAGGCTTATAAGAGGTCAATCTCAACCCCTCAAAAGCCTGCACCTTCAAAAACAATCTATCGCTATACTTTTTCATCGTCTGTTAAATTACTACTCTTTAGATAATCTTTCAAAAAAGGTATTTTATCCACCGCCTTAAGCGTCAGTACATAGTACACAAAGCCTGCTACACGATACATTGGAGTATTAGGTATCAGCATAACCTTCCAGTTTCTAACGATATTCGTGGAGTAAAACCAAATCGCCACACCGCACAAAGCCTTTACTACTCCTAGGGTCTCATCTCCCGCGTGGAGGAAATAACCCGTGATAAAAATTGCCGAAGTCATCACAAAAAACAGGGCGCAATGATAAAAAAATACCATCGACTTCTTAAAGTCCCATTTTTCCCCGTGCTTCAGTCCTGCAATAAGGCCAAATATGTAATTAACGCCAAAAACGATCAGCATCGAAAACATAAAGTCTCGCATCGGGAAAAATAGGCTTAACATCCCGCTGATAATGCTGCAAATCACAAACTTAAACTGTTCTAAATAATTCATTTTTACAAGTATTTATGAAGCCACGTGGGCAAAAACCATTTACTAACAGGAGGTTCAAAAGGTTTGGCGGTCGGGGTGGCCGTCAACATTGGCTCGGAGAGTGTCAAAAATGGATTCTCGGCCTTAAGCGTCTTTAATCTGATGCGATAAAAACCGTAGACATACAACACGACGGAGGTTTCGCCTGTCTGCAAATTATCGCAATGAATATACCCGTTTTCGTCGGGTATGCAAGTTTTTAACCCATTAGGCCATAAAAAACTATTAGCGCGGGTATTAGTATAGACATCAATCAGTACACCGTACTTTTTTACGACATCAACGCCATCAACGAGACCGCCTGTAATTTTCGCTGAAAAAGAGAGCCGACGGCCGCGCAAATATGCGGGGATATTAAAAGTAGCTAAAGCGTATTCTCTGTTTGTCACAGACGCCACGCTACTTAATAAATTTTGTTCATAGCAGTTGTACAGCAGCTCTTTATATCCTTTATCTATAGGCACAGCAGTAAAGGCCTTATCATTCGCCGAAGTGTAAAATTTACCCTCCACTAAATCATACAAGCCAGCGACTTTCTCGGGGTTGAGACAAGGTACAAAATCGCGCTTTAGGCTGAGGAAAATCTCGCTACCAGCGGCAAAGCTCGCGGCAAATATTTTACAACTTGTGAGCCGTGTTGTTGCTGGTGCTATCTGCTCAGCCGTCCCGTCATGATTGCACGCAAAAAGATACAGCGGCAAATTGAGAGCAACATTCTGCGCGGCCATGCCGCTAACTTTTGTGCCATCGACTTCACCTGCTTGAGCGTCGGCGCGTAAATCAACGATAACATTTGATTCGCCGCCCCCGTTGTCTTTGATAGGAGCAAGCGCACCGTACCCGTACTGATACTTACCAGCAGCGACGGAGGCAAGAGATAGCCACGTATCGCCTTTACGTGCGGCAAGTAGACTATATTCGCCAGCACTTGGAGCGGTAAACGTACCTTGCAGCTTTTGAGGAGCGTCCCCCATCACGCCTGTGTCAATGTAGCCGCCATTGCTCTGTAAGTATTTGCAAGGCGTGTAGCCTTTCGGTAGGGGCGTTAATATATATTTATCTAGCACATCCGCGCTCAAGCCGTCTAGCTTTGCTTTGTCCGCTGCGGACATGAGGCCAGGCGTGTTCGTGTTTGCTAGTCCTATATTAGGCAAACCTTGCCACTCTTCACCGCGCATCTTAATACTCAGCTGCACGCCTGTTGAGTCCTTATCCAGGCGCACCCCGCTTATTTTTCCACCCAGCGCGGATTCTACGGCATCAACGCGCGTGGCTAGGGAAGTAACGTCAGAAGTATTTGATTTGCCGCTAACATCTTCGCGGATTTCATCTATATCTTCGGTAATATTATTCACGTCTTGTCGCAAACCGTCTAAAGCCGCGGCTTTCTTTTGTAACTCTTTTAAGGCGACACTAGTGGCCTCACCTGCTGACTTGATAACTTCTACTTCGCTAAAATTATCATTGGCCGTTTCTATCGCTGCGTTAATACCTTCACTTACATCCTGGTGCGTCGTGACATCGGGCGTAATAACTAGTTTCTTTAATTCTTTCATTTCGGTTTATATATCATGAGATTTCACAAAAACTTCCCCAGGATGCCATAAATGTGACGCTTGCCAAAAGTGAGAGCATAAATCGCCAAAATCAGGAGGCCCGAATTTCAACGGCCCTACTCCTTGGAATGATATGGATACAACAACATTATCATCTACATTTGCAACCTCAGAATAACTTGTAACAAAACCGCGACCGTGCCAGCAGTGGCGCAAATCGGGGACAAAACCGCCATCGGGGCGGCCTCGTAAACTTTTCGGAGTCGTACTCCATAATAAGCGCAATTCATCTGGACTCCTTTTTACTAATTCTTGTAAATCAAAAAAATCTCCGTCTTTTGTCCGCATCTCTAACGTGAGAAAATAATCAGAAGACAAAGCCCAAGACATTTTCCCCATACTGTAATCGCGCCATTCAAAGTCGCTTGTTGTCATTGTCTCAATAGCTTCACGCGACAAAGATAGGGTACAGCTTCGCGCACACCCTGCAGCCATCCATGAGCCTAAAACATTTACAAAAAGCATCAAATTTTTACCTTTTACTGCCTCCATATATACAAGTAAAATAAAGTTGCATTAATTAGCGCCGACAATCTCATCCAAAATATATTGCATCGAACCGGAGAAGTAATCAACGCTTACAGCCGTCTGAATTAGCGCCGTATGAACGTTAGGTAAGGATAGACGCCCCGCCCTAAAAATATCAGCACCTCCACGCACTGTAATACGATAGCGTCGGCGCGTAGTGCCATAGTATTCAGCTAAAGAGGATAACTGCCAACGCTCTAAAATATCGGTATCACTATCGCGCATAACATCTGTAACTTCGCCAGCATAATTCTGCCCCCAAAAAAGGGTTGAATATCCGCGATCGTTTCTGTTTTCACAGGTGCCAAGCAATAAATTTAAGCTGCAAGCATTATCATCACCATCTAAGCGACGTAATAACGTTTTTGTGCCTTTTTCGGCTTTTTTTGCTGACCGCCCAAAATCTAATTCAATCTTATTAGCATATTCATACTTAAAATTTATATCAGTAAACAACACATGCCAAAGGTCTAAACCTCTCCGTAAATTTTCAGGTTCACCGTCTAAATACAAATACATCTCGACGTCGCCGCTCAAACCTGCCGGGCAATCAAAATAAAAGCCGCCACGGTTTGATAAATACCGCATATTAATTTCTTCATAGATAAAAGAGTTATCTGTATCAAAACTGCTTTCTTCTCCACAAGAATTTCCACGATGCCAGCAGAACAGCTCGCCCGCGGGACTATCTTTTTCGCTCGGAATATCTGCCTTTATATTTTCTTTTCTATTTAGGTTAAAAACACACGCACCAGGGTAATCATGCGTTTCGCTACTTTCTGAAGGGAAATCATTACGCCAAGAAGAAGTAAAAAAACCGAAAGTCTCTTCAGAATGGAAGTATTTTTCACCAACGCGCAAAACCGCATAAACCCTCACACCCGCGAAAAGTGGGGTTATCTCTCTTTCTTTATTATGAAACGCATACAAATTAAAATTCAAGAGGAAGCCGCCACCATCGGAAATAAATTTATTCTGCCCACGAAAACACATAATCGGAACATGGGAAGAAAGGACGGCACTATGATCGTCACGCGGCCCGCCTTCGTCTTCCCACATATTAACTAATACACCGCTTTTCCATTCGGCACTATTATTCCAACCTAAAGATATAAATTTCCCTCCATGGTCTTTTTTCTCATACTGATAGTGAGCTATCTTGACGGGGACGGCGCCACAATAACGCGCCCAACGCGCATCATAATTACCTTCAAAATCGGAATAAAATGGATTACGCGGCAAATCTGGATGCGAAAGTATAAAAGCACCGCTCTTTGCTAAATCGGAGACACGGACGCGGTCGCGGCCATGGTAGCAAAATGTTTCTATCGTGCCGGAGTCGTTCTCGTCTGAAAAAAATTTGCGGACTTCTTCTGTTCTCATATAACGATCGCAAGCAATCGTATCTTCCCTATTCCCCCCGTATGGAGGGAAAAAGGTATTAAAGCCGACAAGGGGGAAGTCGTCTATATCAAATTGTGCTACATCGATATTCTCTGACTTTGCCAAATCAACAACAACTTCAACGCCTTTACGACCAGGCAAAAAACTAACAGTATCCTCCGTCGTCAAAAAATCTTCTACAACAAAATTCTTTTCGGACAAATCAACAATATTAACCCCATCAAAGGTCGAAGTGGGGGAAATACCTAAAATTTCATCTAATGATAAACGGACGTAACGTTCGCAACCTGGACGAGTGACCCACAACGCGCCGCCTACTTCGCGCATCGTGTAGCCAAAAATATTCATTATCGCGTCAATCACAGTGCCTGCGTCTAGCATCGGTTTACGTGACCGCAAAGGATCAGTTTCAGATAGCTCTTTATTTATAAAACGATAACGATTCACGCTAAGCCCCAGAACACTCGCCCCGGAACGAGTCGCTCCAATATAATAAGAATCTTGTGGCCAAAATATAGAGGTATCTGAATCAAAACCGCAAAGCAATAAGGATTCATTAAGCAAAGAGCCTAAAGTCTCAAAATCAAAAGAATCACTACTTTTTAAATAAAAACTCTTGGATGAATCTAAACAACCACATAACGATAACTTTACAGTTTCTAACACGCCAGGCCAGCTCATTTCATAGCTACCAGGACGGACGTAACCACGCCACTCTATCTCCTCAGTCTCATCCTTTACACGGGCAAGCTCAAAAGGCATATCGTGAGCAGACGAAGCGGGGAACTTATCCAACATATCTGGACTTTTTACTAAACATGTAAAAACACCTGTAAAACTCCGCCTGCCGACTTCAAAAATTCCTTCCTTATCATCTTCGCTAATGCTCAATCCTGTTAAAGTCAATGATACCTTTTTGTCGTCTTTTTGCCCTTCTTTACCTATTCTAAAAACGCGCTTCAAACCATCAGCACCGTAAAAAATACTTTCGTAAGCTACTTTACACTTCATAAACGTTTTCCACTCCTGCGCATGTAATTACTCAAACTCATAAACAAATCTTCACCGCGTACCGACACACTATCAAGGGAGACACGCGCTTCGCCTCCTCCGTCCATCATAGCCAAAGCTGATTGAGTTTGGCGACGTGTTAATATCGTTTCCCCAGAATTTACGCGGGCAAGCAATCTATCCCCAGAATAGCTGGAGCCAGGGACGACACCGCCATCAGCAGCGGCCAACACGGCTGCCTCACCTAAGACCTTAAAAATATCCACAGCAGTATCGGCACTTCCCGATACTGTAGAGGCGGCCAAAGCAGCCGTATTTGCTACCAAAGCGGCCGTATTACCGGACAAGGCGGCCGTATTGCTGCCACTAAATAAACTAATTACGCCCTGGACAGCATTGATAACACTCAATACGGAAGAAACTGTACCGACAACCTCGCGCAAAGATTCTGAAAGGTCTGATAAACCTAAGTTTTGTAAAAGACCGGATATACTAGACATTGCTGCGGCCAATTTATCAGCAACCTCCAAACTATCAATACCATTTTTAGGCAAACCAAAAACGCCCTGCGCGGCGGCCTTATCAATACCACGCAAACCAGAAGACGACAACGAAGGGCCAGAATATCCTTGCTCTTGATGAGTCCGGGGGACTACTCCTTTAGGAGTCGTGCCAGATAAGCGGACGGCCTCCCCCTCTAATTCTTGTAAGCGTCGTGTAAAATTTCCCGTGGGGTCGCCAAGCTTCTCAATTATTTCAGTTAGCGCTGAGATTTCATTATTTATCTTTTCTATTGCCTTAGCATCTGCAACATATTTAGCCACTCCTTCGGGGGTCACGCCTGCACCTGATAACGCACCCTTAAAAGCTGCATAAGGATCTTCCTTCGGCTTTGGAGTTTTCGGAGTTTTCGGAGTTTTTGGAGTTTTTGGAGTAATAGGGACATCACCGCCAACGACTTTACTCGGTTGCGGGTGCTCTTCCAATGCTCCAGCCTCAACCCTCAGACGAGCGGATAAAAGTTTCATAACTCTTTTATATTGTGCGGAGCGTACATAATATTTTTTTTGCTCTTCGACATCTGAGCCTGCATCTGCATCGTAGCCACTTGAACGTATTATCCCGCGCTTTTTATCAATCGTAAAAACTACGTTCTTTCCTGTAAAATAATTTACCCCTAACTTATTCAATTTTCCCAATGCAACTTTTAGACCGTTGTCTATTTGCATCAGAGCCTCACTCCTCGTTTTTACGCCTTGCTGCTTCAAGTTGTTTATTACATCCAAAGATTCGGAAGAAGCACCGCGACGCCCCTCATCTTTTACTTCGCTAAGCCCTTCGATCGCTTGCCGCGTCGCGTCTACTAAATCGCCTAAACTGTTGATGGTATTTTTTATCCAACCATCGGACTTCATTAAGGAGTTTGTAAACGCGTCCCATTTGTTAGCTAATTTTGCGGAAGCTACGGCCACCGTATCTGCTTTTGCTGAAGCTGCGTCAAAGGCTGCATTTGTATTACTTAATTCGTGTGTTAGTTTTTTAGCGTTCGCGTGGCTCTCTACTAATGCCATCCCCATGCGGTAGGCTTTAGGGCCTAACAAAGCCATATAGTCGCCAGTAGTGCGACAACGCTTGCCCATATTCTCTATAGCTTTATTCCAACCTACAACGGTCGGATTTAAGTCGCCACCGGCTTTTATTAGTTTGCTAATTACAACATTTAACTGCGCGCCTGCTTGCGTGGGGTCCTGAAACTTAGAAGAGACGCTCTGCAACGTACCCAGAAGTTCTTCAAAGCTCAAACCTGTACGGCTTGCTATATCGCCAACCTTTAAAACTGCATCTGTTAAATAATTCACATCGCCTGAACCGACACGAGCGGCCGCGGCCAACGCATTTGTATACTCTTTGGCTTTTTCGGCACCGCTACCGTAAACTTTCAATACACCGGTTAGACGCCTAACAGCTTCTTCTGTTTCTAAACCTCCAGCCGCACCTAATTTCATCGCGGAACTACTTACATATTCTAACGCCCCTAAATCCTGTTTTAAAGTGGGTATACTATTAGAAACAGCGCCAAAAACGGATAATATTTCTTTTGCACTTTTACTGCTATTACTACTCATTAACACAGCGGAGCGCCCTAATTCTTCTATGGTGCTTCGCGCCATACCTGTAGAGGCTTGCAGCTGCTGCATGGCGGTGCGTAATTCCACCATCGATTTTGTAGCGCGGACAATACTACCTGCAACTAACCCAAAACTTAAGCCAGCAGCGCCAAGACCGCCTAAACCCATCATCCCTGTTAAACTGCTTCCAACTTTTCCGGCCGCACGGCTGAAATTTTTAACGCGTTTATCTACCGCGGATACTTGCCGACTTGTCAAGTCTAATTTTCGCGCAAAATCTGTTTTATCTAACAATAATTTTACAACTGCACTGGTAGCCATTTTTCTTATTTTTTATTTAATTCGGCCGCTAATCTATCGGCACACGCGCGCAAGGAGCGCAACTCATCGACACTCGGCCCGTCTGAATCACTTTCTTCAGCGTCGGCGTCCCACGGGAAACTTATCCCAACACTTTCGCGCCCTCCATGGCTCTTATATATCACGTCGGCCAAAAGCCTTGCACTTTCCCAGAGACTGCGATCACGGTGGCGGATGCCTTCCATACAATCGTAAACCTCACAGGGGCGCATGCTAAAAAAAACAGAAGGTAAAAAACCGCCTTCACCGACGATTATAGCATACAACTCGCGCGCACTCAACGCGCGTCCTCCTTCGCTTCCGTCACTTTTTTTTTTGCACGAGATAGCGCGGAACTCCAATCTTGCAGAACTTCGACTAAAGCTTCCGTTAATTCTATACTTAACGATGGATCTGCATCTAGCGCGGCGCCTAGCTCATCAAAAGTTAGCGGAGCGTCTGGATTCGACGCGCCTAATATACAGCAAATCATTAAATGCCGGTGCATCAATTTTTCTCCATCAAAGGACGCGCCACCCATTGCTTCTTCAAATAGATACATTGCGCCCCAACTCATCTTAAAAGCATATTCGCGACCGTTTATATTAACTTTCTTTTCTATCATAAAAAGGATATATAAAAAGCGTTAGCGAATGAGGGAAATATAGCAAAACACCACAAACGCCAACGCAACAAGATACTTAATCTATAACACAACTACAAAAATTACACTTTCTTTAACTTCAAATCTCCGACGCCTGTCAGAGTAATTGAACACTTTGCATAATCGCCTACATCGGCAGTAACTTCAAAATTTGTTACATAGGCCTTACCTGTATACACGTCGGTTTTTGGAGCGGTCCAACCAGCATCGGGGAGTTCTCCGTCGCTCGCGTTGCTCGGTATACCAAATGCAACATCTACCAAACGTTGAGTTAACAGCATCTCAGCTAGTGCGCTGCTCGTTTGGTCCAAAGTCCTAGAGGCGTCAGAACTTGCGAAATTCTCGCTTTTCATATCCCAAGACATTCCGGTGGGCTCTGGAGAACTTGCAAAACCGTCATCCTTTGTTTTATTGTTTCCTGTATCGACGGAAATAGATAGGGTACTATTTGTGCAGAGGGCAATAGCTTTGCCATCTACAAAAATCATCATCTTTTTCCCTTTTATCTTAGAGGCTTTTCCTACACCCATAACAAAAAAACACTTTAATTGAAAATAATATATAACTTAATAAAATCAAGTAGCAGAATGTTCTTCAACACGAACTAAATCACAGTTGCAAATATCTTCGCTGAAGTCTTTAACTAAATTTGTCACCGCATAAACAATTCCATCAACGCGGATACGCATCCGCTCGTTTATACGACCATCAAAGCGCATAAAACAACGCACTTTCTGAGTGTAAAACATTTCACCGCTATCATCCCGACGATTCCCAGAAATGTATGAAACAGTAGCCCAACGCTCGCAAAAAACGACCCAACGGGAGGACTGAGTGCCTGTCTTCGTCCTACTTACTAACATTTCAAGAATTTCCACGCGTCTGTTAAATCTTCCGCTTGCATACATAATTTATTCTTCTTCGGTTAAACTCAATCGTACAAAAGGACTTAACAAACTTGAGACTCCGAAAGGCAAAGAGATCACCTGTTGCGTACTACTCGCCTCGCGATTTTTAACAAAGTGACCGACCAACAGCAAAACAGCCAAACGAATATCCGCGGGGACTTGTCCGCCACCAAAAGACGCGCATAATTCAGACACAGGACGACGGAGGTAACGAATTACCATCGCTTCGGCTGCTTCTCCATAAGATATTAACAGACTATCCTCAATATCGCTTTCGATCCTTAAATGGGACTTTATTTCACTTAAATTCGTTATTTCCATAGAACTTTTCAACCTCGTTTTTTAGATACTTGCTTCTTCACGGCTTCTGCCACTTTCTTGTCAAGCTCCGCCTCGGCTTTACGCAAATTCCCAGAAGTAACGTGTTGGAAAAAACCTACACGGCTTCGCGCTGCACCGGTACGACGGCCACCCTTTTGATAACGTTCGGCCGTGCCTGAATTTAAAAAACGCAAAATATAGGCGCGGCTATTACTTCCGCCTTTACGATCTAACAAACTCACACTGCCGCCGTCACCTTTACGGTAAACGCTTACTTTAATATCGCGACTTAAAGGATTTGCATAAAACCAGCCATAGCGCCCTCGGAATTTCCTTGCTGAGTTGTGTCCCCAGCTCTTCACCTCGGACACTAAAGGACGCTTCAATAACTTCAAACAATCGCTAATGCCTTTACGCAACGCGCGACGAAGCTCGCGCCCATCTAATTCGCGGAGGAGTTTATAAACACCGCTGAAATCTGTATCAATCAATCCTGTAAATATTCAAAATTTAATTCAAGACAATAATATTCTAACTCGTCGTTAAAACTTTCTACGATACCCAAACATTCATAACTGCCACTTTCGGCCAACGCTGATATTACGCCATCGCCTAAACGTGCTACAATATCATAAGAGTTGCCAAAGCAACAAACAGACACGCCAGCAGTACCCACAGAACGCCCGTCTTTCGTGCGACGCTCTACACGTCCAGTTTGGCGGTAAGCCAATAGGGGCAACTTAGAGCCACGCTCAGCAACAACAGGATAAATTCTATCAGAAACTATATCGGTGACGAGGGAAGAGGACGACAAACAACTATAGAGAGACTCTGAAAGACTTAATATTCCCATAAAATAAATAAAAAATAAAAGCGCGGTGGCGTTCCGAAAAAATACCACCACCGCGCATCACTACGAATAAAATATTTTAAGGCTTCTTAGCCATGTAACAAAAAGCTTCAGGGCGCAGACAGCTCATACTCCAATCACTGTTGATAGTAAAACGGACGGTATCGCTCGTGTCTCCTGAATATGGATTTACAATAAAACGGACATCGCCAAACTGTCCAACGGGTTCGTAACTCCATACACCAAAAAGCACATTCCCTTCACCGATGAACTCAGTACAGAAAACAGGAATGCCGTTAATCTTATCGTTTTCGACAATCATACGACCGCCACCTGCACCGGTCGGAGTTGCTTCCAGAACAGCTTTTGTACCTTCTGTCATCACATAAGCCGCGGTCCCGTCATTCTGCACACCTGCCCCGAAAACTTTAGCTTTCATTCCTAAAAGCTCGGCAAACGTCGGGGCCGTAGCAGCAAACTGACCTTTAAAAATACCTGTTTCACAAATAGGACCATACAAATTTGTATAGACTTTTGTAGGACTAAATAAGGCTTTATTCAAGGTCCTAACAACAGCCTGGGGCAATTGCGTGCGAACAACATTGAGAATAGCGCTATCACTCTTCATCACGGACTGATTAGAGAGGGGGACTGTCAAGCCGACGCGCTGAGGGTTTGGAGTCAGCTTCGTGAAATCGATTTTGCTATCCTGCAAATCAACGGTTTCATTTGCCACGGTACATTCAATGTAACCGACCTTTGGCCAACAATAATCGCCAGCCAAGCCAGTTAAAACAGGCAAACCGACCTTCTCCATAATTAAGCCTTTTTCCAAAGGAGCGACAAAGTCTTCGATGGTCAAAGGAGCAAAACCGCCAGCCGCAACATCGGTAGACGTGTTTACTTTTGTGAAGGCGTGCAACTGATAAGAAGTTTTTTGGTTACTCTCAACGCTTTCCCGAACGGATTTAACCAAATCGACTTCACGCACACGAGTTTCCAAATTATCGCACAAAGCGCGGTTGTTCTCGACTTGTAAGTGCATTTTTGAAATGTTAATCTCGCGTTCAAGTTGAGACGCCTCGCGTCTCTCTTCTGCTGTCATTTCCTTTGTTTCACGACCGTCAGCAGCGGAAACAATCTCAGACAAACGAGTACTTTTTTGCTGGATTGTACCCAACAATTCTCTTACCTTTTTTTTCATATAACAACAACTATAAATAATTTTTAATCTTATTATCAATTCTCAGCAATGCGACGCAAACGCGCTAATTCCGCCAAATTTGCAGAAACATCTTGAGGAGCAGCACCAGATTCAAGCAACGCAGCAGCACCCGCGGGTATCTCACGAGCCGAAGCAGTTGTCTGAGGGTAGGCGGGAGTACTTGCCAAAGTTGTATCGTACAAACCGCTTATCCGCAAAACATGGCGAAAAATTGTGCCGTCGGCGTCTTTTGCATAGCGCACGCATTCCTCTTCGTCAGCAGTAAAACAAAAGGAGGCTCCGCGAAGGTCTCCTCGGCGAACAAGTTCCAAAGCTTCGTCACCCGTAACCGTGCGCGGAGCTTCGAAGCTATAGCGCAGACCTTTTTCGTCTACACGTAGATGCAACGTGCCGGAACCTTCGGTCCAACGTGCCAAAAGTTTTTCACGGTCGTGCCACATTGTCATCTGAACATCGTACTTTAACAAATCTTCCTGAGTAATAGCGCCAGGCTCTATAATTTCACGGAATTTATCGCACCAATCAACGAGCGTTACGCTCGGGACACCGAACAAAATTGCATAACCTTCTATTATCCGACTTTCTAAGCCGTCGCCAACCGCGCGGAGGTGGGGGACGCTCGATTGATATAGCTCTCTAATTTCCATCTTGTTTTTTATCTTTTAACATGTTCAACTCTGATAACGCGCGCAAATTAGCACTTACAAAAAGTTCATCTCCTCCGAGTTTTGGCTCTAGACCTGCATCCATCCGTAATTCGTTCGGCGTCTTTATACCTGCTGATAACTCCTTTATCTGATATTCGGCACGAGTAACCATATCTGCCGTGTATAAAGCACGCATATCAAATTCAAAACGACGATAACCGCGGACTTCATCGAAAACCAGCTTTTGTGTAAACTCTTCTTCTATCATCGTCATCAAAGGAGCTAAACAGTCACCGTAAAACTCAACATTTGCAAGCTCGGCTGTTTTGTAGTTCGAACCTCCGCTTACCATGATTTTCTGTAATGGGACACCGAAAAAACGTGCTATCTCTTCAACTGTAAATTTACGACTTTCTAAAAATTGCATATCGGCAGAAGTCATACTAAGTTGATCTAAACGACCAGTACCAGGGACAACGATAACAGATTTGTTGGAGTTTATCTGTTTTTCTATATCAAAACCGCTCTTATTCATTTCCTCGGCAGAATACAAACCAGCCGAAAAACCACGAGAGCCGTCGTCTTCTTGGTGGTAAATTGCCTTGTACTTGCCGCCGCTTGAGAAACGCTCCAAAGTCTCGCGGTCACCAATGCTTGCAATACCCAAAGTTTGAGCCGCAAAACTTACTACACTCACACCGGTGCGCCCTCCGTCTAGGCTCGCACCCTTAAAATGTAAAATTTCCCAAGCTTCAAAAGTGCCGGAAACTCCGTTTGCTAAATCTTGTACAAAATAACGATTTTTAAAAGCATCGTAATTTACACAATCAGGATTTAATAAAACTAAACGATTCACAAAACCGTTTTCACCCCAACAAGGATATACATAGGCATTGCCACGCAGCAAAACATGCATAACCAAACCCTTCATAAAAATAAAAGGAGTACTATATTCGTTCGGCTTACGGCGCAAAAGCCAATATTCATCGGATAAATCAAAATCTACAAAAGTACCAGAACTTGTGCGACGCTTAAAATTTAAGGGGAGGCGGCCGATGGTATCGCTTATCAACTGAACGGCACGAAATACCGCGCCTATTTTGACAGCTGAGCCAGCGGATGCATAAAACTCGCTTGGCGTGTAGTCTATGACTCGACCACGCGAAGCTTCTGTTTTTTCACGATTGCGACGGCGCCAAAATCTTAAATCCATTTCTTCTCAGATGCTTTTTTGTTAAAAGAATACCAAGTAGCAAAAAATAGCGGCTGATGCTCACGCACTCACCGCCATAAAAATTAAAACCCTCTATGATTAACTAACAATTTTATCCATTCAATAATAAAAGCAAGTAGCAAAATTTATTTATTCATATACCACAAATTTAAATCCATTAAACAAGTAATAACAGGATCAATTTTTTGATTTGGATTGCGTTTTAATGGCTTCTTATTTTCCATCTTGTCTGTATCAATATAGGCGTTTCCAAAAGAATAGCGAATAATAGGATTTTCAGAAAACAAAATCCTCTCTGGGTTGTCATAAACCATCGCGGCTAATGTATCAACCGGGCTTGTAAAATTACTATAACGTTGAGAAATCGGAACTATAACCTCACGCGCACGCTTTGGAGGAAGCAGCGCGCTCAAAGCGTTTACACATTCCTGAGACTTGTAGGCGTCATATCCTATTTTTGAGATTTTGTACCGTTTGCCCATTTCGATAAAATCATCAACTATCATCTGATAACTAATTATCTCGCCTGGACACACACGCAGCCAACCTTCGGACACCCAATACTCATAAAGCAACTTATTCGCGTGGCTCTGTAATGTGCCTTCGGGGATAAAACAATGCACATCATAAAAAAAACGTTTCGAAGTGGATAAATACCACAAATACCCGACGCACGAAAAATCGTCCTTAATACTTAAATCAAAAGAAGCCATACACTCACAACCAGAAGGAACTAAGTCTACACTATGAGATAATTCTTCTATTCGGCCGCGGGAAATCCAATTCTGCTTCCCTGGAGTCTGGAAAATGTTTAATAGCTTCGTTTTCATTTCGATCATCTTTTCTTCATTGTGCAAAGCACTCTGATAAGACGATTTATAAAAATCTTCCAAAACGGTTATGCCAATATGGGGATTACACTTGCGCCAAACAAATGGCTTATCTAAATTTTCCATATCCCATTCGTCGGGGCAAAATATCGACGCAAATAAATTATCGTCTTCAACATCTCCTAATAAAACGCTTTTCGCACCGTCTAACTCAAAACTAAATGGACCATCAGGCACACGGCTTGCAGTAGTAATAATCAAGGTTAAAGGATTGCGACGCGTACCCATGGAACTTCGCAAAACGTTCAATAAATCGGCACCGTCAGAATGATCCTTCACATATCGAGCTTGCGCGTATTCATCCATAATTACCAACGAGGCTGCCAAACCGTCCTTCGTTTCTGCGCCTCCGGTCAAACATTCAATAAAACTTTCACGACCTAATAAATTACCGTCCCTCCAACCTATATGCTCGCGCGTCCGCTTAAAATGTTTCTTTTTAGGGTCGTACTGCTGGACAATTTTGGAGGTTTCTCCAAAACAAATACGACTCTGTTTGTAAGAGTTTGCGCCAATATATGCTTGTGCATTTGAGTCACCGAAAAGCAATTCATAAAACGCTAAACTTGCGCTGCTCGTCGTCTTTGAAAATTTACGCGGGACAAAAATAATAGCTTCACGGATTAAACGACGCTCTTTTGACATATACCACCCCAAAATATTTGAAAACTGAAAAACTTGAATAGGGGTTAATTGATAACATTTGCGGCCATCTATACCAGAAAACTTTGTTACCTCGTAATAGCGAATAAAGGCGCGGACCTTATCGACGCGCCAAATATAGCGACCTGACAAATAACGACGCAAACAACGCAAAGCTTCTAATAACTCAAAAACGTTGTGTTCACGAGGTTCTGAAAGCAAACCCATGTAATATACGAGCAAACGACTATCAGCCGAGAAATAACCTTCTAAATCGGAAGCACGGAAACGTAATAATCCACGTAAAGACAATAAAGCCTCCGCCTTCACGTGCCGCATCTGAAAAACTTTAGATACTGCGCCTTTTTTTTCGCTACTCTTCTCCATTTCGTAACAATGATAAAAGAGGATCGCTTTCCATATCTATAGGGGTAGACTTTTCGCCTTTGTTGTAATTCATCAACAACGCGTTCAAATCTTGACGGACTTGAGCTGCCTGGTTCTGAATCATCCCAACAATAGGATTCGCAACGCTTTTGTTATTACCTTCTCTGGTTATTTCGGTATTCACTAACTGCTCACTACGAGCCGTGAAACATAACTGACGATAAAAAGCTAAATTACGCGCGGCTACTTCTATTTGTAAACTCATTTCGGGAGCGTATTTGTTAGAACCGCGCAAAAGCTCTTCTATTTCTTTCTTTACACGCTTATACTCGCCTTCATAATCAAAACTTTTTTCTTTTATCTCTACCGCGCTAACATCAACGGCCGGGGAGCTGATAACTTTCGGAGTAACTGATTTTTCTGTATAACCTCTATCTTTTAACTTTGTCTTACAATAAAAAATAATAGCCGTAACATTTCCGTATTTTATTTGCTTTAGCAACTGACCTTCTACAAAATCGCCTTGTTCTGATATTATTTCATGTGCAATAGAGGCAAACTCTGGATCTTCTTGCAACCAATTATAATAACTTGATTTCCCGACGCCAGATTTTCGGCAAGCGGTGGAAACTATTCCAAAACACTCACGCAACTGCAATAAAAATTCACGTTTCTTGGAGTCGTCTGCAACAGATTTCTTCGATACCATACAAATATTAAATATCAAAATCTTTCACCGAGATATTATCGAAAAAGTCTCTGTAAAACTCATATATACCTTTATCGCAAATAATACAACCGTTTTCAGTGCGCGGATTATTGTTTACATTGCAACTCAACTGCACGCCAAAATAAAAATCACGAGAAGCACAACGACCGCACATAATTTTTGAATGATTGTTGAAAGCATGGACACGGCCACAACCTGGACGCTCTGCAAATAATTGTAAAATCCTATCGTATTCGGTCTTAAAACTCGTGGGGAACATATCGCCTAAATATAAATCCATTTTTTTTATACGACCTTGATCATACCACTCAAACAACTGAGTAACATCTTCTCCAAAAATTCGCCACGTGGAAATTACTAAATCATCTAAATCGTATTTATCTAAAACTACTTTTAAATAGCTCAAACCGTCTACGTCACCAGTGGTAATAAAATTATAGCAACTACCAGGCCGCAACTCTTCGAAACTCATTAAGTTTAATAAATTCATTTCGCTGAATGCTCTACGATAAAGATATGACAGGCTAAGCTCACACATTACAGCGCCACTTCCCGAAGATTTAAAACGACCAGAATAAGTGCCTTTATCTTCCGCATCTTTTGAAGGGACGGCATCTTTACTCAATCTTTTTAATAAACCACGACCGGATACACGATTTCCTCCTATACTAGGAGCAACAGAACTATTTTTTTTACTAGATTTCTTATTTTTTTTCACTTCAACCAAGGACGCGGATTCATCTGAGACATCGCGCGCACTTGCTCCTGACACAAATAATTCATCAAAACGCCCCATATTCAAACCTTTTTATACTTTCCAAATAAAACGGATATAATGAAAAACCCCCAAACCCCATAACACTCACAAAAAAATATCTCAAAACGTCGCGCGGTGGGTTTCCGCTCTTAGGGGGATCAGAAAAAAATACCCCCCCCCTTAAGACTCCGCTAAGAATTAAAAAACTTTTCAAAAAAATCATCTTGCTTTCGCTTCTTGTTTTGCAAAACATTTTCCTTCTTGTGGCTTCCAAGTTTTTTGTGAATTGCAACGTGGCAATTATGGCACAAGCATACTAAATTACTTTTATCAAAAGCTCTATATTCCTTCATTTCTGCCGTCGTCTCACTTTCGATAGGTTTAATATGATGGACCTCAGATGCTGGAGTAACTTTTTTTTCTAAGTCCCAACAACGCCGGCAAATAGGACTTTCTCGCAAAGCAACGGAACGAAGGATGCGCCACTCTCTGGAGTTCATTAGACGCCTATATACTGGATCTTTTTGGCTCTTGTATTTTACCATATTCTTTCTCCTTCTGCTTTAGTAACTGCATCATCGCTGCCTGCGTGTTTGTCTTGTGTTCTATAGCGGCACGCGCTTGCTCGTCAACAGTATTTAGTATAATTAAGTTGTAAACTAATACAGGACGAGTCTGACCCTGTCTATATAGTCGAGCGTTTCCTTGTTCATAAAGTTCGCAATTCCATCCTGTACCATACCAGACACACACACGACCGCCACGCTGCAAATTTAGGCCGTAAGCAGTAGACGCGGGGTGAGATACTAATACATCAATCTTTTGAGAGTTCCACGCTTCTAAGTCGGACGAATTTTCGTATTTACGAGCGCGCAGCTTCATCTCTTCACATAATTCTAATATCCTTGTACTATCAAATTGATACTGATAAAACACAAGGACATTATCGCCCTCATTGTGCGCGCGCTCCAATATTTCGCGGAGAGCATCCAATTTACACGAGTGTAGAGCATTTGCGTTGTGTTCAGCGTCGTAGATCGCCCCGTTTGAAAACTGCCCTAATTTATTACACAGTGAGGCGGCGGAGGAAGCTAGGACCGTGGAACCTGATAACTCGTAAACATTTTCGCGCTCAAAAGTTTTATATTTCTTTTGGAGAGATGGAGGCAAAGTAATAAAAACATCTTTATAAGATATTTTCGGCAAGGTTAAATAATCTTTTGCCTGCATACTTAAACAAATATCGCTAATAGATTTCGTTATTTCTTCAGCGCTTCCGGCTTTTAGCTTTATTTTGATAGGTATATTATTAACCCTGTAGACCTCAAAATATTTATCTAAGTAATGTGTTTTATATTTTCCCAAACGTTCGCCTAAGTCTATGCAATATATTTGGGCCCACAAGTCTACTAGACTATTAGGGGAGGGCGTGCCTGTCAGACCGACAACACGGGACAAGTGGGGGCGAATCTTTTTGAAGGCTTTAAAGCGCTCCGACGTGGAACTCTTAAAACTTGTAAGCTCATCAATTACTATCATATCAAAAACGTTACAACCTGTAACGACTTTGCTAAAGAGATCACGGCTGGTAATGTACAAATCGGAGGGAGTCGCCAAGGCGCGCGCGCGCTGCGCTTTTGTTCCTAGTATCAAAGACGTTCTCATATCTCGCAAATGATCCCACTTCGCGCACTCAGTATTCCAAGTACTCTCCGCTACAACTTTAGGAGCAACGATTAAAACTCTTTTCGCATCCCCTAAATCCTTTAATTTTTTTATGGCGGTTAATGTTGTTACCGTCTTGCCTAAACCCATACCGAGAAAAAGAGCACAGTAGGGAGTATTTATAATAAAACGGATAGCGCGCGATTGATATTCATGTGGCTTAAATTCCATCGCAAAAAGTTTTTAAAGATGAAAGGCTATCAATTACAAATACTTCAAATCCTAATTCTTCTAATTCTTTTTTTCTGAGGACTTGTAGGGGGCGCAATTTCTTTCCTGTACTTTTCAACTCCACGAAACAGACGCGACCACCTGGTAATAAAACTAATCTGTCGGGATAGCCTGTTTCTGTCATACTTGCAAACTTCAACGCGTGGCCGCCACGGGCCTTTATCGTGGAGGCAAGACAACGCTCTAAATATTTTTCACTCTCTTCTCTTTTACACATTTTATTTACACGCTTTTAGCCGTGGGGACATTTTTACCCCATTTTTCATATAACTTCTCAAAAAAAAGGATTTATATACTTACATACACGTTTTACCCTTATTTTTTAAAATGTTATTATATTTTATTATTATTTTGTCCCCAAACGTATGTAAATTACTAACAATCAATTAGTTAAGTGGGGACACTTTTAATTTTCGTTTGTCCCCATTTATACGCATTGAATTGATTCACAATTAGTTAAGTGGGGACACTTTTAATTTTCGTTTGTCCCCAAACGTCCCCAGTTTTTTCGGTGGGGACATTTTTTTTTATCATTTTGTCCCCACTAAAATCTGTTATCATATTTTGACAAATTAGAGGTTTCAAACTCAACGACGTTAGAAGTGTTTCCATCAGGTAACCGCTCAAAAACGTTGCGCATTTTCCCGAAGCCGTCTACTCGTTGGGTGCCGTCAAGTTGTTTCCATCCTTTTTGTAGACGAAGTATTTTTGTAATTAATTTCGAGTCCTTGACCTTAAAATTACGCTTCCAATCATACCCCTCCGAATTGTCCGTCCCGCAAATCGCATTTTTATAGAGTAGGGCGGGGCAAACTCTATCTATATAGGGGCGCGCGTCTAGCCAGCTACAAATAATATCCGTCCAGGGGTGAGATACTGTCTCGTCGTAATTTTGTTGCAACACTTTTAGCTGTTCGCTTTCTTCTGCATCGAGGCAAAGTTGCTCACCTGATAAATAGACTTTTTTTGCCTCTGACCATAGCTGTAATATTTCGCTTTCCTTCATATCCCAGGGTTTCACTTGCGCTCCTTTATCACACACGACAAGCCAGTAACGACGGTTTCCTGTGTCTCCTTTATAAAAATCGGTCTCATTCGTGGAGGCAAAAAATACACACTGTCTCAATCGTGTTGTACTTTCTCGTGCATAGGCGGCCCTATAAGAGTCGGCCGTCTTACTGATAAAACGTTTTTGTTCCTCTAGGTCACTTTTGCGCATTGCTGATAATTCGGAGATTTCCAATATCCAATGCCCTTGGAGCTGCTCCATCGTGTCTTTATCGCCAGACAACGAGGTGAGGGAGTCGCTGAAATAACCTAAAGATATTTTTTGTAAAAAGGTAGATTTACCGATACCTTCAGGACCTTGCAAAATCGTCATATAATCAAATTTTTTCCCAGGCTCATAAATCCGAGCTATTGCGGCGGCAAAAGATTTACGCGCTATTGCAGCTGTTAAAGTTGAGGGACGAGCGCCAAGATATGTAGTAAAAACTTTCTCAAGACGTTTTTCGCCGTCCCACTCTGGTAAGGTGTCTAATTTATCACGCAAAGGATGATATTTATTTTCTAATTGTATTTGCGCTAGCGCGTTAAGCATCTTTTCTTTACTGACGATGCCAAATTTGGTTTCTAAAAGTCCAGCCAGACAAGCGTTATCGCGATCACTCCAATACTGATTTTCTTTGCGTACCTCACGCCATGGAAGGTCAGAGCGTATTTCTATTTTATCATTAAATTCATTCCAGAAAATATTATTTTTAAGCCCGCTAAGATTTTTTAAAATTAAAAGGATATTAGCAAAAGTACTTTCTACTTTATTGTTTTTACCATAGCTCAAACCAGACGCACACGCCCCATCGTCGGCCTCATCTTTTACAGACAAGACGGCCGGAAGCTCAGCACGCACACGCTCATCCGCTCCAGCTAGCCGGCACATACTATCATAAGAGGGGCGGCGACATACTGGAGTCTGCGGAGATACAGACGCATCCAGATGGCCGAAAAGATGAACGCGAACAATATCAAAAGCATTGCACTCCATCCCCCCAGCGGGATCTGTGCCGTGGTTTGAAAATACCCACAAATCCGAGTAAACGACAACGCCACTTTTTGTCTGTCCTTTTATGTATGTATATCGCCCTCCAGGCTCCGGCTTGTAAACATCACCGAGAAATTTTTCGAGGGCGGTCTGGATAGGATAATAAGCACGACAAAATGCACCTATTAAACCTCCTTTCTTTCGTGGGTCTTCGTTAAGTTTCCCCGAATTTTCGTGCAATGTTTTTCCGTTTGCCTTTTCGCGCTCACTTCGCGGCCACTCTTCCGGATCGGTTGGTGCGACATAAGTAGACAAAATTTTATCTACATCAAGCCACGCCCCATCGTGACATACATAAATATATTCGCCGTCCGATGGTGTAGAGGGCCAATACATCATGCGTTCGGCCTGATATGTGCTATCGTCAAACATTAGCATACTTTTATCTATCATCTCAGCAACGCGACGGCCCAGGGCCTCATATTCGGCAGCATCAACGGAGCGTGACAAAGGAGCTATAAAACGCAAGCGCGGGGAGGAGTGAGTATGTGAGTGCGTGGAGTAAATTAAAGAGGCGAAGCCTTTCCAATTAGTTTTATATTGATCGATAAATTCGCTTGTTGCGTCATCTAGGTCAAGCGTCAACAAATCACGATACTTCACATACCCTTTTTTTCTCCGTCCTTCTTTTAGCTCACCACCAACAAAGCCTCCAACATCCTTTGCACGGCCTTGGGCCTCTTTGTCAAAATTATTATGATAGTCGTGTTCCGTCTCGCCAGTCCGAAAAGTAGTAGAGAGACGAGCAGCCAAATCGGCCCAATCAAGCCTTTCTGTATCCCACACAAATGCGCGTCTGGTTTTTGCCGTTGATATTGTGATCCCTCTCATTACTTCCCTTTTAAAAAATTATTTATTGTATGTTTTATATTTGTTTGTGTACTCTTTTAGTACTTTCTTTGCCTCATTAACCGCTTTTTCAGCATCGCCTACTGTCTCAAAGTAGTTTCCGACACTCCAGCGAATATCATCTACTTCTATGTTTTTTTCCCAAGTAAATTTTACTTTTAGGAATTCGTCAAAGTAGTAATATTTACCATAGAGGTCGGCTCTCCAGACGCAGTTTTTATCTACTATCTCGCATGTATCTTTTACTTTTGCTTTCATGATTCATTCTCATTGATATATTCTATTTTGAATTTCTCTTTTGGCACACGACCTTGCATTACACCTCCTTTATAAGGACATTCCTCTAACTCCAAAAGACTTTCTCCATAGGTTTGGTAAACTTTACTGCTTACGTTTAAGTCTATCCAAATGTAATCACAACCTCTATCTATGGACAAAGGGTTAGACTTCGTTAGATAAACTTTTCCGCGTTTTGAAAGATTGTTTCCACCCTTAGACGGTTGGTAATATAAACCTGTAGGGATATGCTTTAATCTGTATGCTTTCATATTTTATTCTCCTATCTCCTCGTGGTACTTTCGTAATGTTTCTTTCACTCGCTTTGCAGCTTCTTCGGCCTGCGCTCTGGTGCAGAAGTAATTGCCATACTCGTGTCTTTTTTTATCAATACAATCGCAATATTCTTTATCTACCATTAGGATTCCTTGGTTGCCAACATAATAATATTCCTTATCTTCTTCTGCTCTCCACCTAATATTCTCAACTTTCCTCTCTTCTGCATTCCACTTTAGGCCTTGCTCTTTCATTTTATCAAAGAGTAACTGTTTTTCTTCTTCGGTGGCGTAGGATAAATCATCGTTACACCATCTATCACTTAAAGATTCACTGAAAGAAAGCTGACCGCATACATCTATTCCAATATAGTAAGAATGGAAACCTTTTTTATCCGTGCTTTCATATATAAAAGCATTGTGCCTTTTCCCATTTGCAACAGACACAAGAATATCTCCGTCCTTAAACTTTTGCTCTCTCTCAAATACTACACTCCCGTCCTTAACGATTGCCTTGCAATCCTCGGGAATAGCGATTGTATCGCCGCATTGTAATTCTACTATCATAATGTTCTTTTATTTAATTTCTCTTTTTACGTTTCTTCTTTCTTTTACTCGCATAAGGTGTTGAACCTGCGCGTGATCTACCCTCATAAGCACGATACCGTCTTCTTTTCTCATCTAAGAGCTTCTCTATGTCATTTGCCGTATCATTTGCAATTTTATTTAATTCTTCCATAGCTTGTTTTCTTTTAATCTACTAACTCAAAACTATACGCTACCACCCACGGGTTGCTCTCCCATGTGCCTTTGCCGCTGATTTTGTCGATGAGATACCAAAATGCTAAACGTGCGCTTGGAAAGGCAACTGTAGGAGCATATCCTATATTTTTGGAAACATAGAACAATTCATTGTCATAAAATTGCCAAACGCCCTCTCGCATAATATCATCGTCTGATATATCTTGCAATCGCTCCACCTTAACGTCCGTAATTCTGATATGGTGGAGCATTAAGTCAGCTTTCACGAACATTTTGTTATTATTACCTCCCGAAGTATCAGGACTTCCACCAATTGACTCGTGGGCATTACACCACCATTCGTTTGCAGCCTCCTCCCCGTCTTTGTCAGTTAATTCATCATAAATGGTTTTGTAACTTTGTGCAATCGCCACGACCTCATCAACCCCATAACGTGGATAGTTCTCTTTTGGAAGGTTATAAGTTCTTCCCTCGTAATCAAAGAGCCATTTCCCATTGTCAAAAAAGACTTTTGATGGATATACCCGAATTAGTTTACCAGCTACATTTTTATCTAATGTCAAGGTGAGTTTTCTCCTTGTCATGGTCTTTGAGCCATTCAGCACCGCCCGCGTGAGGCAATATTTGTCATTAAACATTATCTTCTTAGTCATGATTTTAATCTTTCCCTTATGTATGCAACAATCTCGTTTTCAGTCTCCATGTAAGCAATTTTGCCGTTTATTTGGTCTACCGTTGCAGTCACCGCTATATTCCACACTTTACTCATAAGTTTACGGGAGGGGTGCTTATCTGCATACTCCGCACCAGCTTCAAATGCTGTTTCAATTGCTGCTTCAATTATAGGGCGCATATATAAGCTAGGGATATTCTTTTTACAATATTCCTGCGCTGCTTTGTTGATTTCGTTTACTCTGTTCATGTTTTTTACTTTAATAATTCGGGGTTATCGTGAATATTGCCTATCACCTCAAAGATGAAGATAGGACTACTGCGTTTCATATCTCCGAATAGCACGGCAAGAAACATATCATTGTGATGCAGCCAATCGCCTTTGGTGCTGATGCAGAACGTACCCTCTTCCCATATCACGGGCGAGGTGTATGACTGTCGCAGTTCGCCTGTTATTTCTTCGAGAGTGAACATGTCAAAGCAGTCGGTCTCATCGTTGAACTCCCTCATAAGAATGTTCTCATACTCGCTGACCCGTAAAATATCCCCCTCAAAGATTTTCTTGCCGTTCTTGTCTATCAACCCTGTGTACTGACCGATAGTGTCGGGATCTACCTGCATTTGCCACCCGTTGTCCCACATGAAATATTCATCATATGGAGCTTCGGGAATTTGTATATTTCCATACAGCCATTTACCATTTTGAATGGACTTTCCTCTGAATAATATTTCTCTTTTCATTTTACTTGCTGAATAAAAAATGATACAAAATAACTGCGGTCGCAACTCCCCATCCACTGAATGCTATTGCGTATGCAATCCTGCGCGCTATAGAAAAACTCTCCAATGCTTTAGCATAGTAATTTCTGAATTTAATAGCATCACCAAAATGATTCTCAAAGGTTTCCGTGCAGGCATCAGACAATATCCTTTCTATTTTCCTGCGGCCTTTCTCTGTGATGATGGGGTTAAATTTGTCGTTCTTATACAAGCCGTTCTCACAGGAGAAAACATTGGTATAGAAAACTGTATCTCCGTTGTATTTATCTTGTAGTCCGACTCTAAGATCAATTCGAAAAACACCACGCTCTTGGTAATATTTCTCTGCAAGTTCCTTTATTTCCTTATCGTTGAGCTTAGCCTTTTCAAACAGAACATTGTATTCAGACTCTCTTAATTGATAAATTCTTTCTGCCATATTACTTTTCCGTTTATTTTATTTCGATATATCCTTTACCATGGCATCGCGGACATTTATCTTTACCAAATAAATAGGCAATTCCAAATGTCATTATTCCAGCAGTATGGTCATAAACTTTACCCCTCCCCTTACAGGTGGGGCATGTAAAATAGTCGCCTCGTCTCATCGCTTATATCTTTTTGTTAATAAAATTTTATAGTCTTTACTCTTCGACCGCCTTAAAAATTATCTCCTCGTTTAGCCCTAAAAGGTCTTGCGAAAAAGCCACGCAGAAGGAGTTGCAGTACTGGTATTTTCCGTGTCCAAATGCACACTTTTCACATGAGCTGCCAGCCGTGGCAACGTATTTTTTACCGTTTATAATGATTCCGTTTTCTTTAGTCATTGCTGTGTTTTTACTTATTTCAGTTGTCTTCATTTTGTAGCCAACTAATCATTACTGATAGTTTCTACATTTTAGGTCCTTGTCAAAGCCTTTGTATGTCTTATTTTTTTCATTTGCTACTCTTGTTTTTTATTCTAGGCCTTTTATTATTTCCTTCTCCTTTTCCGAGAGCGTCCAAATATCAGCTATTTCCGCGGCTCTCGTTTCCGCGGCTCTCATTTCCGCGGCTCTCATTTCCGCGGCTCTCATTTCCGCGGC
>ERZ772999.360-NODE-360-length-29087-cov-3.006545_pt1 | contig 29087 bp, 18 predicted proteins | sample MGYA00511467_ERZ772999 | MGnify/ENA primary metagenome ERZ772999 (study PRJEB29015, sample SAMEA2738064) | human oral metagenome | biome: human oral; feature: human-associated habitat; material: saliva | place: China | collected 2218 ... | reverse complement strand
ATTCTCTTCGGTTGTACCTTCAACAAGAACTGCAGCTGCTCCATCGCCAAACAAAACGCAAGTTTGACGGTCTGTGTAATCTACAATAGACGACATCTTATCAGCTGCAATAACAATTACTCGTTTGTAACGTCCGCTTTGAATCATCGTTGATGCTACATCGAGCGAATAAAGAAATCCGCAACAAGCAGCAGAGAAATCGAACCCGAAAGCATTCTTCAGGTCTAACTTTCCTATAACGATAGAAGCAGTCGATGGAAATTTATAGTCTGGAGTTGTTGTTGTAACGATAAGAGCATCGATGCTGTCTGGGTCAGCTCCTGTCTTTTCTAGGAGTTGCTTTGCAGCCTTACGTGCCATATAGCTAGTTCCGAGTCCTTCTTCGGTTAGAATACGGCGTTCTTTAATGCCCACGCGTTCCATAATCCATTCATCAGTAGTATCTACCATACGCGAAAGTTCCTCGTTAGTGAGGACATAATCGGGTACATAGCCACCAATACCAGTGATAATGGCATTTATTTTCTCCATTTGCGTCTTACTCTACAGTTTCTTTTACGATAGCAATTTTACCACGATAGTAGCCACAAGATGGGCATACGGTATGGTAAATATAATAATTGCTGCAGTTAGGGCATACTGCCAATGTTGGAGCTACAGCTTTATCGTGGGTTCTTCTTTTAAGTGTACGAGTCTTTGACTGTCTTCTTTTAGGATGTGCCATAATTCTTTAAACGTTTAATATTTTATTTTTTCAATTTTAATAAGGCTTCCCAGCGTGAATCCATAGGTTTCTCGTCTTCCGAACCGCTTCGGGCGGCAGAGTGTTCATTAAGCGCTCTTATCATGGCAGGATTGCATTTTCCAGGTGCATGCACATGTCTGATAGGTAGAGCAAGTACTATAAATTCATAGACGAACCACGATACATCGAGTATTCCTTCGTTCTCGGGTACAGTAACAAGGTCGTCATCGTCTGAGTATGTGCTTCCAAACTTTACTTCAAGTCGCTGTTGTGTCTCGATAGGTTGTTCCATATCGTCCAAGCAGATGTCGCATGGCAATACAACCGTTCCTTTCTCGTAGAAATCGAGCGTGAAATAATCGTTCTGTGTGCGTACAATCTCTAATGAAACGTGCACACTTCCACCACTCACTTCTGAAGCATTAATCGCCTTAAAGTAAGTATTGTCAAGGTCGAACTCTAGCTTATTTAAGCCTTCCGAAAGACCTTTCAAATCTATTTTAAGGATATTCAAGTCCATAATCGGTGTGCAAAGTTACTAATATTTTTCTGATATTAAGCAAATTAAAAGTAAAAAATATCTTGCATTACTATTCTTAAGAAGTGTTAGAGCAAAATTAATCATTTGACTGCAATACCTTCATATCTTTTTTATGCTATTACTTTCAGTTCTCTTTTATTTTCTTATTACTCATCTTGTTTGCTGGCTTTTTATAATATTATAATAAGGTGAAACGAGTTTCTTCGCAATGCGATAAAATTGGGTGGAGGAGTACTACAAAAGGGTTCAATACTTATTTAATACGATAATCTTTATAAAATAAAAGTAGCTTATTGGTAACTTGTTTAGAAGGAAGGAGTAGATATATTTATTGTGCCAAACTATTATTTGCTTGCTTTCAGTTCTATTCTGAATGTAGTTCCTTTGCCCAATTCGGAGCTTTTTACAAATATTTTGCCATTGTGGTATTCTTCTACGATGCGTTTGGCAAGACTCAGACCTAAGCCCCAACCACGGCTCTTAGTGGTAAAACCTGGTTTGAAAACGTTGCGTAAGTCTTTTTTCTTAATACCTTTGCCTGTATCGCTAACCTCTACTATTACACGTTCGCCAATGGTTTCTACGCGTAACGTAATTGTTCCAGATACTCCACCCATTGCATCTACTGCGTTTTTACAAAGGTTTTCTATAACCCATTCGAATAGCGAAGCATTAAGACGGATTATTATATCATTATCGGGAAAAACCTTTACTATATGAATTGTCTTTGATGTACGACGGTCTATATAGTCAATTACGTGGTCAAGCACTTCGCTCAAACTCACTGGTACAGGTTCGGGTAGCGAACCAATCTTAGAAAAACGGTCGGCAATAAGCTGTAAACGTTTTACATCTTTGTCCATTTCGGGTAACAAATCATCGTCAGGATAGTTTTCTTTTAGTATAGTTGTCCATGCCATAAGCGACGATATTGGTGTACCCAGCTGGTGAGCTGTCTCTTTACTAAGACCCACCCATACTTTGTTTTGTTCTGCTCGCTTTGATGTTAAGAGGGCAAATATTGCTACAACCACGAAGAGCATTACGACACCTAACTGTACGTATGGATAGAGCGCAAGACGTTTCAGCATTAACGAATCATCGTAACAAACATCTATATATTCGTTCTTAGCATCTGATAGTTGTATTCTAATATCTTGTTTGTTGGCTTTCAGTCGTTTTGCTATGGCGGAAATGTATTGCAAACTGTCTTTGTAGTTCTTAGCATTGATAGCAACATTACGAAAGTCGGTAACGTTTCCAACATTATCGAGCACTACAACAGGAATTGTATTGTTCTCGTTTAGCACTTTTAAAACCAATGCTAAATCGGTATTTTCATCGGCTTGACTTAATGCGCGCATAGCTTCTGCCCATACTTCCATCTTGCTTCGTTCTTCTCGAGCCAAGTCTTTAGTAAGTATATTCGATGCTACCAGTGATACAACTGCAATTACAATTGCTACTATAACAAGTATAATCTTAACCTGTCTTATTCTGTCTGTCCATTGCATAACGATTATATTAACGGCAGATGGCTTGTTTTATTGTATGAAGTTGTGTCGTGTTGGTATGCTGCTATATATATTAAGGTGTATTTACCAATAGATATATTTCTTGACTTTGCCAACCTTCGTTCAATAGAATATATCATTATCGACTATTAGGCGATGATGAATGCTTTATGAAGATTTCTGGAAATGTAGCATCAGTAGAAAGAAAGTGAGGATACTTTGGGAAAAATAATGATTGTAATGGAATCCATTCCGATGAAATAATATGTTGATGAATTTATTGATAATCAATAGGTTATAGTAATGTGTGAATCGATATATTGTAGTGTGTAGGAATTGATATTCCTTATACAAATAGATATCTTCTAACTATTGTGATATAGCCACATAACAGACGTAGTTTTTTGTGATATCTAATTTACAACTGACAGATATCTGAGACAAACGTTACAGATATCTGAAACGAGTGCGACAGATATCTGAAACGAAGGGGAGTCTTACGTAAAATTAAAACGTTGCTATATATAGACAGGCTGTTTAGAAATAGTAAGTATTTGTGAGAGTTAAGTTACCCATACACTCAATGTAGACTAATAATACAATAAAAAACACGAAGCTCTAACATTCGAATTTGTATGTTTCGAGTTTTATTTGTACCTTTGAGCCTCAAAAATATATACAATCCAACGGTTTATGGACGACGATAAGATAATAGGAAACAACGGGAATGATACCCCATTAAACGAAGAAGCTAAGAACAAAGATGGTAACGCTGCGAATACAGATGACTATACAGATGTGGTAGCAAATGCCAAAATGGACGACGAAAACGATGTGGACGAGCTACAAAACGACTATGTTTCATCTAACAGATTCGATGCTTCTGCCGTTAAGCACCTATCTGGAATGTATAAAAACTGGTTTCTGGATTACGCAAGTTATGTAATCTTGGAACGCGCCGTGCCTCATATTGACGATGGATTGAAACCAGTTCAGCGTCGCATACTTCACTCAATGAAGCGAATGGACGATGGACGATACAATAAAGTAGCGAATATTGCAGGACACACAATGCAGTTTCACCCCCATGGCGATGCTTCTATCTGCGATGCTCTCGTGCAAATGGGGCAGAAAGACTTGCTTATCGATACGCAAGGAAATTGGGGAAACATCTTCACTGGCGACCGTGCTGCAGCCCCAAGATACATAGAGGCTCGTCTGTCTAAGTTTGCATTGGAAACCATTTTCAACCCTAAAACCACCGAATGGCAACAGTCTTACGATGGCAGGAATAAAGAACCTGTTACTCTTCCAGCCAAATTCCCATTGCTATTAGCACAAGGAGCAGAGGGAATAGCTGTTGGTCTATCATCTAAAATACTTCCACACAATATGGCAGAGATATGCGATGCAGCTATAAACTATTTACGTGGAAAGAAGTTTGAGCTTTATCCAGACTTTCCAACAGGCGGTAGCATCGATATTTCAAAATATAACGATGGGCAGAGAGGGGGCACTTTGAAAGTGCGCGCTAAAGTAGAAAAGATAGATAACAAAACTCTTGTAATTCGCGAAATACCTTTTAGCAAGACAGCCAGTACACTCCAAGAATCTATTACGAAAGCAGTAGAAAAGGGAAAACTAAAGATTCGCAAGGTAGAAGATATGACAGCGTCTGAAGTAGAGATACAACTACACCTGACGCCAGGCACTTCAAGCGATAAAACAATGGACGCTTTGTATGCCTTTACCGATTGTGAGGTGTCAATCTCGCCTAACTGTTGTGTTATAGCCGATAACAAACCACAGTTCTTAACAGTGTCTGATGTGTTGAAACATTCAGTTGATGGTACATTGGAGCTGTTGCGTAAAGAACTCGAAATACGTAAGAATGAGTTGGAAGAACAGCTATTCTTTAACTCTCTCGAACGTATATTCATAGAAGAGCGCATCTATAAAGAACATAAGTTTGAGACATCTAAAACGATGAACGAGGTTGTTGCTTTCGTTGATTCTAAACTTGAACCTTTTAAAAAGGACTTTATTCGCGAAGTGACGCGAGACGATATACTACGCTTGCTTGAAATAAAAATGCAACGCATTCTAAAGTTTAACAAGGATAAAGCTGATGAATTAATTCAGAAAATAAGAGCAGAAATAGCTGAAATAAATAAAGATCTCAGCGAAATGGTACGTGTAACCATAGAATGGTTTAAGCATTTGAAAGCCAAATATGGTAAGGACTTCCCACGCAAAACAGAGATAAAGAGCTTTGATACCATTGTTGCCGCTAAGGTAGTAGATGCAAACGAGAAACTATATATAGACCGCAAAGGTGGCTTTATAGGTACCGACTTGAAGAAAGCAGAGTTCGTTCAAAATTGTTCCGATCTTGACGATGTTATCGTTTTCTTTCGTGATGGTAAGTATCGTATAGTACATATTGCTGATAAAGTATTTGTTGGTAAGGGCATTATCTATCTACAAGTATTCAAACGCAACGACCGTCGCACTATCTACAATGCTGTTTACCGTGATGGAGAAAAAGGTCCTTATTACATAAAGCGGTTTAATGTGGTTTCCATTACTCGTGATAGAGATTACGATCTTACACAAGGAAAACCAAGCTCGCGGGTGCTTTACTTTACGGCAAATCCAAACGGAGAGGCAGAAACTATTAAGGTTATATTGAAAGACCAGCCAGGTAGGACGCGCCTGATGCGTTATTTCGAACGCGATTTCTCTAAAGTACTTATAAAGTCGAAGACTGCTCGTGGCGTATTGCTTACAAAAGAAGCAATTGAACGTGTATCTTTAAAAGCACATGGAGTATCTACTTTAGGTGGTAGAAAGGTTTGGTTCGATGCCGATGTCAATCGTATCAACTACGAAGAACAAGGGCGTTTGTTGGGCGAATTTAACGATAAAGACGTCATTCTTGTGGTTTTAAACAATGGAGAGTTTTATACTACTAACTTCGATGCTACCAACCATTACGAAGATAATATTTTATATATAGAGAAGTTTGACTCTGAAAAACCATGGACAGCAGTAGTCTACGATGCCGATAATCAAGGTTATCCTTATCTAAAACGCTTCTATATGGAAAGGTCTGTACGTCATCAGAATGTAGTAGGCGACAATCCTAAGTCGAAACTCGTGTTCTTGACAGATGATGCTTATCCTCGCGTAGAAATAACGTATGGTGGAAGTGATGCGGCACGAGGTACAGACATTATAGATGCAGAGGAATTTGTAGGCATAAAAGGCTTTAAGGCAAAAGGAAAACGCCTTACTACTTTCAAAGTTAGCACGATTAAACAGCTTGAGCCTATTCGCTTTCCTGATTCGGAAGAGATAGAAACGAACGAGAATGCAGCGTCAGATGTGGAAACCGTAGAAAATTCGTCTGTGAATCAGCTTAAATCTGAATCACAAGAACAGTCAGAAGCAATAACAAAGTCTACTAAGACGAAAGAAGACAATGGCGATGACCAACAATTAAGTCTACAATTCTTTGATGAATAAATGGATATGACGTTGCGGAAAATAGTTTTTGTATTCTTATTGTTGCTATATGGTGTTACAATCTATGCGCAAGATACGTTGAGTTCTGGTAAAATTATTACTAATGTACAGCTGGTAGGTATTGGTACCGTAAACCAGTTAGATACATATCTATCACCAAGCGAATATGCAGGAACAGAAATTCGCTATATTTCGCATACGCTACGAGAAAATGGAACGTCGCTTTTGCGCGAAATCATTCATCAAGCACACCTATCATACACACATAATGCTTCGAATAAAAACAACAATATAGGTGGAATGTACAACTTTCAATACAACCTACACTATGCATTTGCTAAATGGAGAGCGGGCAACGGTACTCTAACAGCTACGGCAGGAGGTGGCATTGATGCTAACATAGGTTTCTTATACAATATGCGCAATGGTAATAATCCAGCACAAGCTTACTTAAATGTAAATATATCACCATCAGCTTCGGCTGCATATACATTTCGTTTGTGTAACAAGCCCTTTCAAGTAAGATACGAAATACAAGCTCCACTCGCTGGAGTAATGTTTGCACCAAACTTCGGTCAAAGTTACTATGAAATATTTTCGAAGGGCAACTACGACCACAACATAGTGGCTACTACCATTTTTACTACTCCATCGCTTCGGCAAATGCTTACTATTGATTTTACTTTGAAACACACTACTTTGCGAATTGGCTATTTAGGCGACTTCCAACAAGCACGCATAAATGGCTTAAAATATCACACATGGAGTAATCTTCTTATAATAGGTATCGCACGAAAATTCTCAATATCAAAGATTATTCCATAATGAAAAAGTATAAACGTCTCTTCCATCATACCACTTCTGCGTTAGCATACACATTATTTATAATATCGTTATCTATAATGTCGTTGCTCTCATCTTGTGTAACTAACGACGAGTATCAGAATACCATACAAGGTAATGCAGAAGCACTTTGGAAGATTATTGATGAACATTATTGTTTCTTTGACCAGAAAGGTATTGATTGGGAAGCGGTGCGAAATAAGTATCTACGGCAGTTCGATAACTCGATGACGGAACGCCAACAATTTGAGATAATGGCTAATATGCTGTCTGAACTGAAAGATGGACACGTAAATTTATACACTTCTTTTAATGCTGCGCGTTATTGGTCGTGGCATGAAGATTACCCACAGAACTATTCAGACTCGCTCTTACGAAAGTATTTAAAAACCGATTACCTTATAGCAAGCGGAATGGATTATACCATTCTTGACGACAACATAGGATATTTGCGTTGCGAAAGTTTTCAAAATGGAATAGGGGCAGGCAACCTCGATGATATTCTTTTATACTTTCAACCGTGTAGAGCCTTAATTATAGATGTGCGAAATAATGGAGGAGGTGCTCTGAGCAATGCAGAAGAATTGGCAGCAAGATTTACTAATAAGCCAACACTTGTGGGGTATATGCAACATAAAACAGGAAAAGGACATAACGATTTCTCGCCACTTCGCTCACAGATACTAAAACCCGGGAAGGGAATACGCTGGCAAAAACCTGTATTTGTATTAACCAATCGTAGTGTTTTTTCGGCTGCTAACGAGTTTGTAAAGTATATGCGCTGCTTTCCCAATGTAAGAATAGTGGGCGATCGTACTGGTGGAGGAGCAGGCTTACCATTCTCTGCCGAGCTTCCCAATGGCTGGTTAATACGTTTTTCTGCTTGTCCGATGTACGATAAGAATAAGCAAATGACAGAATTTGGAATAGACCCCGACTATAAGGTTAATCTTACTTCAGAAGATTTTCATCGTGGAAAAGACACCATTATAGAATTTGCACGTCATCTTGTATACTAATAATTGCGATAATATCTATGCATAGATAAATATATGTAAGATGTATTAATTTTCTGTTTTTATTATTAGTTGCCTGCATAAAATATATTTAATTTCGTAAAAGGTATTTCTTAAGACAACCATAAATATTCAGTAGAATAAATACCTTTTAAGTGCTATAAAATATGGGGTCATAAATGTTGTAGTTTTTTGTGATATCTAAACCGCAACTGACAGATATCTGAGACGAATGCGACAGATATCTAAAACGTACGTTTCAGATATCTGAAACAAACGAAACTAAAAACAGTCTGGCTTTTCCTAAACAAACAAAGTAATTCTATTTGATAAGTGAGTAATTGGTAAGAACTGTTTATAAGCTTTCTACCTCTTTCCTACTAAGCAACATTAATATGAAATAAGTTGTGCAAGAATACTACTTATGAGATATATTTACAGCTCTATGGTTCTCTTTTTAGTACTATAAAGTGAGATTCAAACTAATTTCTTTACTTTGTTTTAGCCAAATTCAATAGACAAGTATTTCTTTTCATTCGTACATATAACTTTGTTGTAGATATGCAAAGATATTAGTGTAATTCCATTCCTATTCCATTATAATTTGCAATATTGCAATCTGTAGGTAGCAATAGTGTTGCACAATGTTCTAAAAATGTGCCGTTAAATAAATTTTTGTACAAAAATATGCTTTAAAAGTTGGTGGTAAGATATAAAATTCATACTTTTGGCAACATAAACAACTAATAGTCGTCAGTTAACACTTATCATTAAAAAAAAGAAGAACAAACAAATGAAAACAGATTTTGAGATTGCCCACGAAGCAAAACTTGAATTAATAGATAGTATTGCGAAAAAAGTGAATATCCCAACGGACGAACTTGAGCCGTTTGGAAAGTATATAGCAAAAGTGCCTTACAAACTTATTGATGAAGAAAAGGTTAAGAAATCGAAGTTAATACTTGTTACAGCTATTACACCAACAAAAGCCGGTATAGGCAAAACAACTGTAAGTGTAGGCTTAGCATTGGGTATGAATCGTATTGGTAAAAATGCAATACCAGCCCTTCGTGAACCTTCGCTCGGTCCATGCTTTGGTATGAAAGGTGGAGCTGCTGGAGGAGGCTATGCACAAGTGTTACCAATGGAGAAAATTAACCTGCATTTTACCGGCGATTTCCATGCAATAACCTCCGCAAACAATATGATATCGGCAATGTTAGATAACTATATTTATCAGCATCAAGATGAAGGCTTCGGTATGAGGGAAGTATGGTGGCGTCGTGTCTTAGATGTAAACGACCGTAATTTGCGTAACATTATAACAGGATTGGGTGCTCGTACAGATGGATTGCTTAGCGAAAGTGGCTTCGATATAACTCCTGCTTCAGAGATAATGGCTATTCTTTGTTTAGCTTCTAGCGAAGAAGACCTGCATAAGCGTCTTGATAATATAATCTTAGGTATAACTCTAGAAGGTAAACCGCTATACTTGCGCGAATTGAATATAACAGGTTCTATTGTAGCACTTTTACATGAAGCAATTAATCCGAACCTTGTTCAAACCATAGAAAATACACCCGCATTTATTCACGGTGGTCCGTTTGCTAATATAGCACATGGTTGTAACAGCATATTGGCTACAAAAATGGCAATGACCTTTAGCGATTATTGTATAACGGAAGCAGGATTTGGTGCCGATTTAGGTGCAGAGAAATTCTTAGATATAAAGTGTCGTAAAGCAGGAATATCTCCAGTACTCACCGTTCTCGTAGCAACTGCACAAGCCTTAAAGATGCATGGCGGCATAGATGTCGCAGAAATAAGCAAGCCAAACTTAGAAGGAGTGAAAGCAGGACTATGCAACTTAGATAAACATATAGCCAATTTAAAAGCATTTGGACAGACAGTTGTGGTTTGTTTAAACCGATTTGCAACCGATACAGACGAAGAATTGGCTTTAGTAAAAGAACATTGTGAGGCACAAGGCGTTGGATTTGCCATTAACACAGCTTTTGGCGAAGGAGGAAAAGGCGCAGAAAATTTAGCACATTTAGTAGTTGATACTATTGAGAAGAATCCATCTGCACCATTAAACTATGTATACGAAGAGTCAGATGATATAGCTACTAAAGTAGAAAAAATAGCTACCAATATTTATGGAGCAGGAAAAGTGATATTACGTCCTGCTGCAAAACGCGACTTACAGCGTATTAAGGAACTCAACTTAGAGCATCTTCCAGTATGTATTGCCAAAACGCAGTACTCATTTTCTGAAGACGCAAAAGCTTACGGAGCACCTTCAGGGTTCCCAATTACTATTCGTAACTTCGTAATTAATGCAGGAGCAGGTATGATTGTAGCTATTGCTGGCACAATAATGCGAATGCCAGGTCTGCCGAAAAAACCACAGGCAGAGAATATCCACGTAGTGAATGGCGTAATAGAAGGCTTGTCATAAAAAGCGATCCATAAATTGCGAACCTCGGAGTACATATATTGTCTTCGAGGTTTTTGCTTTATAATAGTGATAGAACTATTCACTAGCATTGATATAACAAAGAAGTCAATATCTTAAAAATGTTTTTTTTCTTTATATATATTATGTGATTAGCTAAAATTTAAGTAACTTTGCGCCTAAAAGGAAACGGAGATGGTATATTTCTTTTCTTTTTATAGGAACTCATTTGATAATTAAATATTAAACATATAATACTTCAAAGATGAAAATTTCATTCGAAAACCCCGATAAGTTAAATGGTCTTTTAACTATAGTTGTTGAGGAACAAGATTACAAAGAAGAAGTTGAAAAGGCACTTAAAGATTATCGCAAGCGTGCAAATATACCAGGCTTCCGTCCAGGACAAGTACCTATGGGATTGCTTAAACGCCAAGTTGGTACACAAGTAAAAATGGATGCTATTAATAAAATATTAGGCGATAATCTTCAGAAATATATTATCGATAATAAAATCCACATGCTTGGCCAACCAATGGCGTCAGCTTCACAAGAGGCAGTAGAACTTGAGAAACCAGCACCTTATACTTTTAAGTTTGATATAGCAATTGCACCAGAATTTGATATTGAGCTTACAAGCAAAGATACCATTGAATATTACGATATAAAAGTAGACGATGCCCTTATTGATAAACAAATAGAGATGTTTGCAAGTCGTTCTGGACACTACGATAAGGTTGAAGAGTTTGATCCAGAGAAGCGTGATATGCTTAAGGGAGATCTTCGTGAACTTGATGAAAACGGAAACACTTTGGAAGGTGGCATTACTGTAGAAGGTGCTGTAATGATGCCTCAATATATTAAGGTAGACGATCAAAAGAAACTTTTCGATAATTGCAAGCTGGGCGATATTATCACCTTTAACCCACGCAAGGCTTATCCTGCAAACGATGCAGAGGTAGCTTCGCTATTGAAAATAGACAATAAGGATATTGGAAAGCATATTGGCGACTTCTCATACCAGATAACGGAGATAACACGTTATGTAAATGCAGAGAATAATAAAGAACTTTGGGATAGCGTTTATGGACCAGATGCAAATATAAACGATGAAGCAACGTTCCGTAAAACGATAGCTGAAGGTGTAAGCAAACAACTTGAAAGAGACTCTGATTATAAGTTTATGATAGATGTACGTGCTTACGCTGAGAAGAAAGTAGGTAAACTTCAATTCCCAGACGCACTTCTGAAACGTATAATGCTCTCTAATAACGAAGATAAAGGTGCTGAGTTTGTAGAAAAGAACTACGAACAAAGCATAAAAGAACTTGAATGGCATCTTATTAGAGACCGAATAGCACAAGCTAACAATATTAAGATAGAAGATGCAGATGTACGTGAGAGCGCAGCACAAATGGCTAGAGCACAGTTCGCACAGTACGGTATGAATAATGTTCCAGACGAATACATTGACAAATACGTTAATGATATGTTGAAGAATCGTAAGGATATTGAACCTTTTGTTGATGCTGCACTCGACCAAAAACTCTCTGCTGTATTGAAAACAATAGTTAAGCTAAAGAAGAAGTCTGTTTCACTCGACGAGTTTAACAAGCTTATTGAACCTGCAGACACTGAAAAGCCAGTGAAAGCAAAAAGGACTAAAAAAGCTGATAAGGCAGAGAACGAAGAGAAATAAACAAGAAGTGAAATGTTAATGTAAGAGTTTACACTACATTAATAGAGCGACAACATCTTTTCTATAAACTTTCAAATAAGAAAGATTTTAGAGAAGGTGTTGTTTTTTTTATATCTCGAGATATATTTTTTCTCAAACTATTTGTTACGTTGGTTAGAGCCTAAAACTATATCCAGTTAGAAAGTGATAAAAATACTATGGAAAAGAATCTTGTTGTAAATAATATTGCTTCTACATACTAAAATGATGAACAATATGTTGTAGTTTAAATATTTGTAATAACGCTTAAATCAGAATATTACAGAATAAAATATTTTATCATCATCATTAGAATAAATACCATTTAAATATAGGGTCATAAAGGTTGTTGTTTGTTATGATATATAAAACGTAACTGACAGATATCTGAGACGAGTGTGACAGATATCTGAGACGAACGTGATAGATATCTGAAATAAGACTAGCTAAAATCTGGATAGTTTCTTCTAAATATCTAGTATATTTTTATTTTATTAGTAGGTGTATGTGGATAAACTGTAGGCGCCGCTTGTAAAATCTTCACTTGTTTTCAGCTGTCTCTATACGTCTGGAAAGCGAATATAACATATTTACCCTCACTTCAAAAAGAAAAAACAATGGAATATCAAATAAAATTCTTTATTTTATTGAAGTAGTTACTATTTTTTTTATTATCTTTGTGTTAGAATACTATAGATAATGTTTTTGTAATGGCATAATCTTTGTATTAAAGACAATAAAACCGAATAAGGCGCTTGCTCCTTATTATTGTCTAATTAAAATAATAGAAAGAAACAGAATGAAAGATTTTAGAAAGTTTGCGACCCAACATTTGGGTATAAATGGTGTGGTGTTAGACGAGGTTACAAGTATGCAGAACCAATATCTTAATCCATATATATTGGAAGAACGCCAGTTGAACGTAACACAGATGGACGTGTTCTCGCGTTTAATGATGGACCGTATCATCTTCCTTGGCACACAAATTGACGACTATACTGCCAACACACTACAGGCACAGCTGCTCTATTTAGACTCGGTAGACCCTGGGAAAGACATTTCCATCTACATCAACTCGCCTGGTGGAAGCGTAACTGCAGGATTAGGAATCTACGATACCATGCAGTTTATCTCCAGTGACGTTGCTACACTCTGTACAGGTATGGCAGCTTCTATGGCAGCCGTATTGCTTGTAGCGGGTCAGGAGGGTAAACGTTCGGCATTGCCGCATAGCCGTGTAATGATACATCAACCACTTGGGGGCGTACAAGGTCAGGCTTCGGACATCGAAATCGAGGCAAAAGAGATAATGAAGTTCAAGAAAGAACTCTACACCATTATCAGCAACCACTCTCACCAGACCTACGAAAAGGTATGGAACGACAGCGATCGCAACTATTGGATGACGGCTGAGGAAGCTAAGGATTATGGTATGATAGACCAAGTATTAATCAGAAAGAAGTAAACAATGCCTCAGAAGAAATGTAGTTTTTGCGGAAGGAGCGAGAACGAAGTACGGCTTCTCATCACAGGACTTACAGGATACATCTGTGAAGACTGTACACAGCAAGCTTATAATATCGTAGTTGAGTCTGGTGTATTGGGTAAACAAACACCAGAACTCAAGGATATTGATATGGAGAAAGTTCCAAAGCCAACCGAAATAAAAGCTTATTTAGATGAATATATTATCGGACAAGATGAGGCTAAACGCTATCTTGCTGTGTCGGTATACAATCATTACAAACGGTTACAGCAGTCGAAAGACGACGATGGTGTAGAAGTAGAAAAAAGTAACATTATAATGGTGGGCTCAACAGGTACGGGAAAAACTCTCTTAGCTCGTACTATTGCTAAACTGCTGAATGTCCCATTTACTATTGTAGATGCTACAGTGTTTACCGAGGCTGGATATGTAGGTGAAGATGTAGAAAGTATTCTGTCACGCTTACTGCAAGTTGCCGACTATAATGTTGCTGCTGCTGAACGTGGAATTGTATTCATAGACGAAATAGATAAAATAGCACGGAAGAGCGATAATCCTAGTATTACACGAGATGTTAGCGGAGAGGGTGTACAACAAGGATTGTTAAAGCTACTCGAAGGTACTATGGTAAATGTTCCACCTAAAGGAGGACGTAAGCACCCAGATCAAGATTACATTCATGTAGATACTCGGAACATACTATTTATATGCGGTGGCGCATTCGATGGTATAGAACGAAAGATAGCACAACGTCTCAATACACACGTTGTGGGCTACAACTCGGTGCAGAATGTGTCTAGAATCGATAAGAAGGACCTAATGAAATATGTGCTGCCACAAGACTTACGCTCGTTCGGACTTATTCCAGAGATAATTGGACGTCTACCCGTACTAACTTATCTTAATCCATTAGACAGAGAGGCATTACGTAAAATACTTGTGGAACCAAAGAATTCCATTATCAAACAGTATGTAAAACTCTTTAAAATGGATGGTATCGACCTTACATTTGCAGAAGATGCGCTCGATTATATAGTTGACAAGGCTGTAGAATATAAGTTAGGAGCTCGTGGACTTCGTTCTATTGTAGAGGCTGTAATGATGGACACGATGTTTGAATTGCCCTCTAAAGATGTGAAAGAATATAAGGTTACAGCCCAATATGCACAACAACAATTAGATAAAGCAAAACTCAATAAGCTTGAGTCTGCTTAAAATATAAACAACCGTTGCACTCTATCTTACTTATAAGATGAGTGCAGCGTAAATAAACCTACCTCTCTAATAAGGAACACTGAACTATTAACATGGTAACAGAAGTCAATCTGACAGAAAAACTGAAGTATTTCTTTGGTTTCGATAAGTTTAAAGGTGCGCAAGAAGCTATTATCCAGAACGTGTTAGCAGGTAACGATACTTTTGTATTGATGCCTACGGGAGGCGGTAAGAGCCTTTGCTATCAACTGCCCTCTCTAATAATGGATGGTACAGCAATAGTAATTTCTCCGTTGATAGCCTTAATGAAAAATCAAGTAGATGTAATTAACGGTATCAGCGAAGAAGACGGAGTAGCGCATTATCTAAACTCATCGTTAAAGAAAACAGAGATAGACCATGTTAAAGCTGATATATTGAATGGCAAAACAAAGTTACTCTATGTTGCGCCAGAGTCGTTAAACAAAGAAGAAAGCATTGAATTCTTTAAAACCGTAAAGGTAAGTTTCTATGCAATAGACGAGGCACACTGTATATCGGAGTGGGGCCACGACTTCCGCCCAGAATATCGTAAGATACGACAAGCAGTAGATTTAATAGGTAAAGCTCCTATAATAGCACTCACTGCCACTGCTACTGATAAGGTACGTACTGATATTGTGAAGAGTTTGGGTATTGAAGACTGCGCCGAATTTAAGAGTTCGTTCAACCGTCCTAATCTTTATTATGAAGTAAGATCTAAGAAGAACGAAGAAGATACTAACAGACAGATAATAAAGTTTATTAAGCAAAATCCAGGAAAAAGTGGTATCATCTATTGTCTTTCGCGTAAAAAAGTAGAAGAACTGGCAGCTGTATTGCAAGCAAACGATATAAAGGCAGAACCCTACCATGCAGGTTTAGATTCGGAGACCCGCTCTAGAACGCAAGACGACTTCCTTATGGAAAATATCGATGTAATAGTTGCTACTATTGCATTTGGTATGGGGATAGATAAACCCGATGTGCGCTTTGTTATTCATTACGATATACCAAAAAGCTTAGAAGGCTATTATCAAGAGACTGGACGTGCAGGGCGTGACGGAGAAGAAGGACAATGTATTGTTTTCTATTCTAAAAATGACCTTAAAAAGCTTGAAAACTTTATGGACGGCAAGCCTGTTGCAGAGCAAGATATAGGAAGACAATTGCTGCAAGAAACTGAGACGTATGCAGAATCATCGGTTTGCCGTAGAAAATTATTGCTTCACTACTTCGGAGAAGACTATCCTAAAGATAATTGTGGTATGTGCGACAATTGTTTACACCCGAAAGAGAAAATAGAAGCGAAAGAACCGTTGTTAATTGTGTTGCAAGCTGTGAAGGCTTTGGGAGGTAATTTCCGTCAAGAATACATTATTGACTTTGTTAAAGGACGTGGTACCGATGATATAAAAGACCATAAGCATAATCTTCTAGAAGAATTTGGATTAGGTGAGAAAGAAGACCCTAAAATATGGAACCCTGTTATTAGACAGGCTATGTTGGACGGTTATTTAAAGAAAGATGTAGAAAATTATGGTTTATTGCGCCTCACTGCAGCAGGAAAGCAATTCTTGAAAGAACCAAAATCGTTTATGATAGTGATGGATAAAGAATTCAAAACCGATGATGTAGACGAGTGTATGGTGGGAGGAACAAGTGTAGCTGACCCAGAACTTTATGCAATGCTAAAAGATTTACGTAAGCATCTGGCACGTAAGTTAGGAATCCCAGCTTATGTAATCTTCCAAGACCCATCTTTAGACCAAATGGCAATGATGTATCCCGTTACCGAAGAGGAACTTCAAAACATACAAGGTGTTGGTGTTGGTAAGGCAAAACGATACGGCGAAGAGTTCTGTAAACTCATTAAAAAATATTGTAAAGAGAAGAATATAGAGCGACCCGAAGAACTGCGTGTACGCACTGTGGCAAAGAAGTCGATGCAAAAAGTGAAGATAATACAAGGTATTGATCGCAAATTGCCGTTAGACGACATTGCTACTGCCGAAGGACTCAGCTTTGATGAACTACTTTCGAAGATAGAAGAAATAGTATTTAGTGGTACAAAACTCAATATAGACTACTTCTTAAACGATATTTACGATGAAGATAAAATAGATGATATCTACGATTACTTTATGAACAGTCATACAGACAGCATCGATGAGGCTCTCAAAGAGCTTGATGAGGACTACACAGATGAAGATATTAGATTGGTTCGAATTAAGTTTATATCAGAAATGGCAAACTAACAGGCACTCTCAACCGCTCTTCCAGTTTGGAAAGGGCGGTTTCTTTTTACCATTATCTCGCAGCTTTAACTATAGATGCGAAGAAATTGTTTTTAAGCTCGATAGAAATATGTGAGGATATATTGAAAAGGCGGATAATTGTAATGAGCTCTACTTTTATGTAATAAGATTGTAGTAATTTATAGTTGTTCTGGCGCTTATAATAATACTTATATTAAAACGTTGCAACTAATGAATTTCTTAAATCTTCATCTGAATATATAAACTCACACAGGTTGTTATTTGTTATGATGTCTAAAGCGCAACTGACAGATATCTGTCAGTTGTGTCTTAGATATCTGTCGCGAGCGTTTTAGACATCAGAAAGAAACGTTTTAGATATCTCATATTTTTACCCCACATAGGTAATAGGGGCGTAGCATTATTGTGGTCTGATGAAAGCTTTTAATATTTCCCAACCATTTTTCCCAGTAAAACATAAGTTGTTCTACATAAAAAGCAATATTACTATCTGTGCATTAAACACTGCGAAATAGTTCTATCAATACACCAATGCAACGCACCAAACAATGAGAAGAAACTATACATCTCTTTGTACGCATATCCTTCGTTTACAAGTTTGATGAAAAGAGTAAAAAACAAAGATGATAGAGAATTAAGGTATTAAATAGTATAATGCGTTAAATACTTTTAACGCACAGTAGAAAAACCATAGAAATGATAACCTATACGAATTATAATTAGTACATTTGCACGCAATAAATTTTCTAATATACATATATGTCTTCATTTGTTGCAGATAAAATCGTAATGGACGGACTGACTTACGATGACGTCCTTTTAATACCAGCCTATTCTGAGGTACTACCCAAGGGGGTGGAGTTGAAAACCAAGTTCTCACGTAACATCGAACTGAACATTCCTTTCGTAACGGCGGCGATGGACACCGTAACCGAAAGCGCTATGGCAATAGCTATTGCACGCGAAGGTGGTATAGGTGTGATACATAAGAATATGACCATCGAAGAGCAAGCGCGGCAAGTTGCCATAGTGAAGCGTGCTGAGAATGGAATGATTTACGACCCAGTAACCATTCGTCGGGGACGTACTGTGAGAGAAGCGTTGGCTATGATGGCTGAATATCATATTGGTGGTATTCCTGTTGTTGATGAGAATAACCATCTTGTGGGTATTGTTACCAATCGCGACCTCCGTTTCGAGCGTCATTTGGATAAACTTATTGATGACGTGATGACGAAAGAGAATCTCGTTACGACACATCAAAAGACTGATCTCACAGCAGCAGCACATATTCTTCAAGAAAATAAGATTGAGAAGTTGCCTGTTGTCGATCGTGACAACCGCCTTATTGGTCTGATTACCTATAAGGATATCACAAAGGCTAAGGATAAGCCAATGGCTTGCAAAGACGAGAAGGGACGTCTGCGTGTTGCTGCAGGCGTCGGTGTCACAGCTGATACGATGGATCGCGCACAAGCACTTGTAGCTGCAGGTGTAGATGCAATCGTAATAGATACAGCACATGGTCACTCTGCTGGTGTTATCGGAAAGTTGCATGACGTGAAGGCTGCTTTCCCTAACCTTGATGTTGTAGTAGGTAATATAGCAACAGGTGAGGCTGCAAAGTTCTTGGTAGACAATGGAGCTGATGCCGTTAAAGTTGGTATAGGACCAGGTTCTATCTGTACAACACGTGTCGTAGCAGGTGTTGGTGTACCACAGTTGAGTGCTATTTATGATGTTTATACGGCTTTAGAGGGAACGGGAGTACCATTGATTGCAGATGGCGGATTGCGTTATTCCGGCGATGTCGTTAAGGCATTGGCAGCAGGTGGTAGCAGTGTGATGGTAGGATCATTGGTTGCTGGTACGGAAGAATCACCTGGTGACACCATTATCTTTAATGGACGTAAGTTTAAGAGTTATCGTGGTATGGGTTCATTGGAGGCAATGGAACAGAAGAATGGCTCACGTGACCGTTATTTCCAGAATGATGTTGGTGATGTGAAGAAGCTCGTTCCAGAGGGTATCGCTGGTCGTGTTCCTTATAAGGGAACTGTCCAAGAAGTTATCTATCAGCTTGTCGGTGGTCTTCGTTCAGGTATGGGCTATTGTGGTGCAGCATCTATAACAGACTTACATAACGCAAAGTTCACACGTATCACTAATGCTGGTGTGATGGAGAGTCATCCTCATGACATTACCATTACCAGTGAGGCACCGAACTATTCACGTCCAGAGTAATAGTAAAAGACGAAAAATATTCACCCTCTTCCCTGTCTTTCGGGGGAGAGGGTCCCTGCGTTAAAATAATAACAATGAAATTCAAAGCGATTTTGTCAGTAGTATTGCTCTCCACGACAATGGCATACGGACAAACTGACCCAATAATAATGACTATCAACGGCAAGCCTGTGAGCCGTTCGGAATTTGAGTATTCATATAATAAGAATAATGCTGATGGAGTGATTGATAAGAAGAGTGTAGATGAGTATGTTAATCTCTTTATCAATTACAAACTGAAGGTACAGGCTGCGCTCGACGCACACCTTGACACACTCAGCTCTTTTAAGAAAGAGTTCTTAAGTTATCGTGACCAGCAGGTGCGCCCAACCTTTATTACAGATGCTGATGTTGAGGCTGAAGGACATAAATTGTATCGTGAAGCAAAGCAGCAAGTAGAAGCTAATGGAGGTATGTGGCATTGCGCACATATCCTTATCGGGATGTTACAGAGTGCTGATAAGGAAGAGGCTGAGACAGTGAAGCAGTTGGCTGACTCTATCTATACAGCCATTCGTGGTGGTGCTGATTTTGCAGAACTGGCAAAGAAATATTCTACAGATGTTAATTCTGCCAAGAATGGTGGTGAGTTACTACATCTTCAGAAAGGTCAGACTGTGCCAGAGTTTGAGAAGGTGCTGTTTGCTTTGAAGCCAGGAGAGATAAGTGCTCCTGTTCTTTCTCCTTTTGGTTATCACATCATCAAGATGATAGGTCGCGAGGAATTCCCAAGTTATGAGACACTACATCCTGATATCATGCGCTATATTGAGATGCAGGGATTGCGTGACCAAATAATCGAACAGAAGCTTGATTCACTTGTGGAGAGTGAAGGGAAGGGAGCTACACAAGAAGAAATTCTTGCAAAGAAGCTTTCTTCGTTAGAGAAGGAAGATGTAAATCTCAAGAATCTTATCCGTGAGTATTATGACGGTCTACTGATGATAGAGATGAGTAATCGTACCATTTGGGATAAAGCGTCCAAGGATGAGAAGGCGTTGGAAGCTTATTTCCTTAAGCATAAGAAACAATATAAATGGACAGAGCCACGTTTTAAGGGTATAGCCTATCATGTAAAGAAGAAGGAAGATGTGGAAGCTGTGAAGGCATGCGTTAAGGATGTGCCTTTCAATCAATGGGCAGAGAAGCTACGTGATAAGTTCAATGCAGATAACACGATTCGTATCCGTGTAGAAAAGGGAATCTTTCGAAAGGGCGATAACGCATTGGTAGATCGTGATGTCTTTGGTGAGAAGACAACTGTGAAACCTGTTGCTGGATATCCTATTGATGCCGTTTATGGTAAGAAGATAAAAGCACCAGAGAGCATGGATGATGTGCGTGACCTCGTTGTATCAAATTATCAAGAGGAACTTGAGAAGGCGTGGGTAGAGTCATTGCGCAAGAGATATAAGGTAGTTGTTGATAAGAATGTTCTTTCAACAGTCAATAAGCATTAAGATAATACAGCATTTCAATGAAGATAAATAAAGGAAAAACAATTGTCCTACTCGTAGGAACAGTTCTCACGGCAATGGGGCTGCATGCTGGTGCATTCCGTCCCAGCGGTCAACCTATTGCTCTGTCAGACTCAATGAAGGCCGATACAGCAGCGGTAGACAAACCGAATAGTGTTGTTGACGAGGTTATCTGGGTGGTAGGTGATGAACCTATCTTGAAGTCAGAAGTAGAGATAATGAAGCTTCAGAGTGAGGCTGAAGGAGTGAAATGGGATGGTGATCCTGAGTGTATTCTGCCTGAACAGATTGCAGTTCAGAAATTATTCCTTCACCAAGCGGCTATCGATAGTGTTGAGGTAACGGAGTCTGAGATAGCACAAGGTGTTGATCAACAGATTAACTATTGGATTTCTTTGCCACAGATAGGTTCTAAGGAGAAGCTTGAGCAGTTTCAAAACAAGAGTATGACGCAGATCCGACAGGACCTACATGACGACTATAAAAACCGTCTGCTTGTACAGAAAATGCAAGAGAAGCTCGTAAGTGATGTGAAGGTTTCGCCTGCTGAAGTACGCGAGTACTTTAAGAAACTCCCCGTTGATAGTATTCCTATGATTCCAACAACGGTTGAGGTAGAAATCCTAACACAGACTCCAAAGGTTGAGCCTGAGGAGGTTAATCGTATTAAGAACTTACTACGTGACTATACAGACCGAGTGACAAAGGGTGAGACTTCTTTTGCTACCTTGGCTCGTCTTTACTCGGAAGACCCAGGTTCTGCTCGTCAAGGTGGTGAGTTAGGCTATATGGGACGTGGTGTACTTGATCCAGCGTTTGCTGCTGCAGCTTTTAATCTGACGGATCCAAAGAAGGTGTCAAAGGTTGTGGAGAGCGAGTTCGGTTACCATATCATTCAGCTGATAGACCGTCGAGGTGATAAGGTGAACGTTCGTCATATCCTTTTGAAGCCGAATGTGTCAATTGCTTCTATCGATGCTGCTAAGGAGCGATTAGATTCGATAGGTAAGGATATCCAAAAGGGTAAGTTTACGTTTGAGGATGCAACGGCTTATCTCTCTGATGATAAGGACACGAAGAACAACCATGGATTGATGGTTAACTCTCAAGAGAATACTCGTACATCACGTTTTAAGATGAAGGATCTTCCGACAGAGGTGGCTCGTGTTGTTGATACGATGAAGGTTGGGGAGATTTCTGTACCTTTCCAGATGACCAATGCACGTGGTAAAGTCGTTTGTGCAATCGTGAAGTTGAAGGAACGTATACCAGAACATAGAGCAACAATCACAGAAGACTTCCAAGCAATGCGTGATATCGTCACGGCAAAACGCAGAAAGGAAATTCTGCACGATTGGGTTGTGAAGAAAGTAAAAGAGACATACGTGCGGATTAATCCTCGGTATAAGAGTTGTAATTTCCAATACGAAGGTTGGCTTAAATGACAATAAACAGCAAGTATAAAGATACATTTTGCGGGCATAGAATCTTGTTAATTATGATTCTATGCCTGTTTGGCCTATGGCAAACTCAATCACTCTGGGCACAGAAAGTGACGGAGAAAAAGGGAGATAAGTTCTATATTGACCATGCTGATAATTTGCGTCATAATCAAATGGAGATGCCTGACGTTATGATTGCTAAGGGTGGAGTAAGTTTCCGTTATAAGGGAATGACGCTTAAGTGTGATAGTGCTTATTTCAATGAGAAGGCAAATTGGTTTAAGGCTTTCAGTCGTGTGCATATCACTCGACCTGGTGGTGTGATGCTTGATTGCCAACGCTTACATTATGATGGCTTTGGACAGATGGTACATGCACGTGGTAAGGTGGTTGTTAGAGAGCCTGGGCGGTCGCTTCGTTGTGACAGTTTGGACTATAACACTGCTTCAAAGGTGGCCAATTACTTTGGTGGACGTGGTACGCTGGTCTATAATGGGAATACTGTTGTTGCTGATCAGGGTGATTATAATACGGAGACACATGATGCAAATTTCTTTGGTAATGTTGTGATGTACACTCCGAAGTATCGTATTACTACCCCGGAAGCACATGGTAACACGGAGACGGGACTTGTCCACGTTATCGGTAAGTCTGTTATAAAGACGGCTAAAGGTGAGGTCGTGCATACGACTGATGGTACTTACAATAGTAAGACCGACCACATGGAACTAAATGGCCGCTCAACAATCACTTCTCCTAAGCAGGATGTTGAAGGTGATAACATTATTTATAATAGTACGACGGGTGATGCAGAAGGCCATGGGAATGTGAAGATTGTTGATAAAGCAAACAATCGTACCATCATTGGTCAAGACGTTTTCTATAATGAAAAGACTGGACACAGTAATGCACGTGGCAATGTAAAGATTGATGATCGTAAGGCGCAACGTGTTATTACTGGCGATGAGGTGACCTATAACGCTAAGACTGGGTACAGTGAAGGGCATGGCAATGTAAAGATTGTTGATAAACTGAAGCAACGCACTGTCACTGGTCGCGACCTTAGTTATAATAGTAACACACATGAAGGAACGGGCGAAGGTAATGTCTATTATATTGATTATAAAGGTAAGCATGCTTTCTATGGCGATTACCTACATTATACCGACTCTGCTGCGATTGCTTTCGGAGGTAGTCCTGGTCCTGTTGCTAAGGATTTCTCTCAGGGTGACACCCTCTTTGTTCATGCGGATACAATCAGTATGAAGGGTTTTCACATGAACACGCCACAAATGTATCGTGAGATCTATGGTGTGAATAATGTTCGTGCTTATCGTACCGATGTGCAAGCTGTATGTGGATTTGTTATAGCTAACTCTAAGGACTCCTGCATGACGATGTATGATTATCCAATCGTGTGGAGTGGAACACGTCAGTTAGTGGGTGATTCTATTAAGGCATATATGAACGACTCAACCATCCGCCAGGCCTTTGTCTATGGTAATGCTTTCTCCATAGAAAAACTACCAGGAGGTAAATATTTCAACCAGATATCCTCTAAGGATATGCGGGCAGACTTTGTGAAGGGTGTTGTTCGGCGTGTAGACGCTTGGGGTAATGTGGAAGTTATCTATTATCATACGGATAAAGATAGTACGCTGATAGGACATGATTATACCGAAACAGATACGTTACGGATGTTTATCTCACCTGAGCGAAGACTTCAGAAGATATGGATGCCAAAAGCGAATGGTGTCATTAGTCCGATGACACAGATTCCTCCCGACAAGCTGAAACTACCACACTTTGAGCTTTTTGATGAGGTACGTCCTAAGGATAAGAATGATATCTTCCGTCGTGCAGCACGTAAAACAAGTGCTACCGTACGTAATGCGAGAGTATCTCTGCCTCCTCGTCAACATATAGAATGACGATGTTTTACTTAAAGTTCATAATAAAATGCTTTTCTTTCAATCATCACGTCCGCGTCGTTTCCATCATGAATATATGTTTGTTGACGAGCGAAAAGAATTGCTAAACGATATAGAGCAGCGTGCACGCTGTGAGGTGGATGGGAAGGAGGTATCCGAACGTCAGTATCGAGAGGAGTTACAGCGCAAGTTAGGCGACTCCTTGAAGCCACAGGTATTGCGTCATCGACGTAATCGCTTTACGGCTATGTGGGTATCGTTGATTCTTTCGGCAGGTGTTATCGCCCTTCTTATCTTATTTTTATTTATAGCTTTATAGGATTATTCATGAGTGATATTATACAACTTCTCCCAGACAGTGTAGCCAATCAGATAGCTGCTGGTGAGGTTATCCAGCGTCCAGCTTCTGTTATTAAGGAGTTGGTGGAGAATGCCATTGATGCTGGAGCAACGCACATTGATGTGTTGGTCGTTGATGCTGGTCGCACTTCTATTCAGGTTATCGATGATGGGAAAGGTATGTCGGAGACGGATGCACGCCTTTCTTTTGAACGGCACGCCACGTCTAAGATACGTAAGGCTGACGACCTCTTCTCTCTTCGTACGATGGGGTTTCGTGGGGAGGCATTGGCTTCTATTGCCGCAGTGGCTCAGGTTGAATTGAAGACACGTATGGCGAGTGAGGATTTGGGTACACATCTCTCTATTGCAGGAAGTCGTTTTACTGGGCAGGAACCTTGTTCTTGTCCTGTGGGAAGTAATTTCTTGGTAGAAAACCTCTTCTTCAACGTGCCAGCTCGTCGTAAGTTCTTGAAGTCGAATACTACCGAACTTAATAATATCATCACTGCCTTTGAGCGTATCGTATTGGTCTATCCACAGGTATCTTTTACGCTTCACAGTAATGGGACAGAACTTTTTAATCTTCGTTCTTGTAGCTATCGTCAACGTATTGTTGAGGTGTTTGGTAAACGACTCAATCAAGATCTGTTACCGATAGATGTTGATACGACTCTTTGTCATATCCACGGCTTTGTAGGTAAACCAGAGGCAGCAAGGAAGAAGGCTCCCCATCAGTATTTTTTCGTCAATGAGCGCTATATGAAACATCCTTATTTCCATAAGGCTGTTCTTACGGCATTCGACCGACTCATTCCTCAAGGCGAGCAGATCCCTTATTTCCTTTATTTCGATGTGCCAGCTGAGAATATTGATGTGAATATTCATCCTACCAAGACTGAGATTAAGTTCGAGAACGAGCAAGCTATTTGGCAGATTCTGCTTGCAGCTGTTAAGGAAGCGGTAGGACGTTTTAATGATATCCCTGCTATTGACTTTGATACAGAGGGGAAACCAGATATTCCTGTGTTTAATCCTAATACTGGTACGGCTGCACCAAAGATTGACTTTAATCCTAATTATAATCCTTTCAAGCAGTCTTCTTCTGTAAAGACTTCGGCTCCTGATGGATGGGAAGAACTCTATACAGACTTGGGTTCTGGTGGTGAGATTCGTCAGTCTAAGCTCTTTGATCAGAATGAAGATGAGATGATTACCAGTAGCTTGGGTACTGGAACCAATGCTGTGGAGGAGGGTTCTATTATTCCTTCTGCTGTCACACAGCCTGTTGAAGAGTCTTTGATAGAAGACAAGGCACCATTGCATTATCAGTATAAGGGATGTTATATCATGACAGCTGTAAAGTCTGGACTGATGATTATCGACCAGCATCGTGCACATATCCGTATCCTTTATGAGGAGTATTTACGTCGACTGTCCGAACATAAAGTACATTCTCAGAAGGTATTGTTCCCTGAGATGGTTCAGTTCTCTGTGTCCGACCAAGTTGTTCTCGACCAAATCCTACCAGAGATGGCTGAGATGGGCTTCCAACTTGATAGTCTTGGTGGAGGGAGTTATGCTGTCAATGGTGTCCCTGCTGGTATCGAAGGGTTAAATGTTGTGACACTTATCGGTGATATGGTTGCCTCAGCAATGGAGAGTGGAGCAAGTGCTAAGGAAGAAATAGACCAGGCCTTAGCATTAAGTCTCGCTCGTAATGCGGCTATTCCACAAGGTCAGGTGTTGAGTGGCCTTGAGATGGATAATCTTGTCAACGAACTCTTTGCGTGCGGTAATGTCAACTATACTCCTTCTGGCGAACCAGTAATTGCGATTATGAAGCAACAGGATATAGAGCATCTCTTTCATAGTTAATAGTCTCTTTTATGACAGTTTGTTATATAAGCCTTATTAGCGCTAATTGGCCTAATAGGGCTTATAGTTTATTAATATCCTTCTGAGTTAATGTTCGATAATGTCTCTAAAGTTTGTAGATTACTCTATTATAAGTTTTCTTTTTAGTTGCTGTCAGTTTTAACATTTCGTGCAATAGTACTGTAAATAAGTTAGTTAGATGATGAATCCTAATGACAGTAATGACAGCAAAATCGAAACGCACCAGAAGAGGAGATGAGCTCTCACCCCAATCTTCTTCTCCAAACTGGTATTTACTGGCCGAAGGAGAGTGACGATTGCTATACCTCTATAAGGTGGATGGAAAAAGGAGGGTCTTCAGAATTTTAGTGTGATAATGATCCGCCTAAACTTTGGTCTCTGACGAAATATCATACAGAGCAATGGAGATTATGGAGGGTTATGAAAACAAAGCAACGGTAGTCACGGAGACTCCGTCGGTGTGGGGAGCGACAGCGGTAGTTTGCCAGTTTTATTAGAAACTCTATACCCAAAGCAGTTTTCTCAGAATTAATCAGGAATCTGTACGCTACACCTTCGTCGCTCTTTGTGCCATCGGCAACTCCGTAGCATAACCTTAACCTCCCTTCCCCCGTGTGCCTTATGATGTGAGAGTTTTAGTTATCACTCTATATATTGGAAGACCTAAATATATTGATAAGGAAACACTGCAGAGGGAAAACCGACAACGGTACCTAAGATTTGTCCTAAGGTAACCATTGGAATATATTTGAAGATATTTCTCATAACTGATATGCTTGTATATTTATTCCATTTCCACTTTGCTTTCTATTCTGCCTAATAATTTGTAACATATCTCTATACAAGTTGTTCTCCTCTTTATTCATACCCAATTCTATGGCATTACTTATCACGGACGCAACAACACCCACTCCAAGTTTCTGCAAATTGGTTTTGTCTTTAAGACCTTTAATACTTTCACTTACCATTCCCTTTCCAACATCTTTAGCAGTTCTTCCTGCAAACACCCTCCAGAATGCTCTGGAAACATTATTACCATGGGAAACTTCATCTACTCCCCAACGGCCAAGAGTTTTGAGAACTTCACCATTACTTCCAATAACACCAACCGAAGCCTCTCCTGCAGTTAGAACACCGCTTACCCCGGCGTCACGTCCCATTTCTGGTTTCAAGATGCTACCATCTGCTTCCAACTCAGCGTTCTCCCCCTTTAGATATTTGCGAGCATACTCCTGCTGATTCTTCATATTCTGATTACGGTAGTTATCATCGGCTCCCGAAACATAATCATACACCGCCAATCCCGAACTGATGATGAGTCCAGCTACATCCCAGCCTCCTGATGCCTTAAAGGCATTAGCAACTGACCCTATAAAACCTTGTAAAGCATTAGAATATAAATTCAACTCTAATATCTTCTTATTACTATCGCTAATCTTCTTTGATAGTTCTAAAGCTTTTTCATGACTCATCACCAAAGAGACAATCCCTCCTTTCTGACAGGTAAGGAAAGAACGTTCCAAAATAGCATTTGCCTTTTCTATATAAACTTTACGATGAAACAATTCCCACGTGCCTCCTTTTGTACTATCGCATTCATGCGGTGCTTGTCTACAGTCATCCGCTTTGTTAGAATAAAAAATAGCAGCTCCCCCTAAGGCACCAGTAGTAATGACAGCTGCTGCAACAACTGCTGTACCTGCACCAAAAGTTAAAACAGTAAGTCCAACAACTGCTGCACCCAATGCCAAACCAAAAAGCAAACTACCAAGCCCCTCATAATACGAAACTTTGATACGGCATTTCAACTGACATGTTAATTTCTTGTCACAAATATTGAGTAATGCTTTATTCTCTTTGCCATACAAGACTTTAGCTTCTCTCTCCGTAACGATTTGACTGGGTAATGTAGACAACATCTCCGTACAGATTACATCTGTGCCAGCAGGTATATATGATTGTGCCATAGTTATTTTAGTCTATGAATACGATAAGTTACCAATATCTCAATATTATTCTTTACCTCCTCAATGAAATTCACCTTGATTTCTTGAGGTAGTCCGTCATCTGCAAGGAGGATATCATGGTAGAACTCATAATTATACTGCGTAAAGCTATATTTGATAATTGGCTGATAACGTTCTTTATAGGTTCTCATGATACCATACTCATTGACAAACTTTGTACGTTGGTCGTCAGCTGAGATGTAACGTGATATCTTCTTCAGTCCCGTCTCCTCATCTGTAGTAACCTCTTGCGTAAGAGAGGTCTTAATCGGAGTTTGGTCAAAGAGGAAAGAATAGAAGGTTTGCTCGAACTTCTCATCTTCCAGCTTTCTCCCTAAAAGATACTTAT
>ERZ772999.359-NODE-359-length-29104-cov-5.171916_pt1 | contig 29104 bp, 29 predicted proteins | sample MGYA00511467_ERZ772999 | MGnify/ENA primary metagenome ERZ772999 (study PRJEB29015, sample SAMEA2738064) | human oral metagenome | biome: human oral; feature: human-associated habitat; material: saliva | place: China | collected 2218 ... | reverse complement strand
AATATTTTTTAACTTTTTTAGTGTAAAAAATATTGACTAAGCTTTGCCTGTTTTTTGGCTCTCCTTAGTACTTTTTTAGTATAACATGATAAAGCAGCAATGTCAATCAAAATTTTAATCTTTTTTGATTTTTTTTGCTGCTTTTATCTATTTTAAATTTCTCCACCACAATTCATGCATCTTTTAAAGTTAATATTATTCATAGTTCCACATCTCATGCACATTTTTAGCTCTTGTGGATTTTGCTCAATTCTATATTGATTTTGCACATTTTCATGTTTTGGTTGTATAGTTACCCTATTCTGATTTATCATGTCAAAAAAATCTGATATATCATCTACTTCTTGATTTGGTATTTCATTTTGGTTTGTTGCTATAATATTTTGTTGATTATTTTGATTATTCATCATCATTTTTTGAAGCATTTCTTCTTTTTTTCTTAATTCTTCTTTTTCTTCAACAAGTTTTATCTTTTCTGCTAATAATTCTATTTCTTTCATTTTAAGTCTTAATTGTTCAATATTTTCTTTTTTTATTGTTTGCTTTGGCTTTTCAATTAGCATATTGCTTTTTGGATTTTCGCTTCTCAAACTTAATACATATAGTATTTTTGATAAAGGTAACATTTTATCTTCTACAGAATTAATAACTCTATTATTATATGATATTCCAGTTATCTGATATTTTAATGGTCTTAATAATATTCCTTCATTATTTATAACTTTTTCATCTATGCCTTTTATTTCTGCATCACTTACTTTGTTGATTTCTTCAACTTGGAATGCTTCAGAAACCTTTGGAATTATAAACTCTTCTGGTTGTTTCTTCTCTTTCGAAATTTCATTTATAGTTTTTTCCATTGAACTTATGTTATTTATTACTACTGGATTAGTTGTAAATGGTGGTTTATATGTATTTTCTAAAATTTTCTTTTTTTCCATTTCTAATTCAGTATTTTTTATTGTCTCGTTCTTTGATTCTTCAAGTATTGGTTCCTGTATTGTTTTACCATCTATTGCTTCATTGTTGTTTACTTGGTCAATTTGTTGTTCTTCATTTTCTTCTATTATAGGTGTAGAAACTGTAGGAGCTTCCTCTATTACTGGTTCTTCTTGTGTTAGTTGCTCAATATTTTCTTCTATTGGTTTTGCATCTTCTGATTCATAAAAGTTTTCTTCTTCAAACGCTGGTGTTTCAATTTCAGTAGCCTTTTCTTCATCTTGTTCTTGAATTAATTCTTCAGATGATTGTTCTATAGTTTCATCTTTAATAGTTTCTTCTACTGGCTCTTTAATTCCTTCAGTAATTGTTTCTTCAATATTTTCTTGCACTACTGGTTCTTCAATTTCTTCTATTGTATGTGTAGGAACTATAGGAGCTTCTTCTATTATTGGTTCTTCTTGTATTGGTTGCTCAATATTTTCTTCTATTGGTTTTGCATCTTCTAATTCATCAAAGTTTTCTTCTTCAAACGCTGGTGTTTCAATTTCACTAATCTTTTCTTCATCTTGTTCTTGAATTGATTCTTCAGATGATTGTTCTATAGTTTTATCTTTAATAGTTTCTTCTACTGGTTCTTCAATTTCTTCTATTATAGATGTAGGAACTGTAGGAGATTCTTCTATTATTTGTTCTTCTTGTATTGGTTGTTCAATATTTTCTCCTATTGACTCTGTATCTTCTGATTCTTCAACAGGTTCTTCTTCGATCTCTGGTGTCTCAATTTCAGTAGTCTTTTCTTCATTTTGTTCATTATCTATTTTGTTGTTTTTAATTTCTGAATTATTATTATTTTCTTGATCATCTTCATAAATGAATTTGATATCATTATCTTCTGGTTGCCTGTCTGAATTATTAAATTCTTCTATTTGCTTTGAAATTTCATCAAAAGATTTTTCTGCCTCTTCTTTATTTTTTCTCATTTGTTCTTGAATTGGATTGTCTTTTTCTAAAATTACTAATTTCTCAGTATCTTGATTTATATTTTCTTCATCTTCTTTATTATCTTTTGATGTTAATAAATAATTTTGCATTTGAGCATAAATATCTGAATTTATTATATTTTCTTCATTATTATCTTCTAATCTTGATTGTTCAACATCTGAATCATTTTCATTTGTTTCTACTATTTCTAATGGCTTTGTGATTATTTCAAAACTGTCAAAATCGTTGTCTTCTTCTTGTTCACTATTTAATGAACTTTTTTCGTCTTCTTCTATTAGATCTGTAGCATTTTCATTTTTGATATCTTCTAATTCTGTTTCTTCTGATTTTTCAACTTCATTATCTTCTTCTGTTGGTTCTTTGACAGATTCTTTAATAGGTTCTTCTATTATTGGCTCTTCTTGTTTTAGTTGTTCAATGTTCTCTTCTGTTGGTTCTACAATATCTAATTTATCAATGTTTTCTTCTTCAAGCTCTGGTGCTTCAATTTCTGTAACTTGTTCTTCAGGTAATTCTTCAGATTCTGGTTCTGTGATTTCCTCGTTATTTTTTTCTTCTACTGATTCTTTAAATTCTTCAGCATCTTTTTGTATTGATGGTTCTTCAGATTCTTGTGTTGTAGATTTAACAACTGACGGATCTTCTTCTATTATTGGTTCTTCTAATTTTAGTTGTTCAATGTTCTCTTCAATTGGTTCTACAATATCTAACTTTTCAATATTTTCTTCAGGCACTGGCTCTTCAATAATTTCACTTGTTTCTGGCTCTTTTATTAACGCTTCTTCTTGCTCTGGTTCTTCAGTTTCTTCTATTATTAATTCTTGTTCTGGTTGTTCAGATTTTTCTATTTCTGATTCTACATATTGCTCTTCTGTGTTCTCTGCTTTTTCATTTTCTGATTCCATATCATTAATATCAAAAGCTGTTTCAGTTTCAAAAATTCCTTCTTCTTTATTTTCTTCTGATTCATTTGCTAATCTTTCAAATTCTGATATTTGATTTTCTATTTCTTCTTCTGTTGGAATATCTTCTGATATTGGATAAACAGTATTTTCGATTAGATTTTCTTCTGATTCTTCTTGGTTATTCTCATCAGTATTTTCTAATTTTAGTGGAAATTCTTTGTCTAATTCTTCTGCTGTTGGCATTATAGAAATTTCTGGTTCTTCTTTAGATTCTGATTGTTCATCATTAAATTTTAAAATGTCATATTCATTTAAATTTGGTTTATTATTTTCATTCAAATTCTCTTCTTGTTTTTGTGGCATCTTCTTGAAACCAGTTCTTGGTTTTTTATTTTCATCCTCTATTGGCATAATCGGATAATCTAAGATTAATTCATCATCTATTTCTGGTTTTTCTATATTTTGATTTTCTTGTTCTGACTCTGTTTCTTCTTTAACTTCTATATTATCATTTTTATCACTTACATTGTCTCTATTTTCATCTTCATAATAATCAAATAAATTTATTGGTTGAATATATTCGTCATTTTCATCATATTGTTTTTCTTCCCTTTTATCTGACATTGCATAAATATTTTCTACTAGTTCAGAAGTATATTTATTATTTTTTTGCATTTTTAACGCTAATTTCTCACGTTTTTTTCTTTCTTTTTCTGCTATTTTTCTTCTTTTTTCTTCTTCCTTCTGTGCTTTTTTTAATGCTTTTTGTTGTTTCTTTAATTGCTTAGGGTCTAATGGTTCATTTATATCTATATTTTTATTATTTAATTCTTCTATATTTTGATTTTCATTATCAGTAGGATACAAATCTTTATAAATATCTTCTACGTATAAATCATTATTTTCAGTGTTTTGTGTATTAAATTTATTACTTGAATTATTATTTAACATCTAATTTTTTCCTCCGTATTTTGCATAAAGACTTCTATTCTATCGTATATATTTCATATTATATATTAGTGAAAAATTTTTTTCAATGGTGAATTAATAAAAGCTATAATACTAATTTGTATTATAGCCTTTATTGACATTATTTATTTAAATTTTTATTTTTTAGTAAGAATGGAGGTAAATCTAAGTCTGGTCCATTGTTTGTTGATGGTTGAACTGGTGGAACTGGCTTTTTAGCCCATGGTTGTGCTGGTGATTGTTTTATTGATGATGTTTCCAATGTTCCTGGTTCTTTATCAAATCCTGTTGCTATTACAGTGATTACGATATCTTCATCTAAACTCTTGTCTATTACTGAACCGAAAATAATATTTGCTTCAGGATCTACACTTCTTTGTACTAATTCTGCTGCTGTATTAACTTCATGTAATCCTAAGCTTTCACTACCTGTAATACTGATGATTACACCTCTTGCTCCTTCGATTGTTGTTTCTAGTAATGGTGATTGAATTGCTTGTTTTGCTGCATCTTCTGCTCTATTTTCTCCAGATGCTCTACCAATTCCCATATGTGCCATTCCTGTATTTAACATTACTGCTTTAACGTCTGCAAAATCTAGGTTTACTAAACCTGGAACCTTGATTAAGTCTGATATTCCTTGAACACCTTGTCTTAATACGTCGTCTGCCATTTTAAATGCTTCAACAATTGATGTTTTTCTATCGCTTATTTGTAATAATTTATCATTTGGAATTACTACTAATGCATCTACTTTACCTTTTAAGCTTTCGATTCCTCTTTCGGCTTGTGTTAATCTTTTCTTTCCTTCAAATGTAAATGGCTTTGTAACTACTGCTATTGTTAGGATTCCCATTTCTTTTGCAATTGAAGCAACTATTGGAGCTGCCCCTGTTCCTGTTCCTCCACCCATTCCAGATGTTACAAATACCATATCAGCACCTTTAACTGCTTCTGCTATTTCTGCTTTACTTTCTTCTGCTGATTGGCCTCCTATGTCAGGATTTGCACCTGCACCTAGTCCTCTTGTTATTTTTTCACCAATTTGTATTTTTAAATTAGCTTTTGATTTCATTAATGCTTGTCTATCTGTATTTATTGCAACAAACTCAACTCCTTCAATGCCTGAATCAATCATTCTGTCTACTGCATTGTTTCCAGCTCCACCTACACCAATAACTTTGATTACTGCTGTATCATCTGTTCTTTCGTTTTGTTCATAGATGTTATTATTATCCATTAACATAAATTTAAATCCTCCCTATTTTTTATTTCATTTATTTACTGTTATGAATAAAAGAATTCTTTTATTTTATATAATACTTTTTTTATGAAACTTTCATTTTTTTCTTTATCTATACTACTTGAGATATTTTTTGAAAATGGTCTTGTAGCAATGTATCTTACTAATCCATACGCTGTTGCATAATTTGGTTTTATCAATCCTGCAATTTTTCCTGTAGAAGCTTTTACTGGTATATTTAAAGTGATTTTTCCTACCATGTCACTTTTACTTATACTTAAAATGTCCTGCCCTGTTAATATAACTGTATTTATTTCTGATTTCAAGCCTTTGTTTGTTATATCTTTATTTACCAATTCAAACATTTGCTCAACTCTGGCTTCTATAATTTCTACAATTTCAGAACTTTTTACTACTTTATTTGGTTCGCTTGATGTTGATAATACTACTTCTGTATCATTATCTATATAAGATCTTAATGCTAAGCTATATTGTTTCTTTAGCTTTTCAGCTTCTTCCAAAGATATTCCTAATACTATTGATATATCGTTTGTAATATTGTCTCCACCAACGTCTATTGAATTAGTATATATTATTCTTTCTCCAAAGAATACTCCTACGTCAATTTGTTGTGCTCCCACGTCTAATAACATTACTGAATCTTTTTGTTCTGATTCTTCAAGCATTAGATTTTTCTCTGCTAGAACAATTGGTACATATCCATCAATTTCTATATTTGCTTTTCTAAATACATTTCGTAATATCTTTAGATATTCTTCATCTCCTAGTATAATTTGACAATCTAGTGTAAAGCTTGATGCGAACGAGCCTACTGGATTTTTGACTTCTTTTCCATCATCTAAAACGAAGTCGTTTGTTATAATATCTATTATTTGCTTTCCTTCAGGAATTTCAACTGCTTTTGCTGCTAATAATGCAGTTAATACATCTCTTGTTGATATACCTGAGTATTTATCTTTTGCCTCTTTTGTAACACTGTTTTGTATAATTGTAACGTACTTTCCTGGCATTGTAACATATGCTGAATTGATTGTTATATCCATTTCTTTTTCAGCATCTGCTACTACCTTTTTTAGTGTTTCTGCTAGTGCAGTTTCATTTATTATTTTTCCTTTTTGAATGCCGTTGCTTTTTGTGCTGGTGCTACAAACTACTTCAATTTGATTGAAACTATTGACTTCACCGACTATAAGACTTGTCCTAGAAGCTCTGATATCGATTCCGACAATTACATCACCTATTGCCAAAGCAAAAACCCTCCTGCTCTTGTATTTTTATGTATGATATATTATTTTACTTTAAAAGTCAATAATAAAATGTTATTTTTGTAATGTTTTTGTTACTTGTATGTAATACATTTTCTTTTTATTCTATTACTTGATTTTCTTGAGTTTTTTTGTCATTTTTTCTTGATATTTTATTAATGTAATATCTTCTAATTATTCCTATATTATTAAATATTCTTCCTACAAAAACAATTAATGCAGCTAAATAAATATCTACATTTAATTTTTGTCCTAAATATGTCAATAATATTGCCATTATTGCATTCATAAAAAATCCTGAAATAAATACTTTTGAATCAAATTTATTATCTACATTGTTTGCGATTCCACCTAATACTGTATCAAGTGCTGCAATTATTGCTATCGCTAAATATTTTGATGCTACATAAGGAACTGTTGGTAATATGAATCCTAGTCCTACACCTACAGCACTTCCTATTATTATTGAGATCCACATATTACTTTTCCTCCTTTAAATAGTTTGATTTAATTTCTCCTTGATATTTATCTATTTCAATTTTATTTGATTCTTCAATTGTTATTTCCAAACCATTGCTTTTCATTAAATCAACGAAACCTGTTGTTTTGGTATTTAATGTGCTTGATAAATATTTTCTATCTCCTATTGCTTTGATTATATATGGTGATGATAATCTTGCTCTACTACCGTCCATTATTATAAATTTTTCATTTAATGTTACTATATCAGTTAAGTTTATTACTCTATTTCCATTTATTGAAATGGCTTCTGCTCCTGCATATCTTAATTCGTTTACTAGGTTTCTAAGATCTTCTGAAGAATATTTATTTTCTCCTACATCTTTTAATGTTATTATGATTCCCTCTCCTTTTACATCTGTTAATCCTAATAACTCATTTGATTTTTGATATTCTGATTTTATTAAATTTGTTGATTCTGTCGAGGTTGTTGCCGATTTTGTATATTCTGCGATTTTTGCTATACTATTTTGATATTGTGATGATACTTCATTATATTTATTTTTATATGATGAAATTTGTGATTTTAATTCTGTATCTCTTAATCCTTCTACATCTGCGTTTGTGGTTTCATCAACAGTTTTAAATTGCAATAATATTGAAGTTACTAATAATGCTGCAACTATTCCAATGATTATTGTTAGTGACCATTTATGTTTTATTGTCTTCAATATTATTCTCCTTTCGTTTTCATATATTTTTGTGGAAGTGTTCCTGTAAATTTACCTATTTGAATATTATTTGATTTTTTTACTTCTGATATTAGTGACTGCTCTTGCATGATTTGAATATATCCACCAGGTCTTGTTAATGCTCCATATAATAGGTCTGCATTTCCAATTGCTTTAATTGTAAATGGTGATGAAACTCTTTCTCCATTTATTGAAATGACATTTCCTGCACATGTTACACAGCTTGAACTTACTATTCTTTGTCCATTTATTTCTATTGCTTGCGCTCCTGCGTTTGATAATTCATTTATTATTTCACGTAAATCAACATCATGTACTAAAAACTTATTTATATCATCTGTTGCTAAAGTTGCTTTTGCATCTTTTGCAACTATTATTATTCCGCTTCCTTTTACATTTGTTAATCCTAATAACATATCATTTTTCTTTAATTTTTCTGATATATCATTTGATGATGTTGTTGTTTTTTCTGCGTTTGTTCTGACTTCTTCTAGCTTTTTTAAAATTTTCTCGTTTTCTTCAGCCATTTTATCGTATTTTTCTTTTTCTTGAATCAATGTTCCTTTTAATTGTTCATTTCCAAATGACTGTGTTACCACTTCACTATTCTTTTTTATTGTTCTATATTGTAATACAATTATTATAAATAGTACAAAGCAAACAAGTCCAATTTCAATTCTAAAATTTTTATTTTGCAATGTATCTACCTCCTCTTTATACTTTTTCTCTAAATACTGGGAATTTATCTTTAAAATCTTTATTTAAAAATATTTCTCCTTCAATTCCCTTTTCTTGTTCAATTATTTTCTTTAAATATAAAATTTTTGTTTCCATTTTATTTTTGTCACCTAAATAAACCACTTTCTTTTCTTGTGATAAATTAATCACGTATCCTATTTTTTCATTATAATATGCTTCTGATACTTCTATATTTTTCTTTATTATATATATATAATTATCTAAAATACTTGATATATCTTCAATGTCTTTGATGTCTGATTCATTTAATTTATTACCAACTTTTATATTTGTTTCTTCTGTTTTAAACATAGATAATTTTATTAAATTTGTAGGTTCTGTTGTAACCTCTTTTATTATCATACCACTATTGTCAATAGTGTAAAACTTATTTGATGCTGTAATATAATATTTTTCAATTCTTTCTACTACATCAAACTCTAATTCTGATGATGAAATTATTTTTAATGATACACTTTTTATGTATGGATTTTGTTTTAAATTTTTACTTAGAGATATTAAATTTTTTTGAAACATATTTTTATTTATTTCAATCTTTGATAATTTAATTACTTCTGCTGCTGTTAATTTATTATTCCCTTTTACGCTTATTTTTTGTAATGTAAAAAAAGGTGATTTTAAGAAAGCTATTATTCCTGAGATTAGTAGTATAAATATTATAAATTTTACTATTCCTTTTATTTTTCTTTTTTTCTTCTTTACTTTTTGATTTGAAATGTTTTTATTATTATTTATATTCAAATCTAGTTCAAATTCTTGTTCTTCTTGCTTTTCTTTTTTCTTTGCTGCTTTAAGCTCTTTTATTTTTTGTTTTTGATATTTTTTTTGTTGTTTTGCTTTTTCCTTGTTTTCTTTTTTAGTTCCTGTGACTTGATCGTAATCAAATAATTGAATTTTTGCTTCTTGATATTTTACTTTTTTTGCTTTTTGTGTTTTATATTTTACTTTTTCCTTCTTTGGCATTTAATCACCTTCTTATTTTTTTAAACTTATTGATAACATTTTACTGATACCGTTCTCTTCCATTGTTACACCATATACAGCTCCTGCTGCTTCCATACTTCCTTTTCTATGTGTGATTATTAAGAATTGTGTCAATTTATTCAATTTTTTTAAATATTCTGCATATCTATATACATTTACATCATCAAGTGCTGCTTCAATTTCATCAAGTATACAGAATGGTGATGGATTTATTTTTAATATTGCAAATAGTAATGCTATTGCTGTTAGTGCTCTTTCTCCACCTGATAGTAGCATCATATTTTGTAATTTTTTGCCTGTTGGTTGAACTTGTATATCAATTCCACAATCTAGTATATTTTCTTCATCTTCTAATGATATTTTTGCCATACCTCCACCAAACAATTCTTTAAATGTTTCATTAAAGTTTGTATTTATTATTTCAAATTTTTCTTTAAAACGTTTTTTCATTGTTTCTGTCATTTGTGCTATTACTTCGTGTAATTTTGCAATTGTTGTTTCTAAATCATATCTTTGTTCATTCATTTGAGTATATCTTTCTTCTGTTTTCTTGTATTCCTCAATTGAATCTATATTAATGCTTCCTAATTGTTTTATTTCTTCACGTAGTTTTTTGACATCTTCTTCTACTTTCTTGATGTTTATTGGTTTTTCAAATTGTTTTGCATTATTTGGTGTTATTTCATATTCTGTCCATAATTCATTTATTAATGTTGTAATTGTTTCATTAATATTTGTTTCTTTCATTCCAATTTTAACTATTTGTTCTTTTATATCTCTAATTATCTCGAATTGTTTTTCAATTGTTTTTTCTATTTCTGAAATTCTTTCATTTTCTTTTATTCTTTGCTGTTTTAATTCATTCTGTCTTTCTTGACTGTTTTCTACTTCTGTTTTGATTTTTAATATTGATTGCTCTAATTCTTTTATCAATTGATCTAATTCTGAATTCTTTTCTTTTAATTGTATGATTTCTTTTTTATAGTTTTCTATATTTATTGTTTTTGATTCTATTTCAGATGTAATTCTTTCAATTATTTCATCAATTGAAAGATTGCTTTCTTCAAATGATGATACTGATATTTTCAAATTTGTAATATCTTCATTTAGTATATCAATGTTTTCTTGGTCTTCTTGATGTTTTTGTGCATATTCTGTGATTTCATCATTTAGTTTTATAGATTTTTCGACAATCTCTGATATATTTTTTGAAATGATTAATTTATTATTGTTTGATTTTTCAACATTTTCATTATGATTTGAAATTTCTTGTTGCTTTTTATTTTTTTCATTTTCTAATGCTGTTACTTCTTTATTTATAGAATTCATTTTCTCTTGTTCTGTTGCAAAGATTATTTCATTTTGTTGCATTTCTGCTTTTAATTTTTCGATACTATCGATTTGCTCTGCATTAGATTTTGAAAACTCTTCTTTTTGATTTTCTAGTTGTTTTATTGATTCTTCTAATTTTATTAGCTCTCTCTTTAATGTTTTAATTTCTTCCGTTCTTCCTAAAACATTACTTGTTTTCTTTGCTAATGATCCACCTGTCATTGATCCTGATGGTGTTATTATATCTCCTTCAAGTGTTGCTATTCTAAATGAATATCTATTTTCTTTTGCTAATTTTATTGCGTTTTCCATTGAATCTACAATGATTGCTTTTCCTAAAAGGTTTTGCATTACTCCATCATATTCTTTTTCATAAGAAATTAAATCTGATGCAATTCCTATAGTGCCTTCAACTGATTTGTATCTATCAAGTTTATTACCTTTAACAGTTGTCATTGGTAAAAATGATGCTCGACCTAAATTATTATTTCTTAAATATTCAATCATTGTTTTTGCGTCTTGTTCTGTTTTAGTTACAATATTTTGAATTGATGCTCCTAATAACATTTCAATTGCTGTAGCATATCTATTATCTACTTTAATTATATTTGCAATTACACCTTTATAACCTTGATTTAAAGCTTGTTTTTTCTCGCATTCAGTTATTATGCTCTTTACTGCTTTTGCATAACCTTCTTTTTCTCTTTCAAGGTCTTCTAAAAATTTTATCTTTGATTCTTTAATTCTTTTTTCTGATTGGTATGAATTTATTTTTTCATCAAAACTTTTTATTTTTAATTCAATTTGATTTATTTGTTCTTGTTTTTTAGATAATTCTAAAAGTGATTTATTCCTATTATTTTCTATCTCTTTAAATTGTAATAATCTTTCATTTTTTATGATTCTATTTTTATCTAGATTTGAAATAATTGATACCAGATCCTTTTCTAATTGCTTTATACGATCATTTGAATTTTTTATTATTATTTCTTGTTCATTAAATTTTTGTTGTAGTTCATATTTTAATTCAGTATTTTCTTCAATTATTTTCTTCTTTTCTTCAATTTCTTTTGCTTTTTCTGATAATGTTTGTGTTATTTTATTTAATTCTGCTTGCTTTTCTGCTAATTCTTTATCAAATTTTTCTTTATTTTTTGTTAAATTTTCTTTTTTAAAATTTTTATTCTCTTTTTCTTCAGTTAATTCTGAAATTGAATTTGTTATTTCTGTTATTGTGTTTTCTAATCTATGTATATTCTCATTGTTATTTAAAATTCTTTCATTACTTAAATTAATATCAGAATTTATTTTCTCTAATTTTGTTTTGCTTTCTGATGAAATATTTTGGATTCTTTCTATTTCTTCAATAATTTGTTCATATTTTAATTTTAATTCTTCTCTTTCTGATTGTAATTTAAGCAATTTATTATTTTCATTTTCGTCATTTTCTTCAAATATTATTTTATTTTCTTGAATTTCTGTTAATTTTTGTTTTGTTGAATCTATTTTAGTTAAAATTAATCCTACTTCAATATTTTTTAAGTTTTCTCTTAGAGCTAAATATTTTTTTGCTTTGTCAGATTGTTCTTTTAATGGTTCTATGGTTGATTCAATTTCTGTTAATATATCATTTATTCTTATCAAATTTAGCTTTGTTTGTTCTAATTTCTTTTCTGATTCTTCTTTTCTTACTCTATATTTTACAATTCCTGCTGCTTCTTCAAATATATGTCTTCTATCTTCTGATTTGGCACTCAATATTTCATCTATTCGCCCTTGTCCTATTATTGAATAGCCATCTCTTCCTATACCTGTATCCATGAATAATTCAATTATATCTTTTAATCTACAAGGAACATTGTTTATGAAATATCCTGATTCACCTGTTCTATATATTTTTCTTTTTATTGTAACTTCTTGGAATTCTATATTTAAAACATTATCACTATTATCGAATGTCATTTCTACTTCTGCAAATGATAATGGTTTTCTAGCTTGTGTTCCTGCAAATATGATGTCTTCAGATTTACTTCCTCTTAAAGATTTAATACTTTGCTCGCCTAAACACCATCTTATTGCATCTGATATATTACTTTTTCCTGAACCATTTGGTCCAATTACTGCTGTTATTCCACCACCTTGAAATTCCAAAATAGTTCTGTCTGCAAATGATTTGAATCCTTGAATTTCAAGTCTTTTTAGATACATTTCATTGCTCCTTTCAATTTTGATATAATATCCATTTTGTCTTAATTATATTACCATAAAAGCTCAATGTTGTCTATTTTAGCTAACTAGTTGAAACATATTTTTTTTAATGCTAAAATATTTTCATACGAAGGAGAAATTATGTTAGAAGAAAAATTTGAATTTTATAGTCCTTATAATGTTAATATCCATGATTTGGATCCAGATTTACAAAATAGTTTATCTGTTATGCAAAATTTAGATTTTATGACTCATAGACATTGTCAAAATGTTGGGAATTTAACTGCAAGAATTTGTACTTATATGCATTTTAATAGTAAGTTTATTTTGCATTGCCTTGTCGCTGGTTATGTTCATGATGTTGGTAAATTGTTTATTGATCCTAAAATACTTCATAAAGATGGGAAATTAACTCCTGAAGAATTTGAAATTATGAAAACACATACTACATTAGGGTATGAATATTGTATGAAGGATCATAATTTAATGTATTATTCTGATGGTCCTTGGTACCATCATGAAGCACTTAATGGAACGGGATATCCTAGAGGATTGACAAAAAAAGATATTCCTCTTTCTGGGCAAATCATTAGAGTTGCAGATGAATATGATGCCCTTGTTACAAAAAGACATTATAAGACTCATGTTAATATTTCTGAAACACTTAAAGATATGATTGTTGATACTGAGCCACCTAAAAATGTTGTTGCGCTTGATTTCTTAAAGCAAAATCAACATCTTGGAAAAATTAATAAAAAACCTTTAAAAGCTTTATTTAAAGTTGTTATTGATGATATCTTATATGAGATTGCAGGAATTTGTAACTATATTAATTATCTAAAAGATCAATTAAAACGCTTACGTACTGTTGAATCTTATGATAAAAAAATTCAAGCTGCTCATTCTGAGCGTACAAAAGAATATTATGGTGCTGGTATGAAAATGTTGTTAAAACCTGGTGAAACTATCGAAAATTACCAACAACTAATTATTGAATTTAGTGATGCTATTGTTGCTCGTGAAGATAGAATTAAACAACTATATAATGAAATTAAAATTATAAAGAAGTTAAAAGTATAAAAACTCGGTACATGTGTACCGAGTTATTTTAAATATTCAATTAGTGTTTTCTTTAATTCTTCTGCGCTTTCTATTCTATTTACTTTGTTTCTCATTTCTGATGCGTCTTTTAATCCTTTTAAATAAAAGGAGATATGTTTTCTCATTTCGCGAATTCCAATATATTCGCCTTTTTCTTTTATTTCTAAATCAATATGTTCTAACATTACATTTAGTAATTCACTATTTGATATTTTTGAGTATGTTCCAGTTTCTAAATATTCCTTTATTTGTTTAAATATCCATGGGTTACCTAAAGTTCCTCTTGCTATCATGATTCCATCTACATTAGTTTGTTCAAATATTCTTTTGGCATCTTCTGGAGTTTTTATATCACCATTACCTATTACTGGTATTCCTACATTTTCTTTTACTTGTTTTATTATATCCCAATCTGCAGTACCTGTATAATAATCTGAACGTGTTCTTCCATGTATGGCTATTGCAGAAGCTCTGGCTTTTTCAATTCTTTTTGCTGCTTCTACTGCAACAATATGCTGATGATCCCATCCTTTTCTGATTTTTACAGTGACTGGCTTTGTGCTATTATCAACTACTGCTCTCACTACATCTTCTGCTAAATCTAAGTTTAATAGAAGCTTACTTCCATCTTCATTTTTTACAATTTTGGGTGCTGGGCATCCCATATTTATATCAATAATGTCTCCAATATTATTTTCTGATAAATATTTTGCTGCATATCCCATTGCTTTTACATCACTTCCAAATATTTGAACTGATATTTTGTTTGTTTGACCTGTCGTATTAAATAATTCTTTTGTTTTTGAATCATCATAATATAATCCTTTTGCACTTACCATTTCTGTTACTTCTAATCCCGGATTATATTTTTCGCAAATAATACGAAATGGCAGGTCTGTATAGCCTGCCATTGGTCCTAAAACTAAATTGTTTTCTAATTCTACATTTCCTATTTTTAATTTTTTTATCATTTTTTACCTATTCTATAAAAATATTTTTTTGTCTACGACCACTTATATTTAATAATAATGCTATCATTATAAAGTTACTCAATAATGAACTTCCTCCATAGCTTACGAATGGTAATGGTACACCTGTTATTGGGAGCATTCCTATTGTCATTCCTATGTTTTCAAGCATATGAAAGAAAAATATTCCTGTTATACCACTTGCTATTAGCGAGCCAAGCTCATCTCTTGCAGTTTTCGCTATTGATATTGATTTAGTTATCAGTACCACATATAAAATTATTATTGATCCTGCTACCACAAACCCCAATTCTTCTCCTATTACTGAAAAAATGAAGTCTGTTGATTTTGGATACAAGAACCCTAACTGAGTTTGATTACCTTTTAAATACCCCATTCCTGTTAATTGCCCTGCACCTATTGCTATTTTTGATTGTGTTAAATTATATCCTGATCCTCTTGGATCTACTGCAGGATTTAAAAACACTTGGATTCTTTGTTTTGCATGTGGTGGTAGAACAAAGAAATATAATAATGGTATTATGATAATAACTAATAAAATACCTGTTATTATATATTTTTTTGAAATTCCTGCTGTAAATAGCATACATAATAATGCAAATACGAATGCTGAACCTGTTCCATAATCCGGTTGTTTTAGTATTAATAATAATGGTATTGCTGCTACTGCTAATACCTGTATTAATTTTAGTGGTTTATTAATATCATTTTCATTATTTTTTTTTATTTTTGCTATCAATAATGCTATTGTTATTATAAATATTATTTTGGAAAATTCAGATGGTTGTACTGATATGCTTCCTATTACGAACCAGCTTGTTGCTCCTCCTATTGGCTTTGTAAATAATACTGCAACAAGCGATAGTAAACTTAATCCATAAAGAGCAGGAATTGCTTTTGATAATTGATCATAATCAATTATTATTAATGTAATCATTACTGGAACACTTATTCCTAGCCACATGAGTTGTTTGTAAAATTCTTCATGTTTTGTGCTTGCTGTTGCTGAATAAATTGCAAACAATCCTATTATTGACAATAATACTGTGGCTATTAGTATTATCCATTCAATATTTTTACTTAATCTCTTTTTCAATCTTATCTCCTTTGTATATTAATAAAATAAATTATTTATTTGTTTTAGGAGTTTCAATTTTTTCTGCTTTTTTCTTCTTATCTGTATGTTCTACGGGTTTCTTTTCTGTTTTTTTAGAAGCTTTTTTTTCTATTTCCTTATTCTTTTTTTCATCTGCTATTTGAGCTTTTACTTCTGCTTCAATTTTTTCTTTCTTTACTTTTTGCTTTGCGTTTTCTTCCTTATTCATTTCTGATTTTATTTCAGTTTTTATGCTTTTAAAAGGAATATTGGCATATAAAGCTGGTGCGCCTATTGTTCCATCACTATTTTGTTTATTCGTTAATTTTACATCAATTTCTTTATCATCAACATTAACATATTTCTTGATTACATCTATAATTTCTTGTCTCATCATATCTAGAAAATCTGCTGAAACATGTGCTCTATCTTGCATTAATACTAAATGTAATCTTTCTTTTGCTTGTTCCTTATTCTTTGCTTTACTTTTTTCTTCGCTTTTGTTTTCATTCTTTTTAAAAAATTTATTGAAATAGAACATTTTTTCCTCCATATTTTCAGTTTATTTATTTTTTGAATATTCTACTAAAGAACGATTCTTTTTTTCTTCCAGGAATTGTGATTTCAACATTTTCACCTAGAATTCTTCTTGCTATTTCGATATAAGCTTTTCCTGAAGCTGCCTTTTTATTAGCTACTGCTGGTTCACCTTTGTTTGTTTGAGTTATAATGTTTTCGTCTTCTGGTACGACACCTATTAAATCTATTGATAATAAATCTAATATGTCTTCTACATCCATCATCTCGCCTCTTTTTACCATTTCAGGTCTAATTCTATTGATTATTAATTCTGGATTTCTAATATTTGATGATTCTAACAATCCTATAATTCTATCTGCATCTCTAATTGATGAAATCTCTGCATTTGTTACTACTATAGCTCTATCTGCTCCTGCTATTGCATTTTTAAATCCTTGTTCTATTCCAGCAGGACAATCTACAATAATATAATCAAATTCTTCTTTTAATCTTTGAGTTAATCTAATCATTTCATCTTCATTTATTGCGTCTTTATCTCTAGTTTGGGCTGCGGGCAACAAAAATAAATCTGCAAATCTTTTATCTTTTATTAAAGCTTGTCTTAATTTACATTTTCCCTCAATAACATCTACTATATCGTATACGATTCTGTTTTCTAATCCCATTACGACATCTAGGTTTCTCAAGCCAATATCTGTATCTAGTAAAACTACCTTTTTTCCACGCATTGCTAGTGCAGATCCAAGATTTGCTGTTGTTGTTGTTTTTCCAACTCCTCCTTTACCAGATGTGATGACTATTACTTCACCCATAACTTTCCTCCTTGTATATTATACCTTTTTATTATAAAGTCAATTGTCTTAAAAGTCAATAAATTACAAAAGAAAGGAGCTTTACATTATTTTTCAAGCTCCCTAATTTTCAATATATTAAATTTGTTCTATTTATTCTTCTATTTCTTTTTCTTCTGCTTGATTTTCTTCATTATTTATTAATTCAAGATTTGCTACTGATACTTCATATGCTACTCTTTGTTCTACAGTACCATCTCCATATTTCTTTTCGTAGTTTCTTGATTGAACTCTACCCATAATTTTAACTTCTGTTCCTACAGTCATTTCTGAACAGAATCTTGCATTTCTTCCCCATGTTATACATGGAATGTAGTCTGATTTATTATATGCTCTATTTACTGCTAATAATACATCTGCTATTTCTCTTCCAAATGGTGTTTGTCTATAAATTGGTGGCTTACATATGTAACCAATTAATTCGACTTCATTTGTTGCAATTCCTTGTGTTGATTCAATATTATCAATTTCATCTTCAATAAATTCAATTGATTTTGCAAATACTGTTAATATTAATCTATTTTTTTCTTTTTCATAACTATTATATGATCTAAATTGTCCTTCAACTTTTATATTTCTTCCTATAGTTAGATCACTATCTTTAAATAATCTTTCTGAAATTGTTACTGGTATTAGATCTGCATTCCCACTTAATCTTGGCACACTTACATTTACTGTATAAAACTTTTCACTGTAAATCTCATGACTAAATGTTTTATCATCAGTAATTTTACCTATTAAAGTTAGACTGTTGTTCTCTAAATAATTTTTTTCCATTTATGTTCCTCCTAAATTTTCGTTTGTGTATCATTTATCTTTGTGTCAATATCTAGAGTATAACATCTTTTTTTTATTTTGTAAACATAAAATAGTAAAATTTGTATTATTTTTGTATTATTTTTGTAATAATACAAATTTCAATGGTATTTTGAGAATAAAAAAAGATAGTATTTTTAGTAACTATCTTCATTTTATTATTTATATTCTTTGTTTTGTTTCTTTTATTGTTTTGTGTTTACAACATTTACATATTCCTATTTTGTTATTATATTTTGTTTTTTTGTATGTTTTTTGTCTTTTTCCAAAAGCATTTTCAGTTATAATTTCTTGTACTTGTTCTTTACCTTTTTCTAATGTCCAATTTACACTCCCCCATTTATGGCAATTTTCACATACTTTTGAGTTCCCGTCTATTCCAAAAATCGTTATAAAAGAAAATAATCCGAATAGCCATAAGAATGTCATATTTTGCGTCATTATATAAGCAATTGCAAATGCTATTGCAATTGTTCCTGGAACATATAATAGAAAGATTCTTTTTTGCATAGTTTCCTTCTTATTATTTTTTATTGTTCTTTCTGTTATCTTTTTATCATTCATTTTCTTCATCTTCCTCTTCATCGTCTTGATCTTGATGAAGCTCATTCCAACGCATAACTCTTATATCTTTATATGTATCTAGTACTGCTTCATATTTATCATGATCATCTTCCCATACTGTTTGTGGGATTTTATCAAATGCTGCAAACATTTTTTCCGCTTCCCCTAAATAGATTACTTGTTGCTGTGGCGTCATTTTAGTATATCTTTTTGAAAATTCATATAAGCTATCAAGCTCTTGATTTGCATTTATGAATGACCAAAAGTCTGTGACTTTTATTCCTGCTGCGCGCATTTGTGCTACTACTGATGCTATTAAAAGAACGATAAATACTAATAATATTACAATTATTGCTAATATGTCCATTTAGTCCATCCTTTTTTCTTTTGAATTCTATTTTATTATAGCAATCATATTTTATTATTGCAATTATATATTTATATTTTATAATAGTAAAATAAATAGCAGAAGGAGCGAATTTGTCAACTCGCCCTTCTGCTTAGAACAAATCAGTCTTATACTTTTACTTCAATTTTATCATTATCTGCTGAGATTGTTGCTTCTGTTTTTATTTTTCCATCAAGCATTGCATCTGCTATGTTATCTTCAACCATTGTTTGGATTGCTCTTTTTAATGGTCTTGCTCCATAGTTTGTATCAATTCCTTTTTTGATTATTAAATCTTTTGCTTTTTCATCGACTTTAATTGTAATTCCTTGTTTTTTCATTCTTTCTATTACTTTGTTTATTAGTAAATCAAAAATCTTTCCTTCTTCTTTTTCTGTTAGTTTATGGAATACAATTATCTCATCAATACGATTTAAGAATTCTGGTTTGAAATCTTGCTTTAATTCTGCCATTACATCTGATTTTATTGTTTCATTTTCTTTTTCTTTTTCTTCTTTTGTTGCTTTAAATCCTAATGGCTTTTTATCTGTAATTTTTTGTGCACCAATGTTTGATGTCATTATTATTACAGTGTTTTTAAAGTTTACGATTCTTCCTTGAGAATCTGTTAATCTTCCATCATCTAAGATTTGAAGCATTATATTCATTACATCTGGATGTGCTTTTTCAATTTCATCAAATAGTATTACTGAATATGGTTTTCTTCTTACTTTTTCTGTTAATTGTCCAGCTTCATCATATCCTACATATCCTGGAGGAGCACCTATTAGTTTAGCTGTTGAATGTGACTCCATATATTCTGACATATCTATTCTTATTAATGAATCTTCACTTCCAAATAAATTTTCTGCTAATGCTTTTGACAATTCAGTTTTTCCTACACCTGTTGGTCCTAAGAATAAGAATGAACCTATTGGTTTACTTGGATCATTTAGACCCATACGGTTTCTTTTGATTGCTTTTGCTACTGCTTTTACCGCTTCATCTTGTCCTATTACTCTTTCATGTAAATTTTCTTCTAAATGCTTTAATTTTTCGTTGTCTGTTTCTGAAACTTTTGATACTGGGATTCCTGTCCATGATGATACAACTTGTGCAATATCTTCTTCGTTTAATATATAAATCTTATTCTTTTTGTCATTTTCTATTTTTTCTTTTTCTTTATTATATTCGTCTTTTAATTCTTTTATTTTATCTCTTAATTTTGCTGCTCGTTCAAATTCTTGTTTTCTTACGCTTTCTTCTTTTTCTTTATTTATTTTATCTATTTCTTCTGCTTTTTCCTTTAATGTTACTGGTTCTTCATATGTTTGCATTCTTATTTTTGATGCTGCTTCATCCATTAAGTCTATTGCTTTGTCAGGTAAGAATCTATCATTTATGTATCTTGATGACAATTCTACTGCTGCTTTTAATGCTTCATCAGTGATTTTTACATTATGGTGTGCTTCGTATTTATCCCTAATTCCTTTTAATATTTGTAATGTATCTTCTTCTGTTGGCTCTGAAACTGTTACAGGACTGAATCTTCTTTCTAATGCTGCATCTTTTTCTATATATTTTCTATATTCTTTTAATGTAGTTGCACCTACTAATTGAATTTCACCTCTTGCTAATAGTGGTTTTAATATATTTGCTGCGTCCATTGAGCCTTCTGTTGAGCCCGCTCCTACAATTGTATGAATTTCGTCTATGAATAAAATAATATCTCCTGCTTTTTTTACCTCATCTAGTACATTTTTTATTCTTTCTTCAAAATCGCCTCTATATTTTGCACCTGCCATTAAACTTGTTAAGTCTAAGCTTACTACTCTTTTGTTAAATAGTTGCTCTGGTACTTTCTTTTGCTCAATTCTTTCTGCTAATCCTTCTACTATTGCTGTTTTACCTACACCTGGTTCTCCAACTAAACATGGATTATTTTTTGTTCTTCTTGATAATAGTTGAATTACTCTTTGGATTTCTTCTTTTCTACCTATTACAGGATCTAATTTCCCTTCTTTAGCTTTTTGTGTTAAATCCAAACTATATTGATTTAATGTTGGTGTATTATTATAACTATTATTTGTCGTTGTCGTATTTTCTCCTTTTCCTGAATTATTTAATTCTTCATATAATTCATTTAAATCTATTGATAAATCTATTAAAATTCTATTTGCTATGGAATTTGATTCTTCTAATATTCCTATTGTTAAATCATCTGCATCAATTTTGTCATTTCCTTTTGCTCTTGCATTTATTAATGCTGATTGCAATATTCTTTTTGCGTTTGGCGTTAATTGAACATCATCAAATGCTGCAAATATTGATCCTATTCTAGTTATATTCATTATTTCTTTTCTTAATGCTAATTCATCTACTTTGTGGGCTAATAAATATTGACTTGATTTGCTTGTTCCTTCTATTACAATTCCATATAATATGTGTTCTGTTCCAATGTATGTGCTATTACTTTCTATTGCAAAATTTCTTGCAATTTCAAATATTTTGTCTGCTCTTGTTGTAAACTTCATATTATTCTCCTTTCTTTTGTTTTTAATATTATTTATTTATTATTTCTTTTAAAATTTTAGCTCTTTCTTTTTCAATATCTAGATTTGTTATATCTTGACCTAAATATTTTGCTAATGTATATGGGTTTGAGTAATTTAAGATTTTTTTCATTTTTGTGTCATCTATTTTTTCTAGTATTCCTAAATCTACTCCCATTTTTACCATTGATATTAAATTTTGATATTCTTCGTCTTTGATTTTGTTCGAATATGCAATTATTCCAAAGTCTCTTAATATCTCATCTTCAATATCTTCTGTATTTTTAATTAAATACTTTCTTAATTTTCGTTCATTTTCAATGATGTTATCTATTATTGGTTTTATGCTTTCTTTAATATTTTCTTCTGTTGTTCCTATTATCTGTGTTGTTGATATTTCAAATATATCACCTTCTTCTTCATTCATTGTGATTCCTAAATTATTTACTGTATTTCTTACTTTCCTTATATTGTTTGTAATATTTAATCCTGGTAAATGTAATTTTAAAGTTTCTTTTAATCCTGTTCCTATATTCATTAAATTTGGTGATAAATATCCATATTTTTCATTAAATGCATAATTTACTAATTTTTCTAATTTTTTATCTAATTCAATTATTAATTTTGTTGTTTCTTCTATACTTTTTCCACTTTGAAATACTTGTAATACTATTTGATCTTGTCCATTTACTTGTATTGCTATATTTTCTTCATCATTGATTATTACTGCTTTATAATTACTTTTAAAATTATAAAATTCTTTCGTTATTATATTCTTTTCTAGTAATGATTTTTTTGTTAGTTCATCAATTGTATTATAATCTATAAACTTTAAATTATATCCTAACTTTGGTGTTATTTTCTTTAATATTTCATATACCTTTTTTTGATTTTTTAAATCATTTGCTGTATTGAATTTTACTTTACTTAAATTTCTTGTTAATCTAGATTTTGAATATAATATAACATCTGAATCTTTTCCATTTTTTAAATACCAAGACATTATTGTTTAATCTCCTTTATCTGATTTTTTAATTTTGCTGCATCTTCATATCTTTCTTCCTCTACAGCTGTTCTTAATTCTCTTTGTAGTTTTTCTAATTTTGTTTCTTCTTTATTTTCAAGTTGATATTCTGCAGATTCTTCTGCTACTTGGTCTAACTGTTCTGATGGCTTTCTTCCAATATGTCTATTACTATTGTGTATATTTTTTAATACCTTATCTATTTGTTTATCAAATGTTTTATAGCAATCTTCACATTCTAACATTCCATCTGTTATAAAATTATTATAGTTTGTTCCACATGTTTTGCACTCTAGGTTATTTGTTTGAATTAGTGGTATTCTAGTATCTTCTAAGAATCCATTAAATAATCCTCCTAAAATATCACTCATTCCTCCAAATTCATATCCTATGTCCATGTTGTCCAATCCTAATTTTTTAGCGCATTCACTACATAGGATTAATTCTTTTTTCTTTCCATTTATTATTTGTCTATATTGAAAATTTGCTTCATTCTTTCCACAATTTTGACATTTCATATTTTATTCCTTTCTATTGAAGTCATTTTGACTTACAAATTTATTATTATATTTTTCAAAATATTTGCTCTGATTTCTTCTTTTTTGATTTTTATTGTTGATAAACAATTATCTGTTACCAAGCTCTTAAATATTTTTAGTTCTTTATCTGTTATTAATTTTTCTTGATTCAATATTTCTAATAATGAATTAGATTCTTTAACAGTAAGTTTATCTCCAATTTTATTTAGTAATGATTTTTTTGCATCTTCTTCATTTATTTGAGTTCTAACTATTTTTATATAGCCACCTCCTCCTCTTTGACTTTCTACATAATATCCTTGAATCGGTGTAAATCTCGTTGATATAACATAATTTATTTGTGATGGTACACAATTAAATCTTGTTGCTAAATCATTTCTTTGTATTATTGCTTTGTTCTCTTCATCAAACATATCATCTATAAATTGTTCTATTACATCTGAAATTCTCACTTTTGACTTCATTCTCCTTTTTCTGACTTTGACTTTCTTTGACTTTCATATTCTATTATAGCACGATTTTTTTTTTTTGCAATAGAAAATTTAAAATTTATTGTTTTTTTCATAATTATAATTTAAAGTATAATTATGAGTTAAAAATTGAAAGGAGGTAGTATGTCTGATTTAATAATTATAACTGGGCCTCAAGCTGTTGGTAAGATGACAGTTGGACAGGAGTTAGCTAAATTAACAAATTTTAAATTATTTCATAATCATATGTCTATAGATCTTGTAAATAATTTTTTCAGCTATAGTACTAAAGAAGGACAGGACATGGTTAAAATGCTTAGAATTAATATGTTTAAATATTTTTCTGAAAGCTCTATTCCTGGCATTATTTTTACATGTGTTGTAAATTATGATAAATTGTCGGACATTGAAAATATTTCAATTTTTAAAAATATTTTTGAATCTAATGGTGGCAAATTTTATTATGTTGAATTGGATGCACCTTTAGATATTAGACTTAATCGAAACAAAACTGAAAATAGATTATTTTATAAACCTGAAAAACAAAATATTGAATTTAGTGAAAAACAAATATTCCATGCTGAAAAACATCATCGTAATTACTCTTTACCAAATGAATTAAATTATAAACATTATATAAAAATAGATAATTCAGAATTATCTGCACTAGATACTGCTAAATTCATAAAGGAAAAATTTCATTTAACCTGATGTATAAATAAAATTTAATTTTCTTGTTTTCAAATAATTACAATAGAAAGTTTAAAATTTATTGTTTTTTATTTTTTCTTAATATATAATCTTCTTGGAATAATCTTTTAAGGAGGACTTATTATGAATTTAAATATTACAGGGAAAGATTTTGAATTAACAGATGCTATAAAATCTTATACATCTGAAAAAATTGAGAAATTATCAAAATATTTAGGTGATGATTTTTCAGCTGTTGCAACTTTTGAAATTCATGGAGAAGAACAAATTGCTGAATTAAGAATTACAGTTGGTAGTACTGTTTATAAGGCTACTACTGCTTCTAAAGATTTATATTCTTCTATTGATAAAAATATTGGAATTTTAGAAGGTCAAATTAGAAAATCTAAAACAAAAAAAGACAAGCAAAACATGGTTGAGACAATTAGAATTCAAGAAAAAGAACTTTTGGATTTTGAAGATGGTATTGAAGGTGAAGTTGTTAAAACTATACTTTATAGTGTAAAACCTATGATGGTTGATGATGCTTTAATACTTTTACAAGATGATGCAAAGAATAAATTTATGCCTTTCATCAATGTTGAAACTGGCAAAGTTAATGTTATTTATAAATTAAAAGATGGCAAAAACTTTGGTTTATTAGAGCCAGAAGCTTAATTGAATATTTTTATTAAAGCCTGCCAATAAAATGGTAGGCTTTATATGGAGGTTTTATATGAATAAAGACGATTTATTAAAATTACTGGAGGAATTAAATTTCCCAAAGGATCAATTTTATATTCTTTCTAGTGGTTGTTTAGTTTTTTATAATCTTCGTGATATGGCTAATGATTTAGATTTATGTATTACAGAGAATTTATTTGAGCAAATTAAAAATAAATATGATTTAAATGCTGAGAAGAAAAATAAGTTTGGATTTTATAAATTAAGTGATGATGTCGAAGTTGTAGTTGACTCTGATGAAGATTTTATTGATCAATTTGATTTAAAAGATGGCTATCAACTTCAAAAGCTTTCTATTATTAGAGATTTTAAAATTAAAAGAGGATTACCTAAGGATTTAATTGATATAAAAAAGATTGATGATTATTTGAATGATAAATCTTTGGATATGTAAATCTTTTAATATCTATTTTTGACATATAAAAAAAATAATGTTATTCTTATTGAAATATTTATATGATGATTGGAGTTTTTATGGGTTTTTTTGATATTTTTAAAAAGAAGAAAGAAATCAGTGAACGGCGTAGTACATATTATGAACCTCCTGAGAGACAAGATAGAGTAAAGATTAATGGAGACTTAGAGTCTGGAATAACATTTGATTACTATATTTCTGATCCTAATTTTAGGAAATTTTATGATACTGTATGTTTGCAAATATCGGATACACAGCCAATTTTCAATATTTTTGGTACAAAGGTTTATAATGCTTTAGTTTCATGGTATGGTGAAGATGACGCTGTTCCCATAAGAACACCTGCACTACGTTATAGTTTGAGACGTAGGGACACCAAAGCAATTCAGTTAGGGCTTGATTTTTCAAAATTATCAGATTCAGAATATTTAAAAACTTTATTTAATCTACTTTTGGATCAAAATAGAGTGGAACAATATTTGGATAATGGATTATAAGAAAATCCAGCAGTTCCATGTGGAAATTATATTGGTCAATTGTGCTATACTCCTGAGAAGGGAATTTATCAAAAACAGTTTGACATGCATATAGGAGAGATTTCACACAACTCTACTCCACAAGTTGATAGAAGAAAACAACACAAATTAAAACTTGAAGAAAGAAAACGTAATTCAATTAAAGAAAAACAAGATCAGATAGCTAAACTACAACAGGAAATTGATGATATTAATTTAGAGTAAATAAAATAAGATGGACTACTATTTAAGTAATCCATCTTATTTTATTAGATACAAGAAAACCACCACTAATTGTGATGGCCTTTATTTCTTAACTATTTTACAGCTAATTTTAAATCTAATTTAGATTTTTTTCTGCTTGCTGCATTTTTTGATATTACACCTTTAGTAGCTGCATGATCAACTAATTTCTTTGCTTTATTTAATAATTCTACAGCTGATTTATCTCCGTTTGTGTTAGCTACTTCATATTTCTTAACAGCTGTTTTGTAAGCTGATTTTATCTTATTATTTTCTAAAGTTTTCTTTTCGATAACTTTAACTCTTTTAATTGCAGATTTAATATTTGGCATTTTTGCACCTCCTCTTGGCGTATTTTTATCACTGACTTTGCATATTATAACATAATAATTTATGTTATTCAAGTATTTAGGATTATTTATTTTTGAGTTTTTGTAGGTTTGTCAAACATATCTAATATTAGATATGTTTCTAATGTCTCAAACCTTTTAACTATCTTTAATCTATATATCATATTACAAAAACAATATTTCTTAATTATTATATTTTTGTTTTATTAATTTAAATCCATATCCTCCGTGGTCTTCTTCGCCAATATCTGCATTTGTTTTTTCTAAAATTGTATTTAAATTCTTAATAATATCGCTAATATTGGTATTTTCATTTCCTTTATATTCAATTTCTATATAATCACCAAGATTTTTAACAGTATCAATTGAAATTTCATATTCTTCATATTTCCATGAATTTCTTACTTTATCTACCACAATTAATACCTCAAATCCTAAGTTACACAATATTTTTTTCATTTCTTCTGATGATGAGATATTTAATTCGTTTTCTTCACAATATGTACGAATAACCTCTCCTTCTGGCAACCAATGTTTATAATTAATTGTAATATTATTGTTTTCTTCTCTTATTCTTAACCAATCATATATATGTTCTGGATCTTTAATAAATGATTTATACTTATTATCATAATATGTATCAATTTGATGACTACTATGAATCAATTCCGTATTTTGATTTAACCATCTTTCCAATTCTATTTTATTATTTAATTGGTATCTTACTTCTATTTCTTTACTCATATAAATCTCCTCTTTCTTTATATTATTATGCTATCATTTTTATATTATATAAATGAATATATAATATCAATACTACTTTTACCTTTTAATTTTATATATATAGATTTGTCAAAAATATGTCACAATTTCTTGATTTTTTTATGACTTCTTTTTACTTTTCTGTTATGCCTTGGTTTATATAGCTTTATTAATCTATGTTTTATATTTAATCCTTCTATTCATAATTTCTTCATATAATAAAAAACTCGCCCTTTTGAGCGAGAACGATATAATTATATATATGTTTTAAATTATTACTATTATCATTATAATAGCAATAATGTTGCTTGGGACTTCATTCATCCCAAATGATTTTAAAATACCTGTGATTACCTTATACAAGCCTATTATCCAGCTTGGGATAATCGTAATTAACTTTACGAATCCCTTACAGATATATGCTATAGCTCTTAAAGAGCCATTAACAAATATCTGCACTATAGGAACTTTAATTCCTATAGTGCTCAGCAGGATTGTCATTCCTGTTAATGCAACCAGGATAGTAATCCATGTGTTCCGAAGTCCTACAAGAGATATTCCGGATACCATTTTGACCACCATTAATAAACCAATAAACAACATATTATTATTTCCTCCAATCTCAGAAATAAAAAATAAAAACTATAAACTTCATATTTATTATAGCATTTTTTAATAAATTAAATCAACGCAATATTTTTAATTCATATTGATATTTTATTTCACTTTTTTACTTTTTATCTATATAATTATAAAAATGGAGGAAATTAATTTGATTTGTTTGAATGATGATTTAGTTATATTTGATTATAACGATTATAAAAATAATTTTGATATTGTTGAGTTTGATTTTGATACAAAATTTGATTCTCAACATCCTGCATTAAAAATTGATTTTAGAAATGATTTAAAATACTCTATAAAGTGTATTAAAAAACTGATTTCATTGAAAAAATCCAATATTGATTTTTATACTAAATTTAATGGTTATAAAGTTAAATATGTTATTTCTAATTATAATGATTCCATTTTAGATGCTTTAAAAGCTATTGAAATTGAGGATTTGAAAGAAAAGTATACTTTTATTTATGATAGTGTGTTTAAACAATTGGATGATATTTGGAGTAGAAAAGATTATTGTAATTTTTGCAATAACAAATGTATTGCTACTCGAATGCATAAGAATATAGATCAATTGGATGGTTGTTGTTATTCTTTTAAAATGAATACTAATTTGTTTTCGACTAATTTTATTAAGAATAAACAAAAATGTAAGTTTTTAGGTGATGATAAACGTTGTACTACTCAAAATATCTCTTGCAAACTTTTTACTTGTGACTATTTGAAGAAAGCTGAAAGTTTCGATATAAAATTAAATGATTTTTTGCTTGTGATGGCATTCTTTAATTCGAAGCAAAGATTGATATTAAAATATAATTATTTTAATTCTAGAGAAGATATTATTGATAAATTGCTCAAAAAATCTAAAATGCCTTTGGCTTTATACTATTATTATGATTATTATAGAATTTAGGCCAAAAAATAAACCCGTTGTTTAGTGAAGTGAACCCAAAATGTTAGACAAAAATATATAGTTTAACAAGGAGGGTTCAT
>ERZ772999.355-NODE-355-length-29266-cov-5.719455_pt1 | contig 29266 bp, 26 predicted proteins | sample MGYA00511467_ERZ772999 | MGnify/ENA primary metagenome ERZ772999 (study PRJEB29015, sample SAMEA2738064) | human oral metagenome | biome: human oral; feature: human-associated habitat; material: saliva | place: China | collected 2218 ... | reverse complement strand
CCAAGCATAGCTTCCAAGGTAGTTCCCCAATAGTTTACAATTTTTTCTATTCTATAGAAATCTCTTTTATAAATTTTTCCCTCTTCATCAAAATTTTCCTCACATATTGATTTCTGAAAAGTTTCAACTCTTTCTTTATCTTCTAATTCTTCTCCTTCAACAAACATAGATATATTTTCTAATAGTCCCATACTTTTCCCTCCCTAAGATTTATTAAGTACATTATAACAATTCTTAGTGACAAAATATGTCATAAAAAAAGGTTTAAAGTTTTTTCTTTAAACCTTTTTTGACTTTTATAATTTAAACTATTCTAATCCCTTATTTTTTTATTTTAATGTATAATATCGGGTTTAAATAATTTATACCAGAAACTTTCATGTGTTAAATCTTTTAATTCCTTTTTTAACTCTTCTACATCTGAAGTTTTCCCCTCTGCTTCAGCCTTTTGAATGGCTTTTTCTAACTCAGATATTTTTTCCCTTTTTTCATTTTCCTTGTTAAATTCGTCCATAGGTTTCATAAAGTTATTCACAATATCACTCTCCTTAAATGAAAATATCTTGAGGTCCTACTTCAACTTCTGGATATAGTTTTACTGCTATTCCATTCTCTATATCCCATTCACATTCAGCTAAAAATATTATACTTCCATCTTGTTGAAACAATATAGACTTAGGTTCAACTACCTTAGTTAAATCAGAAGTGTTTATAATCTTTCTAGCACCTACCCAATAAGTCGCTAAATCTTCTAAATTTTCATTTATATATTCTTTCAATTTATTTTCTATAGTTTCTATATAAAATTTTTCATTTTCTTTAAATTTTAAATAACTTTCTTCTTGCTCTTTAGATATATTTTCTTCTGAATATGCCTCAGCAGATATGGTAATATCATATTCTTTTTTAAATATACTAATTTTTCCTGTTTTTTCCCATTGAAAATCATATTCCATAAGTCCAAATACTGAATTATTAACTACTTTTTGCTTCATATTTTCTCCTTTCTTAAGCTACTTTATTCTTTGATTTTGTTTCAGCTATTCCACCTGAATGAGGAATATTTCCATGTACTTCTGTTGGAACTAATTGCATTGTCTTACAATCTTTACATTCATGCCAAGTATATTTATTTTCTAATCTCCACTTTTTTATTTCTTGAGGACTAACTCCTCTTTCTTTTGCTAATTGCATATCAGCCTGTGCAAAATTTTTAGTTCTACTTTCTGAAAAATTATCTATTTGTACTTCACCTTTTGCTATTTTAGAAAAATCTGGTTCTCCATCTTTAAATGGAATTGAATCAAAACCATATTCTTTTTTTAACTCCTTCCAAGTTTTCTCATCAGGATTTGTCCCTCTTCTATCTCCAGGTATAACATCATCATCAGGAATCCATTCTGAATCTCCTTTTTCTCCTGACCAAGTTCCACCATTTTCTGGTAACATAGAAGATATTTCTATTCTAATTTTTACATCTAATTTTTCTAAAATTTTTGGATCTAATTTAATTTTTTTCTCTGGACCAAAAATATCGGGTATTTCTTTTTTTTCTCTATATGGTATATCAGGCATAAATTCGCTCATTTTTTCATCTCCTTATTGTACTATATTTTTTCTTAAAATATCGATTTCTTCTTCAGTTATATTTCTGTTGGCATCAATATAGCTTCTTATCAAACATTCTTTTATTTCTAGTAAAATTTCTGTATTAAATTTTTCAATTTTTTGATCTATGAAAGTATTTAAAACATAATCTGGTTCTTGAACTGAAAAAGTTTTATATCTAAATTCTTTCACTACATCATCAAGTTCTAAAATGTTTTTTACTATTATAGATTGTTTGAAAAGATTTGCTTTTTCTTCATCATTTTGCCATAATTTTAATTTTCCATCTCTTCTATATTGATTTAACAATGAAAGTAGTTCCATTTTTAATTGAGTACTTCCTTCAAAATTCTCTATGGCATCTTCAACTTCTTTTTGATTAATTTTATCTGGAGAATCTAATCTATTATTTAAAATAAAATTAATAAGAGTTGAATTTGTTTTTTTCTTTTCATTATAAATTTTTTCATCTTTGTAATTATATTCTTTTTCTTCACCATCAAACTTATTAATTTGACATAAAACAGCTTCTATCCAATCATTTTGATAAACAACTGCAACTCCTTTTGGTAATTTAGCTATTTCATTTATTTGTTCATCTTTTAATGCTGCTGATTTTCCAGCTATTTTTCTATCATTCTCTTCTGGTAATCTCATTATTATTTTAGTATTTGTATTACGAATAGCTGATATATCAACTGCACTTGGAGATTGATCTACTATTATAAATCCTTCTCCATAAGTACGCATTTCTGCAATTGCATTTGAAATCATTTCAACAGCTTTTTCTCCAACATTAGAACCTTCAACAGAAGAAGCTGAATTTTTTGCTCTTAAAATATTATGTGCTTCTTCTAAAACTGTAATATGGTGTAATTTTCTATTAGAAGTTTTACTTGTTGACATACGGTATTCAGACAATCTCATCACCAAAATTCCCATTAATAATGATTTTGTTTCTTGAGAACCAATACGACTTAAATCAACTATTACATTTGTATCGAATAAAATTTCATTATCTATTTCTTTTGAAGAAAAAATTTGCCCATTCAATCCATTAGTTAATGATTTTACTCTTGTTGTTAGAGAACCAACATAATTAGCTTTTACTTCTTCTGAATATTCAGACAACTTTATAACATTTTTTAATTCTTCTAATAAATCTATAAATGTAGGGAAGAAACTATCCTTTTCTAAATTAATAGATAAATCTAAATCCCAACCACATTTTCTATATGATTGTATTATAGCTTCTTTTAATATTGCTGGCATTGCTGCATACATAGGCCAACAAACATTGAATATTTCAATTAACCTATCTATATGTTCTAATACATGTATTTCTTTTGGAAATCTAAAAGGATTTATATGTAAAAGTTCTGTTAAATTAGGGTTAGTTCCAAAAACTCTTACATCTTTTCTATGTCCTAAAACTTTTTTGTACTCTCCTTTGGCAGGTTCAATTACCATAAAATTTACATCTTCTATCATTAACTTATTTAACAAGTGATAAATAGTATTTGATTTACCACTTCCTGTTGCTCCTGATATAAAAGTATGCATAGATAAACTTTCTAAATCAAGTTCAACTTTATTTTCTTCAATAACCTTTCCCATATTAAAAATATTTCCTAAAGATATTTTTTTACTTTCATCATTAGAGTCATATTTTACTATTTCTTTTCCAAAATCTATATGCTCAACAACTGGGAAACCAGGCACTGAATTTCTAGGTAAACCCATATGTATAGCAAGTTCATTACTGCTTACTAAACTTGCAGGACTTATTGTTATATCAACTCCAAAATTATTTTTATATATAAATCTAGGATGTATTAAACTTTTTACATAATCTACAACCAAAGCATTTTTATCAAATTCATTTCTTAAAGGTTTAGTCCAAGTATTTATTGCTGATATTTCTAAACCTGTATTTTCTCCTGCCATCAATGATTTATAGGTTGCAGCTCCAACTTTTGAAGTATTCAAAGATGGACTTAAAAAGTAAGCTGCACACTCCCACATACCAAGACTTTCAAACTCATTTACTCTCTTAAGTTGATTATCTATTCTTTCAAGCATAGCTAAAATAGATTTATTTTGTTTTGTAAATTGTGCACTTTGAGAGTCTCCACTAGAATTAGCTTTAGAATTTGATTCAGTATGAGAATCACTCTCATTTTCTCCCCAAGTTTCCCCATCAGCTGTTGAAGACCCTTTAGATTTACTTCCTCCTCCTGAAGTTTTAGTTATATTTTCACTGAAAGCAGCAGAAATTCCTGAGCCAACTAAACTACCAACTGCTCCTCCAATAGCTCCTCCTGATAAAGCACCTACAACACCTAATGCTCCTCCTAATATTGAAGCTACTTTAGATTTTGTAGATTGTTTTGAAACAGATACAACCTCTCCTATATTTTCATTGATACTTTCATTTTCTGTAAAAGTTCTACTTCCACCTTTATTAGTTCCATAAGTTTTAGCATCGCTTGTTGAAGTTGTATCAGTTATTGAGTAATTTTTTCCATAATTTAATACTACATTAGCTAATGGTGCTATATTAGTATATATATCTTCATAAGATTTTCTAACATTAGTTAATTCATTTTGAGATAAAGGATTAGCAATAATAATAGCTGAATATTTTTCTCCCTGCATAGCAAGAGCCAATTTTTCAAGTCCTTGTAAATATTTATTATTATCAATAAAATCTTTATTTTTATTATTTGCAACACAAGAAACAGAAGCAACTGATTCTGAATTAATACTTTTTAATAATTCTTCTATTCTATTATTTTTTAAATTTTCCAATTTTATACCTGGAAACTGTCCTTGTATAGATTTCCCTAAAACTTCAAATGGAGTTGCTGGACTATTATTTTCTATTAAAGTTCTAACTCCTAAATAGAATTTTGTGTCTTTACCATCACTATTTATTATAGTAATTAAAGAACTATTTGTACTTGCAACAGCATTAAAAATACTTGCAAATTTGTATGAACTTGCTTCATCTTTTTTATAAACCATCTTAGTAATGTTAAATAAACGTATTCTATCTATATTATTTTCTTTTAATTCTTCATCAAGAGGAATTATTTCTAATTCCTCTAATGATGAGATATAATTTTTTAAAACTATATCATCTACTAATTTTAAGCTATTTTGGATACTTTCATTTAATTTTTCTAACTCTTTATCATCAAGTTTTGTTAAATCATTCATAAGTAACCCCCTTTAGTTATCTTTATTATATTTATAAACTGCTCCACCAACTGCTACAACTGCTCCCACAGCAATAAGAGAAACTTTTAAAGTCAAAAGTCCTACTCCTGCAATAACGGCCCCTGTTCCTATAGCTATTTTTGGAACCATATCATCATCTGACTTTTTTCTACTAGTTGTCTTTCTACTTGTACTTCCCGAAGAATAGCTAGTTGATGAGCTTGTGGTAGAAGTTTTTGAAACTATATTTTCAGGAAATAATTTGGCTGCTACCTTTAACAAATGTTCTATTCTTTCATCACAAAAATTAGTCATCATATAAACCTTTTGTTCATTAAAATAATCTTCAGTCCAATTTTCAGGATTATTTTCAAAAGTTTCCTCACTATCATTATATTTTTCCATAAGATTAGTCATATTAGACTTAGCATATTTTAAAGCTTCTTTAAAATAATCTCTATTTTTTGATAAGTAAATTGATAATATACTTCTTACTTCATATTTATTACCCTCTTTGACCTTATTAATAAAATCTTGTTTTAACATTTTTCCTCCTAGATTTCTAAAACTTTTTCTAACTTACTCTTTATTTGTTCCAAATTTTCCAATAATTTCTCAGAGTCTTCTAAGGCTTTTTTAGCTGCTTCTTCTGATGATATACTTTCTCCTAAATTTTTAGTTAAAGTTATTAATATTTTATCAAGTTCCTCAAATTTTTTATCAAAAAATTCTTTAATTTTTTCTATTCCTTTTTTTGCAAATTCTAAAGTTTCTTCCTTTCTTCTATAAATAGCTGCATCCAACTTAGGTATTAAATTATCTATTAATTTATCAAGGCTTATAAAGCTTATTTCATCTTTAACATTTACAGTATAGTATTCTGTATCCTCATATTCTGGATTAAACCATTCTTTTGGGTGGAAAAATCTATCCCAACCACTTCTTCTTTTTATAACTATTCTTGAACGAGTTTCAGTATGATATTCTTCTTTAATATCTTCAGCCTTATCTATCATATCTTGAATAGATATATTTTCTAAATCATTAACTTCTCTTTGAACATAAGAACCTAAGTTAAGATTTAAATCTGTATTTTTAAAATCTTCAGAAAGAGTATTCAATTGTTTTATATAGTCTTGTATTAATTTATCTCCTCTTTCTTTTATTTCTTTCTCTAATAAATTTTCTGTTCTTGAAATAAAATCTTTTTGTAATTTATTTCCACTAGTTTTAAACTCTTTTACTATTTCTCTAACTTCGTCTTTATCTAATTCATTATTTCTTTCTCTTGATAAATTTGTTTTTAACTGTTCAGTTTTTATATCTACTACAAGTTTATTAAGTTTATTATTAAAATTTTCATAGGCTTCAGTAGAGAATTTTTCTATTTCTTTTTTTAATTTTTTACTTTCTTCTCCACTAGAAATTTTTTCATTCAATTTTTTTATTTTTTTTGCATATTCTTCACGTTTTCCTTTTTCTGAAACTATTTTCATCTTTGTATCAGCAAAGGCATTTGCACTATCAAATTCATGTGTCAATTGATTAACTATATTTGCTATCTTAGATGGTCTTGTATATTTTGTAACATATACTGATATTGCCTCTTCCAAACTTCTAATTCCACTATGAATCAAGGCTTGTTCTATTTTATCATCATTTTTTATTGCAGCTTCTAATTCCTTATTAATAATTTCTTGATTTGAAGCTGGTAATTTAGCATATTTTTCTAAATGGAATTGTGTGTTAGAATTAAGTTTATTCATTTTGTATCTATATTCTTCAAGAAGTTCTTGTTTTTCATCACCAGCAGCATTTTTCAATCTTCTAATACCCAAAGCTATATCAGCTGATACTAAAAAAACATTTGGATTTTCTATGCCTATTTGTTTTAAAAATTTTCTAGTTCCTTCTAAAACATCTTTTTCAATATCATCATCATCCACTTTATACTCATCAATTTTATTGACTACAAATATAAATCTTTCTTTGGATTGCTTTCCACCAACACTCATACTTTTAGCAATATCTTGCAAAAAACTTTTTTGAGAATTATTATTTAAAGTCCCACCATTCATTACAAAAAGAACTAACATTTTTGATGAAGAACTTAAAGCTTTATGAGTTATTTCAGCATGTCTTTCATCCATAGCATTATCAGGTCCTGGTGTATCTACAAAAATTAGAGATACATCTTTTGAACTAACAAATGGTATATTTCCTTTTATATTAACTTCACTTACACTTTTATTTTCATTTAAAGATTTCATAGTTCTATAATCAATATTTGAATACTTTCCTATTGCTTTATTATCTTTATCTAAAACTATTGCTTTAAATGTATTGTCATCATCATCTTCTATTTTAGTTATTATTGCTGTACAAGCCCCTTGTTTTGATGGTAGAAGTTTTTTTCCAACTAATGAATTTATTAAAGTTGACTTTCCAGCACTCATTGTGGCAACTATATTTATTTCCAATTTTTCATCAAAAGCTTTTTCATAAGCATCTTTTAAAGCATTTGATTTTAAAGTATCAAAAGGAAGTTTACTCGCTTCATCATATATAAGTCTTATATCTTTCTCTTTTTCTCCAAACTCTTTAGCTTTTTTATGACTTAAATTAAATTTAGCTTTTCTAGAATTTTCAGCTTTTTCTAATTCTATTTTTAAATCTTGATAATCTAATTCTGTTCCATGAAAATTTACTTCAATAATATCTTCATTAAAAACATCAATTAAAAGTTCTGGGATTTTGTCTACCCATAATTGGAAACGTTCTCTAAGATAGGGATCAAATTTACTTTCTCCAATTTCTTTTCCATTCATTTTTATAGTAGTAACTGTCTTATAGGGATTATGACTAATTTCAATTTTTTTCATTTTTTATTTTCCTCCTAAATCAAATTATATAAAATCTGTTCAAAACTTGCTAAACCTGTATTAACATATGCTTTTAAATATTCTTCTAAATTTCTATCCTTATATTTTTCTAAAATGACCTCCTCATTAATTTTAGGATAAAATTTTGCTAACTCTAAATCTTTTCTTTTAGTAAATTTTCTTTTAAAATGTTCCACTTCTTCTAAATCTCCTTTAAAGCTATTGTAATTATTCAAATAGTTTTTTAAAACTAAGCCTCCTCTTCCTGATATTGGTGCTATTATAAAATCCTTAAATTTTAATTTTTCTAAATATTTTTTAATATTTGAAACTATATCTAAAATTGAATCATCTTCAGAGCTAGAGGTATCTAGCATATTTATTATTAAAATAAGTTTTTTGTATTCAACATTTTCTCTTATAAATTTTAAATGCTCATCGTCTCCTTTAGCTCCAAAGTTTTGAGCTGACATAACATATACTAGTAGATCAATATTTAAATTTTTTAATTCATTTCTTGTAATATCTCCATGAGTTGTATCTATAGAGTAATCAACTCCAGGTGTGTCTATAATATTTACTTTTTTTTCTGAAAGAATAGAATTAAAATATAAATTTACATAACAATAATTTGAACTTCCTATGAATCTTTTCATATCTGTTAAATCTAAAAATATTTGAACACCATTTTTATCAGAATAATTGTAAAAATTACTCTCTATTGGATAAGCTCTAAAATTAGCAATATTACTAGTACAAGCTGTTGCTTTTGAAGGAGCTATATTTTTACCAATTATTGCATTTATTAGAGTTGACTTTCCAGTGCTCATTGTTGCTGTGAAAACTATATTAGTTTCTTTACTTTCAGTAAAATTCTTTATAACATAAAATTTATTTAACATTTCTTCTGATATAAAAAATTTTCTATCTAGATTAAATTTTTCTAAGTACAAATTTTTAAATACTTCATCTATTTCATAATGATATAAAGGAACTATTATTTTTTTTAATTCCTCCATAAATATTTGTGTATTCCTTTTATTCCCTTCTCCAAATAAAACTAGACAATCAAAAAAGAATATGTATCTGTAGGTATAAAATTTAAGCCTTGTCATTTTAAAGTATTGTTTTAATACTTTTTTAAATAATTTTTTAAGAGTTTTATCATCAGAGTTTAATTCCTCTATTTCATCATCAAATTTCAATTTTTCTTTAAAAATATTTAATTTATACTTTACTATATCTTTATTAAGGTATAAACAACCACAATGATTTAAAAGACTTAAATACAATTTCTTAAACTCTTTCTTCTCTTCTTTTAATGGATGATCCTCACTATAATAATATATTGAATAATCTCTCAAATCCTCCATTTTTATGCTTTCCTCCTCATTTTTTTATATTTATTTCTCACTATCCCCTTTCTCCTCTAAATAAAATGAATATTTCTTTTTTATATTTTTATTATAACAACTTCCCTCTGACAAATTTTGTCATTTTTTAAAAATAAAATTTTATTTTTATTTTTTATAAAAATAAGTTGTAAATAATACATATAGTATTATACTAGTCTTTTTCTTTATTTGTCAATCACTTTGAAGAAAAATACAAATTATAAAATAAATTAATCAAAAAGGGATAAAGTTTTAATCAATTTAATTTTCAAAGAATAAAAAGAGAGGATTTTTAATTTTTTATTCTTAAAAATCCTCTCATATTTCTCTTTAATATCTTCCATCTGATTTAAAAATCTTAGTCAAGAAACTTTCATTTGTTAAACCTCTTAATTCTTTTTTTAATTTTTCTACATCTGAAGTATTCCACTCAGCTTCAGCTTTTTTAATAGCTTCTTTTAACTCTAATATTCTTTCTCTTTTTTCATTTTCTTTTCTAACTTCTTCCATACTTGTTAAAAGATAACTCATAATATCACTCCTTTTACAATTTTTTCAAAGTCTAATGGCTCTGGATAAAAAAATCATTCACAGGTATCAATTTCCCTAAAACGATTATTTCTTCTTTATATTTTCATTATAGCACTTTTTTCAAATAATTTATATTATTTTTTAAAAAAATAATATTTTCTTATTTTAATTTATAATATTTTTTAAATAATACATATAGTTTATTATACTATCATTTTTTATTAATTAATATATAAGTTTTCTAATTGCATAGCCACTAAATAAGTGATATAATTAGCTTAAAAATTTAAAATATTCTATCTAATTATAATTTTGTAAGGTGGTGTAAAATGACAGAAAAAATAAATAAAAAAGTCTCAGATGTTAGTGAAAATAAAATTGCTAAAGATGAGGAACTAAAAAAAATTGCTTTAAAAATTATGAAAAAATTTGAAAAAACTTTTGAGGTGTTAGCAAAATGATTATCTTATCTAAAGATCAAATTTTAAATCTACATTCTCAATTAATTAATAAATTTGGTGGAATTGATGGAGTAAGAGACGATGGGCTTTTAGAAAGTGCTTTAAATAATGCTTATGGTGTATATTTTGGACTAGAAAATTACCCAACAGTAGAAGAAAAAGCAGCAAGATTAGCTTATTCTCTAACTAAAAATCATCCTTTTCTTGATGGAAATAAAAGAATTGGTGTTTTAATTATGTTAGTTTTCTTAGAAATTAATAAAATAGAATTAACTTGTAATGATGAAGAACTCACAGATTTAGGTTTAAAAATAGCAGCTTCTTTAAAAACTTATGAAGAGATTTTAGAATTTATAAATCTTCATAAAAAATATATTTAAATGAATAATTTTCCTCTTAAAAATAAAATTATATTTTAATCAATTTTTAATTTTTCAATGATATAATGTAAAAAAATATTTAGATGTATTTCAAGGGGGAAAATAAATGAAAAAAACTTTAGTATTAATACCGGCTTTAAATCCACCAAAACAATTGATTGATTATGTTAAATCTTTATTAGATAATAATTTAAAAGATATTCTTTTAGTTGACGATGGAAGTAAGGAGGAGTTTAAGGAAATATTTGAAACAATTGAAAAATTTCCAGATGCAAATATAAAAGTATTTAGACATGCTAAAAACTTTGGTAAAGGAAGAGGATTAAAAAATGCTTTCAATTATTTTTTGACTTTGCCTAACTTAGATGAGTACAATGGAGTAGTTACTGCTGATTCTGATGGGCAACATAGAGTAGAAGATGTTATAAAACTTGCAAAGGAAGTTGAAGAAAATCCTGATACATTGATTCTAGGTTGTAGAAACTTTGATTTAGAACAAGTTCCACCTAAAAGTAAATTTGGTAACAAAATTACAAATAGAGCTTTTAAATTATTCTATGGAAAGAATATTTCAGATACTCAAACAGGCTTAAGAGGTTTTCCAACTGCTATCATTAAAGAATTTTTAGATATAGCTGGTGAAAGATTTGAATACGAAACAAAAATGTTAATTTTTTGTTTCCAAAAAGAAATTCCTATAAAGGAAGTTGTGATTGAAACTATATACTTCAATGATAATTCAGAAACACATTTTAATCCAATAATAGACTCAATAAAAATATACAAAGTTACTTTAGCATCATTTTTAAAATATATAGCTTCTGCTGTTTCATCATTTATTTTAGATATCTTATCTTTTAAATGGATTCTGGCTCTATTACTAGCTTTCGGAAACATGGAGGGAGCGACAGTTATAACTATTGCAACAGTAATTGCAAGAATAATATCTTCAACTTTTAATTTTTACTTAAATAAAAAATTTGTTTTTGAATATGAGAAAAATACAAAAGAATCTCTTTTAAAATACTATAGTCTTTGTGTTGTACAAATGTTAATATCAGCTTTCTTTGTTACTTTAGTTTGGAAACATACTAAATATCCTGAAACAAGTATTAAGATAGTTGTGGACAGTATTTTATTCTTATTAAGTTATTTTATTCAACAAAGATGGGTATTTAAAAGAAAATAAATACAAGGGAGAGGGGTTTAAATGAGTGAAATAATTTTATCTAATGAACAGATATCTGTTGCTAGATATCCAGAAAATGGAGTTATTAGGGTAAATGGGGGCCCTGGTAGCGGAAAAACTTTAGTTGCTGTTAAAAGAGCTATTTTTTTAGCTAAAGATTATAAATATGCTGAAAAAGATGATAAAGTTTTATTTCTTTTTTATAATAAAAGTTTAGAGAGAACCATAAAAAAATTGTTTGAATCTGAAAAAGACTATGAAAAAGTTAAAGATAAAATTGAGATAAGAAGCATTGATTCTTTTTTCGTTAAAGAATATATAAACGCTAATAATCAAGAATTCTTTGCATATGTAAAGAAAGCTAATAATGATAAAGACTTCGTAACATCATATGATAAAGAGAGAAAAGAAAGAATTGAAAATATTTTATTAGCCAAAAAAGAAGAATTAAAAAAATTTTCTCCAGAAGATGCTGAATTTGTTTTGAGTGAAATAGATTGGCTTAGAAATTGTTGCTATATGAAAAAAGAAGAATATCTTGAGATCACAAGATATGGTAGAGGAAATCAAAAAAAATTACAAAAAGAAGAGAAAGAAGAAATTTATAGAATTCTAAATTTATATAGAGGTGGTAAAAAAGATACGCTAAGATACACAGACTTTTATGATATTGCTTTCTTATTCCTATATTATTTTGAAAAAGAAGAAAATAGAAATAAAGTAAAAAAGTATAATCATGTCATAGTAGACGAGGCTCAAGATTTATCAAAAATTCACTTTAGATTTATAAATTTAATTTGTGAAATTTCAAAAACTTCTGGAAATACAATATCTTTATTTATGGATAAAAATCAAAGTATATATCCTGAACAAGCTTGGATATTTGGAAATAGAACTTTAAAACAAGTAGGAATCAACATAAATAAAAGCTTTACTTTAAACAGAGCATACAGAAATGTAAAAGAAATTTTTGATGTTGCTAAAAAACTTAATCCTGAAGTTGAAGTTGGAGATGTTCCTGATACTAAAAATCAAAATTTAACTTTAACTTTTAGTGTAGACAGAGGAATTAAACCATTTTTTATTAAATATTCTGATTCAGAAGATAGACTTAATAACTTATGTAAAGATATTAAAACTTTAGTAAATGAATTTAATTATAAATATGATGATATTTCAATTATTTGTTTAAATGAACAAAGTATAAAAGAGATTCAAAATTCTTTGCAAAAAGAACATATAAGTTATGTTAAAAAAAATAAAATAGGAGAGGGAGTTAATATCACAACTTACCATTCAGCAAAAGGAACTGAAAATAAAGTAATTTTTATTCCTAATATAGATGAGCTTAATGCAAGTGAATTAACCGAATTATATCCAGATAAGACAAGGGAAGAAATTTTAGAAGAACTTAAAAAACTATTATACATTGGTATGACAAGAGCAACAGAGGTTTTAATAGTCTCTTCTTTAAAAATTGAGCTATCAGAATATCAAAAAAAATTATTAGAAGTTTTTGATTTTGAAAATGACTTTATTAATATAGACACAGATTTTAATGACTTCTATAGTGTTTTTAATAAGGAAATAAATAAAAATGAGAATATAGAGAAAAATCATAGTAAATTTTTTGAAATAAAGGAAGTTGTAGAAGAAGAAAAAGCTAGTGATGTAGCTATACAAAAAGAAATAGAAAACTTGAAACCTGATAAAAATGAAAAAAATATAGATAATAAAGAAATTGAGAATGAAATAGAAACCAAATTTCCTTCAGCACATAAATCAACTAAAATAGGTTTAATAAAAGCTGAAAAACTTTTTTTAAGAGCTGATAAAAATGATGATTATTTTGGAAGTGAAAGTTTTGAATATTTGAAATCTCTTGAATGTGAGATAAGAACTTATTATGCTACCATTCAGGAAAAAGTTTTAAATGAATCTTACAGTAAAAGTGAGAAACTTTCTACTATTCTGAATAAATTAAAAGACTATAGTGAATTTAAAACTCCAGTCCATGAATGTTATAAACATAAAGTTTTCAACGAAAGAAATGATTTAGCCCACGATTATAATGATTATACTTATAATGATTTACTTGAAACTAGAGAATTAGTTAAAGAAAAACTACTTCCTAAATTTATAAAAGCATTTAAAAAATTTAAAACAAATAAAGGAATAGATGAATTTATCATTATAGGAAAACTTGAAACTTCTTACAATAAAATTGATATAAAGAAAAAGAAATATTACACTTATTATATAAAAGATGAAATAAATAACACTGAATTCCCCGCTCTATCTGAAAATAGATATGAACAAAATATAAATTATAAACTAACTGTCAATAAATTGATGTTAAAAGGTAATGAATATTATAGAATTGTTGAGGCAAATAGTTTTACTAATTAAAATATTTTTTTGATTTTATAAAAAAAAGTGTTACAATGAGTTATATTATTTTAATTTATATAGGAGGTTTGTAATGAAAGCATTACTAGAAAAATTATCTTGGAAAAAATGTCATATTGCCACTGTAAATCATAAATTTAAAGATGTAACTATTTTAGAAGTTGCAGATGGTTTCGTTCTTATAGAAACTGATGAAAAAGAAAAAGTTTTAATTAACTTAGATTTCATAAGAATTATTGTTGAAGCAAAAGAAGGAGCTTTACCACCAGTATTCGTTCCACATGATCTATAAGATTAATTACAAAAATAGCTGTTGCAAATTTACTGCAACAGCATTTTTATTTCAATTATTCAGTTCTTAAAGCATCTATAGGGTTTAGCTTAGCTGCTCTTCTAGCAGGACTTACTCCAAATATAACTCCTACAATAACAGAAATACTTAAAGATACTATTATTGAAGTTAAAGAGAAGATAGGTTTTATTCCCATAACGGCTCCTGCAAGGAAACCAAAAAGAACTCCTACTCCCATTCCAACTAGACCACCAAAAACAGTCAATATAATAGATTCAAATAAAAATTGTTTTAGAATATCTCTGTTTTTAGCTCCTAAAGCTTTTCTAATCCCTATTTCCTTAGTTCTTTCTACCACTGTAACAAGCATTATATTCATAACTCCTATACCACCAACCAATAAAGAAATACTAGCTGCCATAGTTACAAATAAACTAAGAGTTGATAGAATTTTATCAAATGATTCTATATCACTTGAAACAGTTTGAGTTAGATAAAGATCTTTTACATTTTTATTAAACTCTAATATATTCTTCGCTTCTCTCATACTATCTGTTATAGTATCAGCATTTTTGGCTTCAATAATTAAACTCGAAAAGACATCTGAATCATCATTAAAAGCAATTGAATAAGCTTTATATGGCATTCTAAATAATATTGGATAATTGTCTCCATCTCCAAATAAGTTTCCAAGAGTTTCATAAGGACTCTTATATACTCCAACTATTTTATATGAATGACCTGTTTTCTTTCTATCCTTTGTTATTTCTACAGTTTGCCCCAAAGATAATTTTTCATCAGCAAATAACTTTCTTGCTGACATGCTATCTAAGATTATAACTCTTTCATTTGAAGTATATTCAAAAGGCAAGAAATTTCTCCCACTTGTCATAGTAACTGGACTTATCTTTTCAAAATCTTCAGTAGTTACAGTTCCATAAGAATAATAAGGTTCATTGTCTTTTAACATTCTAAAAGCATCTTCTATATTGATAGAAATAGCTTTAAACTTATGTGAATCTTTCAACATATCTATATTTTCCATAGTGAAATAATCTTTATATTTGAAATTTTCATTTTTATAATCAATAGTTACAGTGAATTTCCCATAACCTACTTTTTTTAAATCTCCAAGTATGCTATCTCTACCACCATTTCCTATAGCCCACATAGCAATTACTGAAGATATCCCTATTATTATTCCTAACATAGTAAGTAAAGTTCTCAGTTTATTAGCCTTAAGAGTCGCAAGACTTCCTTTTAATATATCAAAAAAACTCATATTATTTCACCATCTTTAAAAACAATTTTTCTCTGTGCTATATCTCCAATATTAGGCTCATGGGTAACGATAACAATAGTTTTTCCCGTTCTATTTAACTCTTGTAAAATCTCAATTATTTCCTCTTCAGATTTACTATCCAAGTTCCCTGTAGGCTCATCTGCAAGAATTATACTAGGATCATTTACCAAGGCTCTTGCAATAGCTACTCTTTGTCTTTGTCCTCCTGAAAGTTCATTAGGTTTATGATGCATTCTATCTTTTAAACCTACCATTTCTAAAAGTTCAGCAGCTCTTTTATGTCTTTCTGTCTTAGGTACTGAAGAATACACTAAAGGTAATTCAACATTTTCTAAGGCCGATAATCTAGGTAAAAGATTAAAAGACTGAAAAATAAAACCAATTTTTTTATTTCTAATTTCACTCAATTGATTTTCAGTTAATTTAGAAATATCTATACCATCAAGTATATAAGTTCCTTCATATTGACTGTCTAAACACGCTAGGATATTCATCATAGTTGACTTTCCACTTCCACTACTTCCCATTATAGCTAAAAATTCTCCCTTATCAACTTTAAAAGAAATATTTTTTAATACTTGTAATTCTAGTGAGCCATTTTTATAAGTTTTATTTACTTTATCTACTGTTATTATCATTAACTTTCTCCTCACTAATTTACAATTACTTTTGCTTTATCAGCAGGCACAGAAGTAACTTCTTCACTTGAATTATGATTATCTCCTCCTACAAGAACTAAACCATCTCTCAGTCTATTATCTGGAGTTAATACTATTTCTTCTCCTGGATTTAAACCTGATAGAACTATTATGTTATCTCCAACAATATTTTTAATTGTAATAATTTTCTTTCTTATAGTGTTCTTTTCATCAAGAGTATAAACAAAATACTTACCTTCTTCATTTTGTAAAGCTATCTTTGGAATGATTATATTCTTCACATCAGACTTCAATTGAAGTACAGCCTTTATTTTAAAACCTGGAACTAAATTAGGTATAGTTTCATTTGTTTTAACTTCAGCCTCTAAGACATTTTCACCTGTCATAGATGAAGTTGTAGAAAGTCTTGAAATTTTTGTTATTTCTCCATCATAGACCTTATCATCATCTGAGATATCCTGTCTAACTCTTATGCTTTGACCTAATTTTACAGTCTGAGTATTATATTCAGGAATTTCAACAATAATTCTTAAATCATCAGCATCTATTATTTCTAAAAGTGATGAATCTGTATCAACCAAATAATTTTCTTGTGCTTTTAAGTTCGATACAACCCCATCAACAGGACTTCTAACTTCTGTTGCTGTCTTACTTAACACTTCAACATATTCATCTATGTTCAATTGAGTAACTCTAGCACTATCTTCTAAATTTCTCACTTCATCTCTGCTAGCTCCACCTAGTTTATACAGTTCCCTAGTAGTGTTTAAATCTCTTTGAATTTTTTGTAAATTAATTCTTTCTTTTTCTATACTTCTGTTTAATTTGTTAGTTTCATCATCATCAAAAGTCATAAGTATTTGACCTTTTTCAACAAAATCACCATTTTTTATAAAAACTTCTTTTACTTTTAATTTTTTATCAACAAATATTCCTATTGGATTATTAGCCTTTACATAACCATTTAGATTGATAGTTCCAATCTCATCTGTTTGCTCTACCTTCATATATGAATATTCATCAACATAAACTTCTTCTTTTTTACCTCTATGAGTAAAATAATAAAATAGAATAAAAATCAACACCAATAGAAGTATCACAAATTTTAATTTTCCTTTAAATATATTTTTCACTTTTTCACTCCATTAACCTTTAATTTTTAGTTTGTATATAAATGAATTTAAAGTATTTTTAGCTCTTTTGTTTTCAATTTCAAGAGATAAATACTTGTTGTATTCGTCTATAACATCTAAATAACTTGCTCTTGATAATTCATATTCTTTTTCTTTTATTAAATATTTTTTATAAGCTAATTGTGATTTCTTACTAGCTATAGAAAGTAATTTAGATAACTCATAATATTCAGCCTTCAATTTAATTTTTTCTGCATTGATAAGTCTTATTTTTTCATTCAAATCATTTTTTAAATTTTCTACTTCCAATTCACTTAACTTGTAGTCAGAATCAGTAGAAAATAATTTTTTTGAAAATCTAATACTGAATATATCTTGGTCTCTATAGTATCTATCACCTCTTAAATTTCTATCCACTCTTTCATAAGCTAGATATAAATCAGGCATATGTCTATCATAGTTACTATATTTTTTTCTTTCTTCTGCAACAGATAAATTTAATTTAAGCTCAGCTATATCTTTTTCCATATAATTGGCTAGTAATTTTTCTATACTTTCATTATTATCGATGAAATCAACTAACTTATAATTTTCAAAATCTATATTATAATCAGTTTTCCCAATTTCATAAAGGCTTTTTAACTTAGTTTCAAGAATATCTATTTGTAATTTTGAATCTTCTGCTTCCAGTTCAGCACTTTCCAAATTTATTTTTGGACTTGCTCCCAATTCATAAGATTTCTTAAATTTATCTAGGTCAACTTTGTAATGTTCATAGGCTTTTCTTCTATATTCTAATTCATTTTTAGTATTCAATATATCATTATACAGATTGACTAAATTAATCTTTTTATTCTCTATAGTTTTATCGTAAGAAATTTTATTTAATTCCTGTTGATAGTCATAAACCTTTATATTGCTTTTATACTTTGAATAGAAAACATCTTTCAGATTTTTTTCAACTCCATAACTAACATAGGATCTATCTCTTTCAACAAAATTATAGTTCACAAAAAAAGGTCCATAACTAGCTTTATTTTGAAAAGTTTTATCATATTTTCTTTCTCTGTCTTCAAAATTATTCTCAGTTATATTGTAACTACTTGATATAGTTACTCCATTAAAATCACCTAATTTATTATCTTTGATTTTAATATCTGTGGCTTCTTTAGTGTTTTCAAAACTTTTAAATTCATAGCTTTCTTTGTTATTTCCCACTCTACTTAAAGCTTCATCTATAGTCAAGCTTTCTTGTGAAAAAGAACTAATACTTGCCATCAATAGAAAAAACATTAATATTTTTTTCATATTCATCCTTTCTTTCCTATTTATTTTTTTAAGTTTTTTAAAGCATTTTCATATTTTTCAATAAACCATTCTTTTAATTCAATTGGCTCAATAACTGTTGCTTCATCAAAAAAATAACTAAAATATCTTTTAATTTGTTCATCAGAAGCTTCAAATTCAAATAAATCTCCATCTTCACTTATTAATTTAGGTCTATTTATTTTAATTGTCTTAAGTAATTTCTTCCCATTTTCACTAAGTCTAATTTTTATAACCTGACCTTTAGATAGGAAAGGATCGAAATTTTTAATTACATCTTCAATGTAATCATTATCTTCCCACTTAGCTCCTTCAGAAGTTGTATAAACCTGCTTTAGATAATTTAACTTATAGTTTTTATATTTTTCTTCACTGAAGTCATAACAAAAAATATAGTTTGCTATCTCTAAATCAGAACTTCCTATATAGTAAGGACTTACCTTAACTTTTCTATCGTCATTGAAGGTAATGTATACATTCTTTTTATCTTTTATTGCTAAATTTATTCTTTCCACTGATTCCTTAAAAATAAATAATTCTCTTTTATTCTTAGGATTAGTGGCATATCTAATAAGTAAACTTCTCATGAACTCAGACTCATTTTGGGCATTATTATCCCTTAAAACATCATAGTAAATTAGGCTACTTTCCTTATTTAAATTAAATTGTATACTAGATTTTTCCTTACTTTGTTCTGCTATGGCAGGATTACCTTTAAAATTCTTATATTTATCATTTAAATTAAGAAAAATATAGTTCATAAAATAATTACTCGTCATATTAAAATCACTAATATCATTCTTTATTATTTCATATATATTTTGAGGCAAAGTAACCTTTATTTTTTTACTCAAGAAAACCACCTTTCATTTCTACTTACTCCATACTACTCTATTACATATTCTTTAAATTGATTATATTGTTTTTCATTTAAGATAACTTCCATAAGCACACCTTCATCAACAAATTCTTCAGATTTAACTATTACATTCCTATGTAACTTAGCTGACACATCCATTTTTGAATAAGGTACTAAAACTTTACAATCATAAGTTTTAACTGCTAGATTATCTTTTATTAAAGTCATCAATTCATCAATATTAAATCTATTTTTAGCACTGATAATCAATATTTGATAATTAGTATATTTTGCTTTTATCTCATCAATCTTTTGTTCTATCATTGCATATGTATTATCTTTAGTTGCATTATCTATTTTATTTAAAAGAAGAATTTTTGTTTTATCCATACAATTTAGTTCTGTTAAAACATTCTCAACTGCATCTATTTGCTCAATTACATTTTTAGCTGAAGCATCTGCAACATGAATAATTAAATCAGAGAATATAACTTCTTCCAATGTTGACTTAAAAGATTCAACTAAGTCATGTGGAAGCTTTTGAATAAAACCAACTGTATCTGTAAGAGATACTACTCTTTTATCCTTTAGTTCTATAGTTCTTGTTGTTGTATCAAGAGTTGCAAAAAGCATATCTTTAGATAAAACTTCTTCTTTCTTTAGAGTTCTATCATTTGGGAACATATCAACTAAGACATTTCTTAAAGTAGATTTTCCAACATTTGTATAACCAACTAAAGATACTCTAGGCATTCCTGATTCTTCTCTTTTTTCTCTTTGAGTATTTCTAACTTTCTTTATATTTTCAAGTTCATTATTTAAATAAGCTATATTTTTCTTGATTACTCTTCTATCTATCTCAAGTTTCTTTTCTCCAGGACCTTTTGTTCCAACTCCTCCTCCAAGTCTTGACATAGTTATTCCAAAACCTATAAGCCTATTGCTTCTATATTTTAATTGTGCTAATTCAACTTGTAATTTAGCTTCTCTTGTTCTAGCTCTTCTAGCAAAGATTTCCAAGATTAAAGTTGTTCTATCTATAACCTTACAACCAGTTACTTCCTCTATCATTTTTAATTGTAAGCCACTTAGCTCTTCATCAAAAATCAAAAGGTTTGCCTTTCTAATTTGTCTAAATAAAGCTAGTTCCTGAATTTTTCCAGAACCAATTAGAAATAGTGGATCTGGCTTACTTCTCTTTTGAAAAAACTTTCCTACAACTTCTACATCGCAGGCAGAAGCTAATTCTTCTAACTCATCTAAATAGATTTCATCATCTATACCTATTAAAAGTGCATATTCTTTATCATCTTCAGTTATATTTCTTTTTCTAAGTGCTTCCTCAACTTCTTTTATAGCATCTAAATAATCAAAATCATCTAAATTTTTAACTAAAGTTCTATCATAAGTTAATTCATCATTAAGTATAGAACATACTGCAACTTCATAACCTGTTACACCTTCATCACTTACTCCAATAGAAACTATGCAATCTAATTTTAATTTAATAAGTGCTGAAATATCTACAGAAGAAAGATGTGGATTTCCACCTGGGTGAGTATGAACTATTCTCACTCCTGATAGTCTTCTATCATAGACAGGAACAACAGGAAGATTTACTGTACTACTGTCTCCTATTGAAATATCTATCACATTACCACTTCTGTCCATAGCTATATTTATTTCTCTGTTAATTTTGTTACTAACTTCAGCAATATAATCTATAATCTCTTGATTTATTATTTTTCCTTTTTCTATTTTTGAATTGTATAATTCATCTAAACTATTTAAAATATGTTCCTTCAATCCTGAAGTATTTCCATTTACCATAAAATCACCTCTTTTAAGAATTTATATAACTTTCTTTTATCTTATCTACAGTTTCATAGATACTGGTGTTTTCATCTATGTGTATTATAAAATTCGCAGATATTTGATATAGAAATTTTCTTTTTTCTAATAACTCCTCTATCAGCTGTTTCTTATCCTCAGCTCCATTTAAAATTGGACGAGTTGTATTATCTTTTAGACGTAAATATAAACATTCTATACTTGCATCAAGAAAAACAATAAAAGAGGTTTCTTGCAAACTTTTTACATTCTCATTATCTAAAATAGAACCTCCCCCAGTTGCAATAACACAGTTATTTCTCGAAGATTCTTGTAAAATTATTTCTCTTTCTAAATCTCTAAAATATATTTGCCCCTTTTCTTTAAAAATATCATTTATTGATTTTTTTTCAGTGGCTTCTATTATTTTATCTATATCTACAAATTTCATTTCCATAGTTTTTGCGAGAAGTTTACCTATAGTTGTCTTCCCACTTCCCATAAACCCGATTAATGCGATATTATCTTTCATATTATCCCTTTGAATATTAGTTTTATACTTAAATATTATATCATAGAAAAATGAATTTACATTACTTTTATAATTAGAAAATGATATTTTAAAAAATTTCTATTGACAAATAAAATAATCCTTTTTAAATTTAGATAAAAGAAAAATAAATGAAGAAAGGACTTATTTATTATGATTGATAAAAGATTATATAATTTTTCAGGAAATATAAAGAAATATATATCAATAACAACTTTTTTATCCTGTGTAAAACTTATTGCTAATATATTTTTTTATTTTATCTTTGCTTTTCTGTTAGTAAGTTTAATCAATAGAGATTTCTCATTTTCTTATAAGTACATAATTATTTCAATATTAGTTATAGTTCTTATAAGACAATTCTCAACGATTAAAGTTGCTCATATGTTAGGATCTTTAGTTGTAGATGTAAAAAGAAATCTAAGAAAGCTTATATTTGAAAAGACTTTGAAACTTGGTTTAGCTTACTCTCAACTTTTTAAAACACAAGAATTGATACATTTGTCAGTTGATAATGTTGAACAATTAGAAGTGTATTTTGGAGGTTTCTTAACTCAATTTTTCTATTGTATTGTTTCTAGTTTTATCTTATTTTTTTCAATAGCATATTTTAATTTAAAAATTGCTTTTATTTTACTTATTTTTTCTTTGGCTATCCCTATGTCACTATACATTATCTTAAATAAAGTTAAAAAAATTCAAAAAAAATATTTTGCTAAATATATGAATGTAGGAACTTTATTTTTAGATAGTTTACAAGGTTTAACTACTCTTAAAATATATGGGACAGATAAAAAAAGAGAAGAAGAGATTGCTAAGATGTCAGAAGAATTTAGAGTTGAAACTATGAGAGTTCTTAAAATGCAACTTCTTTCTATTGCAGTAATAAATTGGATTATCTATGCAGGTACTATACTTGCAATAATAACTTCTATTAAATTATTTATAGATGGAAAACTAGAACTGTTCCCAATGTTATTTATATTTATGTTAGCACCTGAATTTTTTATACCAATGAGAACTTTGACTTCGCTTTTCCATGTTGCTATGACAGGAGTATCAGCAGCAGAAAATATAATTTCATTCATTGATTCTCCTGAAAGAAACTCAATAGGAGAGAAAGAATTTAAAAATGAAAGAGAATTTAAAGTATCTAACTTAAGTTTCACATATCCTGATGGTACTCAATCATTAAAAGATATAAATATGACTTTTAAAAAAGGTAACTTAACAGCTGTTGTAGGACATTCAGGTTGTGGAAAATCTACATTGGTTTCTGTATTAGCTGGAGAATTAAAATCTAATGAAAATGAAATCTTTGTTGATGATGTTGATATACATAATATTAACTTAGAAGATAAAGTTAAAAATATTCTGAAAATTACTCATGATTCACATATATTCTCTGGAACAGTTAGAGATAATCTAAGTATGGCAAACGAAAATTTAACTGATGAAACTATGGTAGAAGTTCTTAAGACTGTTAAACTATGGGATATTTTCTCAAAAGCTAAGGGACTAGATACTGTTTTAGAAAGTCAAGGTAAAAACCTATCTGGTGGACAAGCTCAGAGAGTTGCTCTTGCAAGAGCATTACTATATGATGCCTCTGTCTATATATTTGATGAAGCTACTTCAAATATAGATATTGAATCTGAAGAAATTATTTTAAATATCATACATTCTTTGGCTAAGGAAAAAACTGTTATCTATATAAGTCATAGATTACCTGCTATTAAAAATGCTGATTGTATCTATGTTATGGATAAGGGAAGAGTTATCGAAAGTGGAAAACACAACGATTTATATGCAAAAAAAGAGCTTTATCACAATATGTATAAACATCAAGAAGAATTGGAAACTTATTTAACAAAGAGAGGTGAAACAAATGAAAAATAGATCAACTTTTAATATAGTATTTAACTTATTAAAACTTTTAGACTCTCTTTGGAAATTTATGACTATTGCAGTTTCTACAGGTGTAATTGGCTTTATCTTTTCTTTTTGTATAACACTTTTTGGTGCTTATGCTTTCCTAAGTGTTATCCCTGCCACAAAAGATAGCCTTAAATATGTTTTTCTAGGTGGCTATTCAACTAAAGCATATTTTTATGCAATGATGTTCTGTGGATTTTTTAGAGCTATATTACACTATTTGGAGCAATTTGCTAACCACTATATAGCTTTTCATATCTTAGCAAATATTAGAGTTAAATTATTTAAAATTATGAGAAAACTTGCTCCAGCTAAAATGGAAAATAAAAATCAAGGAAACTTAATTTCTATGATAACATCAGATATTGAGCTTTTAGAAGTTTTCTATGCTCATACTATCTCACCTGTTTTAATTGCAGCTATTACAAGTATTTTCTTATTCTTGTATTTCTTTCAATTAAACTATGTCTATGCACTATATATGCTATTTGCTCAATTTATTGTAGGAATTGTAGTTCCATATATAGCTCATAAGAGATCTGCAAAATCTGGTGTAGAAGTTAGAGCTAAACTAGGAAAATTAAATGATGAATTTTTAGATAAATTAAAAGGTATAAGAGAAATCATTCAATATTCTCAAGGTAAAAAAGTTTTAAAGAAAATAGATGAAATTACCTCATCTCTAGGAGAAAATCAAAAAGACTTAAGAAATAAAGCTTCTGAAGTTCAAATGATGGTAGACTCAGCAATAATAATACTTTCCATAGCTCAATTACTTTTAAGTATTTCTTTAGTTTCAAAAGGCTTGGTGAGTATTGAAGCTAGTATCTTAGCAGGAGTTTTACAAGTAGGTAGTTTTGCCCCTTATATAAACTTAGCTGCTCTTGGAAATATACTTGCCCAAACTTTTGCTTCTGGAGAAAGAGTTTTAAATCTGATGGATGAAAAACCTGCTGTAATCGATAACATTGCTCTTTCAAGTGAAGATATTTCAGAAACTGATGATATAAGTATAGATAATATTTCTTATGCTTATACAAATAGTGATAATAAAATTTTAAAAGATTTTTCTTTAAAAATAAAAAAAGGGCAATTAACGGGGATTATGGGAGCAAGTGGCTGTGGAAAATCTACACTTTTAAAATTAATTATGAGATTTTGGGACGTAGATTCAGGTAAAATTATTTTAGATAGAAAGAATGTAAAGTCTGTTCCTTTAAAAGAACTCTATCAAAAATTTAACTATATGACACAATCTACTAGCTTATTTATCGGAAATATTAGAGATAATTTATTAGTTGCAAAAGCAGATGCCACTGATGAAGAAATCTATACTGCTTTAAAGAAAGCTTCATTCTATGACTATGTTATGTCTTTACCAGATAAGTTAGATAGCATAGTTGAAGAAGGTGGAAAAAACTTTTCTGGTGGTGAAAGACAAAGAATTGGTCTTGCAAGAGCTTTTTTAGCTAATAGAGAGTTTTTCTTATTAGATGAACCAACTTCTAATTTAGATATATTAAATGAAGCTATAATTTTAAAATCATTAGTTGATGAAGCTAAGGATAAAACTGTTATTTTGGTATCACATAGAGAGTCTACACTTTCTATTTGCAATGAAATATTTAAAATTTAACTATTAAGTTAATAAAAATAGTTCGTTACTAGCCAGATTTCTTAACGAATAAAAATTAAGAGTTCGCTGTAATTTCGGCAAAACTTGCTGACAAGTCAGCTTCAAACACGCCGACAATTACTCGGCTCATTCTATTTAATTTTTATCCTAAAATCTGGAATGTAACTCACTTATTTTATTTATATTAAATATGGGAGTTGGAAAAGATGTTAGATCAAGAAATTATAGAAATTGCTAAAAATATTTATGATACAGAAATAAAATCTCTAGAAAAGAGAATGAATAAACTATCAGAAAATTTTGTAAAAGTAGTTAGAAAAATATTTGATTGTAAAGGAAAAGTAGTTGTTACAGGTATAGGTAAAACAGGAATAATAGGTAAGAAAATTTCAGCAACTTTTGCTTCAACAGGAACAACAAGTATTTTTATGAATTCAACAGAAGGTTTACATGGTGACTTAGGAATTATCAATCCAGAAGATATAGTTTTAGCTATTTCAAATAGTGGTGAAAGTGATGAAATTCTTGCAATAATGCCAGCAATAAAAAATATAGGTGCCTATATAATTGCAATGACAGGAAATATTAATTCAAGACTTGCTAAAGCTTCAGACCTATATATAAATACACATGTAGATGAAGAAGGTTGTCCTTTAAATCTTGCACCTATGTCATCTACGACTAATGCACTTGTTATGGGAGATGCCATTGCAGGTTGTCTTATGAAACTTAGAAATTTCTCACCTCAAAACTTTGCAATGTATCATCCAGGTGGAAGTTTAGGAAGAAAGCTATTAACAAAAGTTGGAAATTTAATGAAAACAGGTGAAGCTCTTGCTCTTTGTAAAGCTGATACAAGTATGGAAGACATCGTAATTTTAATGAGTGAGAAAAAACTTGGAGTAGTCTGTGTAATGAATGATGATAACAGTCTTTTGGTAGGAATTATCACTGAAGGAGATATAAGAAGAGCTTTAAGCCACAAAGAAAAATTCTTTAGCTTAAAGGCTAGTGATATAATGACAACTAATTATACTAAGGTTGATAAAGAAGAAATGGCAACTCAAGCCTTATCAATCATGGAAGATAGACCTCATCAAATAAATGTGTTACCAGTGTTTGATAATAATAATTTTGTAGGAGTTATCAGAATACACGATTTATTGAAAGTTAGGTAAAAATAGATGAAAGTTAATATCAGTAATATAATTGTATCAATAAATAAAAATCAAGAGAAAGAAATATATAAAGAATTAGAGAAAAATGGTATTTCTAGAGATAATATAGAAAATTTAAAATATTTAAAAAAATCTATAGATAGTAGAAAGAAAAATGATATTAAATTTATCTATACTTTAGAGATTAGTTTAAAGAAAAATATAAATTTAGAAAAATATTCAAAATTAAGTTTAGCAAAAGATGAAAGTTATGATAAGAGAGTGGCTCTTTATCCTCAAAGAGAAGTTGCTGTTGTAGGAACGGGACCTGCAGGACTTTTCTCAGCTCTAAGACTAGCAGAATTGGGATATATTCCTATTGTATTCGAAAGAGGAGAAGAAGTAGATAAAAGAAATATAACAACAGACAATTTTATTAAAACTTCTATTCTAAATCCCAATTCAAATATACAGTTTGGAGAAGGTGGAGCAGGAACTTATTCTGATGGAAAGTTAAATACTAGAATTAAAAGTGAATACATAGAAAAAGTTTTCAAAGAATTTATTGAGTGTGGAGCTCAAGAAGAAATTTTTTGGAACTACAAACCACATATAGGAACAGATGTCTTAAGAATTGTAGTTAAAAATTTAAGAGAGAAAATAAAATCTTTAGGAGGAAAATTTCATTTTTCTTCACTTGTTGAAGATATAGAAGTGAAAAATAATGAAATAAAATCTTTAAAGATTTTAGAAGTGGATAATGGAAAAAGATACAACTATGATATAGATAAGGTTATTTTTGCCATAGGACATTCATCGAGAGATACATATAAAATGCTATATTCAAAAGGAATTGCTATGGAGAATAAACCTTTTGCTATTGGAGTAAGAATAGAACATTTAAGAAAAGATATTGATAAAATGCAATATGGAGAAGCTGTTTCAAATCCACTTTTAGAGGCAGCAACTTACAATATGGCTTTTAACAATAAAAAAGAAACAAGAGGAACTTTCTCATTTTGTATGTGTCCAGGTGGAGAAATTGTAAATGCTTCATCTGAAATAGGAGCTTCACTTGTCAATGGTATGAGTTATTCTACAAGAAATGGGAAATTCTCAAATTCAGCAATAGTTGTTGGAGTATCTGAAAGAGATTATGGAAGTCAAATCTTCTCAGGTATGTATTTACAAGAAGAGTTGGAAAAGAAAAATTATGAGATAGTTGGAAATTATGGAGCTATATATCAAAATGTTATAGATTTTATGAAAAATCAAAAAACTAGTTTTGAGATAGAAAGTAGTTACAAGATGAAATTATTTTCATATGATATAAATAATTTCTTTCCAGATTATATAAGAAGAAATCTTCATTCAGCATTTGAGAATTGGAGTAAAAATAAATTGTTTATTTCAAATAAAGTGAATTTAATAGGACCAGAAACTAGAACTTCAGCACCAGTTAAAATTTTAAGAGACTTAAAGGGAGAATCAATTTCTGTTAAAGGAATTTTTCCTATAGGTGAAGGAGCAGGTTATGCAGGTGGAATTATGAGTGCTGCTGTTGATGGTATTAAAATTGTAGACTTAGCTTTTAGTAAGAAAATAGTCTAAGTTATTGACAAAGGCTGTATAAAGTTGTACAATATACAAAATATTTAAGTTTTTAGGAGATGGTTTAACATGAAAAAATTATTTGTTTTTGTTATTTTATTATTAGTTGTTGGAGTTTCAAGTATGGCAGCCACTTTTTACCATAGACCAAGACATATGGGATATATGATGAATGGAGAATTTCAATATCATAATTTTGGAATGTATGAAAGAACATATAATAGAGATTACTGTTCAAATAATTATTATTCTGATGGTTACGATAATGGAGGAAATAGAGGATACTGCCATTCAGGTTCTAGATGGTATTAATATTTAAAAACAGAGCTATTACAGTTAATATATTGTGATAGCTTATTTTTTTTAAATACTGCTTAAATAATATAGTTATTGATAGAATAAAGATAATAGAATAGGAGTGATAATATGCCACATTTAAAGATTAGAGGAATAGAAAAAAACTTAATAGTTGAAAACAGTAAAGAAATTATTGATGGTTTAACAGAAATTATTGGTTGTGATAGAACTTGGTTTACCATTGAACATCAAAATACTGAATATATCTTTGATGGTAAAATAGTTGATGGTTATACTTTTGTTGAAGTATATTGGTTTGCAAGAGATGAAAAAATAAAAAAGGATACTGCAGACTTCTTAACAAAATTAATTAAGAGAATAAATAATAATAAAGATTGTTGCATTATATTCTTCACTTTAACTGGAGATAACTATTGTGACAATGGAGAATTCTTCTAATAATGTACCAAGTTGTTGTTCAAGATATTAGTAAATTACTTACAATTAAGAATTAGAAGAAGGGGCTGTTGCAAATTAAAATTTTAAACCTAAAGTAAAAAATAAGTGAGTTACGAATGGAAATTTTAGATAAAAAATCAAAT
>ERZ772999.351-NODE-351-length-29442-cov-8.215878_pt1 | contig 29442 bp, 24 predicted proteins | sample MGYA00511467_ERZ772999 | MGnify/ENA primary metagenome ERZ772999 (study PRJEB29015, sample SAMEA2738064) | human oral metagenome | biome: human oral; feature: human-associated habitat; material: saliva | place: China | collected 2218 ... | reverse complement strand
AGGCTTTTATTGAAACTTTTTTTGAGGAAAAAGAAGAACTGCTTATCCCGAATTGTGATTTCTTTAGTTTTTTTTCTTGTCAATTCTAAAAAGATGTTATACCTTTGCGGCCGTGAACGAACTAGCAATGACATATCAAACGACTATAGCGCAGCAAAGAAACTTCGATTTCTCTGACTTTTTTAGTGCTTTATATTTGGCTGTTTCAGATATTTTGCCAACACACACACACACACACACACACACAGGCGCACCTAGCGTTTAATCATACTTTTTTTCTTCCATTCTACGCGCGCGCGAAGCGTGCCGTAACCCCTGTAAACAAAGGACTTCACGGAGTTTCCTTTGTTCGCTTTTTTGTGCCCGTTTGCGAGCCGGCAAGAAAGCAAAATAAGAAACGTTTAACGACTGATTTTACCACAATCATTCAGTGTAATTCTCTGATAATAGTCTGTTTCTCCTCGTTGATTTCTCGGGCAGGCAGCAGTGAAATGCTACCTGCCTTTTAGAGGGAAGAGAGGCAAGATAAGGCAGAAAGGGAGATGGCAAGCAATATCAAAATAAGCAAAAAAACGACTTACAAATATTCACAAATCATTCATTCATAAGATTTATTTTGTGAACCATTAAAATCAAAACAAAAATGAAGAAACAAGAAAAGAAGGTTTATTCTGCACCACGTTGCATGATAATCCAATTGAGCGGAATGAGTCATCTCATGGAAACGTCTTTTCCGAGCCAGCACAAGAAGGGAAATCACGGTACCGGTCCCTCAGCTTCAGCTCCGGCCAAGCCTTTCGGCTTATGGAGTGATGATGAAGCTAACGATGACAGCCCTTCATCATGGGACGATTAATTTCTAAAGCGATTAATTAACAAAGAGCAGAAAACGAACAAAGAAAAGAGAAAGATGAAACAGATAATGAAACATCAGTCCCTTTTATCAGGGATAAAGTCTTTGGGCATCATGCTGAGCTTAGGTTTGGCTTTGGCCTCATGTACAAAGGACGACGTGGTTCAGAACCCGGCACAGCCAAACGAGGAGGGGAATAAGAACTTAACGACCTTCGTGGCAGGTGGCGAGAACAAGACGCGTACGTCAATGAATTACAACAGCGGCGACTTCTATTGGGAAGATGGCGATTATATCTACGTAAAGGACGACGATGGCGTGTTGCGAAAGAGCACGAACGCTCCAACCGGTAAGGTAGCATCTTTTAATTATAAAGTTCCCGGCAAGTTTACCGCAAGTAGCAGTTATGAGGTTTATTATTTCGGTAAGAACAGTAGCAATAACCAAGTTGTTATTCCATCTGCTCAAAGTCAGTCAACACCAAATAACACTGAGCATTTTGGCGTATCTGGCGACTACGGTACTGCAACTGCGACAGGAAGCGTAGGAGGAACAGCTTTTAGTTTCCAATTAGAGCATCAGGCGGCTTACCTCGTATTTCACCCTTATGTAAGTAACACATTGTTGCAGAACTGCTATTTAACTAAGATAGAAGTAAGTTCAGATAATGACATTGCAAGCACCTATACCTTGAATGCAAGTACAGGCACGTTGCAAAGTGTCAGTACAGGTGCAGAGGCTGACAAGGAGATAATTCTTAGTACCAAAGGCAGTGGAGCTTATGCTAACGGTTTCCCTTTGAAAACAGCTTCTGATAATTTAGCAGTTAATGGAGCCTATATGGTTATTAAACCAGGCACTCATACCTTGAAGGTACGTTATTGGTTAAAGGATGTTTCAACAGGAATCGAAGGTACTGTTACAAAGGCTTTTAAAGCTTTTAACTATGACGTGAATAACTATTATGATATAGATGGCAACCTTAACATACGCGACTACGATGGCGACCATTATTACATGTGGGACGCTCAGGAACAATATTGGAAGGGTCACGAATGGAATCACGGCGGTAGTCAGCCAACACTTAACGATGGTCTCCCAAATGCAACAACATCCAGCGACTACGCCCAGAGCAATACTGACTCACGTTACTACCACTGGGGCAGCGGTTCACCTTTCAACGCTACTCACACATCATGTAAAGACCTTCCCAACGCCAACGAGCTGGCTTGGTACGCTGCCTATGGCGATCCACGTTGGGATGCAGATGAATTATGGACAACTATGGGTCATTTATATAAAGGTGGTATGTGGTTTAAGAAGAAGTCCGTATTGCAAGCCGAAGGTCATTACAACAGCAACACAGCCTATGACGGCACAGATTGGCGTACAGCATGGAAGATGTACACCAACAACAGCAGTAGTATCAACAACTCCGGCCTCCCTTCCGCAGCCGATGCAAACAAATACTTTTACCTGCCCGCCTTGGGTTACTACAGCTATGGTCGGCTGAACCTCGTTGGCGGCGGCGGCTTCTATTGGTCGTCAAGTGGTTACCCAGGGTACAGCGACGGCTCGTACGATCTGTCCTTCTACCGTGGCAGCGTCACCGTGTGGTATAAGGCCCGCTTCATCGGGTACAGGGTCGACGGGTTCAAGTAGCCCTAAAAGCCCCACCCCGACCCTCCCCAAACCAACGGTCGCTGACCGAAGGGAAGTAAAGGAGGGAGCCTAACGGGATAAGGGGGAGTGAGAGACATTGAAATATTTAAACCGTTGCAAGAAAATTTCTAACGGGTTAGAAATTTACATTCATTAGGTTAACCACCGACGGCTCTCGTAGCCGGAAGGATAGGCCGCCGCAAGGCAGCCGATAGCAAATAAGCTTGGAGGGTGTGTCTATTTTGACACATCCTCTTTTCGGTATGACGGGCATGTCATACATCTGTGGTGAAAGTCCACCCGGGGCGTAGTTGCCAACGAACCCATAGCGACCTGCAAGTTTCAAGGGGCGACCCTTGGGAGAGAAGAAGCAATAGCGAATTCGTGGCCTGACGAACAGAAACCTAATACCAAGGCGTATCAAGCGGACAAGCTGGCCGAAGGCAGTAAAGTTCCCAAAGGCAACCGTAACCTTGATGCGTAAATTAGGCAGGTAAACGATGAAAGATGTTTGGCTTATCCCGTGAGGCCTCGACAGTCCTCAAGGATAGTAACAACGAATGTCGAGGAGTCAGCAGAGGTCGAAGTAGCCGTTCTCGCGCAGAACAAGGCGAAGGACCGAATAATTCGTAACGTTAATCAAGAATGTATGTTCCGATGTCTTTGCTGACGAGTGGCAACGGTCAAAACGTTAATGAGATCGACCACACAGAGCTAAGCACGCAATCATCGGAAGCGGAAATTAAGAAAGACGGAAGATGAAACTAATCGAACAGATACTCGCCAAGAATAACGTACGCGAGGCCCTGCATCGCGTTGTGAGCAACAAGGGCGCTTCGGGTATAGACGGCATGAAAGTCGAGGAACTCCGCGACTACATGAACGCCAACTGGACGAGCATCAAGCAGTCTATCCTAGAGCGTCGGTACAAGCCAGCCCCCGTACGGAGGGTTGAGATACCTAAGCCCAACGGAGGCGTACGCAAGCTCAGTATCCCGACAGTTGTCGACCGAACCCTTCAACAATCGATTGTCCAAGTCCTCACTCCCATCTTTGAGGCAGAGTTTCAAGAGAACAGCTACGGCTTCCGCCCTGGCAGGAACTGTGAGCAAGCCGTTCAGAAGCTATTGGAATACCTCAACGAGGGAGCGGAGTGGATAGTTGACATAGACTTGGAGAAGTTCTTCGACAATGTTCCTCAAGACAAACTGATGAGTTATGTAGGTCGAGTGATCCATGACCCAGACACCGAAAGCTTGATACGCAAGTATCTGAAGTCGGGCGTAATGGATCATGGTCTATACGAAGCTACAGAACTCGGCACGCCCCAAGGAGGCAATTTGTCCCCCTTGTTGAGTAATGTGATGCTCAACGAGCTAGACAAGGAACTGGTCAGGCGGGGTCTGCGCTATGTTCGTTACGCAGACGACTGCGTTATAGCAGTAGGAAGCGAAGCCAGTGCCAAACGAGTGATGCACTCAGTCACCCAATGGATAGAGCGTGTCCTCGGGCTTAAGGTCAATGCCAGCAAGACGCACGTCTGCCGACCGAGCAAACTCAAGTACCTCGGATTTGGATTTTACAAATCCCCTCAGACCAAGCAATGGACGGCAAGACCTCACGAAGACTCCGTAGCGAAGTTTGTCAGGAAGCTGAAGAAACTATGCAAACGCTCGTGGAGCATTTCCATGACAGCCCGCATCAGAATGCTCAACAGAGTGATACGTGGATGGATAAACTACTTTTCCATTGGAGCCATGAAAGGCAAGATGGTAAAGATAGACGAACATCTGCGCACGATGATACGTAAGGTGATATGGAAGCAATGGAAAACACCTCGCAAGCGAGCCTGGGGGCTACGCAAGCTTGGCATTTGCAACGACCTAGCCAAGCTTACCTCTTACAGCGGAGACCGCTACGAATGGGTGGTGAGACTTACATGCGTGGTACGAGCTATATCGAAAGAAGTGCTTGCCCGCAGAGGGCTCGTAAGTTGTTTGGACTACTATGCGATTAGCCACTCTTTGAAAACGAATTAAACCGCCGTATGCCGAACGGCACGTACGGTGGTGTGAGAGGAAAGGAAACGAAAGTAGATCAGAAAACTTTCGTTTCCCGACCTACTCGATTCCTTGCGGGGGTAGCTTTGTGCTGAAAAGGGGTGGCGGGTGGTTTTTTATAGTAATAAGTGGCAGAATAAGCCGTTTCTTGTGTAGATTACGTAACTTTGCACGTTGTTTGAACACACACTTATGGTACTCAATTACATCTGGATTGCCTTTTTTCTCATTGCTTTTATCGTGGCATTGGTAAAGTTGATCTTCTTTGCCGACTTTACGGTGTTTCCGGCCATTATGCAGTCTACGTTTGATACGTCGAAGCAGGGTTTTGAAATCTCTTTAGGACTGACCGGCGTACTCTCGTTGTGGCTCGGCATTATGAAAGTGGGCGAAAAGGGCGGCGTGGTCAATGCGCTGGCCCGCCTGCTTGGTCCTGTCTTTGCCCGCCTCTTCCCCGACGTGCCCAAGGGGCATCCCGTCGTGGGCAATATCTTTATGAATCTGGCCGCCAATATGCTCGGCTTGGACAATGCGGCGACGCCGTTGGGACTTAAGGCGATGGAGGGCTTGCAGGAATTGAACGCCCAAAAGGATACGGCGTCGAATCCGATGATCATGTTTCTCGTCTTGAACACTTCCGGCCTCACGTTAATTCCGGTAAGTATTATGACGTATAGGTTTCAGTGTGGCGCCGCCCAACCTACGGATATTTTTGTGCCGATCCTGCTGGCCACCTTCGTTTCTACGCTGGCCGGCATTATTATTACGTCGCTCTATCAGCGAATCAATCTTTTCAATCGTACACTCTTGCTGACGCTGGGTGGGATGTCGATCTTTATGGCTTCGATTGTCTGGATCTTTAGCAGGATGGACGCGGCGACGATGAACATTGCGGGGAGTACGACAGCCAATGTCCTGCTTTTGCTCATTATCATTCTGTTCATCTTGGCCGGTATACGCAAAAAAATCAACGTCTACGATGCTTTCATAGAAGGCGCTAAGGAGGGCTTCTCTACGGCTGTGCGCATCATTCCTTACTTGATAGCCGTGCTGGTAGGGATAGGTGTTTTCCGAGCTTCGGGAGCGATGGATTGGCTCATTGATGGGTTGCGCCAACTCGTGGCTTGGACGGGTGCGCCTTCAGATTGGGTTGGCGCGCTACCGACGGCGCTGATGAAACCGCTGAGCGGGAGCGGTGCACGCGGGATGATGGTCGACGCGATGAACACTTACGGCGCCGATTCCTTTGTGGCCCGCTTGAGTTGCGTGTTTCAAGGCTCTACCGATACCACCTTTTACATCCTTGCGGTCTACTTCGGCAGCGTCGGCGTGCGCCATACGCGCCACGCCGTGGCTTGCGGTCTGCTGGCCGACTTAGCCGGCGTCATTGCCGCCATAGGTATTTGCTATTTATTCTTTGCTACAAGTTAGGCGCCCAAGTATTGCCACTATCCCGACCAAACAAGTTGCTACAAGCTACGGCGCTATACAAACTATAACACATACGAGACAATGCCCAATTTGAAATCATTGGCCAAGGATACGTTCATCTATGGGATGAGCAGTATTATCGGTCGCTTTCTCAATTATCTGCTCGTGCCGCTCTACACGGCGAAGATGGCGGCTTCGACCGGCGCTTACGGCGTCATAACGAATGTCTATGCCTACACGGCTTTGCTGCTCGTGCTGCTGACTTTCGGTATGGAAACGACCTATTTTCGCTTCTCAACCAACGAGAAAGACGACCCGCAACGCGTCTATTCTACCACCCTGCTGATGGTGGGCGGCGTCTGTCTGGCATTCGTTGTGCTCGTCTTGGTTTTCCTGCAACCCATCTCAGCCTGGATGCAATATCCGGACCATCCCGAGTATGTCGGGACAATGTTTGTCTGCGTTGCCATCGATGCTTTTCAGTGCGTGCCCTTCGCACATCTGCGGCGCAACCATCGCCCTATTAAGTTTGCCGCCCTAAAGTTGCTCTTCATTTTCCTCAATATCCTGCTCAACTTGGCCTACTTCCTCCTTGTTCCCTGGTTGTACGCCCAAGATTGGGGCCGCCCATTGGTAAGTGGTTTCTACGACGGACAATTAGATTTAGCTTGGGCTTTTTACATCAACCTCTTCTGCACAGCATCCGTCACCTTCTTCTTTTACAAAGAGTTGACCGGCTTCCCGTGGGTCTTTGATAAAGCTTTGGCCAAACGCATGTGGCACTACAGTTGGCCTATATTGGCCTTAGGCGTTGCCGGTATCCTCAATCAAACGGCCGATAAGATCATCTTCCCCTTTGTCACCACCCACGTTGGGAAAGAGATTAACGTGCAACTGGGTATTTACGGTGCAGCCGTGAAGATTGCGATGATCATGACGCTCATTACGCAGGCCTTTCGCTATGCCTACGAGCCCTTTGTTTTCAGTAAGAGTCACGACCGCGATAGTAAGGAGACCTACGCCGCGGCGATGAAGTACTTTATCATCTTTACCTTGCTCGCCTTCTTGGTTGTCGTCGCCTATCTGCCGCTTTTCAAGCACATTATTGCGCCCGATTATTGGGGAGGTTTGCGCGTGACGCCCATCGTGATGGTTGCCGGCATCCTGCTAGGTGTTTACTTCAACCTTTCCTTGTGGTACAAGCTTGTCGACAAAACGATTTACGGCATGTATTTCTCCTTTGCGGGTTGTGCCGTCTTAGTAGCCGTCAACGTCCTCTTCATTCCGCGCTTCGGCTATATGGCTTGCGCTTGGGGTGGTGTGGCCGGCTACGGCGTAGCCACGATTTTGAGTTACTTTGTCGGTCAGAAATATTATCCGATCAAGTATCCACTGAAGAGCATAGCCGGCTACGTACTGCTCACGGCCTTCTTCTTTACGCTGATGCAACTGGAGCCGGCTGCTTGGAGCGCTTGGCTCACGATGGGAATCAATACGGTGTTTATCATCCTTTACATCGCCCACGTTCTTTACCACGATTTCCCGATCAAGCGTTTGCCCATCATTGGCAAATACTTTAAGAAATAAAGATCGCCGCCCGCTCAAGAGAACGGGCGGCGTTTGTTATAGGTGAGCAGCTTGCGGGCCGCTTGAAAAGCCTGCGCGCGATCAATAAAGTCTGCTTAGCCGCTTTCAATGTTTATGGAAGCGCGCGGTGATGTCCGTTTGTTGCCCCTCGACGAAGCGATAAAGGCGCTGGTTGGTTGTAGGCGCTTTGAGCGGGCCGCGCTCCTCGATGTAGGGGCCCAGTTTTACGTAGTCGAACAATCGAGGATTGAAATCTTTGGGCAACTGCGCCCGCCCCGAGTACCAACCCGTTTTCAACTTATCCCCATAGACGCGGCGCACAAGCGCAAAAAGTTCGCCCACCGCCGCCGGATCGTTGTCGCCGCCCATCAGCCCTACGCACGTGATCTCCCCCTCATACGAGTCGATCAGCGCTTGCAGTCGCTCCGGCGTAAGCGCTTCGCCCACGTCAGTCTGTAAATATTGACTGTGGCAGCCCGGGCAACCTATCGGACACAGCGCGAGGTTAATCGCGAGCGTAACTTCGTCGGGAAACTCTTGAAAAACAATATCGTAGTTAACGTACTTCAGCATAATGAGTCGATTCGGCTTTGATCGAACTTTACTTTTATCTTATCGGAGCGGAAGCGGGCGCCCTCAAGGTGCGCTGTGCTTCCGCTCCGATACATTATTATATATAGAGCGTAAGGACGATTTTTCTTCCGGTCCTGTTCCGCTTTCGTTTGCCTTATTGTTTTACCTTCTCAGGGTTGAGCGAGTAATAGCGGCGTGCCGCTTCTTTCTGGCGATCAACGGAAAAATTGGATACGCGCTTGAGATAGCCGATCACACGCGTCAAGTAGTCTACATTATGACTATGACAATGCGGGCATTCCTCCAAGTGGCGCTTGTCAATCGTGCCGCATTCGTTGCAAAGCGTGTTAGGGATGTTAAACGTGAAGTAGTTGCACCCCTCTTTAGCTGCTATGCGGAGCAGTTGGCGATATTGTGCTTTGCCCAAGTGCTCATCCAAATTCATGTGGAGCGCAGAACCGCCCGTCAGGTGTTCGATGTAGCGGCGGCCGTGCAGACGGAATTTTTCGATGATGTCCGTATTCGGATCTTCCACAATGTAGAAATAGCTGTTGTAGCAATCGCGCGGCACGAAGTAGCCGGCCTCGCGGTCCCAGCGTGCGTGCTTCACGCCCACATTCTCCGCCGGAATCATCTCGCAGTTGAAGAGCACATCCTTAGAGCGGTATTGCTTATTATACTGCTCGATAAGGCCCAGAATACTGCCGACAAACTCCTCATATTCTTTGTTGTCGGAGATTTGTATGCCCAAACTTTCTGCCGCTTCGACCATACCGTTGACGCCAATCGTCAGGTATTGGCGCTGAATGTTGATATATCCGGCATCAAACAACGGAAGCATACCCTTCACCTGCAAGGCTTTGAGGTTCTCATTGTAAGCCAATTGTACCTTATGTACGAGATCTACGATCGAAGCCAAGTATTCCGTGTAGTTCAAGCCCTCGCGAGTAGCTTGTTGCACGCAGCGGTTCAAGTTGATCGTCAGCACACTCTTCGAACCGGTTGATACGCCGCCCGCACCGAGCGTATAGCTGAAGCCGTTGTCTTGAATCTCATTGCGCAAGCGGCAGCAAGAAGCCAGCGAATCGGCGTTATCGCTCATATACGTGAAGAAACTGTGACCCGCAGCGTACATTTCAGCCGTGAAATCGGCGTATTCCTTGTCGAGCACGTCGCCATCTTTTGAAAGCAAGGCCATCGTTTCCACCGGGAAGGTCAAGACCGTGCGCGTGCGCTCCGCGTTAAACCAACGCATAAAGCGCTTTTGCAACCAACTCAGGGCGTCCCAAGAAGGTTTTTGGCCGTCGGGGAAGCGGAAATCGCCAAAGATACTTTCGAAGTAGTTCTTATCATAATAAGAGATATTCCAGAATACGGCTTGGAAGTTGCGCGCTCCCGTCGGCTGATTGATGGAATAGACCACTTGTTCGAAGCAATCCGTAATGATTTTGTCCATCGTGCGCTGCTTCTTGGAAAGGTCTACGACCTCGTCAGCGCGCAGATAGAAGTCTTCGCCGTATTCCTGCTGGAGGAAATAGCTCATGTACATCAGAAACTCCGGCGTGGCGCAAGCGCCCGACAACATGGAGGAGACGATAAACACCATATTGACAAAGCCGCCGCAGAAACTTTTCAAGTTGGTCGGTGCCGTAGAGTTGCCACCTATGTTCATCGTGCCGTTGAGGAGCCACGGATACATCGTGATACTTGCACAATAATTGGCCAAGCTTGTTTCGTCGTTCTTATAGATAAAGTGGTTGTCGAGCAGATACAGATAGCGTTCGGCCAAAGCCTTGCCATACATCTGCTTGATGCGGTCTGTCAGGAGGCGACGGTTGAGGCGGATGAAGCTCCGTTTGGGCAATTCGCCGATCAGCGTCGCGATATTTTTGTTTTCGACATTAGCGTTGGCGTCATACTTTGAGCCGGTGGCCGGGTTGGCCGCATCGCAGTAGTCGAACATAAAGCTTAGGCGCTCGGCCACGTCGCGATCCTCCGTGTGCTGTTGGCGATAAAGCATAAAAGCTTTGGCTACCTTGAAGTGCTTTTCCGACATCAAGGCCACTTCCACTTGGTTCTGAATGTCTTCAACGCTCATGCCGTTGCAAAAACGCAGGTGCTCTACGATGCGCTGCAAGCCTTGCGCATCGATCGGTTGATGCAGCGAGGTGAAGGCTTTGAGAATCGCACTCTTAATCTTATCCAGCGAGAAGTGTTCTGTGGTGCCGTCGCGCTTGGTAATGATGAAATTTTCTGTACACATAGGTTTTCGTGTTATATTGTTGCTATGGGCAGTTTTACCGGCAGCCTTACGCAGGCCGTCCTGTTTCGCTACCATAAGTTTGCGTTTTCTTTCTTCTGTCGATGCTGTGCTGTTGCTCAGCGAGCGTTTACCTGCGTAGGGCCTCGAGCAGGCGTGGAGAAGGCGCCGATTTGTTTCTCGAATGACAAGCCTAAGGTGCTGTTTCTTCGAACTTTATGTTTTTTCTACGTCGGCCTTCCAAGGATCGATTCGGATCGTTTTCGGCGGTGTTTCCACTTCAATTTTCAAGACCCGTATCGTCTTTTCCGTTGCAAATGTAAGTAAGAAATTGGATTCCTCCAACGATGCTCGACTATATTTATTGAGAATTTTACAAAGCCCTCAAAATGAGCGAAAGTTTGCCATTTTAGAAAACTTAACACGTCTATTTAAAGATTCGCTTTTCGCTTTTTCTGCTTTTCTTCCTGCCTAACCGCGCAGGTTTTCGGCCCTCTTTGCGTCTTTTCGGGCGCGTTCTGTAGGCTTTTTATGGGCTTATTTTTAGGACTACTTAAAGAAGATTTTCGTGCTATTTCTTAATTTCAACTTCAGATTTTCGCTGCTCCGGCTGCAAGATGGGCCATAAAATTTTGGCGGCCCTCTTATCGACTTCCTCATTTCGCCGTTCGCCTTCTGCGAAGCCTCGCCGCTTGCTTCCATCCTTAATCGTTAGGCGATAGTACGGCCGCGCATCGCCCACAAGCGCTTTTTCCAATCTTCCTCTCGCCCATTTTGTGGAGGCAAACGCGATAAGCAAACAATTCGCCCGCAACTTATTGCCTGCTCCCCTGCTTTTTCGCGCAATGCCAATCGGGTCTCTACCTTTTTTATCACGACAAAAAAGGTTTGTGCTCGTGATAAAAAGGTCTTGCGCTCGTGATGAAAAAGGTTTGTTCTCGTGATGAAAAAGGTTTGTCGTGGGCATGCATTCGTTTAAAGTCGATTGTTGTGTGTTTGTAAGTCAAAGGTTTGGTGGGTGAAAAGGCAATTTCCGATGTACATTTTGGTTACTCTTCGTTGCGTTTCGATTTGTGGATGTTTTTGAAAGACCAACCCTAAGGGGTTGTTCAAACGAATGTTGCATTAAACAGGGTTAAAGCGCTCGACGCTTTAACCCTGCTCTGCCAAAAGACCAACCCTAAGGGGTTATTTTCGGCGAGAAGGGGCTTCAGGTTAATTATTGTTGTTAAGCAGTGCATATAATGTTGTCGCAATTGATCTTTTATAGCATCTACGTTGGGTGTATTGAGATTATTCTCTACCATCATTAGTGGGTAGTGCATGTGAGGTTATCTCAATTGGTCTTTTGGCAGGTTTGACGTTGGTTGTATAATATCTCATTTTAATATTGTCGTTAAGTAGCCCCAACAACCCCATCGGGGTTGGTCTTTTGGCAGGCCGGGGTTAAGGCGCGAAGTGGCTTAACCCCGGATGAGTTGATACCCGGCGCGTGCAACCCCATCAGGGGTTGGTCTTTGTCCGTGGCAGGGTTGAGGAGCGAAGCGGCAACCCGGCCACCAACGACGTGAGTCGTAATTTGTTTGATTCGGTGTTTGTCGTTTTTCGTTGTGTTTCGATTTGCAGATGTTTTTGAAAGACCAACCCTAAGGGGTTATTTTCGGCCTAATTTGTGAAAAATAAGGCTGTTTATGTCCGCAATCGGGAAGGTAAAAAAATGAGACAAGTTTGAATGCTCGCTAAAGGCGTGGATGCGAAGCATTCAACTTGTCTCTCCAAATATGTGATGAGTCGGCCTGAACCGAAGTTGAGAAGTAGACTTACTCTTGACTTTGCTTGCGATATTGCAAGGGCGAGAGGCCCGTTTCTTTCTTAAACTGTGTACTCATATAGGTTTGCGACGTATAGCCTAAGGCGTATGCGATGTCGGCAATGGAGTCGTTCGTCGTGCGGAGCAGCTGACGGGCGCGCCGCATGCGTACTTTTATGGCGTATTTGCCGAGCGGGATGCCTTCTGTTGAGGAGAATATGTCGCTAATGTAGTGATAGTCGTAGTGAAGATGGTCGATGATGTAGTCGGAAAAGTTCTGACGGATCGGCGGATTGGCGTAAACGTAGTCGATTGTAGCCAGTTTGATGGCTTCAATCAGTTGCGGGCGCTTATCAAACACGAGCTCAAAACCCAATTCGTTGAGCCCCTTGTTGAGCCCCATCATTTGCTCACCTGTAGGTACATCGTGAAGTTCTATGCAGCCAAGATCTACTCTCGCAGCGTTGATCCCGATGCGCTCCAGCAACTGCCTTACGATCATAATGCAGCGCTGGCAAACCATTCCTTTGATATAGAGTATCATTAGTCTTGGCGTCGGTAAACGTTGGTTTCACGTAGTTTGAACCCTTGACCGGTGTAGAGCCTGTTAGCGGCTTCGCGGACGGGGCGGGATGTGAGGTTGAGCGATTTTGCACCGAGGCGCTTCGACTCTTTATAGACTTCGGCCACGAGGAGTTTGGCGTAACCCTTGCCGCGGCAGGCGTCGTCGACCACAACATCTTCCAACCAGCATTTTTTGCCCGTTGGCATCAGCGTAAAACATAGGGTGCACATGCCGCAGATGCGGTCTTGCTCGTCGCGTATGGTATAAAGGCGCGTGGCTTCGGTCTGTAACAGCAGGCGAAGGGCGTCTTCCGTCATCGGTGTAGCGTGGCTGGTGAGCTGGGGTAAGAGGTGGTTGATCGCTGCTAAGAGCTCGGGGCTAAATTCTCTTTCCGGGTTAATTCGTGTTTTGTTCATATCCTTTAAGCATTTCTGTTGAGGTTGCGTGGGTCAGCGGGTGACGCCACGTGGGCAAGATTTCGGTTAATGGCTCTAAGACAAAGCGGCGCTCTGCTATGTGGGGGTGGGGGAGCGTCAGGTCTTGCGTGTGGCAAATGGTGTCGCCTAAGGCGAGGATGTCGATGTCGATCGGGCGATCATGGTAGATGCCGTCTTGGCTTTTGGTCGTGCGGCCCAAGCGCCGCTCTATGGCTTGTGTAATCTGCAATATGTCGGCTGCTGATAGGGTCGTCTCAAAATGGGCGACGGCGTTGAGGAAGGCATGGGGCGATTGGAAACCCTCGGGTGCTGTCTCGTAAAAGGCTGAACACTTTACGAGGGACCCCACTTCAGCCGTTAGTGCTGCTAAAGCTGCTTGGAGATTAGCCGCGCGTGAGCCGACGTTGGCGCCTAAAGCGATTAGCAGCAGCATAGTTAGATGATTAGCATCGCATCGCCGTAGGGGCCGAACATATATTCGCCCTTGATGGCTTCTTTATAAGCTCCCATGACGTGATCGTAGCCTCCGAAGGCTGAAGCGAGCATAAAAAGTGTCGAATAAGGGAACTGGAAGTTGACGAGCATCGCATCTGCTACGGAGAATTCATAAGGCGGGAAGATGAATTTGTTGGTCCAGCCTTCAAATTCCTTGATGTGGCCGTCGGGGCCTACGCACACCTCTAAAGCACGCATAACCGTGGAGCCCACAGCTAAGATCTTGCGATCGGCATCTTGGGCGGCGTTGACGTGCCGGCAGCACTTGGCGTCGACAAACATTTGCTCGCTCTCCATTTTGTGCTTCGTGAGATCTTCTACGTCAGTCGTTCGGTAGTTTCCTAAGCCACAATGAAGCGTCAAATATGCGGAATTGATGCCTTTAAGCTCCATCTTCTTCATCATAACTTTGGAGAAGTGAAGCCCGGCTCCGGGAGCGGTAACGGCACCTTCGTTGCGGGCGAAAATAGTCTGGAATCGCTCCAAATCTTCCGGCTCCGTCGGGCGGTTGATCTCGCGGGGAATGGGCGCTTCTCCGAGCGCGTAGAGCGAGCGCTTGAATTCATCGTGGTCGCCGTCGTACAAGAAACGCAGGGTGCGGCCGCGGCTCGTGGTGTTGTCGATTACCTCGGCGACGATTGAGTTGTCTTCGCCGAAATAAAGCTTGTTGCCGATACGAATCTTGCGCGCCGGATCGACGAGCACATCCCAAAGGCGCAACTCTTGATTCAGCTCACGCAGGAGAAAGACTTCGATGCGTGCACCTGTTTTCTCCTTGTTGCCGTAAAGGCGTGCGGGGAAGACTTTTGTATCATTGAAGACGAAAAGGTCTTTCTCGTCGAAGTAGTCCAAGAGTTCGTCGAACTTTCGATGTTCTATCTTGCCCGTAGTCTTGTCGAGCACCATCATTCTACAATCGTCGCGCAAGGGCGATGGATATTTGGCAATCTTTTCGGCGGGTAGTTTGAAATTGAATTGAGAAAGTTTCATACAGCAATAATATAATGTGCGTTTTGGATTGAGTCTCGTTCGGCGGCGTTGCGGCCTTGCTTGGCGGTGGTTGGATTTCGCTTGGCGGTGCCTTGAAGCCGCAGCGGCGGGGCTCAGTCTTTTTTGATGTGCTTTTTAATTTGTGGTCCGTTGGCAAACTCTGCGGGGATTTCGATCGTCTGCGCGGCGAGCCATTCTTCGAATGCTTCGAGCGTGAAGCAATTTTCGACGCTGATATCGCCAACTCGTGTGCGCCGGAGCGACGTCATATGCGCCCCGCTTTGCAATGCTTCGCCGATGTCGCGGATCAGCGACCGAATGTAAGTGCCTTTTCCGCAGACGATGTGAAGCCGCGCGTAATCGGGCAGACGCAGTTCGAGGATCTCAATCTTTTCGATGCGGATAGGCTTGGCTGCGAGTTGCACGTCCCTACCTTTGCGGGCTAAATCGTAGGCGCGGTCGCCATAAACCTTGCAGGCGGAAAAAACCGGCGGCACTTGCAGGATATCGCCCTCAAACTTTCTGACGGCTTCCTCAAAGCTTTCTGCCGTGATATGTGCCGTTGGGAAGGTTTTATCTACGGGATGCTCAAGATCGAAGCTGGGCGTCGTCTCGCCGAGTTTTAATTCCGCGATATATTCCTTTGTATCCTTTTGCAGCGACTCTATTTGTTTTGTCGCCCGTCCTGTGCATAGAATCAAGACGCCCGTAGCCAAAGGATCGAGCGTACCGGCGTGGCCCACGCGGATCTTTCTTCCGTTCATCTTTTGTGTGAGTAAGCGACGCACACGTCCCACGACGCCGAACGACGTCATCTTATAAGGCTTATCAAAGGCCAGAATGCGACCGGAAAGGAAGTCCATTTCAGCCTGCCATATTAAGTTCGACTCCGCAAGCCATCAGCAGCAGAATCAGGCTACCGGCTACGATGCGGTACCACCCGAACGCCTTGAAGCCATACTTGCTCACGTAGGCGATGAAGAAGCGTATGGCCAACAGCGCCACGACAAACGCCACGCCGCTCCCCAGCAAGAGCAACCAAAGATGATCGCCGCTCAGCAGCATCCCGCTATCGTGCTTCAAGAGCTTATATGTTTCGAGCAATGTGGCGCCCGCCATTGTCGGCACCGCGAGAAAAAATGAATATTCTGCGGCCGATTTACGCGTCAGGTGTTGTTGCATACCGCCGACTATGGTTGCCATCGAGCGCGATACGCCCGGAATCATCGCCAAACATTGAAAGAGGCCGATGAGGAACGCATTTTTATATGACGGTTCTTTTTTCCACCCATTGCCAAACAGTTTATCGGCAAAGAGCATAAAGATACCGCCGACGATGAGCATCACGGCCACGAGCCGAACGCTTCCCAAGTTCTCTTCAATCAGATCGTTAAACGCCAAGCCAAAGGCCACCGCCGGCAAGACGCCAACAATCAGTCGCAAGTAGAAGCGCCAGATTGCCTGCCACCAAGTATAGCCTTTCGAGCGCATACTTTCAGGGTAGAAGAAGCGGCGCCAATAGAGCAGAATCACGGAAAGAATGGCGCCAAACTGTATAATCACCGTAAAGGCCTTGACAAAGGGCGTGCTCTGCATACCCATTGCTCCTTCTGTTATGATCATGTGGCCCGTCGACGAGACAGGTAAAAATTCAGTCAAGCCCTCGACGATTGCGATCACGAGTGCCTGCCACCAGGTCATATCTAGCATATATAAAGTCTGTGGTTATTCTTTTGTTGCCGTTTTTTCATCGCTTTTAGGTCGATGAATGATGCCAAAGATAATGGTAATATAGCCCAAAAAGCAAACAGCGGGCGCCACTTTGATGCGCATGGCGCTGAAGATGTTTGGATCAAAATGCGTCTCCGTCGAGCCTTTGCCATACATAAGCATCATGCCGAGGATCACGATCGCCATGCCGATAGTCAGGACAATGAAATTTGTGCGTCCGAAGGCAAATACGTGTTTCTCCGTAGCCGGTTTCTTATCTGTTGTCATTATATAATGTGTAGAATGATTGCGTAATACGTTTGTTTATTTCAAAAGCAGCTCGTCTGTGCTCATTCTCAAGAAGCGATTGACGCTAAAGAAAGTGCAGACCATTGTAACCAAAAGTCCGCAGACGAAGATCGTGCCCAGCGTGAGGGCGATTACTTCCGGCGTAACCAGCGAACTCAAGTAGAGATTCATATCAACGAGCACATACATGCCCGCTCCGAGCAGTGCGCTTGCCAAGATGGCCGCCGTCAGTCCGATGCAGAAAGCCTGCCATAAGAAGGGGCGGCGAATGAAGCTCCATTTAGCCCCCACGAGTTTAAGCGAATGAATGTAGAGACGCTTTGCATAGACGCTCATGCGCACTGTATTGTTGATCAAAGCAAAGGATACGAGCGTCAAGAGCAAGGCTACGATCAGCAAGACCAAGCTTACGATGGGAATAACGGCGTTGAGCGAGTCCATCGTCTCTTGCGGATAAATGACGTTCTTCACAAACGGCTTGTTTTTGATCACGGGCAAGTAGCGCTCCAGGCTATCTCGCTGCGCGTAGTCGGCTTTCAGAAAAAGCTCAAACTCGGCCGAAACGGGGCTAGCCTCGCCAAATTCGTCCTCCGTCGTTCCCAGTGCCGCGTTCATATTGGCTGCGCCCTGCTCCTTTGAGATATAATTCGTGCGGAGCGTGTAAGGCTGGCGCTTCAAGTCTTCTTGCAAGAGATAGAGGTCGTGTTGCGGAATGTTATCTTCCAGAAGTACCTCCACAGCAAAGTTTTCGCGTAAGTTCTTGCTAAAGTTGCTCGCCACGGTGACGAAGAATACGTCCGCGCCAAGCAAGATGAGCACAAGCGTCGTACTGATCACCGAGATAAAAGCGCCGAATCGGCCGCCTACACGTTTTTTCTTTCGAGCCATAAGGGTACAATAAATCTAAAATCGCACAAAATTACAATATTTGATGGTGGACGGCAAATTTTGTCGTACAAATTTCCACTCCGTCTGCTTTATTCTGTTGAAGATGCAGAGGCGTTCCTGCTTTTGCAGCGTAGATGGCTAGTCGGTAGTTTCGTGTTTTAGTAGCGTTATGTGCTTGTTTTTTTATGCTTTTATCTTGTTGATGAGGCGACACGCTTTGCCGCTTGGTTCGGATGTGGGTCCTATGCACCGTTCTATTGCCCGCACGCCTTTTCCGGCTTGTCGTGGCGCTCAGCGCAAGGCTCTTTGTCGCGCCTGCGGTGTAAACTCACCGGCGACCGCCCGACACCTGCTCCGGCGCCACCCTCCGTGGGTCCGCGGCCGCCCACCGGTGCGCTCCCGGCTCGCTTTTTGCCGAACGTAAAACGGGATGTAAAGCGCAAAAAGATAGAAGTTTGTAGCGGCAAATGTTTCGATAATTTGTTTACGCTCACGAGCGCACACCTTTTTTCTCGTGAGCGTAAGTACTTTTTCTCACGAGCGCACACCTTTTTTCTCACGATAAAAAACGTCGGCACCCATAGTTTCGGTGCTCAAAAAGCAGATCTTCGCGCTGCGCGGCGGGCGCCGGCAGGCAGTTTTTTAGCACGGCTGTTTTTCTTCGTTGTGCGTGGTGTGCAGTCGGCCGTATGTTGTGCGCCCTGTCCCCACTTTTCGCCTATCAGCGTGGGCTTTACCCATCAAAAAAGCGCTCGAAACGGATGCTTCGAGCGCTATGGAGAAATGCGTGGGCGAGGGCCTACTTTATCGGCCGATCCAAGCCTCCGGATTAAGTGGAGACGTCTCGCGCCGCAATTGGAAGTGGAGCGTGCAGTTGCCCGATCCGTCGCCGGCTACGCTACCCAGCGTCTGGCGCGTGCCGACTTGCTGCCCGCTATGCACGCTGACGCTCGACAGATTACAGTAGACGCTTATATAAGAACCGTGGCGAACGATGACGTTATACAATCCGTTCATATTGAAAACGGCCGTTACCTCGCCGCTATATACGGCCCGCGCTTGCGCTCCCGGACGCCCGGTGAGGTTGATGCCCTTGTTGCTGAGTTGCACGCCGCGCAAGCCGGCCACGTTGTAAGTGCCGTAGTGCGCCGTGATGGCGTAGGCGCCCGTAATCGGGACGGGCAGACGCCCGCGGTTGGCTGCAAATCCGCTGCTCAGTGCGTTGTCGGCTGCTGATTCAGCTCTGAAGACCGGCGCGGCGGGCGTTCGCGCTGCATTGCGCGCCTCGGCTGCTGCCTGCTGCTGTTGTCGGGCGGCCGCTTGCTGCTGTTGTCGGGCAGCCGCTTGCGCGCGTCGCGCTTCGGCCTTGGCTGCTGCGGTGCGAGCTTGTGCGGCCTGTTGCTTAGCGAGGCGCTCGGCTTCGGCAGCTTTGCGTGCGGCGATCTGCGCTTGGCGGGCTTTCTCTTCAGCCGCGCGCCGGCGTTCAGCTTTCTCTGCTGCAGCCTTGCGCGCTGCGGCTTCCTGCGCTCGGCGCTTGGCCTCGGCGGCCTTGCGTGCGGCTTCAGCCTTGCGGCGCGCTTCGGCTTTGGCTATTTCTGCGCGAATCAGTTGGTCGATGCGCGCGTTTAAGTTGGCATATTTGCGCTGCTGCTGCGCGATGGTGGCTTGCAGTTGGCGTTGCTTCTTATTCAGGTCGTCGACAACTTGCTTCTGCTTCACTTGTTTCTCGTTGAGCTGCCGCTGTTGCTGTTGCCCCTCGACGAGGAGTTTGTCTTTCGTGACCTTTACGCCCAATATCTCGTTTTTCTTTTGCTGCACGGCGGCTTCTTTTTCCTTGATGATCTTCGCCTGCATTTGCTGATAGCGGGTATATTCCGAGACGTAACGGAGGCGGCGACTCATCTCGCGAAAATTTTTCGCCTTCAAGACGAAGAGCCACTTGTTGAGCGCCATCCGGTGGTTGAAGAAGTAGATCACGCCGTGTTCATAGCGCTTTTTGCAGAGGGCCAAGTCGGCCTCCAAAGCTTGAAGTTGGCGCTCCAAGACGGCAATATTGTTGCTCAAAACAATGACTTCGCTCTGTATGCCATCGACATATTTTTTCTGCTCCCCGATCTGGTTGTTGAGTACGACGAGGTTGTTGAGCTGCGACTTAACATCGCGCTTCGTCGTCGTGAGCAACTTTTGCGAAGCTGATAGCTCCTTCTGCAAGGCTGCTTTCTGGTTTTGCAGGTTCTTGATCTGCTTTGTCTGTGCAGCACCGTAGGTGAATCCTAAACAAGTGAGGATGAGTAAAATAAGCGTTCGTTTCATACGGGAGTTGATTCGCGCCGGTCGCCGTTGGGAGTCGGTCGCCTTATATATTATTGTGCCATTCCTGCTAACTTATCGAGCAAGCTCGTAGCTTTGATCTGCGTATATTTTGAGGAAATCGTCGTGCGCGTGGGCCAGTCGGTGTCGTTGTTGAGACGCGAGAGGGCCAGCGTAAAACCGGCTTTCTTGCCCATTCCGCTGATGCTGACGGCCATCGATGTAGGAAATGGTTTCCCGCCGAGCGTCGTAAAATTGTCGTATTTCCAAACAAATTGCCCTTGATCTGCGGTCGATTTGCCGTCGACTGTGACGCGGTCGAGCAGGGCCGAACTTGTGCGCGTGAGAAATTGGTAGTTGAGCTTCGGAGCATCCGTCAGGAGGAGCGAGGTGTAGTCGCCGCTCGAGGCCATGCGGAAGCGATTGAGCTGCGAGCGTACATCGCGGCTTCCGGGGGTGAAGATTTCGTTCCAAAAGAGCGATTGAAGGGCGTAAAAATCTAAACCTGCTTGCCGGAGGAAGTCGACTTCGCTATAGGCGGCGCGACTGTATTGCTTGTGGATGCGATCTACGACGAGGACATCTTTAGGCGTGAACTCCAAACGGCCAACTTCAAAGCCGAGGAAGGTGAGCGAGAGTTGGATAACGTCGTCGCGCTTCATTTTAAGTGAGCCGCCGCAGGAGATTTGCTTGCCGTCGGCGTCTACATCCATATTGATCTTGGCCGTAACGCATTGGGCGGTCTGTGCTTTGGCAACTACGGCTGCTTTATATTGCTGCTCCTGCGATTGATGCGCGGCGCCGGCAGATGGCTTTTGGGTATTCTGCAACGTGCGGCAACTCGTCAGAAAGGCGAGGGAGACCAAGGTGGTGAGGAGGAAGTATTTCATATGTTTCGTTTTGTGATTTGTGTTTGTAAAAATGCGCGCCGAGGATACAATATTAAATGCGCCGACGACGGATGCGCTGCTTGATCTGCTTCTGCTGCGCCTTGGTTTTGGCGAGTTTCGCTGCTTTGCGCCAGAAGTCGAGGGCCGCGCGCTGCTGCTTCAGACGGAAATGGATGTCGCCTGCGTGCAACAAGATCGTATAGTCGAGGTCCTTTTCGGGTGTGCGGCGCAAGGCTTCTTCGATGTAGATGAGGGCCTGCTCATATTGCTTGTCGCACAAGAGCGCATAGGCGTAAGTGTCTAAATATGTGGCGTTGTCGGCTTCTGCATCAACCGTTCGCTTGCTCATGGCCACAGCTTCGGGAATGCGTTCGCCCGCTTGGCAGAGGAAATATGCGTAGTTGTTGAGGCAGGGGTAGTTTTCAGGATTGGCTTCGATAGCCTTTTGGTAAGCGGAAAAAGCCCCCGCTTTATCGCCGGCTTGATGTAGTAAGTCGCCAAGTGCGCCATAAATCTCGGTAACCTCATCGGAGTTGGAATAAATCGTGATCTGCTTCACGCCATCTTGTAAGATGCGGATCGCCGCCGCGTCGTCGCCCTTCTGAGAAAGCGTCACGCCTAAAAAATAATAGAAGGGTAGGTGCCCGGGATTGTACGCTAAGCCTTCGCGACACAGATGAATGATCTGCTCAAGATTGACTTCGCGGATCGCAATGTTGAGCAATTGTAGGCGCGCTCGGAGGTAGTCCGGCTCAATCTCTAAGATCTTCTTGTAGATAGGCACTCTGGTGGCTTCAGGAAGCCGCAGCGTTTCCATATAAGCGGCACAGAGTTCGGCCATACTGCGATCTGCTTGCGGCTGTTGCAAGGCTTGATGAAAGAGGGTAAGCACTTGTAGGCTGTCGCCCTCATTGCGTCTGTCAAAAGCGTATCCCCGCATCGCTTCAGCCTTGACATCGGACGCCGCCATCGAGTCTAAAACGATTTGCTTTACGTAGTCTTTGTACAGAGAGTCTTGTTTTGTCCGGCTATAGTAAGCCAGCATCGAAATCCGCGCAAATGCGTTTTGCGGCTCTGACGTTAAAACGTCTCGGTAAACGCGTAGCGCTTGCTCGGGGTGGTTATTTTGTAAAAACATATCGCCCAGCAGGACGCGATACTTCAGTTCGTTGGGATAATTGGCGCACAAGTCTTCGAGCGCTTTGTATGCTCGTCCGTCATCTTTAAGTTCTATGTAGCTTTGAAACTTAGCCAAAGCGTATTCTTCCTTTAATCCGTCGATGGTGATCAGTCTGTTGATCGTTCGGATGGCGTTCTGCGCGTCACCGGCCACGCGGTAGAGATCCGCCAGCGAGGAAAGCACGTCCGCTGTCGGTTTTTTCGCGGCCAAAATCTCAAGTTCGTCGATGGCTTCCTTATATTTCTCGCTGCGGGCTAAGATATCGGCGCGTATTTCGTGGTAATTCAGGTTGCCGGGGTCCAATTTTATGGCGCGTCGTAAAAGCGAATCGATTTCTGCGCTTGTGATCGAATCTGCCGAGCCTAATGTCGCGTATTTTGCGATTGCCAAATCGGCCAGCGCCTCCGGACCATCGGGATTTATTTCCAAAGCAGCTTCGAGCAAAGCTATTTGTGCATCGTAATTGCCCTTGAGTTTTTGGCATTCACTTTCGAGAAAGCGTTCGTTATAATGAAACCGCTCCTCCCAAGTCAAATGGCGCGTTGAGACCATCGGGACAGCCTCCGCTCGCGGCGCGTTGACGCGCCGCGAGGATGCACACCCCGCCGCCAAAGTGGCTACCAGCGTGAAGGCGAACAGGGAAAAGAGAGCCGAAATCTGCTTCATATCAATTTTAATGCCCAGTATGTCCAAATCCACCCGCTCCGCGTTCCGTTTCGTCAAGGCTTTCTACAGGCCGCCACGTGATTTGCTCGTGTCGCGCCACGATTAACTGCGCGATGCGCTCACCGCCGTTGACGACGAAAGCCTCCTGCGACAAGTTGATCAAGATTACGCCGATTTCTCCCCGATAATCCGCGTCGATGGTGCCGGGCGCGTTGAGCACGGTCACACCCTTCTTCAGCGCCAGTCCGGATCGCGGCCTTACCTGCGCTTCAAAGCCCGCCGGCAGCGCGATAAACAGTCCCGTAGGGATGAGTTTGCGCTCCATCGGTTGCAATGTCAGCGGCGCAGATAGGTTGGCGCGCAAATCGAGTCCGGCGCTCAGCGGCGTTTCGTAGGCCGGGAGCTCATAAGGCGACTTATTGATGATCTTTATCTCCATATTTTTGTACAAAGAAACGAGAGCGGCGGCGCGCCGTTCTCTTGTTTTACCTTGCATTGAGGCTTCAAAATTACACAATTTCCAACGATTTTTCCGCCTTGTCGCCTAAAAAAGGAGCGATTCGCCGTATTTCTTTCCCTCCCACCCGCTTCCTTGCCATCGCGTCAAAAGTTTGCCATTGCCACAGTTTGCTTTCGACTCCTAAGCTGCCGAACGTTTGCCTCCGCCGCTTGATTTCCGCCGCCAAATTACAAAGTAGCCGTAAAAAGCACGCCAAATGCAGACCTTTTGCTTATCTTTGTGCAGATTTTTACGCGTTTCGCCGGCCACGCGCACCCAATATATAAGGTGTGGCGCGTCGCACCGCATCCGCAATTCCGACTTAGTAAACGACAACCATCGATCGGGGCGAGGCAAACGATGAATCTTTTGAAGCAAGATGAAGAAGGAAGAGCAGTCTATTGCGCTTGGAGCGCGACAACATACAGTTACTTTGCCCAACGGCCTGCGCATCGTCTGTGAGGAGCGGCCGGCCGCCGTCCTCTATTGTGGTTACATCGTCAAAGCCGGAACTCGCCACGAGGAAGAGGCCGATTCCGGCTTGGCCCACTTTCTGGAGCACCTCTCGTTCAAGGGTACAGCCCGCCGGCGCTCTTGGCAGATCACCAACGGCTTGGAGCGCGTCGGGGGCGACTTGAATGCCTTCACCAACAAGCAAGAAACGGCCTTTACGGCTATTGTTTTGCGCGAAGATTTCACCCGCGCGGCCGACCTGCTGACTGACATCGTCTTCCGCAGTGCCTATCCGCAGAAAGAGATGGACCGCGAAGTGGAAGTGGTGTGCGACGAAATCGACAGCTATCGCGACCAGCCGGGCGACTTGATCTTTGATGAGTTCGAGGCCATGCTCTTTCGCGGCCACGGACTCGGGCGCGACATCCTCGGCAGCAAGGAGCGCTTACACGCCTACCGCACGGCCGACGCCTTGCGCCACGCTCGCCGCTGGTATGTGCCGCAAAATGCCGTCTTCTACGTCTATGGGCAGATTGATTTCAAACGCGTGGTTCGCACGCTTGAGCGCTTGACCGCCGATCTCCCATCCGTGGCGGCGCCCGTTGTGGATCAGACTTTGCCCGCTTATGTTCCGGAGGTGCGAAAGGTTAAAATGCAGACGCATCAAGCCCATGTGCTGATCGGTGCGCGCGCCTTAGACGGCCACGATCCGCGGCGCCACGCCCTTAGTCTGCTGACCAACATTCTCGGCGGTCCGGGTATGAACGCTCGCCTCAATGTCAGGCTGCGCGAGAAGGCCGGTTTGGTTTACTCCGTCGATGCTACGTATTACGCCTATCCCGATACGGGCGTTTGGCAAGTCTATTTTGGCTGCGATGCGTCTGATGTCGGTCGCTGTCGTCGTCTTGTGGCCGGCGAATTGCGCCGCATGGCCGAACACCCCCTTTCGCCGACTCAACTGGCGGCCGCGAAGAAGCAATATTGTGGTCAGACGGGCATCGCATGTAGCAATGCAGAGAGCTATGCTTTGGCTTTGGGCAAAACATTTGCCCATTATGAGCGCGTGTATAGCATACGGCGAAAATTGGAGCACGTGCGCGACGTTACGGCCGATGAACTTTGCCGCTTGGCGGGCGAACTTCTTAACGAGGAGCGCCTGACTACGCTCATTTACAACTAAGTAGGAGGTCAATAAATGACGAAAAATCACCCCTTGGCGCGTTTTTTGCATTGCCCTTGCTGCGGTTCGCCGCAGTTTGAGGTGCACGATGCGCGCGCCAAGCGTTGCGCCGATTGCGGCTTCACCTATTACGCCAATGCGGCTTGCGCTACGGCGGCCATTATCCTCAATTCGCGTGGCGACTTGCTCGTCGTGAGGCGTGCTTTCGATCCGGCAGCGGGTACGTTAGACTTGCCGGGCGGCTTCGTTGACCCCGAAGAGACGGCCGAAGCGGGTATCATGCGAGAAGTAAGAGAGGAGACGGGCGGAGAATGCACCGCTGCCGACTATCTCTTTTCTGTGCCCAATGCCTACGAATTCTCTAATTTTATCGTACATACGACGGATCTCTTTTTCCGTTGCACCTTGCGCGAAGCAGCGCCCTTATTGCCTGCCGACGATGCCGCCGAGCTTTTCTGGCAGCCTATTGGAGAAGTGCGTCCGGCCGACTTTGGCCTGCCTTCGATCCGAGAAGGCGTGAGAAAATGGTTGAAAATGTATCACTCTAATCAATAAACGAATAAAGATGAAAGTAACTTTGCAAGGAATGCCTGTAGCATTAACAGGCGAAATGCCCGCAGTGGGCACAGAAGCACCCAAGTTTTGCGGTGTGCGTGGCGATTTAAGCAAATTGAAGTTGCCCGAGCTGCTCGGCAAGCGCGTAGTTTTAAATATCTTCCCCAGTTTGGACACGGAGGTGTGCGCAGCCTCTGTTCGCCGCTTCAACAAGGTGGCATCTGAATTGGACAACACAGTCGTACTTTGCGTGAGCAAGGATCTTCCGTTTGCTCAGACGCGCTTCTGCACGACTGAGGGCTTAGAAAATGTTATTCCTTTGAGCGTATTCCGCTGCCATCACTTTTCAGAGCGCTATGGCCTCGAAATAGCTGACGGTCCGCTGGAAGGCCTGTTGGCGCGCGCAGTCATCGTCATTGATGAGGCGGGCAAAATCATTTACGAGCAACTCGTTCCGGAAATCACGGAGGAGCCCAACTACGATGCTGCTTTGGCAGCATTAAAGTAAGTAGGCCCCACATCATCAGGTGCGAGCGCTCCTTTTCTGAAGGGGTGCTCGCACCTTTCTTTTTTGCCCGACCCGCGTAGGCCGCCGATTGGTCGGCGCTTTTCGGAGCATCATTCTCTCTGGTTTTTGATTTGCGGCAAAGGCCTTGCGCAGCGCCAAGCGCCTGTTTTTCTGACCTCCGCCGACCGGCATCCTTCGCCCCGCCGCCCATCTTTTTTCTTTGCGCTCACGAGCGTAAAGCTTTACGCTCACGAGAAAAAAGGTTTACGCTCACGAGCGTAAGGGCTTGCGCTCGTGATGAAAAAGGTCTGAACTCAAAGATGGAGGCTTTAGTGTTTGTAGCAAACGATTATTAATCAGTGTATTATCTTTTCGTTTCAAAGCCTTGTACTCCCCCCTCACATCGCCGGTCTTGTCGGGGCTTGATGGGCGGAAGGAGCGCGAGGCGTGCAGCGATAATAGGAGAGCGGCCGCCGACTTCCGAATGCGCTTTAGCCGTAGTGACACGAAAAGAAAGTTTCCCAAAGCCTACTAATCGGATTGGGAAACTTTATCTTTTTTCTTAAAAACATAGCGTTTATAAAACCATAGAACTACTGCCGCTTCGCGGGTAAGACCGGAATGTCGAGCGAAGCGCCTTTTACGCCCGCCGCCGTGGCTTTTAGGCTTAGCGTGCCGGCCTTTTCGTCGGCCCGCACAATAGCTGTGCACATGCCGCTGAAGAGGTGCATTTGCGGGCGTTGGAAGCTGTCTAAGCAAGTGGGGTCGCCGTTGGCAGCAGCCTCAAATCGGCCGGCGCCGCTTACGCTGAATTTTACCTCGCGCCCATCCTGTGGGCAGAGGTTGCCATCTTTGTCGACCAAACTCACTGTGACGTAACTCAGCGCCTCGCCGTCGGCTACGAGTGAGGGCTCGTAGTGGGCCTTTAATACCAAGTGGTCAGGTTTCCCTGCCGTGCGGACGCTCGCCTCGGCATACTTCCGGCCCGCTTTGTCGTAAGCCACGACGCGTAGTTCGCCCGGCTCGTAGACGACGTCGTTCCACATCAGTCGGTAGCGGTGCATCGTCGTGCTGTCGTTCTTCATTCTGCGCCCCAGGCTCTTCCCGTTCAAGAAGAGTTCGGCACTTGGCGCATCCGTATACACAAATACCGGCGTGATTTGGCCTTCGCGCCCCGGCCAAGTCCAATGGGGCAGGATGTGGAGCGTCTTTTCGCCTTCCTTCCACTGACTGCGGTAGAGGTAGTAGCGATCTTTGGGCAGCGAGGCCAGATCTATGATGCCGAAGAGGCTGCTGTGGTTGGGCCAAGCGTCGGTATCATAGGGCGTAGGCTCACCTAAGTAGTCGAAACCCGTCCATACGAATTGCCCTAAAGTCCACGGGTGATCGTCAGCCAAAGCAAAGTCTTCATCGGGCGTATTGGACCAATTGCAGACCTCTACGTCATACGACGAACTCTGATGATCCTTGGCTACGACGTCGGCCCTGCGCTCGACCGGCCAATGGTAAACGCCGCGCGAACTGACGGTAGAGGTTGTTTCCGTGCCTAGCAATAAGCATTGCGGGAGGCGCTCGTAGGCTTCCACATAGCGGTGGGCGCGGTAGTTGAAGCCCGGGATGTCAAGCAAAGCCGCGAACCCGTTGTTGAGGACCGGATCGATCTGATCCATACCGCAGGTGACGGGGCGCGTGGGGTCCTCTTCGTGGCATATATCCTGCAAATATTTAGCCACCTTGTAGCCCTCAGGCGAATGTTGTGTGGGCACTTCGTTGCCGATGCTCCACATCACAACGCTGGGATTGTTGCGATAATGGCGCAACATATTTCGCATATCTTTAGCGCTCCATTCGGCAAAATAGCGATGGTAGCCGTTGAGGCATTTCGCTACGTCCCACTCATCAAAGGGTTCTATCATCATCATCAAGCCCAATGAATCACAAAGCGCAACGAGTTCGGGCGCAGGCATATTGTGGGACGTGCGAACGGCATCGCAGCCCATGTCTTTCAGCATAAGTAGTTGGTGACGCAACGCTGACTTGTTGACCGCCGCACCCAATGGACCGAGGTCGTGATGGTTGCAGACGCCCTTAAACTTCCGGCGTTGGCCGTTGAGGAAGAAGCCTTCGTCGGCAACGAATGCTATGCTGCGAACGCCGAAGCGCGTCTCGTAAGTATCTTCCAATCGGCCGCCGGCGCTGTAGATTTTCGTCACCGCACGATAGCGTGAGGGATTTTCGGGCGACCAGAGTTGTGGTTGGCGAATCAGGAAATGCTGCGTGAAGGCTTCGCCCTCGCGCACACGGCGCGTGTTGCTCTTAGTCGCTACGATTTGCCCCGCTGCGTTGATGATGTCCGTGCAAAGCGTTAACTCACGATCGCCGGCGCCTGCGATCGTCGTGCGCAGTTCGACCGCTGCCAGCGTATCGCTGACCTGCGGCGTAATAATTTGCGTCCCCCAAACCGGAACGTGTACCTTGTTCGTATGAATGAGGTGCACATTGCGATAAAGACCTGCACCGCAATACCATCGGCTGCTTTGCGGTCGATTTTCAAGCCTTACGACCAATCGGTTTCCCCTTCCATTGCCGCGCAGATAGGGCGTAGCGTCGCAATAAAAAGAATTGTAACCGTAGGGCCAAAAGCAGATTTCTTCGCCGTTCAAATAGACGCGCGCCTCACTCATTGCTCCGTCAAAAACTAAGGTCGTCGTGCCCGCGGTGTCGGCGTCAAAGGTCGTTCGATACCAGCCCACGCCTTCGTAAGGCAAGCCGCCTGTTCTGCCGGTCTTTTCCGAGGCCGTCGTTTCGTTGTTCTGCGTCACCTGCACGCGTTGCAAATCGTTGTCGCGACTAAACGGGCCGGTGATGGCCCAATCGTGAGGTACCCTCACAGGGCGCCAGCCGGTTTCGGAGTTGACTGCCTCCGAAGCGCCTTGGCTAAAATGCCAATCGCGCAAGAGGCGCTCCGTGCGCTGCGCAAAACTTACCGCACACACCGCGGCGAATGCCATCAATACTAAAAGTTTTCTCATTTCGTGTTGCATAATCAAATACGTCAAACCAATCGCGGGGTGCATCGATGGCAATCTTTGTGCCCCGCCTTTCTGCAAAAGTAGACTTTTTTGCCTTATTTCTCAACTATTCTGCTGTTAAAACCCGCCGGCGGTGGGGCTTCGTACAAACTGCTCCCAATTTTGTGCACTGAAAAGCCTGCGATGAGGAGAAATTTGCATCGGATGCTGCCGCCCCTACACATTATATATATAGGGCATCTTGATTCGAGGGAATGGCGGTGCTGTTTTTGGCGGCCGGAATGGCTTGGTTGCACCGTTCGGGCGCAACTTGGGGAATATCTTTTCCATTTCTGTTCACCGCGGGCAGATTTTTAATCGGACCAAGCCGATCTTCGGAGGTCAACAATAGATTTTGAGCCGTAGAACCCCCTGCTTACGCGCTATTTTCCTTCCTTTCTTATCCCCGATTTTCGTCGTTTTTCTGTCGGTTCTGCCATTTTCACATGTCAAATTTTACCATCTCTGAAATTATTTTTGTTTTTGCGTAAAAAAGTTTG
>ERZ772999.350-NODE-350-length-29447-cov-5.704818_pt1 | contig 29447 bp, 27 predicted proteins | sample MGYA00511467_ERZ772999 | MGnify/ENA primary metagenome ERZ772999 (study PRJEB29015, sample SAMEA2738064) | human oral metagenome | biome: human oral; feature: human-associated habitat; material: saliva | place: China | collected 2218 ... | reverse complement strand
TTCTTCTCATCTGTTATTCTTTTGAGAATTATCTTTTAAGTATCCGTCAGTCCATTCTTCATATTATATCAAAAATTTTACAGTCTTTCTATGAAAAAATCAATTAATTTAAAAGACGTAAAGTGTACTAAATCCCAATGACTTCTCATAGTAGTAATGATAAAAGTAGCCTAAATGGCTACTTTTATTGGGAAAATTTGAGACCTAGGCTCAAATTTTAGGAATGAGATTCGCAAAGCGAGGCTGCTTCCGTCCCTTACTACTATTTTAGAAGTCATTATACTACATCATAAACGTAGAGGCTCTCTATGCTCCACCACTCAATGACTTCTCATAGTAGTAATTATAAAAGTAGCCTAGATGGCTGCTTTTATTGGAAAAATTTGAGACCTTAGGCTCAAATTTTAGGAATGAGACTCGCCAATGCGAGGCTGCTTCCGTCCCTTACTACTATATTTGAAGTCATTACAAAAACAATAATTACTTTTTGAATAAATTCCTCATCGTAAACAATGGTTTACTACGTACAATATTTTCTTCTCCAACAAATGTTCGCATCTCTTTTAAACATTTTCCTGCATTTTTTACAACAAAATTAAACGATCCAGCTGATTTCGTATCAATAAAGAATCCTCGAATATAACGATCCTTAAAGAACAGTTGCGCACGTACTTTATCAATCTCATTCCAAGGGATTTGAATATAATCTTCCGGATTTTTTTCATTATAAAACTCAAACGCTCTATCTCCAACAAGAATATCTCCATGCTTATTACCAATCCAACCAACAAATACATTGGCTTTTGTTGTATAAATAACTTTTGTATTTAAAGACTGTGCCATAATCTTCTCCTTATTCAATATACTAATAAGTCTATTTTATCATAAAACAAAAAAAGATGAACAGACATTAAATCTGTTCACCTCAAAATTGTATCTTAATTACATAATTCCTGTTACACGACCAAGAATACCAAGTACAAATAATCCAAAGATAATTAAAATTGGACTTACTTTACGTTTTAATAACCACATACATGCGAATGTTAATAGTAAAGCAGCAAAACCAGGAATTAATTGGTCTAAGTTATCTTGTAATGTTGTAACTTTTTCAGGAGTTAATGAAGTTCCTCCTGCTAAAGCTGATAAGATTTTTTGTAATGTTGAACCATCAACAGCTCCATCAGGGAATTGAATGTATGCTCCTTCAGATAATTTTGCACGAGCAACAACTAATGGGAAGTTAATAGAAGTCCAACGTTGCACTAAAATCCCCATTACAAACATCCCTAAGATTGAAGCACCTTTAGTGATTGTTTGTAAAATACCACCTGATAAGTCACTTGTAATTTCAGAACCTTGTTTATATCCAACTTCTTGTGTGTACCATAAGAAAGCGATACGGACTAAGTTCCAAGAAATGAAGAAGAATAATGGTGCTAATAATGAACCACCAGTTGCCAATGAAGCTGCAATAGCTCCAAGAATTGGACGAACTGTAAACCAGAATACTGGATCTCCAATACCTGCTAAAGGTCCCATCATACCAACTTTAACCCCTTGAATAGCAGCATCATCAATATCTGCTCCATTTGCTTTTTCTTCTTCAAGAGCTAATGTTACCCCAAGAATTGGAGCAGCAATATATGGGTGAGTGTTAAAGAACTCTAAGTGACGTTTTAAAGCTTCACTTGCTTCTTCTTTGTTAGGATATAATTTTTTAAGTGCTGGGATTAATGAGAATGCCCAACCACCATTTTGCATACGCTCATAGTTCCATGAACCTTGAAGGAACTGAGAACGTAACATAACGCTAATACGATCGCTTTTCGTTAATGAAACTTTTTTCTCTGACATATTTGTTCCTCCATTCTAGTAATCATTTAAAATATCACCAAGTGGGTCTCCTGAACCAGAATTTGATCCTGAACCACCTGAGTTATTTTTTTGTAAGTTTAAGTAAATAACTGCAATTGCTAAACCGATAATACCTGTTGCAATTAATGTTAATTCTTTAATAGGTGCTAATGCAAAACCTAAGAAGAAGAATGGCCATACTTCTTTAGTTGCCATTAAGTTAATAACCATTGCATAACCAACGGCTACTACCATTCCCCCACCAACTGTCATACCACCAGTAAACCATGCTGGTAATGAACCTAATGCAGCTTGTACTGCTGAAGAAGGAATGAATAATAAAGCTCCTGCAGGAATTGCGATACGTAAACCTTGTGTAGCTAATGCTACATAGTGCCAAAATTCAACACCACGGAAGTTTCCTTGTTCTGCTGCTCTATCAGCTTGGTGAACAAGTACAACTGATAAAGTACGAACAATCATAGTTGTTACTAAACCAACAGTTGCTAAAGTGATAGCTGCTGCAATCGCGATATTACGACCATCTGTAGAGAAGTCACCAGCTTTTACATAAATAATGGCAGATGCTACTGAAGCTAACGCTGCATCGGGAGCAACCGCTGCACCGATATTAGCCCAACCTAGAGCTAATAATTGTAAAGCTCCACCTAAAATAATACATTCAGTTAAATGTCCTGTTGCTAACCCAATTAATGAACATGCAATAATTGGTTGATGGAATTGGAATTGGTCTAAAATACTTTCCATACCAGCTAAAAAGGCAACAACTAGGACTGCAATAATTGCTACAATATTAAAATCCATAATGACCTCCTATTAAATGCTTAATCCTTCGCCTGCTTTTGCAGCGATTAATTTGAATAAATCAGAAGGAGAATCTCCTGATACTTTTCTAACATCGAATTTTACGCCTAAATCACGTAATTTCTTATACGTATCAACATCTGCTTGGTCAACAGATAATACATTATTAATTTGAACTTTACCAACTGAATGAGCCATAGAACCAATATTTAATTCTGGAATTTCTACACCTTTTTCAATAACTGCTAAAGCATCTTGTGGATTTTCAAATAATAATAATGCTTTTGTATCGCCAAAACGTGGGTCGTTATAAACTTGAACTAATTTATCCAATGGAATAACGTGAGCACGAACTCCTGGAGGAGCTGCTTGTTCAATTAATTTTTTACGTAAATCGTCTTTTGATACTGAATCAGATACAACGATAATACGGTTTGGATTTGTTGCTTTAGTCCAGTTTGTAGCAACTTGTCCGTGAAGTAAACGAGTATCAATACGAGCTAATACAAATTTAATTTTGCCATCACCTAAAACTGTTCCTTCTGGAATAGCTCCTTTAGGTGCATCCGTTTGAGCTTCGGCTACTTCTTCTTTCTTTTGCAATTCTTCTGGGCGAACTTTCACCCCATCAATTGCAGTTGGAGCAATTGCTTTTGCAATTTCGTGAGCTGTATTCATTGAGAAACGACTCGCATACGCTTCGATTAACATTGGTAAGTTTAATCCAGCAACAATCGCACGATGTTCTGGAGCTTCTTCAAACAATTTATTTGCTTGATTGAATGGACTACCGCCCCATAAATCGACTAAGAATAAGATTTCTTCTGAATCAACTTTTTCAATGGCTTCTTGCAATTTTCTTTGCAAATCATCTGGTCCTTCGCTTGGCATAAATACAACAGATTCAACTTTTTCTTGTTCTCCAAAAATCATTGAACCAGATTGCTTAATACCAGCAGCAAATTCGCCATGGCTTGCAATAATAATTCCAACCATATGATTTCCTCCTATAATTCTATATTAATGCATGCTTTTTATGCATCATTGGAAGTTTAACACTAATTTTTCTATTTGTAAAAGAAAACCTTTTATAAATAGAAATAACTTTAACTAATTATATAGAATATCTCTTCAAATATTGGAAAAATGTCATAAAAAAAGAAAAACAGATATCAAAAATCCAGTTTTCCTTTGCATAAATATGTTTTTTTAGGAACAAAAAAAAAGACTTTTAAAGTTAAATTTGAGACCAAGGTTCAATTTTTAGTTATGAGACACAGTTAGGTGGCTGCTAGCGTCCTAGCTACTTCAAAAATCCAATGTTATAAACGTACTCTCATATCTTTAAGACAAATAGAAATGACTTTTCAAAGTAGTATGGGTACAAGAAGTATTTTATACTTCTTGTACAGGCAAATTTGAGACTCAGGCTCAAATTTTAGCCATGAGACCGAAGATCTACTGGCGTCCTATTACTACATTACGAAAAGTCATAAACGATGATTTTTCTCTTATGAAATCCATTTAAGCAGAAAAGACTTCTAGCAGTAGCTAAAGTACTATAATCCTTCATGGATTATAGTACAGGAAAAATTGAGACCAAGGCTCAATTTTTAGCTATGAGACACCGTTAGGTGGCTGCTAGCGTCCTAGCTACTTCAAAGAAGTCTAATTCCAATTTCTATTCCGAAAATAAATAACCATAATCTTTTTGTCCTCCAATTCGACCAAATGGCCAAATTGTAAAGACTGCCTTTCCTTCAATCGCTGAACGATCAATGAAACCAATCATTCGACTATCTTTAGAAACTCCACGATTATCCCCTAATACAAAATACTTCCCTTCAGGAACTTTCGATTCACCTGTTAGACTCTCTAAAGTAAAATCATCAATGAATACGGTTTGTTTTGCCAATGTTTCAGTATTGATAAAAGGTTGGTCTACTTTTTTACCATTAATAAAAAGTACCCCACTCTTCATTTCTATTGTATCCCCTGGCATCCCAATTACACGTTTAATATATTCAACATTTTCATCTGGAGCCTTTAGAATAACAACATCAAAGCGATGTATATCCCCAATTTTAGATAACACCATTCGATCACCATTATGTAATGTTGGATACATTGAAGCACCACTCACTGTAAAAGGTCTTCCAAGGAAGAAATAAACTCCTCCTACAATGATGAAGGCTACTATAAATGACCAAATCCAAGACCATATAATAGACAATATAGAAGGTTTGTATTCATAATCATCTTCATAACTCATTTAAAATCTCTCCTTATCATTCAGAATATAAATAAGAGTAATTTGTTTGACCACCAATACGATTTAATGGCCAAATTGTAAAGACTGCTTTCCCTTCAATTGCAGAGCGTTCAATAAATCCAATCATTCGACTATCTCTTGAAACTCCACGATTATCCCCCATCACAAAATATTTTCCTTCAGGTACTTTTGATTCTCCAGTTAATTCTTGCAAAGTAAAATCATCAATATAGACCGTTTTATTCACAAGTATCTCTTTGTTAATAAATGGTTGGTCCACTACTTGACCATTAATATATAACTTGCCATCTTTAACTTCAATTGTATCACCAGGCATTCCAATCACTCGTTTAATATATTCCTTATCTTGATCAGGTGCATGTAATACGACAACATCAAATCGATGTATATCTCCTAATTTTGACATAAACATGCGATCTGAATCATGTAGTGTTGGATACATCGATTGTCCGCTAACTGTAAAAGGTTTACCTACAAATACAAATAATAAAGCTAATATCGCAAATGATACGGCAAAGGAGGCAAACCAACTCAGTAATTCTTCCCATATTGTTGGCTTAGGAAGTTTTCTTTTACGCATATTACGAGGAATAAATGAACTAACTTCTTCCATTTAAAAACCTCCATTCTATTTTAGTAATTCTTTTGCAGCTTGATACTGTGTATCATTTTGTTGAATTAATGCTCTGACACTATCCATTAATTTTTGAGCAGTCTCTTCATCAACTTCTCCAGTTGCAGTTAACCCTTCTTTTTGTTGATAAGATTTTACTGCATTTTTAGTAGCTTCATCAAAATAGCCATCCGCTGTAACGGAATATCCTAATCCTTTTAAAATCGTCTCAACAGATAGTACATTTTGAGAAACTGAACCTGCTTTTAATGTTTCTCTTGCATCAATAATTTTTAAGAATGCATAATCAGGTAAATTCACTTCTTTCGTTGGAGTGACTCCTTCTTTATGAATCCAATTTCCATTTGGAGTTAACCATTTAGCATTCGTATATTTTAACTCACTATTATCAGTAATATCGACAATACTTTGTACAGTACCTTTACCATAGGTTTTTGTTCCTACAATTTGTCCTCCAGCACCTTCTTTAATAGCTGCTGCTAAAATTTCAGAAGCACTTGCACTTCCTTCATTTACTAGAAGAACATATGGTTGAGTAATTTTGAATTCTCCAATGGATGAAGAAGCTTTATAGATTTTTTTCTCTCCAAATCTATCTTCAACTTGAACAATTGGCTCACCATCTTTTAAGAACATATTGGCAACTTTATAAGCTTGATCTAAAAGACCTCCGGGATTGTATCGTACATCGAATACAAAAGATTTTACACCTTTTTCAGTTAAATCTTTCACCGCTTTTTCTAATTCTTCAGCAGTATTTTTTGCAAAACTAGTAATGCGAACATGACCAATTGATGCATCCTCTTTATCTAATTCAGCCTTTACAGTATTAATTGCAATACTAGCTCTCGTTAATTTAACTTCTAGAGAAGTACCTGCACGTTCAATTGTTAAAACAACATCTGTTCCAACTTCACCGCGTACTTTTTTTACAACTTCAGAAATGGTCTTACCAGTCATATCTTCGCCATCAACTTTTGTAATCACATCATCTGCTTGAAGTCCTACTTGTTGTGAAGGACTTCCTTCCATTGTAGTACTAATAACTACTCGGCTTTGATCTGATTTTAATTCAGCACCAATACCACCAAATGCTCCATTTACCGTTTCATCTAATTGTGCTGTCTCATCATTTACTAAATAAGTAGTATAAGGATCTCCAACTGATTCAGCCATCCCTTTTAAAGCACCTTGAATTAATTGTTCATCGGTAATATTTTTATCTAAATAATTTTGTTTTAAATAATAAAATACTTTTTCAATTTGAAACATTTCATTCTTTTTTAATACACCAAATGCTAATTTGTTATCTGCTTTTGGCAATTGTGTAATCACTATTGCAACTGTTAAAAAAACTGAAATAAGCATTGTAGCAATGATTGAAACAATAAAAACCCATAGTTGAATTCCTTTTTTAGGTTTATTAACAACTTTTTCTTGATTTTCTTCCATATAATTTACCTACACATTAACCATTGTGAACTGTTTCTAAAGCAATTTCCATCATTTCATTGAATGTTTTTTCACGTTCTTCAGCAGTTGTTTCTTCACCTGTTAAAATATGGTCACTAATTGTTACAATTGCTAGAGCTTGTTTCTTATGTTGTGCCGCTAATGCATACAACCCAGCAGCTTCCATTTCAATCGCTAGTACGCCATATTCTTGTAATTTTTGTTTATTTAATTCAGCATTATAAAAACGATCTGAAGATAAGATATTTCCAACGTGAACAGTTGCCCCACGTTCTTTAGCTAAATGATACGCTTTATCTAATAAGTCAAAAGATGCTAAAGGTGCGAAGTTTACTTGTCCTTGGAAAATATTTGTAATAATTGATGAATCTGTTGTAGCTCCTTGAGCTAATACAATATCACGAACATTCACATCTGGTTGAATAGAACCAGCTGAACCAATACGAATAATTTTTTCAACACCAAATTCTGTATATAATTCATTTGCATAAATCATCATTGAAGGAATCCCCATTCCACTACCTTGAACAGAAACTCGTTGTCCTTTATATAAACCTGTATATCCAAACATATTTCTTACACTGTTATATTGTTCGACATCTGTTAAATAATGTTCCGCAATGTATTTTGCACGAAGTGGATCTCCTGGCATTAATACTACCTCTGCGATTTGTCCTTTTGTTGCATTAATATGTACACTCATGTGTGATCTCCTAACTGTCTTATAGACTTTAAATTTTTCTTACTGTAGATATTCTACTATATTGTCATTAGAAATTGAAATAGAAAAAATAAATTCATTCGATTTTAAATTAATTTTTTTTGCTTTAATCGTACTTCCTTCATGAATTCCCGATAAATTTAATAAGAAATACTGTTTCGCTGTATTTAATTGGAACCATTCTGGAAATTCCATTTGTTGTAATCTTCCTAAAGCTAAAAATACTGGTAGAGAGAAACCTCCTAATTGAACAGACTCTATTTTTAATTGAATGGTTCCTTCTTCCGTTACATAAGGAACTGTCGTCATTTTATAAGGGACAGTTACTCCTAACGCATTAGCATCTCCAGTAATTTGAATGACAGAATCATTCATAACAAAGTTTGGAAAATTTGGATTTTCTACTTGATTCTTTTTTGAAACAATTTCTAAAATATTTTGAATTTCATTTTTACTTAATGTAACTTCCATCCAATTCTCTCCTTGCTCTACAATTGGTGTTGTTGAAACTTGATGTTTAGATCGACTCGGAATTAATGTAGAAACAATTACAAAAATATTTATTGTAATTAAAACAAAAAAAGCGATTTTCCAATAATTCCTTTTCTTTTTAGTTCTTCTTAATGGTGTCATTCTATCACCTCTTTCATATTCGAGAAAGTAATTATACTAAATTTGATTCTAATCTTCTAAAAGAAAAGCTTGAAATACATTATTTCCTAAAAACTTCCCTTGATGTGTTAAAGCAATTCCTTCTGTTGTTAATTGGATCAATTCCTGTTCTAGTAAATCCTCAATAATATCTTGATAAATATCATTTATATTTCTTCCAAATCGTTTTTTAAATTCAAGATTAGAAACTCCTGACATTTTTCTTAATCCTAAAAACATAAACTCTTCCATTTGAGATTTTTTACTTAATACATCCTTTTGTAAAATTGGCAATTCAGAATTCCGTAATGGTTCTAAATAATGTTGGATAGGACCACAATTTTGATAGCGTTCTTGATTTAAATAACCATGAGCACCCGCACCAAACCCTAAATACTCATCTGCTTTCCAATAATGTAAATTATGTCTTGATTCAAAACCTGGAAGTGCATAATTACTAATTTCATAATGATGCCTTCCAAAACTTTCCATAGAATCCATTGCCAATTGAAACATATCTGCTTCCTCATCTTGAGTAGGTAAAGGAAGCTTCCCTTGTCTCATTAAATTATAAAAAACAGTCTTTTGTTCTAAAATTAAGGAATAAATCGAATAATGTGGCAAGTCCAATTCCATTGCAATTTTTAAACTATCTTCAAAATCTTGAATGGTTTGTTGAGGCAGTCTAAAAATTAAATCAATACTAATATTATCAAATCCTAGTTTTCGAGCATTTCCTATCGTTTGTAAAACTGTTTTTTTACTATGTTTGCGACCAATCTTCTTCAATAATTCATCATTAAAGGATTGAACTCCCATACTGATACGATTAACCCCATATTCTTTCATCACTTCTAACCGGTCAATCTGTCCATCATCTGGATTTAATTCCATTGAAAATTCGCAATTTTTCTCTAATGGTAAATAACGATGAATTCCTTCAAATAAAGTTGCTAATTGCTTAGGTGATAAAGTTGAAGGTGTTCCTCCCCCGATATATAACGTCTCTAAAGGAGAGATGGGGTGAGATTCTGCTCGCAATTTCATTTCTCTTACTAATAAATCAACATATTCATCAACCGGTTGCCCTTCAATAAATACCTTATTAAAATCGCAATAATAGCAAATATGAGAACAAAATGGAATATGAATATAAGCTGCTCTTACTGCGTTCATTTGTTTCTCCTTATTCTTTTGGTTTATTTTCCCGAATTTGTTGAATCACTGCTTCATCAGGAGTGATATACGTATTTTGTTGTCCTTCATATACAACAAATCCTGGTTTAGCTCCATTTGGCTTTCTTATTTTTGAAACAGAAACATAATCCACAGGAACAGTTGCTGAATGACGATATTTTGAATAGTAAGCTGCTAACATGGCTGCTTGCCCTATCGTTTCATCAGTTGGATTGGCTGACTCTACAATAACGTGTGAACCGGGAATATTTTGAGCATGTAACCATAAATATTCTTTTTTCGCTTGTTTTAACGTTAAGGTATCATTTTGTAAATTATTTCTACCTACTAAAATTCTAGTACCATCATTTGAATAGAAAACATATGGTTTAGAAGGTTTTGTTTTTTGTTTTCCTTTTTTCATCGCAGAACGTTTTAAATACCCACTTGCTACTAATTCTTCTCGAATAATTTCTAAGTTTTGGACATCCGCTTCTTCAATTTGATATAAAACTTGTTCTAAATATTGAATTTCTTGATGCGTAAATTCCTGTTGTTTTTCAATGTGTTCAATTGAATTTCTTAATTTTTGATATTTTTTGAAATAAGCTTGTGCATTTTGAGAAGGTGTTAACCATGTAGACAATTGAATCGTCAATAATTCATTATTATCGTAATAATTCTCCACTTGGATTTCAGTTTGACCTTTTTCTATTTTATACAGGCAAGTATTTAATAACTCCCCTTTAATACGGTATTGTTCTGCTTTCTCACTCTTTTGTAAATCTTCTTCAAATTTAACGAGTTTTTCTCGGTTTTTTTTCAATTCTGATTTCAACATTTGAAGTAAATTTCCAGCCAACTGTTGGATTTTTTCTTCCTGAACTTTATGAACATAATAGGCTGTTAATAAATCAGATAATGTTTCAAACGATTGATTTTCAGCATTTTGGAATGAATAAAATGGACAAACTGTAAAATAGCTTTTTCCATTCGAAAGCTTTGCTAAAGTGGGAGTTGGCTTTTCATTATTTTGTTCCAAAAATTTCCATAAACTCTCAGCAATCGTTTCATCAAACATCATCGAACGTTCGACAATTTCATTTGCTGTTAATGTACTCATTCCTTGTACAAGATTCATTAATGATTTTGCAAGAGATTCTTCTCCTAATCCCTTTGTTAATCTAGCATCTAGTTCAAATAACGTCATTTCAAATGGGTTCATTTTTGTTTGATGAGGAGGTAATTGATAAGTAGCCCCCGGTTGTAAAGTACGATAAGTATTTTGACTTAATGGTATTCGTTTTAAACAATCAATAATTTGCTGGCTTCTTCGATCCACTAAGAAAACATTACTATGTTTTCCCATCATTTCAAGTGTTAAACGCCATTTTGCTTCATCACCCAGTTCATCCCTTGTATCCACATCTAAATGAATAATTCGGTCAGCTCCAACTTGAGTAAAATCTTGAATAATGGCTCCTTCAAGATATTTTCTTAAAATCATACAAAAATTAGGAGCAATTTCAGGATTATCTCCTTTTTCAGCAATAAACTGAAAACGTGCCATCATTGGATGAGCACATAATAATAATAAATAATTTTTACGATTGGAACGAATGGTTAATTGAATTTCATAAGGAAGAGGCTGATGAATTTTACTAATTCTCCCTCCTATAATTTCTTTAGAAACTTCATCCGTCATCCATTTTGTAAATAAACCATCAAATGTCATAAGTTCCTCCATATAAATAAAAAAATAGATTTGAATTTATCTAATTATAAATCCAAATCTATTATATTTTGTATTGTCGTTAGATTAGATTTTACTGTTAAACTCTACTCTATTGTAACGATTTTTAAAGAATTTATCTACTGATATGATAAGAAACCATAGACAATAAATACAATTGGCTTTTCTCTGTAGCTTTAGCACTATAAGCCAGATAGGCTTATAGTGCAGGAAAAATTAAGACCTTAGGCTCAATTTTTAGGCATGAGATTCGCTTTGCGAAGCTGCTGCCGTCCTTAGCTACTATAAGAAAAGCCATATTTTATATTTTTATTTTGCTAGTAATTTTGCAATTTCAATAATGACATCTCGTGCTTTTTCCATTGATTCTACAGCGACGAATTCATAACGTCCGTGGAAGTTTTCTCCACCTGCAAAAATGTTTGGAGTTGGTAAGCCCATAAATGAAATTTTAGAACCATCTGTACCACCACGAATTGGTTCAATAATTGGCGTAATCGATAAGTTTTCCATTGCTTTTTGTGCAACTTCAACTGCTCTAAAGTCTTTTTCAATGATTTCAGCCATATTGTAATATTGATCTTTCATATCAATTGAAATGCGGTTGCTATCTAATGATGCGTTTAGTCGATCTGCGACTAATTGTAAGTAAGCTTTTTTCGCTTCAAATAATTTACGATCATGGTCACGAATAATATAAACTAATTTTGCTTCTTCTACGACACCATTAGCGTACATTAAGTGATAGAATCCTTCACGTCCAGTAGTATGTTCTGGTACTTCAAATTCAGGTAAAGCATTTTGGAATTGACGAGCAATTTCTAAGGCATTCACCATTGTATCTTTTGCAGTACCTGGGTGAACATTTTTACCTTGGATTGTAATTTCAGCTTGAGCAGCATTGAAGCTTTCGTATTCTAATTCTCCAACTGGACCACCATCCATTGTATAGGCAAAGTCACAGCCAAATTCTTCAACATCAAATAAATCAGCACCACGTCCAATCTCTTCATCTGGACCAAATGCTACACGAATTTTTCCATGTTCGATTTCAGGATGAGCTAATAAGTATGCACCCGCAGTGACAATTTCACTCACACCTGCTTTATCATCAGCTCCTAATAGTGTTGTACCATCTGTTGTAATTAATGTTTTTCCTACATAATTTTTTAAATTAGGGAAATCTTTTGGAGATAAAACAAATTTACCTTCTTTATCTAATACAATTGCTTCTCCATCATAATTTTCATGGAATTGAGGTTGTACATTACGAGCTTCAAAATCAGCAGTATCTACGTGAGCAATAAATCCAACAACTGGTACTTCTTTTGTAGTCGTAGCTGGAATTGTAGCTGTTACGAAGCTATTTTTAGGATTTAATCTCACATCTTGATATCCTAATGCTACTAATTCTTCTACTAAGTCTTTTAAAAACTCTGTTTGACTAGGTGTTGACGGAACAGTTGTACTTGCTTCATCAGAGCGAGTTTCTTTTTTTACATAACGAATAAAACGATCAATTAATTGATTTGGCATATTATATTCCTACTTTCTTATAAAAATTCAAATGGATCTGTATCAGTCGTACTTTCAATCACTTTTACATTCCAATTTTCTTCTTGATTCCATTGTACTAGCCAGTTTGCTAATTTTTCAATACAAACGACTTCAATATGATGCCCTGCATCGACTAATAACATTGGAGATTCTTGAATATCATGAGCAACATGATACGTAATATCGCCTGTTACAAAAGCATCTGCCCCTTTAGCTACGGCAGCCTGGTAAAAACTTCCACCAGATCCTCCTAAAACGGCAACTTTACGAATCTTGTCTAATGAACGATTTCGTGGAGTAACAAAGCGTAATCCTTTTAATTGGAATTGATTTTTCACATAAGTCACAAATTCTTCGACAGATAATGCTTCAGGTAATTGTCCAATTCGTCCAATTCCTAGTGTTTTTGCATCATTTTCTAATGCCCACACTTCATAAGCTGGGACTTCATAAGGATGACTAGCTTTCATAGCAGAGATAATAGCGTCGACTTGATTTTCATAACAAATCACTTCTACTTTTTCCTCTGCTACTTGTTCTGGTTGATTCACTTGTCCAATGGCAGGATTTGCTCCCTCAGTTGGTGTAAAACGTCCAACTCCACTTGTCGTAAAACTACATTCCTTATAACAATCACCAATTTGCCCTGCTCCTGCTTCATGCATTGCTTGACGAACGACGCTTGCTTGTTCTTCGGGTACAAAAACTGCAATTTTCATTTGACGAAGTTTTCCTGTTGGTGATAGAACTTCTACTTTTTCTAATTGCAGTACTTCACTTAACCAATCGTTGACACCACCCCCTACAACATCTAAATTTGTATGAGTCGCATAAATAGCAATATCATGTTTCAAAATTTCTTGATACATTTTATGTTGCGGATTTGTTAAATCAAATTGTTGAACAGGTCTAAAAATTGGTGGATGATGCGCAATAATTAAATCAACATTTTTTTCAATCGCTTCTTGAATAATTGAAGGACGGATATCTAACGTCGTCATCACTACTTGAACTTCTTGATTCCAATCCCCAAAATGTAATCCAATAGGGTCTTTTCCCATTGCTAATGATTTTGGAACTCTTTGTTCAAATTTACGAATAATCTCTCTAACGTTTGGCATGTTCAATCAATCCTTTCAATTCAAGATATTGATGGTTAAATGTTTCTACTTTCTCAATTGGTACTTCTTTTCCCTGTTTTAATTGCGCTAAAATTTCTTCAATTTTGCGTAATTGACGTTCCCATTTACGAATGACCAACTCTGTTGGGTTCTCTATTAATTTTGGACCAAATTTAATTTGCGTCGCTGTTAATGTGAAACTCTGTTCTCTTTTTTCAGCTACAATAATTTCATATAAACGGTGATGATCTTCCACTACAACTTCTTCTAAAATTTCATAGTGATGGTCCACTAACCACTGTCTTAATAAATGTTCTGCAACATTTGGTTGCAACACTAATTTCTCATTACCCGTTAAAGTACCATTTACTCGACCTTGTTCCAAAATACGAGCAATCAATTCTCCACCCATTCCACAAATAGAAATGGCTGTAACTTGATCATTAGAAGTAACCACATCTAATCCGTCCCCTAAACGAACAGAAATTTTATCGTTTAAAACATAATCTTGAACGGTTTGCCTTGCAGACTCAAAAGGACCTTTTACAACTTCTCCGGCAATTGCGTTAGTAATCAATCCTTGCTGAATGGCATAGACTGGTAAATAAGCATGATCGGAACCAACATCACATAATAAGGTCACTCCTTCTAAAAAAGAAGCTACTGTTTTCAGTCTTGGGCCTAATTCTACTGTCATTTTTTACTCCTTTCTTCTCCATTAAGAAATAAATAAAACTTTTACACCAATGCTTTTTAAATAAGCTACTGTTTCAGCATCAGCGGAATAATCTGTAATCAAATGCGTGATCATGGAACAATCTGCAGTGTGGAAATTGGATTCTCTTCCAACTTTTGCACCTTCAGCTACAATTATTTTAGGACCGTTCGTGCGTTCTAAAATTACACGATTGACCGCTGTTTCAGGTAATGCTACCGTTGTAATTCCATTTTTATTAATACCACCCACTCCTAAAAAGCAAATATTCGCTCGGGCTTTTGAAAAAGAGTTAATGGCAAAATCCCCAACTAAAGATTTCTTTTGCTCAAAAATTTCTCCTCCACTTAACACAATAGAAGCTTTTGAGGAGGCCTTCTTAAAGATAGAACGTCCATTATTCGTTAAGATTGTTACATTCTCGTCTGCTAAATAATTCAATAATAAAAAGGCTGTAGAGCCTGAATTAATAAAGACCATATCATGTTCACGAACTAAACCAGATGCTCTACGTGCAATATTTTTTTTAGTGGAATTATATTGTTTTTGTTCAATATTTTCTTTTTCAATCTTACCTGAAATATATTTTGCTCCACCATAAAATCGTTCAATTAAGCCTTGATCTTCAAAACGTTGTAAATCTCGACGGATTGTAATTTCAGAAACTTCTAATCTAGAAGATAATTCTTCAACAGAAAGTTGTCGATGTTCCTGTAATAATTTTAAAATTTCTTGTTGTCTCTTAAACACAACACCTTTACTATTTTTCATTAGTATTCGTTCCTTTTTTCTCTATGAAGAACAGAGGAGAAGCCTTCATTGACGACTTCTCCATTGTTCATTGGTTTTAGCGAATTTTTAATGATAATTCTTGTAATTGTTGTTCAGATACTGGACTTGGTGCTTGTGTCATCGTATCCATTGCTGAACCATTTTTAGGGAATGCAATTACTTCACGGATGTTATCTTCACCAGCTAATAACATTACTAAACGGTCTAATCCTAATGCAATTCCTCCATGTGGTGGGAATCCATAATCTAATGCATCCATTAAGAATCCAAATTGTTCTTGTGCAGATTCTTTTGTGAATCCTAATACGTTAAACATTGCTTCTTGCATGTCTCTTCTATAAATTCTTAATGAACCTCCACCTAATTCATATCCATTTAACACGATATCATAAGCTTGAGCTTTTGCTGCTGCTGGATCTTCTAATAACGCATTGAAATCTTCATTTACTGGACGAGTAAATGGATGGTGCATTGCTACATAACGATTTGCATCTTCGTCATATTCTAATAATGGCCAATCAACAACCCATAAGAAGTTGAATTTAGATTGATCAATTAATTCATGTTTTCTACCAAAATGTAAACGTAATTCAGATAATGATTGAGCTACTACACTTGGTTTATCTGCACAGAAGAAAATAATATCTCCCACTTCTGCATCTAAACGTTCTCTTAATTCTGCTTCTTGATTTACTAAGAATTTAGCGATTGGTCCTTTTAGACCATCTTCTTCCACTTTCAACCAAGCTAAACCTTTTGCACCATATTTAGCAACAAATTGCGCTAAGCTATCTGCATCTTTACGTGAATATTCATCTGCTAATCCTTTTAAGTTTAAGGCTTTTACATGTCCACCGTTTTCAACAACTGTACTGAACACTTTTAAATCAGAATCTTTCACAATATCTGCCACATCGATTAATTCTAATGCAAAACGAGTATCTGGTTTATCATTCCCATAACGGCTCATTGCTTCAGCAAATGATAAACGAGAGAATGGAGTTGTTACCTCTACTCCTAATGTATCTTTCATGACTTTTTTCAATAAGCCTTCCATCATTTCTTGAATTTCTTCAGCTGATAAGAAGCTTGTTTCAATATCGACTTGTGTAAATTCAGGTTGACGGTCTCCACGTAAATCTTCATCACGGAAGCAACGTACGATTTGATAGTAACGGTCTAATCCCCCACCCATTAATAATTGTTTAAATGTTTGAGGTGATTGTGGTAATGCATAGAAACTACCTTCATGTACACGTGAAGGTACTAAGTAGTCTCGAGCTCCTTCTGGAGTTGATTTTGCTAAGTATGGTGTTTCTACATCGATAAATCCTTCAGTATCTAAATATTCACGAATCGCACGAGTTGTTTTATGACGTAAACGTAAGTTTTCTAATACAGGTTTACGACGCATATCTAAATAACGATATTTCATACGTAATTCATCTGAAGCTACTTTGTCATCTTCAATGTAAATTGGTGGAGTTTTAGCTTTTGCTAATAATTCAACATCATGTACTTCTAATTCCATCGTACCTGTTTTTAAGTTTGGATTTGCTAACCCTTCTCCTCGAAATGCAACGGTACCTGTAACTTCAATGACATATTCTGAACGTAATGTATCTGCAATTTCAAAAGCTGCTTGATTATGTTGTGGGTTAAATACCACTTGCATGACACCTTCACGGTCACGTAAGTCGATAAAAATAACTCCACCATGATCACGACGTTTTTGTACCCAACCATGTAAAGTAATTTCTTTTCCGACTAAATCTTCTGTTACTAATCCACAATATATTGTTCTTTTTTTCATATAAACCCTTCTTTCTATTTTCCAAAATATTCATCAATTGCTGTTGTATCCATAGTTGCTTGACGGAATATACTATCAAAGTCTTCATATACATCTGCTAAGTCAACTTTTACTTCTTTACCAGTGCTCATTACTTTTAGAGGAACTTGACGACTTGCCAATTCTTCTTCTCCTAACGTAATTACAACTTTTGCTCCATATTTTTGAGCATTTTTAAATTGAGGTTTTGCTTTTCTACCAAAGAAATCACGATCTACAGAATACCCTTGTTGACGTAGTGAGATAGAAAGTTTTAATACTTCCTCTTCAGTTTCTTCTCCTAATCCAACAATATAAGCATCTAATTCTTGTAAATCAGGAATTTCAACTTGTTCGTCTTTCATTAATAAGACAAGTCTTTCCATTCCTAATCCAAATCCAAAACCTGGTGTTTCTGGTCCATCTAGTTCTTGAACAAGACCATCATAACGTCCTCCACCACAAATTGTAGTTTTAGCACCAAATGATTTTGAATCCGTCATAATTTCAAAAATCGTATCTTGATAATAATCTAATCCACGAACCATTGTTTCATCAATTTCAAATGGAATTTCTAAGGCTGTTAAATATTGTTGTACTTTTTCAAAGTGAGTACGTGCTTCATCTGATAAAAATTCTAAAATACGTGGTGCATTTTTTACGATTTCAATATCACGTTTATCTTTACTATCTAATACACGTAATGGGTTTTTGTGAAGACGATTTTTAGAATCTTCACTTAATTCCTCTGAAAATGGTTCTAAATAATCAATTAAAGCTTGGCGATAAGCAATACGATCGGCTGTTTTTCCAAGTGAATTAATGACTAAACGCATATTCGATAATCCTAATTCTTTTAATAAATCCCATGCCATTGCAATTGTTTCAACATCCGTTGCTGGATTTGTTGAACCAAATACTTCTACCCCTAATTGGTGGAATTGTCTTAAACGTCCTGATTGTGGACGTTCATAACGGAACATTGGTGCCATATAGTAAACTTTATAAGGTTTCTTATGTTCTGGTCCAAATAATTTATTTTCTACATAAGCACGAACGATGGCTGCTGTTCCTTCTGGACGTAATGTAATATGACGGTCACCTTTATCATAAAAGTCATACATTTCTTTTGAAACGATATCCGAAGTATCACCAACACCTCTACTAAATAATTCATAGCTTTCAAACATTGGTGTACGCATTTCTTCAAATTGATAATCACCTAAAATAATACGAGCTGTTTCTTCAATGTAATGCCAAATTTTTATTTCCTCTGGTAATAAATCGGCTGTTCCTTTTGGTTTTTGAATCATTTTATCCCTACTTTCTATGTATAAAAAATGTGTAAAAAAAATCCTGACTCAATGAGTCAGGACGATTATTTCGTGGTACCACCTAAATTTGAATAGAGTCTTTTTCTATTCCTCTACTAAATAACGGCTCTTTTGCCGGAATAACTTTGCATTATTCTCCTCCAGAGTGTCTTTTAATTCTATCAGTCTTATGAGAAACTTTCAGCCACGATTTCTCTCTCTATTTGCTGTGAATCTACTTAGCTCCTTCACTGGATTTCCTATGAAATTGATACTAATTTACTAAAAAGTTAACCGTTTGTCAAGTAATGTGTCTGGAAATGTTAAATTTTGAGGATACATCTTATTTTTCATGATTAACCTATTCAATTTTTACTTTTTCTCTATTAAATCGATTGTCTCCATCAATTGACCCTCTTTTAAAACAATAATATTTGAGCAAATCGCATCTATCAGTGGCTGATTATGGCTAATAAATACTATTGTCATATTGGTTTCTTCTTGAACTTTTTGTAACACTTTCAATACTTTTTCCTGATTCGCATCATCTAGTGAACTCGTTATTTCATCACAAATCAAGCACTCAGGTCTTGCCAAGATAGCTCTTGCAATCGCACATCTTTGACATTGTCCTCCAGATAATTGATGAGGATATTTTTCTAACCAATCAAATTCTAACTCTAGGCTAGTAAATAATTCCTTTATCATTTGAATTCGTTCTGGACGATTCTTTATTTTTCGCATAAATCGTAATGGTTCTTCTAAGCTTTTCAATATCGTTTGATTCGGATTAAAAGATAATAAGCTATTTTGGAATAAATATTGAACTCTTCGATAATAGATTTGCTTTTCTTGGGCGAATAATTCTCTTAATTCTTTTCCTTTAATTAGAATATTGCCTTCATATGGAATCAATCCAGATAAAATCTTTGCGAGAGTTGTCTTCCCTGCTCCTGAATGTCCGATGATTCCTGTTACTTCATATTTTGGAATATTAAGTGTAAGATTTTTAAGAATAACATCTTTATCTTTATAATGATTTGTTACATTTTTCAATTGGAAGAACATTTCTTTTTTCTCATTAGTGAATCGATTAAATTTGAATTTTTCAAGAGAATCTTTCTTTTGTGGTATTAATTTTCCCTCTTCTAAAGTCAACACTTTTGTACAGAATTCATACGCTAACTCTTGTTGATGCGTCACCATAATCGTTGCTGTACAATTTTGCTTTGCAAGATTAACTATTAATTGCATCATCTCTATTTGCAATGGAGAATCCATTGCACTAAAAGGTTCATCAGCAATGATTAATTTCGGCTGATTGATAAACGCCATTGCAATCATCACTCTTTGCAACATTCCTCCAGATAATTCATGAGGATATAATTGTAATACTTTTTCTTCTAATTGAACTAATTCTAGAGCTTCTATCATTGTTTGATAATTTGGTTGTACCATTAATTCTTCCAACTGTTGTCCAATTGTAAATAAAGGATCTAAACTATATTGTCCATTTTGGAAAATAATGCCAATATCCTGTCTTAAATATTCTCTTCTTTTTTTACGATCTAATGTTAACCAATTTTCTTCTAAAAACTTCATTTCACTTGCATTCATCATTATCTTTTGATGCATATTTCCAAGTAAACATTCTAAAAAGGTCGATTTTCCAATACCTGATTCACCAATAATCCCAATAACTTCTCCTTCTTTAATTGAAAAGTCTAGATTTTTGAGAACTACTTCCTGTCCATATGAAGCATTTAATTGTTTAACTTCAAAAATTGTCTTTTCCATTACTCTTTTACCAATCTATTCGTAATATGATAGAAATCAGATGGAGAAAGTTCAAAATTGTGAATATAATTATTCATTGCCCCATGTAAGTTCACAAATCCAATGTAATCAACTACTGCTTCATCTTTTGCATAATCTTGAATTTCTGCCACTTCACTACGTATTTTATCGGCATCTACTTCATGAGCTAAGGTAGAAATTTTTTCATCTAACCATGAATCTGTATTTTTTACATAATTTAAGGCTCCATCACTAGATAAAGTTGCATTTAGGAAGTAATGAGGATCCCCTGTTGGCAATGTTAATGCTGAAGCTAATGCAATATCATAATCTACTTGATTTAATCCATCCACTTTTTCTTGAATATCAATTTTCAAATCAATTCCTAATTGTTTAAACTGTTGTTGCAAAGCTGTAGCAATTTTTTCATTAGCTAATCTCTTATAAGTTTTTAAAACAATTTGTAATGGTTCATTTTGAGCATTCATCAAAATACCATCTGAATTTTTGGTTTTATAACCTGCTTCTTCTAATAATTTTGCAGTCATTTCTGGTTGGTATTGTTTATTAGCAAATGTACCACTTGAATAAATACTTGAATCTAAAAAGGCACCATCAGCAGGAGTTACATGTCCTTTTAAGAAATCTTGTGTTAATTCTTGTTTATTAATTGCATGTAAAATCGCTTGACGAACTTTTTTATCTTGTAATCTTGCTTTATTCAATTCTAAGTGATATGTTCTTGTACTTGGTTGATTATATACTTGAATAGAAGTATCTTTCATTAATGAATCTGCTACATCATCGTTTAAATCTAATCCACCATCCACTTCTTTTGATTTAATCGCTAATTCCAATGTTTTTTGATCTGGTATTAATTGATAATGAACTTCCTTAATCGAAGCATTACCATCCCAATAATGAGTCGAAGCCGTTAATGAAATGGAATCATTTGGTTTAAATTCTACCACTTCATAAGGGCCTGTTCCTATAATTTTATCCGTACTTGTTACATCTACAATAGCTGTTTTTGCATCTACTAATTCATGAATAAACTGTGGGCTCGGTTTTTCAGTATGAACAGTAAAAGTTAGTGAATCATTAGCTGTATAAGTAGCTGTTTTAAAAATCTTTCCTGATTTATGGTTTTCTCCTACTCTTTTTAAACTTGCAATAACTGAATCACTATTAACAGGATTTCCATTTGAAAATGTTATATTTTCCTTTAAATGAATTTCCCATGTTTGATCATCAATCTTTTTATAAGAGGATGCTAACCATGCTTCTACATCAAATTCCTTTGTTAAACGGAATAATGTTTCCCCAATCCCAAAACGAATCGTATACCAACCTTCCCAATCTTTTGCGGGGTCAATTCCTGCTGTAAATTGAGAATACCCAATTTTAAAAGTTGAATTTTGTGCGCTTTCTTGTTGTTGAGATGCAGGTTGTACAGGTGTACATCCTACTAATACAGCTGCTGCAATGGTTAATAACATATTTTTTAATTTCATAAAATTCTCCCTTTCTGTTGAACCCACTGATGAATTCCATTAAAAATTATAATCGTTATCGTAATCGCAAGTCCTGGAGCAATCATTAACCATGGTGCTTGTTCAAACGATAATCTTCCCTCATTTAACATTGTTCCCCATTCTGGTTGAGGAACTTTTACTCCTATTCCTAAAAAAGATAAAGTTGCTAAACTTAAAATAGTACTCGAAATATTGACAATCATATACGTCACTAATGGTCGTTGAATATTTTTTAAAATAGTCATCATCCGATACCATAATGGAGCTCCTTGCATATACATTACGGTTACATATTCTCGAACTTTAATGTTACGGATTTCTCCTCTTGTTAATTTGGCATAATACGGTAAATAACTAATGACAAGAGCAATAACGCCATTTCTTAATCCTCCACCTAATACTCCAGCTACCGTAATGGCAATCAATAAACTAGGAATGGCTAACAAAATATCTAACATACTTGTTACGATTCTGTCGATCCAACCACCAAAAATCCCTGCTAATCCTCCTAATAGCATGCCTCCTAAATATGATAATGCTACAATTAATAGAGAAGCTCCAATAGAATATCTAGCTCCTACTATCACTCGAACAAATACATCTCGCCCAAAATCATCCGTACCAAACCAATGACTAGAATTTGGTGGACTTAACAATTCATTGGCATTCATCGCTTCGTAGTTTAAAAATAATGTACTCCACAATAGTAAAGCAACTACTAAAACAATCGTTCCAATTCTCCATTTTCTTATATCTATCATGACAACTCACCGCCTTTTATACGGGTATCTGTCCTATTTTGTAATCCATCAGAAATCTGAGTGAGCACTAAATATAAAAAGCTAATAGATACTACAATCATTTGTACGAGTGGATAATCTCTTGAACTAATACTATCCATTAATAACTTCCCAATACCTGGCCAATAAAAAATAGTTTCTACTACAACGACACCAGCCATTAAGGAACCAAACGATAGTAAAATAATGGTTATCATCGTAGGAAAGATATTTTTCAATAAATGACGCTGAAAAATTTTTGACTCTTCCATTCCACGGTAATAAAGCACTTTAACATATTCCTGCTGTAATTCTTGTTCTAACAATGCTGTAAATTGTTGAATAAATTTTGCACTCACTGGAATAACAATCGTAATAATCGGTAATATTAATCCAATACCACCTTGTTTAGCTAATAAAGGAACCCATTTTAATTGAACACTAAATACATACATTAAAAAATAACCAATCACAAAAGACGGTAATGACATTTTAAAAAATAGAATGAATTGAAAAACTGATTTTACAATTTGGTTTTGACATCGTACCAAAAATAGAGACAATGGAATCGAGATAACTAGAGAAAACACTAAAGTAATCACTGCCAATTGCATCGTATTGATAGCTGCTGGAATCATTAATTTCTCTACCCTGATATCTGACATTAAACTCTTTCCAAAATCTCCTTTAAGAAATTTAAAGAGCCAATTTCCATATTGTACAATTAAAGGTTGATTCAGTCCCATTTCCTCACGCATGAGTGCAAGAGCTTCAGTAGAGACCCGTCCAGTTCCAGCTGACATTTTGACAGAAGCTGGATCACTTGGTGCTACATGAATGAGTAAAAACACAAAAAATGATATACCGATAAAAAGGATCAATATAGTTAAAAGTCTTTTTATTACTTTAAACATTTTTTCCCACTCCTTACTTTTTAGCACATAGTAAAAATAAAGGGGTTGGATTATAAAATTCATCTTTTTCAAGATAAATTCTTTGGCTAATAGAGCGATCAATTTGAAGAGACTCTACTTCTTGATTTAATAAAAATTGAACATCCCATTGAGGTCTTACTTCACTGGAAATAGATAAACTTCTTTGAATCATTTCGCATTCAGTTAAAGTATCTTGACTTAAATGATGATGAGCATGATGTTGTGGTAAATGACTCGTATCCGTCATGCTTGAAGCACCATAATTCCCATCAATGTTCATGAGTAATCCACCTTTTTTTAATACTCGAAGCCATTCACGATAAGCTTTCGGAACATCTGGTAATGTCCAAGTGACATTTCTTGCAATGACGATATCAAAACTTGCATCAGCAAATGCTAAATTTTGAGCATCCATAACTAAAAAGTGCGCATCAAACTTTTCCTGTTTAGCAAAGACAGTCGCTAAATGAATCATTTCCTTTGTTAAGTCAATTCCAATAACTTCATGTCCCATCTGACTTAAAATCCCTGTAAAGAATCCTGTTCCACAACCAATATCTAAAATTTTTAAGGATTTTTCTTGTGGTAAATATTTTTTAAATTCTGTAATCCATCTATCTTTTAATGGACTGTGAAATTCTCTTGTTCGTTGTTCTAAAAAAGAAGAACTTCGATTTGTCCAATAATTTTCAACACGTTCTTGTATCGTTTGATTCGATGTCATTACGCATCCCCCTTTACAACTTTAATACAAAACATTGGTGTTGCACCGTAATTTAATTGTTCTTCATAATCCCACACTAAATCGCCAAAGTTTTCTTCCGTTTCTACTGATATGCCTTCTTGTGTAGAAAAATATTCCGTATCCCATTGCGGTCTTAGTTGATAAGTTAAAGGTAATTGTTGAACAATCCAGTCCATTTTTTCCTCATCAACACCTTCACCTTGCCAATAATCTTCTAACTTTTCTTCTATCGCTTGTTGACGCTTTGCTTCAAATTCTTTTTCTAATTGTTCATTTTGAAGAAATGCATACCAATTCGCATCAAAAATAAATAAAGCTCCATTGGGTTTCAACACTCTTAACCATTCTGAATAAGCTTGTTGAGGTTTTTCTAAATTCCAAGTTAAATTTCGACTAACAATAATATCAAAACTTTCTGGTTTTAATTCTAACTTTTGGGCATCCATTTGAATGAGTTGTATACTTGAATTTTCTTTACCATATTTTTGAATATTTTCTTTTGCAACTTCGAGCATTTTATTGGAAACATCAATTCCAGTTATACTAATATAACCTAATTCTTCTAAAATAATTGTAAAAAAGCCAGGTCCAGTTCCTATATCTAGAACTTTCAGATTTTTATTAGCTGGTAACAATCGTGCAAATTGTTTTTTCCATCTTTCTCTTTGAATTCCCTCTAATTCTTTTTGATTCACTTTGGAATATCCTGAGTAACGATGATTCCAATAATGTTGTATTTCTTCTAACAAGTTCACATTTGTTACTCCCTTTTCACCTTACTTTTATAAATTCTGTTACAAGTTTATCAAAGAGTTTTTAAATTAATGTTAACAAATAATCACATTAGAATACTATTTTTCATTTTGAAGGATGTTAACAAAAAAAGAATTCCAGATTAAATCTGAAATTCTTCTTAATTCATCACTTTTATCGTAATTTTTCTTCTTCCAAAATCCATTGCTTGTTGTACTTCCGGATAATGTACATCAATTCGATTTCCTTTAATATCTCCACCTGTATCACCAGCAATCGCAATTCCATAACCTGGTACTTCCACTAAAGTACCTAAAGGAATTTGAGAAGGATCGACAGCAATAACATTAGGATTTGATCTTAAATCAATTCCCATTGCTGTATAATTACTTAATCCAGGTTGTTTATAAGAATAAGCGGTTGCTTCTGCAGCGAATTCTTTCCCACTTGAAGTAGATTTTACTTCATTTGAAACTGCTTGACTCTTAGGAGAAGTCTCAGTACTCCCTTTGGATTCAATTTTATTTTCAATAGTTGAAGATTTGACTTCCGTTGAACTAACTTGTTTTGTTTCTTGAACTACTTCTTCTTTTTTCTTTTCCTCAGGAGCATGATGTGTTGTTGGTTCCGTATTTTCACTTAATTGTTGAACCTTACTTTCTTGTTCATGGATTGCAAACAATGCTTCTTTATTATTCGCAAGATTTTGTTTTAACAATTGAATACTATCCGCATAAAGGGTAGATTCTGTTTGTAAATCTTCTTGTTTTTTCAATAAAGTATCTTCTGTATCTCTTAATTCTTTTTGCGAATTTACTAATGATTGAACCTCTTTATGATAATTTTGAATCGTTAAAATATCCGATTTGAATAATTCTTGAATCACGATTAATCGATGAAAGAAATCCGAAATACTTGTTGCTTGCAGCAGTTGAACAAATCGTTGATAAATCACACCACTTGATTGTAGAGCTACCATTCTTTCTTTTACAACCGTTTCTTTTTCTGCTAATTTATCTTGTTGATCATTTATTTGAAGTTCTAATTCTTTTTGATTAGACTTCAATTCATTTAAGTCTTGTTTCAATCTTTCAACTTGTCGGTATTTCTCATTAACATCATTTAATTTCTGAGAAATTTCTTGTTCTAATTGTTGAATCGATTCTTGAGAAATTTCTTGCGCATGAATGGATATTGGATAACTCGTCATTAATAAACAAGTAATTCCACTTAAAATCATGCTTTTTCTTAATCGTTTATCCAGTATCATTCACCACACTTTCTCCATAGTATTCTTCATAGTAACATTTTGATATAAAAAAAACGTAACAACCGTATTACAGTGTTGTTACGTTTCACAATTCAACCTTATTTTTTACAAAAATTTTTTAATGATAGTCCGTTCATTTTCTCTAGCAGTAAAATAGAAATGAATAAAATAATCATTATTATAGGAATAATAGTTAACCCCATACTCCCACTTAATTGAGAATTTTGAATATTTTGAGGCAAACTTCCAGTTAAAATCTCAACTGAACGTAAATAAGTAAAAGGAATAATATGTGCTACTCTTTGTAAAGGTTCAATTGCATTTATACCAAAGACGAATCCCACGATTAAAATTAATGAGATAAATAAAGAAACTGTCTTTTGTTTGAAAAAGAAACTAATTAAATAAACTACTTCAACAATAACGATAAATACTAGAAATTCTAACGCTAAACTCCTAAATAATATATCCTGTATTTTAACAATCACTATTTCTTGCTTCACCATATCAAAAATTGGAAACGGATATTCTAAAGTTCCTAATCCTTGATTAAAAATGCCTAAAATTAATGAAATTCCACAAATTGCTAAAAATACACCCATTACATAAACAATACCTACTCCAAGAGAGCTAATGGCAAACTTCACTTTTGAAAAAGGAAGTAACTTAGCGGTATCCAAATTACCTTTAAATCGATCCGTAAATAGTTGTGTTAACATAAAAATTATTGAAATTAAAAATAAAATTGGCATAATAGTAACCAGCGTCCATACTACTTGATCAATGCCATAAGTTGGGAAATCTAAATGATGAGCCTTAATATTTAATGGGGATAAAGCTTCATACACCTTCCATTCACGATATACTGCCTGTTTTAATTCCGCACTAGAATGAGATTCTTTTGAAATTCTTCCGAAAATCTTTTCTTCATATTTCGCTTTTAAATAATAAGCCTCTTCCCACTTTTGTTGTTCTAATAAAGATAAAATTTCTTTTCTTTTTTCTAACTGATTCTGATTCAATTCTAAATTATTCTTTGTAAACTGATATTTTTCTGATTCACTGTCCGTCTCTTTAGATAAAGTATCTTCATTTTCTTTAATCAGTTGTTCATTTTCTACAATATTACTTTGTAGTTGACTTTCTAAACTAAGAATCTGTGCCGTTTTACTATTCAAATAAAATGCAATACTGATTACAATTGCTAGCATTGCAACTATAATCACATTTAATCGACTTTTAAAAACTTTTTTGACTAAAAATAAACTAAAATGTTTCATTACTGTACCTCTTCTATTCGACAATTTTGAATCTTTACAATTTTGTCGCAAACATTCATCAATTCTTCTTTATAGTGAGAACTTATAATAATCAGTTGTTGTGAATGGATTTCTGTTAATCGATTGAAGAACTTAGTACGATAATACTCGTCTAAACCATTTGTAATTTCATCCATTAACCAACACTCTGCTTGACTCATAAAGTACATTGCTATTAATAATCTTTGTTTCATACCTAGTGAATACTTCCGAATAGGTAAATGAATATAGTCAGACATTTCCCAATACTCAATTTCATGTTCTAAATTTTGAGAAGAATTCCAAACATTTTTGATATAAAGTAAATAATCGATTCCACTCAGATTTCCATCGAACCATTCAATCGTTTCATAGTAAAATAGTGAAGAAGGAGCTATAATCTTTCCACTATTTACTGAAATTAACTGACTGATTGCACGAAATAATGTAGTTTTTCCAGAACCATTAATCGCAACCATTCCATATATATTTCCCTTTTCAAAGGTAAAATCTATATCCTTTAAAATCATTTCTCTTGTTTTTAGACAAACTTGATTCAGTGTAATCATATAAATCCCCACTTTTAACTAATTTACATTATGCAATGATATCGTTTTCATTTTATCATTTGATATCATTTTTTACAATAAGAAAATTATCAGCCTCTTATATCTTCAAAAATAAAAATTCGACACTCTTGTTTCAATTTAGAGTGTCGAATTTGTTTCATACTATTTTTACTTAAGCCATAATATAAGCAGGTAAAGCTTCTAATAATTCTTGAGTACTTGAGAAGACTTCTCCTCTTAATTTAATCAGACCTACTGTATATAAATTTGCATATGGGAATTGAGATTCAGCAACTTCTTGTAATGCTACTAATTTTTCTGCATTTTCAGCCCCATATTGACGACTATCACTATATAAAGCCAAAATTGGAATACCTGCTTGATACGCAATTCCAATCTCACTAGCAACACCAGCATCAATAATTGCCCCATCTAAAATAGCAATCACTAAATCTGCATCTAGTAAAGCATCCGTATCATATCTAGCAATCATCGTTGAATCTGCAAAAGAATTTTTATCATTAATCGCCATTTGTTCTTGTGGAAGATAAACTTCCAATTGCGGATATTCTTCTCGAATTCGTTTGACAAAACTTTCGTTAAAAGCTAATTCCATTTCCGAAAATAATGGACTGGCAAAATAAATTTTTTTCATAACGCTTCTCTCCTATAGCAAATTAAAGTCTATCTTATTGATATAAAGCATCTACACGAGCTTGAACTTCATCATTTTCTAAGAATTCATCATAAGTAGATTCTAGACGATCCACAATACCTTTAGGTCCGATTTCAATAATACGGTTAGCAGTTGTTTGAATAAACTCATGGTCATGACTTGAGAATAATAATGAACCTTTGAACGCAATTAAACCATCATTTAATGCTGTAATAGATTCTAAGTCTAAGTGGTTTGTTGGGTCATCTAATAATAAGACATTTGCTTTTGATAGCATTAATTTAGATAACATACAACGAACTTTTTCTCCCCCTGAAAGAACTGTTACTTGTTTCATAACATCGTCTCCAGAGAATAACATACGACCTAAGAAGCTAC